>Ga0307436_1000126_pt1 | contig 31591 bp, 26 predicted proteins | sample SalMarWE160440MG_FD_202513 | JGI IMG/M metagenome (GOLD analysis project Ga0307436, IMG submission 202513) | Salt marsh sediment microbial communities from the Plum Island Ecosystem LTER, Massachusetts, United States - WE1604-40 | ecosystem: Environmental > Aquatic > Marine > Intertidal zone >...
TGCTCGAGGAGGATCTCGAGGAGGACGAGGAAGACGAGGAGATCGAGGATCTCGAGAGCGTCCTGCCTGCCGAGGTGACCGGCGACGAGGCATTCGAAGAAGAGACGGACGAGCTAGAGGAGCCGTGAGCCCTGACGAGAGGCTCGCCTCGGACCCTGGCTCGCTGTCTGAGCCGCACGACGAGCAGGACGAAGTAGAGTGGTGGATCCGGCCGCGCGCCGCGGCTCGGGTCGCCCCGTCAGCGCCGGCGAGGACCCCGGCCCAGCCGCCCGCCGTCAGCCCCGAATCCCAGCCGCCGGCCGTCAGCCCCGAATCCCAGCCGCCGGCGCTTTCGCCCGCAGCTCCACCGGCTGAGCCCCGGAAGGCGTCCCCTCGCCTGGCGAGCGGCTATCGCCCCTTCCTGGACGGGCTGCGCGCCGTGGCGGTCCTGGGGGTCCTGGTCTATCACCTCAACCGCGACTGGCTTCCGGGTGGGTACCTGGGCGTCGACATCTTCTTCGTCCTGAGCGGCTACCTGATCACCATGCTGCTGCTGGCGGAGCATCGCGAGCGCGGCAGGATCGATCTGCCGGTGTTCTGGTCCCGGCGCATCCGCCGCCTGCTCCCGGCCCTGCTTGTGCTGCTGGTGGTGATGGCCATCCTTATCAACCTGGGTGGCGACCCGCTGGCCATCGGGGCAGCCCGGGGCGACCTCCTGGCCACGCTCTTCTACGTGGCCAACTGGCACTTCATCACCTCCGGCCAGACCTACTTCGCCCAGTTCGTCTCAGTCTCGCCCGACCGTCACACCTGGTCGCTGGCGATCGAAGAGCAGTTCTACCTCTTCTGGCCGATCCTCGTGTCGCTGGTCCTGAGCCGGCTGGGCCGCCGCAGCCTGGCCCTCGTCGCGCTCGTTGTCGGCACCGCTTCGGCCCTGTGGATGGTCGCCGTCTTCGACCCGGTCGATCCCTCGCGAGCCTACTACGGCACCGACTCACGCATCTTCGAGCTGCTTGCCGGCGGCTTGCTGGCGGTCGCCCTCGCCGGCCGGTGGCGCGATCGAGTGGCCGTCTGGGGGCGGCGATTGGCCCCCCTGGCCTTGCTCGGCATCGCCGCCGTCTACGTCGGCCTGGCCGACGACAACGACCTCTACTATCACGGCGGGGCAGTGGCCCTGTCGCTGGCCGTGGCCGTGTTGATCGCCGGCCTGGAGGCAGGCAGCTGGATCGATCGCCTTCTGTCGGTCCGGCCGATGGTCCTGGTCGGCCTGGCCTCGTACGGCATGTACCTCTGGCACTTTCCGGTGATCATCTTCACCAACCAACGGCTGGGACCCACCACATCGCCTGAGTTCGCCCTTTTCGCCGTCGCGGTGACCTTTGCCGCGACCGCCGTCTCCTACGTGGTGGTCGAGACTCCGATCCGGCGGCGCGGGTTGTTGCTGGGCTACAAGCTGACGCCCGCCCGCCTGGTCAGAGTCGTGCCGGCGGCGTCGGGCGTTGTGGCGATGGCCATCGTGCTGACCACGCTGAACGGCATCACCGACCCCGCGTGGGGCAGCGACGCCCCACCGTCTATCGCGGTCCGCACCCCTCCGCCTTCGGCTGCCGCGGGCTCGCTCCAGCCGGGGACCCCGGCGCCCGGCTCACAGGCCACCCCGTTCGGCGGCCCTGGCCTCGTCGTGGGAGTCGTCGGCGACTCGGTGATGGTCTCGGCCATGCCCGGCTTCGAGACCGAGGCTGCCGACCGGGGCTGGACGCTGGTCGCGGCCGTGCATCGTAGCTGTCCGGTGGGCTACGAGCTTCTCTACCTGGACGACGGGACCCCGTCGGCGGGGCAATGCGATTCGGTCGAGTCGCTCCACGATCAGCTGATAGCCACCCAGCCCGACCTGGTGCTGTGGCAGGACCTCCAGTCCACCCTGGCCCGTCGGGATCCGCTGGGCAACCTCCTGCTGCCCGGCAGCCAGGCCTGGAAGGACGACCTGTTCCCCGAATGGACGATGGTCCTGGACCGCTTCCTGGCCGGTGGCGCCAGGGTGGTTGTCATCCTGCCGCCACTGCGCAGCCAGCAGGCCCCCGGTTGCGAGGGTGTGGCCTCGGCCGCGCGATGCAGGGAGATTCAGAACCAGGATTCCATCATCCGTGAGGCGACGCAGGAATGGCTCGCCTCTCTCAACGGCCTCTCCGGCGTCTACCTCGTCGAGGTGGACTCATTGCTCTGCCCGGCCGGCTATCCGTGTCCATCCACGATCTCGGGGATACAGGTCAGGCTGCCCGGCTCGGATCAGACCCACTTCACCGCGGCCGGGGCCGCCTGGTTTGCCCCGCGCATCTTCGATCTGGCGCTGGCCGCCATCAACGGCCCGACTGGCGAGCCGGCCGCCAGCTGACACAGCCCCGGGTCGGTCTCGCCGGGCTCGCTCCAGGCGCGGTGGCATCTGGATTCCCGTCTGGCACAATGGCGGCATGGTGGGGCGTGACGAACTGCCGACGCGCCTGTGGCGGGCGATTCCGGCCATCGCGGGGGTTCTGGCGGTGGTCCTGGTCATCGCAGCCCTGACCGGGGCGATGGGCCCGGGCCAGCCGGGCGATGACCCGGGATCGCCTTCGGTTCTGATCCAGACTCAGACCCCACTTCAGCCGTCGGCGAGCCCGACGAGTCCTCCGTTCGAGCCGGTCGACACAGTGGTCCCGGCGGTCAAGCCCACACCCGTGGGCGGATCCGGTCTCGTTCTTGGCGCCGTGGGCGACTCGGTCATGGTCTCGGCGGTGCCGGGGCTGCAGGCGGAGGCGGCCCGGCGCTCCTGGACGCTGGTCTCGGCGGCGCATCGGGCTTGTCCGGTCGGCTACGAGCCTCTCTTCTTCCCGAACGGAAGCCTGCCCCCGGGCAAGTGTGCCGACGTGGAGTCGCTGCACGACCAGCTTGTCGCCGCCCGGCCGGATCTCGTGGTGTGGCACGACATCAACTCCAGGCTGGCCCGAAAGGACTCCACCGGCCTGCTTCTCGCCCCCGGCAGCCAGGCCTGGAAGGACGAGCTGTTCGGCCAGTGGACCATGGTCCTGGATCGCTTCCGGGCGATCGGAGCGAGGGTTGTCGTCATTCTGCCGCCCCTGCGCAGCCAGCAGGCCGCCGGCTGCCAGGGAGTGGCTTCGGCCGGCCGGTGCCTGGAAGTACAGAGCCAGGACGCGGCGATTCGGGCGGCGACCCGGGAGTGGTTCGACACGCTGGACGACCGGACGGGGGCCTACCTGGTCGAGGTCGACTCGCTGCTGTGCCCCAACGGCTACCCCTGCCCGAGCAGGATCTCAGGCATCAAGATCAGGGAGACCGGCTACGACCAGACGCACTTCACCACCGTCGGGGCGGCCTGGTTTGCCGCGCGCTTCCTCGATCGTGCGCTGGCGGTCGTCAACGACGACGTGGGGCGCTGACTCGCTCCCATCGGGCTGGCGGGCGGTATCCGCGCCGCGGCGCTGGCCTCACGCCGCGCGTCTGTCACAATGGCGGCATGGTGGGGCGCGCCGTCAACAACCGCGCCGAACGGCGCATCGAAGGCGGTCTCGGACTGCCTATCTTCGAGCGCATTGCCCCTTCGCTCCCGATCACCGAGCTGGCGCCCCTGATCGAGGCCTCGACTCGCCCGGGCGAGGCCGTGCTGGACCTGAACGGCCGGGGCGGCTGGGTCGCCCGGGCCGCCATCGCCGGCCAGAGGCGGGTTATCGACGTCGAGGCGCTGGCCCTGACGCGGCTTCTGTCCGAGGTGGTCGTCCGGCCGCCCGACATGCGTCACGTGGACGCCGCCGTACAGGCGATCGCCCAGCGGCCGCTGGACGGCTCGACGGTCAAGGACGCCATCGATGGGCTCTTCGCCAGCCGCTGCCCGACCTGCGGCCTGGAGATCGTGCTCGATGCCCTGGTCTGGGACACGTCCCCGGCCCGGGGAGGTTCGACGGCCGCCAAGCGAGCTGGTCGAGGCGCGCCGCGGGTAAGCCGGCGCGAGTTCGGCTGCGGCGCCTGCGGCCGCCGCTCCGGCGAGCCCGAGCTGCGCCACGCACCTCCGGAGCCGGACGACCTGGCCCGGGCGGCTTTCGCCGAGTTGCCGGACGAGGTGCGCCAGGCCCTGCGGGCCCGCTTCCCGGTGCCCGAGCCGGGCAGCAGCCTCTCGGACGAGCTGCTCGGCCTGCACAGCCCCCGCCAGCTGGCCGGGCTTCACGCCATCCTGTCGGCGATCGAATCGGACATCCGCGCGCCGGCGGTGAGCGCGGCTCTGCGGCTGGCCTTCCTGCTGGCCGTGGGGTCGGCCTCGCGGCTCAACGCCAGCCGGGGCAAGCCGGCCGTGGTGCGTATCGCCGGCGGCGAGTTGAAGACCGTTCTGCCCGCGGCGTGGCGAGAGCGCAATCCCTGGCCTGCCTTCCTGGACGGACTGGCGGTCGTGCGCGAATTCGTGACCCGGCTGGAGTCCCAGGACAAGCGGGCCGTGGCAGCCCGCGTCGCGGCGGACCTGATGGACATCCAGCAGGGAGTGGCCAATGTCGTGCTGGCTGAGACCTCGCCCGAGGTGCTGCGCCGGATTGGCCTGGACGGGGAGCGCATCGCTCACTCCGGCTCCACCTCGCGGGTTCGCATGGCGATCGGCCAGGCGCCGCCGGCCCTGACTCGAAACCGGCTGGCGGAGGCCTATCACGCCACCGCCTGGGCTCTGGGCGGCCCGGCCGCCGCCCGGCTGCCGGCCCGGGCGCTCTTCACCGATGCCCGCCCCGGGCGCTACAGCCGCGCCGACGAACTGGCCTTCGGCGCGGCCCGGACACTGGCCATCGCCGCGCCCGTCCTGTCCCCGACCGGACGGGCGCTGATCCTGGTCGACGACTCCGAGCCGCGGACGCTGATCGCGGCGGCGCTGGGCGGTGCCGCGGCGGGCTGGCGCCTGGTGGAGGCTCGGCTGCATCGCCACGAAGGCGACAGCCCTGCGATCGCCGTTTTCGCGCCTCCGCCCCCGCGCAAGGCCCCGGACCCGATCGAGGTCGCGGGGTTCGGCCCCGATCAGGACCCGGGCCAGAGCGTCTTCGCCGCTCCTGACAAGCTGGCCCGGGGGCCCTTCCGGGCGGAGGCCGCGGCCGGGGCCGTCGCCGATGTCGCCGTGGAGGTGCTGAAGGCTCGCGGCGAGCCGGCCCGTTTCGAGGATCTGCTGGGAGAGCTGCTGGTGGGCTTGGACCGCTCCGGCCAGCTGGCCCGGCTGGCGACGCAGCTGCGGCCCCAGGGCGCGGAAACCGGCTGGGATTCCTGGATAGACGCCGTCGAGGGGCCGGCCTCGGTCTGGTCGGCTGATGCCGGCCCCGGTGCGGACGCCGGGACGCAGGCCTTGGACGGGGCCTCCTCCGCCGCCAGGTCGGCCGCAGCCGCCAGGGCGGCGGCCGACGCCGAGCCGCCCGATGCGGGCGGCCTGGCCAACGACTTGCTGACCCTGATCCGGGCCGAGCTCGATCAGTCGGAGGGCAGCCGTGTCCGCCGCGTCGGGCCGGGCCAGTACTGGCTCGGGGCCGACGAAGATCGCTCTGGAGCCGCCCAGCCCCTGGCCGACCGGACCGAGTGGGCCGTCTTCAGCCTGCTGTCCGCGGCGCGCCAGCTGTCCGAGGCGGCGGTCTTCGAGCGCACCGCGGCCATGTTCGGCGACCGCGAGGCGCCCGATCGAGCGCTGGTGCGGGCCTGTCTGGTCAGCTACGCCGCGGCCGGCAGTACGCCCGAGGCCACCATCTGCGCGGATCAGCTGGAGCGGCGCTCGGCCGAGCACGACGCCGTGATCGCCACCCTGGCCGATCTGGGCCATCGGCTCGGCATGAGTGCCTGGATCGGGCGCCGCCAGCAGGCCCGGCGGGCTGAAGGCCGTCCGCTCTCGGCTCGCCTGACGCCGGACGAGCGCGACATCCATCCGACCCTGATCGCCTGGGGGCCGGAGGCCGAGCTGGAGCGCGTCGACTGCGCCTGGTACGCGCGCCATCGGGTGGCCTTCCTGTTCGAGGTCGAGTGGACGGCGATGCTGGGTGACGCCGTTCTGGTTCGCCACCAGCGCTTCCCCGAGGACGACAACGTGGTGCGCTTTCTTGTCATACCGCCCCAGCGAGCGGCTCTGGTAGCGCTCAAGCTCGAGCGTTCGCCCCTGCTCCGGCGAGCTTTCGCCCACCGCAACTGGCACGTTCTGAAATGGGATCAGCTGGCTGCCTTCGCGGCGCTGGAGGAGGTGACGCTGGCCGCCCTCGAGCCCTACTTGGGCCTCGAGGCCGACGCGACGGCTACCCAGCAGCTTCCCCTCTTCGCCACCTGACGCCCGGCGCCCGACGACCCATACTGTCCGTCACATCCCTCACGGCCTTTCGGGGAAGGAGGTTCCGGTGAATCCCGAACTCGACCCGGCCCGCGCGATCGATGACCTGGCAGACGGCTTCTGGAACGGCGTGCTCGACCTGTCGCCCATAACCGCCACGGTCCTGGGCTACGAACAGGGAGCCGACAGGCTCGACGACCCTGGCCCCGACGGCCGGGACATGGCTCGCCGGCTGTACGAGGAGACGCTGGCCGCGGCGGACGCCATCCAGGCCGGCGCGTCCGGGACCGGATCTGCGATCCCAACCGAGCAGGCGGTCACGCTGGACGTCCTGGGTGTCGTCTGCCGTATCGAGCTGGAGCAGCTGGAGCAGCGCATCGACCGGCTCAAGGTGGTCGACCAGATGGACGGTCCGCAGACTCTGCTGCCGCTCCTGGCCGGCTTCCAGCGGATGGACACGCCCGAGCGCTTCGAGCAGTTCCTGGCCCGTGTGAACGAGTACCCGCGTTTCATGGCGGCCAACGCCGAGCTGGTCCGAGAGGGATTGGACGCCGGCCTGACGGCGGCTCGGATCGTCGCCGAGCGAGTTGTGGCCCAGCTGGAGCGAATCCTCGAGATGCCGGACGAAGAGTCACCGGTCGTTGTCGCGGCGAACCCGCCCGGTAAGGCCGATTGCGAAAGGCTGGCGGCCGCGGTCCGGGACTGCGTCAAGCCGGCCGATCTCGCCTTCCTGGAAGCCATTCGGGGCCCCTACCTGGAGGCCTCGCGCCGCGATCCCGGCCTGTGGTCGGCTCCGGACGGCGAGGAGCTGTACCGGACCCAGGTCATGGCCTGGACCTCGCTGGAGCCCGACCCGGCCGACCTGCATCGCATCGGCCTCGAGGAGCTGCAGGCCATCGAGGCCGAGAGGCGGGAGATAGCCCGCGCCGAGGGCTTTGGCGACGACACGGCCAGGGCACGCGACAGTCTCTCCTCGGGGCCGCAGGGCAGGCCCGCCACCGTCGACGAGTACCTGGCCCGGGCCCGCGGCCAGATCGAGCGGGCCATGGCGGCCGCCCCGCGCTACTTCGGCCGTTTGCCCGTCGCCGGGGTCGAGGTCAGGCAGGTCGAGCCCTTCAAGGAGGCCGATTCGCCGGCGGCTTTCTACTACCCACCGGCCGTCGACGGCAGCCGGCCGGGGACCTACTACGTCAACGCCTACGACTTGCCCTCACGGACGTACATGAACCTGGCCACCACCAGCTTCCACGAGGCGGTGCCCGGCCATCACTTCCAGATCGCCCTCCAGACCGAGATGACCGAGCTCAGCCCCTTCCGCCGCATGGGCTCCCGCATGGCCGGGATGGCCTACGTCGAGGGTTGGGGCCTCTACTCGGAGCGGCTGGCCGACGAGATGGGCCTGTATCTCGACGCAACTGAACGCTTTGGCATGCTCGACGGTCAGGCCTGGCGTGCGGCTCGGCTGGTCGTCGACACCGGCATCCACGCCTTCCGCTGGAAGCGCGAGCAGGCCATCGCGCTGCTGCGAGAGGCCGGGTTGTCGGACACGGACGCGGTCATCGAGACCGACCGCTACATCTGCTTGCCGGCCCAGGCCCTGACCTACAAGGTGGGCCAGCGCGCGATCGAGAAGCTGCGCCGCGAGGCTACCGCGGAGCTGGGCTCAGCCTTCGACCTGCGGGCCTTCCACGATGCCGTCCTGGGTCACGGCACCCTGCCGCTGGCCACTCTGTCGCGGGAGCTGCCGGGCTGGCTGCGTGCCTGATCAGGGGCTGGCCGCCTCGCGGAGCAGCTCGGCCAGAGCGGCATAGCCGGCCAGCGCTGCCAGATCGGCTGGCGTGTGGCCGTCGTCGGCCGGTCGGGTGGCATCGGCGCCGCGGAGCAGCAGCAGGCCCACGGTCGCTTCGTCGCCGTTGCGGGCCGCGGCGTGGAGGGGCGTGAAACCACCCTGCTGGACCGCGTTGGGCGAGGACCCGAGGGCCAGCAAGAGGCCCGCCAGGTCTCGGTGGCGACCGGCGACGGCGCTGTGCAGCGGCGTGACGCGTGACTGGTTCTGGGCCACCGAGTTGGGGTCGGCGCCGCTCTCCAGGAGCATCCGGGCCACCTCCAGACGGCCGAAGTAGGCCGCGAAGTGCAGCGCCGAGTAGCCGTCGTCGCTGTGATCCTCGATCTCCGATCCACCCTCAAGCCGGCTGCGGATCGCGGCCAGGTTCCCTGTGGCGGCCGCCTCGAACAGGCTCAGCGCGTCGGCACCGACTCGCTCCGAGAGCTCCTCCGCCAGGCGCGATTGACCGGCGTAGGCCGCCGCCATGACCGCCGAGCGGTTCCTCTCGTCGCGCGCCGTCAGCAGCCCGGCGTCGACGGCCAGGGCCGCCTCAACCGTCTTGCGGTCGCCGTTCCGCAGGGCCTCGAAGAAGGCGGCTTTCCCGCGATCTCGTCCTCGCGATGTCAAGCAGTACCTCCACCAGCCGGTCTATCTCGACCGTTGTGTTGTAGTGGACCAACCCTACCCGAATGAGACCGCCCGAACCAGCCAGGCCAAGCGCCTTGACCAGCTCCCAGGCGTAGAAGTCGCCGTCCCAGACGGCCACACCCTGCCGGCCCAACTCGGTCGCGACCTCGCGCGGCGTTCGCCCGGACATGGTGAAGGCGAAGGTCGGCACGCGCTCGTCGAGCCTGTCCGCCTCGACGATCCCCCGCAGCTTGAGGCCCGGCACGTCACCCAGGGCCATCAGAGCCCGCCGGGTCAGGATGGCTTCCGTGGCGCGGATGACGGCTATCGCCGCCCGCAGCCGGTCCCGGTTGCTGGCCGCCTCGGTGTCGGACCCGGCCAGCCCGACTGACGGACCGCCGTACTTCTCGCCGAGCCACTCCAGGTAGGCGAAGGTCCCCAGGAGGCCGGCCAGCGCCTCGCCGGGCAGAGTGCCCGTCTCCCACTTGTGGGGAGCCGTGTCCGAAGCGGGCCGGACCTTGTATGCGGACAGGCGGTCCAGCAGATCGCCCCTTCCATACAGCAATCCCATGTGGGGCCCGAAGAACTTGTAGGGCGAGCAGACGAGGAAGTCGGCGCCCAACGAGGCCACGTCGATGGCCAGGTGGGGCGCGGCGTGAACCGCATCCACGTAGGTCAGCGCCCCGGCGGCACGGGCCATGGCCACGATGCGCTCGATGGGATTGACGGTGCCCACGGCGTTGGAAGCCAGGCCGACCGCCACGACCTTTGTCCGCCGGCCGATGGCCCGCGACAGGCTCTCCATGTCCAGAGTGCAGTCGTCGGGCCGGATCTCGACCCAGCGGACCACGGCCCCGCGCTCCTCTTCGAGGGCCAGCCAGGGCGCGATGTTCGCGTCGTGGTCGAGACGCGTCACCACGATCTCGTCGCCTGCGGACAGCGTCCGCCCGATGGCCCGGCTGACGGCGAAGGTGAGCGTCGTCATGTTCTGGCCGAAGACGATCTCGTGCGGTTCGGCCCCCAGGAAGTCTGCTGCCGCCGCATGAGCTCGGGCCAGAAGGGCGTCACTCTCCTCGCTGGTGGCGAAGGCGCCGTCGTGGTTGGCGTTGCTGTGCCGCAGGTAGCCGGTCATGGCGTCGAGCACGGCCTGGGGCACTTGAGTCCCGCCCGGCCCGTCCAGGTAGACATAGGAGTGATTGCCCTGCATCCGCTTGAGCGCCGGGAAGCGGGCGCGCACAGCCGCCAGGCCCATCGGCCCCAGCGGCGCCGCGGGCGCGCCGGACGGAGGCGGCGCAGCCCGAGGGTTGACAGAATCGGCCGGCACGAGCCCCTCCACTTGGTAGCGGCGGTTGCGCTCACGATGTTACGACGCCGCGGCCGCGTCCGGCTGCCAACCTGCAAGCAATCCGAATCGCCACCGGCCGCTCGCTGAGCGTTCTGTCACGCCCGATGCGCTTCCATGGACCCTACGAGAAAGGGTAGGCGTGGCTTGGACTGGCCCGAATCGTCCCCGCGCCCTTGACTAATTCTGAGCAAACTGCTAAACATTGAGTGTCCCGCTATGCGGAACTCAAGTGAAGCCAGGATCGGCGCTCCGGCAGGGCTGACGGGGCGTTGCGGAAACTCCCGGGTCGGCCCGGAGGAAGACGGAATGATGCTCGACGGGAATGCGGTTCGGTCGGTAGACCGTGCTGCCTCACTGCTGATCGCCCTGGGCGATGCCGAGGGCGAGGCGGGCGTGACCGAGCTGGCCAGGCGCCTCGGTCTCCACAAATCGACGGCCTCGCGGCTCCTGGCCACGCTCCAGAAGCGCGGCCTGGTGGAGCAGGATGACGACTCCGGCAAGTACAGGCTCGGCCTCGCGGTAGTGCGGCTGGGTGGCCATGCGGAGGAGACGCTCGACCTGCGCTCGATTGCCATGCCACAGCTGGAAGGCCTGGCCCGGCTGGTCAAGGAGACGACCACGCTGGAAGTGCTGGAGGACGACGCCGCTCTCGTGATCGCGTACTCGGATGCCTCCGGCAACGGCCGCGATCGCTCCGGGCGGAGCCTGCCGCTCCATGCCACGGCGCCCGGCAAGGTGCTCCTGGCCAACCGGGCCGAGCGCGAGGTGATCCGCCTGTCCAAGGTGGGCTTCACGCCCTACACGTCTCACACGATCGTTCGAGTCGACCTCCTGCTCGAGGAGCTGGCCCGGGTTCGGAAGCGTGGCTTCGCGACCGCCTTCGGCGAGTTCGAGCCCACTGTCAACGCTGTAGCCGTTCCGGTCTTCGACCGCCGCTCCGACGTCGTGGCGACCCTTGAGGTGCGAGCCTCCGGCGGGCGCATCCCGCCCAGCCGCGTACCGGAGTTGGTGGCGCAGGCTCGCGAAGCCGCGGCCGGGATCACAGCCGGCATCGGCGGGGTCGTTGCCGGCGCCTGACGCCCAATCCGAGAACGATCCTCAACGCGGCCCCTCGGTCCCCCTCCCGAGGGGCCGTGTTGCGCCCGGAGGGGATTCGGGCGAAGAGTTAGGCTATGGGCATGCCGACACTCGACGTCTTGGACCCCAGTTTCTCAATCAACGGCTACCAGGTCGACGTAGGCGAGGTCGTGGCCACCTGCCTGGCGGTCCTGGCCATCCTCATCGGCGGCTGGTTCCTGGTCCGGCTGGCCCGAGTCTTCGTGCACGGAGCGGTCAGCGCACTCCTGCAGAGGACCGCCGAACTCGAAGGCACGGCTTCCGAGCTGACCGAGACGGAGATCAAGAAGCGCTCGGACACCATCGAGGGCTTGTTCGTCAACGTCGTTCGGTTCTTCGTCTTCATGATCGCCGGCCTGATGATCCTCGAGCGCACGTTCCAGATCGACATCGGGCCGGCCATTGCCGGACTGGGCGTGGCCGGGATCGCCGTCGGCCTGGGGACCCAGAGCCTGGTCCACGACTACCTGAATGGCGCGCTGATCCTGATCGAGAACCAGTACTCGGTGGGCGACATCGTCCAGATCGCCGGCCAGGGCGGCGTGGTCGAGGACTTCACCCTGCGTCGCACGACCCTGCGCGATCTGAGCGGTACGGTCCACATAGTTCCCAACGGCCAGGTGGAGGTCGTCTCGAACATGACCCGGGTCTGGGCCCGCGTCAACGAGCAGGTCGAGGTCGCCTACGGTACCGACATGGACAAGGTCAAGCGGGTCATCGATCAGGTTGGCCAGGAGATGGCGGCCGACTCGACGCTGGCCGAGCAGATCATCGAAGCGCCGCACGTGGAGCGCGTCAACGAACTGGGCGATCGCGGCGTAACGCTGCTGGTCCTGGGCAAGGTTCGGCCGGCCGCCCAGTGGGCGACCTCAGGCGAGCTGCGCCGCAGGTTGCTGACCGCATTCGACGAGAACGGCATCGAGATGCCGACGGGCACGCTCCTCACCTGGTCGGGCCAGGAGTTGGGCGACTACGGGAAGCAGCCCGCTAAGGCACGGGGAACGACCGGGGGGCCGGCCAAGCGGAAGCGGAGCTAGGGGCTAGGAGGCGCGGACCGACGGGTTCGTGTTGCGGCCGCCGCCGAACAGGCCCATGAAGCTGCTGCCGGTCTTGGCCTGACCGGGCTCGCGGGTTTGCAGCATCCGGTCGGACAGGACCTCGATGTCGTCGATCACCTTCTCCTTGGGGAAGCGCTCGACGGCCGAGCGGCCTTCATTGGCGGCCCGCACGAAGAGCATGCCGGCCGACCTGATCTCGGCCAGGGCGGGCATGCCCACGGTGCGCTCCATGTCTGCCACGGCGACGCCGCTGTTGGCGCGGTTGACGACCATCGCCAGGCGATCGCGGATCTCTAGCTCGACGGCAACCTCGCGCAGCTGGACCGCGGCCCGGATGGCCGGCACGTCCGGCGTCACCGGTACGAGGATCTTGTCCGCCCGCTCGAAGATCACCTGGTTCAGCGGCCCGTAGTCCGGGTGCATGTCCACGATCACCCAGTCGTAGACGCGGCGGGCGGCGGTGATGGCCTCAGCCACGCGCTTCGGCTCCAGGATCTCTGTGTGCAGCGGCGACTCGGCCATGACCAGCACTGAGACGCCGTTCAGGTGCGGCGTGGCGATCTCGGAGAACGATTCCGCGATACCGGTGTTGAGGTCCTCCGTCCAGGCGTCGGCGACGGTTCGGGTGTTCTCCATGCCCAGAGATGAGGCCACGTGGCCGGTGACTGTGTCGCAGTCCACGAGCAGGACCTTCTGTTCCTTGCGGGTCTGCAGCATCGCCGCGACGTTGACGGCGATAGTCGTCTTGCCGACGCCCCCCTTGGGGTTGAAGACGATCACGATCTGGCCACGGCGAGAATCGGCGGCGGCATCGGGCGCGGCAGCCGCCGTAACCGCTGCCTCGAAGACGCCGCTGCCGGCGCCGATGGCCTCGGTAGCCACCTCGGCCCGGATCAGCATGGCCTCGACGCGCCAGCGCAGTGACTCGGCCGAATAGGGCCGGGTGAAGTACTCGTCGTTCGCGCCCGAGCGCCCGCCCACACCCATTCTGTCCAGGGCTCGAGCGGCAACGACCATCAGGCACGGGATGGCGCGATCCTCCTCGTGCAGGAGGGCGTACATCTCGAGCGTCTTGTCGAAGTCGTACTCACCGTCGAGGATTGCAACCCCGACATCGCGCCGGGTGTTCAGCAGGGCTTCGAGGTCCTCCGGGGTGGCGACCTCGACCGGCTCGTAGCCGGCCTCAGCCAACTGCTCGGCGACGGCGATGAGCTCTGCTTGCGGTAGAGATATGACTACTGCTGGCCGGGACACGGTGACGGAGTCTCCCTGGTTTGCGCGAACCCGCCTAGTCTAGCCTTCTGCTTCGGGATCGTGTGCGGAAACATTGAGCACGCCCTCGCGCTCGTTGACGACCCTGGCCTGGAACGCAGGCAGGGTCGGAATGAGCGAGTTGAGCGCAGTCTCTGCCGAATGGCCGACGGTGAAGATGAATTCCCCGTCAGGGCCGGACGAGACCCCGACGTTCTTGACGCCCGGCAAGCGCCCGAGCTGGCGCTTGAACTGGGCGATGCTGGCGACGCTGACCAGGCCGACGACGACGACCTGGGTCGATTCGGTGGCGCCGGACGTCTTGGACGACTTCTCGGACGCGGCGCGCTTGGGCGTCTCTTCCTCTTCGGGGGCCGGGGCCTCGGGCATGGTGGGCTCGGGCAGGGGCGTGGGAGCCTCTGTCTCGGGCTGGCGCATGATCTCCTCGCGGCGGGCCCGCAGGTCAGTGGAAAGCGGGGCCTGCTCCGGCTCCTCGAACGAGGGCGGGTCGGGCATCTGGGCGGCCATGCTGGCGAAGATGGTGGGATCGGCCTCGTTCAGCAGGTTCTGGAAGAAGCCGGCGACTTCCTCCTCGAAAGCGGAGATGCGCTTCTCGACGCGCCCGATCTCGAGCTCGATGGCCGAGTTGTACTCCTGCAGCTCCTGCTCGAGCAACTCGCGACGGCGGGCGATCCGCTGCTCGGTCTCGACCCGGATCCGCTCCACTTCCGCCTTGGACCAATCGCGAATCGCGCTGACGTCGGCTTCGGCCGCCTTGCGCAGCGAGGCCGCCTCGTCGTCCGTGCGGGCGTGCAGCTTCTCCGTGTAGGCCTTGGCGTCCGCGTGGCACTGGTCGATCGTGGCCTGACGCGCAGACTCGGCCGTGGCTCGCATTGCCTGCGTCAGGTCAGCCAGGAACCGATTCGGCTGACGCGGGGCCGTATCTTCCACCATCATCTCCCCGTGAAAGTGACTCCCTGCTTTGGGAACACAGAGGCTAACAGCATCTTCGCTACCCGCCAAGCCTCGATGCCGGACACGAACGGCCCGCTGCTCTTGGAGAGCACCGCACATTATGGCCCGTTCGTGGCCCGCGAATCGAGAGCCTGTTATGCGGGAATCATGGGGCCCGGTGGTGCCGCCCGGCACCCCTCAAGAGGTACCAGGCCCAAACCCTATCCGTACCGGCAGCCACATAGCGCAGACGAGGTGTTCGGTCGGGTCCGGCGCGGATCGATGAGGTCTTTCGACCGCCCGGATTCGGCCTTGTGAGGTGCCGCAGGCGGGCTCGCGTACTACTGCTCAAGTAGCCGGATCGGTGTCCGTAACACTTCGCGGGAGGGGCTTCCCAGCCTTCTCGGCCCAGGCGGCAAGGACGGTGTCCTTGTGAGGCCTGATACGGCAATGCTCGTCGCGGTTGCCGGCCTCGTCGCAGTAGCCGAGCGGCACGCACTTGGGGACCAGGAAGCCGCCCAGGAAGGGACTCACCGCGAAGACCTCGTGGCGGATCTGCTTGAACAGCCGCCTGATCTCCCACTGGGCCATGGTGCACAGCCTCAGCCCTGAGATGTGGATCAGCTCGCGCAGGTTGACGGTCATGACCAGGTTGGTGCGCGTGGCGTTGGGGAAGACGAAGCGGGCGTCCTCGCTCGGTATGCCGGCCTCCACCATCTCCGAGTACAGCTGCAGCGCACTCTCGACCTGGGCCTGGTAGCGGTCCCGCAGCTCCGAATCCGCGGCGATCGTGGGCGGCGTCATTGTCGAGGCGCCCTTCTTGTAGCTGACGTAGCGCTGGCTCTGCTGGTCGAAGGAGACGCCAGCCCGGTGGCGGACCAGCTGGTGGCTGAGGGCGCGGCTGACGCCGGTGATGGCGAAGGTGAAGACCACGTGCTCGATGGTGGAGCCGTGGCCCGACTCGATCACGCGCTCTATCAGCTCGCGTTGCCTGTCAGGCTCTATCCGGCCCTCCACAGCCCGTTCGAAGATCTCGTCGGGCGGCAGCTCCGAGTAGCAGGTCCGGCAGGCGGTGTAGATGAGCGGCAGGTAGTAGCGCTCGGCGATCTCACGGTCGGGGAAGATGAGCCGCGCTCGCAAGCCCGAATCGCGCTCGCCCGGCTCCCCGGGAGCGCTGCTGGATCCCCTGGCGCGGGCCTGGTCCGTCACCGGCTCAGGATAGCGAGTCGGCAGGGCGGACGGCCGGCTGCCGGCCGGCGATGCGGCGGGCGGTGCATATGTCGAAGACGGCTATCTGAGGCGATGTAGCCGCGTAAGGCTATCATGTGGGTGGATAGTCATTGACGGCTACCACGTGGCAGTGATAGGCTGGCCCCATGGAGGAGGTGCGGGCGCTGGTCCTGTTCGGCGACGTGGTGCGCTCGAGCCGGGATCGCGTCGAGACCGCGGCCTGGTTGCGAGACTTCGTTGCGACGCTGGATGGGGCTTACGGGGATCTGCGCCTGGCTCCGTTCGACTTCACCCAGGGCGACGAGGTGCAGGGCCTCCTGGCTCCCCAGGCGGATCCGCTGTTGGCCGTCCTGCGAGCGGCTCTCGGCCCGGGCGCCCGGCCGGTGCGGTGGGTCTGCGTCTGGGGCGGCGTGGACCCGGGCGAAGGGCCCGCCACGCAGCGCACCGGGCAGGCGTTCCTGGCTGCCCGCGAGACCATCGCCGAAGCGCGCACGTCGCGCGAGCGGCTGGTCATCCTGACCGGCAACCCCGGCGCCGACGCCCTGCTGGCCGGCATGACGCCGGCCCTGGTCGATCTCCTCGACGGTCTGACCGAGCACCAGCGGGTAGTGGCCGGGCTGGCTCTCCTGGACGGCATGCGCCAGGCCGAGGTGGCGGAGCATCTTGGCATCCGGCGGGCGACGACTTCGGTTGCCTTCAGCAGGGCCAATGTGAACTCGATCGGCCGCCTGTGGGACGCTATCCGCAGGACCTGCGAGGCGGCTTCCGCGGCCACGGCCGACGCCGCCGCTCCTTCCGAGCCGGCACCGGCATCCACCCCGGCCTCGCCCGGCGACGACCACTAGACAAGAGGGGGATCGCATGCACGACCCGGTTCTGCTGATCGGTTACATGGCGGCCGTGGGCCTGACGGCGCGCTTTCTGGTCAGCCCGGCGTCGGGCGGCCCGGAGGGGCGGGGGCTCGGGCGACTCAGGTGGCCAGCTCTGCGGGCCGGAGTGGGCTCCGCGCTCATGCTGCCGGCACCGGCGGTCTTCGGCCTGCCGGGCCTGGTCGCCTTGCTGATCGTCGCGCTGTCGCCGGCGGTCAGTGCTGCCGTGCACGGGGCCTGGACTGCCCGGCAGAAGGAAGGGGCCCGGGATTGGACCCCGCTTCCGGCCGTGTGGCTGGTGTTGGAGCTGGCCGTCCTGGCCTGCTTCGTGGCGGTGGCCTGGCTGGCCCTGCGTGAGGCGCCGCTCCAGGGCTGGTTCCAGGATCTGACGATTCGGCACCCCGGCCCGACCGATGCCGCGATCTACTGGGCGACCCTGGCCGGCGTCGGCTGGGCGCTGCTGGTGGCCAACACGGTCGCCGCCGCGGTCCTCGTCTCGTTGCTGCTGCCGCCGGACACGGACGCCGGCGGGCAGGGGCCCGGCGGGCGGAGCGGCTACACGCTCAGGCTCGGCCCGCTCTCGGGCCGCATCGAGCAAGACCCCTCGGTATCGGGCCACGCTCTCGACGCGGTGGGAGCCACCGTCGGCGGCCTGGAGAGGCTGCTGGTGATCGTGCTGATCCTGGGCCGGGCGGAGGCCGGGATCGGACTGGTCGTGGCGGCCAAGACGCTGGCTCGCTTCAAGCAGCTCGACGAGCGCCACTTCGCCGAGCGGTACCTGATCGGCACGCTGGCCAGCATCACCATCGCCGTCGCCACTGCCCTGCTGGTGAGGTATGCCCTGACCGGCTCCTAGCCGCTGCGGTCGCGCGTCCGGGGGCGCGCCTCAGACGAGGCGTGTAGGCTGGACCTGCCGGCCGATCCATCCGCCGGCTGCGACCGAACGGCCGGGCTGCTGCCGGCCCCCAGGAGGAACCGAAGATGACCGGCCCAGCCAAGCCTGTCACAGTCCAGTACTTCTACAAGATCCGCTGGGGCTTCGAGAACGAGTGGATCGAGCTGTTCGAGCGCAACCACTGGCCGCTGTTGCGCGAGGGGCTCAAGTCGGGCCGCTACCTCGACGTTCGCGCCTACAAGCCCCGCTTCCACGGCGACGGCCGGGGCGATTGGAACTTCGAGGTCACGATCACCTATCGCGACTGGGCGGCCATGGAGGAGCACACCGACCCGGCCCTGGTGGCCCGGCTCTACCCGGACTCCGACAAGCTCCGCCGCGAGGAGCAGCGCCGCTTCGAGCTGCTCGACGCCCACTGGGACGTGCCACTCGAGGAGCACGCACTCCCGTAGCAGGCGGCGTCGCGGGCGGCCGATCCCGTCGTTGGACCTGCGCTCCTCGGCTCACGCATGTCCAGGTGCGCTCGCCTTCGGTGCTCGACCCGCCTCGGCCCCGCCTCGCCGGCTCCGCGACTGCCAGATGAGGGCCGCGCTGCGTCGCGGGCTGCGCTAGCCCCCCAACTCTCCGATCGACTCGATCGTCGTTCGCAGGACCTCGGCCGAGGTGCGGATGCCCCTGGCTTCGGCCGGGCTCAGGTTCAGGCGCAGGACGCGCTCGATACCTCGCCGGCCGACGACCGTGGGCAGGCTCAGGCAGACGTCGCCCACGCCGTAGTAGTCCTCGATCAGGCTCGAGATCGAGAGGACCGTGTTCTGGTCGCGCAGGATCGCCTCGGTGATCCGCATCAGCCCGGCGGCCACGGCGTAGTAGGTGGCGCCCTTACGGCTGATGATCTCGTAGGCCGCGTCGCGGGTCTGGCCGAAAATGCGGTCCATCGTCTCCTGGCCGAGGGGGATGTCGTTCTCGGAGCAGAAGACGGGCAGCCGCATGCCGGCCACGTTGGCCAGCGACCAGACCGGGACCTCGCTGTCGCCGTGCTCGCCCACGATGTAGGCGTGGACGCTGCGCGGGTCGACGCCCAGGTGCTCGCTCAGCAGGTAGCGGAAGCGGGCGGTGTCCAGGATCGTTCCGGAGCCGAAGACCCGGTTCGGGGGGAGGCCTGCCAGCTTGATCGCGGCGTAGGTGAGCACGTCCACCGGGTTGGTGGCGACGACGATAATCCCCTCGGGGTTCGCGGCGGCTACGCGTGGCACGATCTGGCGGAAGACCTCCACGTTGCGTTTGACCAGGTCGAGGCGCGTCTCACCCTGCTTCTGCCCCACGCCCGCGGCGATGACGGTGATAGCCGCGCCCTCGGCGTCCGAGTAGTCGCCGGCGCAGATCCTCGTCGGGTGGGCGAAGGGGACGGCGTGGTTGAGGTCCATGGCCTCGCCCTCGGCCCGCTCGCGGTTGGCGTCGATCAGCACGATCTCGGCGGCCACGCCGGACAGCAGCAGAGCGTAGGCATAGGTGGAGCCCACGAGCCCGACACCCACGATGGCGATCTTGGTGGGCCGGCCGGTGTTCAGCCCGGCCTCGCTCAGCAGCGATGGCTCGCCGGTGGGCTTGGGCTGGCCCGGGCGGCGGGCCTGCGGGTGCCGGCCGGAACCGTCTGAAGACTCGCTCATGGTGTCATCGTGCCATGCCGCGGGCGGCTTTGGGAGCCGCGTCTCAAAGCGTCGCGGGCGGCGGGCGGCTACCGATCGGACGAACCCAACCCTCCAGCCGCGCGGGCGAAGAGGCCCTCAGCGGTTGTCCACGACGACGTGCTCTGTGCAGTACCACATCGCCGAGCGAGCGAAGTCGATGAAGTTGCGTTCGTCGTCCAGCGCGAGCTGCCATCCACGCTCGATCTCGGGCGTGCCGGCGCCGTCGCGTTCCAGCCAGAGCTCGGCGAGGCCGATGTACGGCTCCACGCCGGTACCGCGCATCGCCCGCAGACGCGCCTCCATCTCGTCGTCGCGGCGATGCACCTGGACGTAGCGCTTGATGTGGCCGGCCGAGCCTATCCTCCCAAGCAGGCCTGCGTGCTCGGTGCGCCAGTAGGTTTGCGCCTGGTCCACCGACAGCTCGGGCCGCTGGCGGATGGCGAAGCAGGTCTTGATGAGCGGGCCGGCTTCGGTCGCGATGAGATCCTCGGGCGGATCGATCTGCGGGAGCTCGTGGCTGAGCCAGAGCGGAGATCGCGGCAGATCCACGAACGCCCGCTCGTCTTCGACGATCGCCTGCGTCGCCCGCCGCCCCTCGGCGGAACGCTGGCCCGCGATCATCTCGGCTCGGCCGGCATACCAGACGTCCTCGACGCCGTCGTAAGGCGGCTCCATCGGTCCCCGCGCGCCCGACATTCGGCTGTTCTCAGCATCGTGCGGGATGGTGTGGCTCTGGATGTACCGGAGCAACCCGAGCGTCGCGGCGTGGCTCGCCACCAGGGGCCCATGCAGCTCACGCCAGTGCCACTGGAAGTCCTCGCGGGTCATTCCCGGCCTGCGCCGAAGGAGATAGGTCGAGCGGATCATCGGCCCGGCAGCGCTCGCTACTTCGCTTTGCCCAGCTCCGTGATGATGGGGCGGAACGGCTCCGAATAGGCGGTGAAGCCGGCGAAGAGGCGCCAGACCTCCTCCGGCGGACGGCCGGCGGCCTGCATCGCCTCGCTCCAGGCTCTGGCGTTCACGCCGGTTCGGGCTCCGAAGCAGCCGTAGCAGCCGCGGCCGTAGCTGGGGCACAGGGCGCCGCAGCCGGCGGCGGTCATCGGGCCCATGCAGGCCTCGCCCCTGGCCACGACAAGGCAGACGATCCCCTTGCGCTTGCACTCGCGACACACGGCTTCTTCGCGAATCTGCGGTCGCCGGCCGACCAGCACGGCCGTCAGGACCTCCAGCAGCTGGCCGCCGTCGATCGGGCAGCCGCGCAGCTCGGCGTCCACCTTGACGTGCTCGGAGACCGGCGTGGTCATGGCCAGCGACTCGATCCATTCGGGGTGCTCGTAGACGGCCGCTCGGAATGCGTCGTGGTCGGCCCAGTTGCGCAGGGCCTGGATCCCGCCCGAGGTGGCGCAGGCCCCGATCGTGACCAGGAGGCGGGCCTGTTTGCGCAGGGCCTTGATCTGCTCCAGGTGCTCGGGGGCGCTGATGGAGCCCTCCACGAAGACCACGTCGTATGGACCCGGCTGGTGGCGCGAAGTCGCCTCCGGGAACTCGACGATGTCGTAGCGGCTGACGATCTCGATCAGTTGCTCCTCCAGGTTGAGCAGCGTCAGCTGGCAGCCGTCGCAGGAGGCGAACTTGGCGACGGCGACGCGCGGCCGGGCCGTCTTCTCGGTGGAGGCCATCACAAGCCCTCCCGGACGTACAGGTCGCCCAGCTCGCTGAGGCGGAAGACGGGCCCGTCCTTGCAGACGAAGAAGCGGCCGGTCTGGCAGTGCCCGCACAGGCCGATGCCGCATTCCATGTGGCGCTCCATCGAGACGCAGATGCGGTCCGGGGGAACGCCCTTGGCGATCAGCGATTGCACGGAGGCCTGCATCATCCGCTCAGGGCCCACGACGTAGGCGGTCACACGGCTGCAATCCTGGGTCATCATGTCGAAGAGAGCGGTGACCACTCCTACCCGACCCTTCCAGTCGACGCCGGCCCGATCGACCGTCACTGCCACGTCGATGGCCTTGATGGTCGTCCATCTGGCCAGGTCGTCCCGGAAGAGACGATCTTCCGGAGTTCGGGCGCCGTAGTAGAGGGTCACCGATTCGAACCTGTCGCGGCTGGCGATCAGGGCCTCCACCAGGCCTCGCAGCGGGGCCAGGCCCACGCCACCCGCGACCACGACGGCGTGCCGGCCGTAGGCGTCCTCGATCGGCCAGAAGGTGCCGAGCGGTCCGCGCAGCCCGAGCCGTGAGCCGGGGTGGAGGCTGGTCAGGGCGGTGGAGGTGGCGCCCACAGCCCGGATCGAGAGCTCGATGCTGGTCGTCCCGATGCGCGAGATGGAGATGGGCACGGTCGGGAAGCCCGGTAGGGCGACCATCACGAACTGCCCCGGCCGGGCGGCCAGGAAGGCCGGATCCAGGTCCATCAGGGTCAGGGTGGTGGTGTCCACGGTCTCTTCCTTGACCGAGGCCAGGCGAGCCAGGGAGAAGGCTCCGGGGCTGGCGGCCGCCGGCTCCACGGCGACCGGGCGTTCCACGGGCGGGACGACAGGGGCAATCGCCTCCAGTTCCTCGCGGACGTCGATAGCCACCGGGCACCAGGCGATGCAGCGCCCGCAGCCTACGCAGCCGAAGCTGCCGAACTGGTCCATCCAGGACGAGAACTTATGGGTCAGCCACTGCCGGTAGCGGTCCCGCGGGCGGCCTCGGAAGTCGCCGCCGGCCACCCGGGCGAAGTTGACGTCGAAGCAGGAGTCCCACACCCGTTCGGTGACGCTGAGGCGGCCCTCCATGTCGGACCGCTCCACCGAAGCGGTGCAGAAGCATGTTGGGCAGGCCATGGTGCAGTTGCCGCACTCCACGCAGCGGTCCGCGACCACACCCCAGTGGGGGTTCTCCAGCTGCTGCTTGAGGCGCTCGTCGACGCCCGCCATCGGCAGTGGCTCGCCGAGGCCGGCCCTTACCGCCTCGACGCTGTCGATGGCCGCCCCGGTCTCGGCGTGAGTGGGCTTGCGCGTAGGCAGCTGCGTGACGATGGCCGCACCGGATGGCGAGCCGACCTGCACCACGAACCCGTCCTCGATCTCCGTGAGCAGGATGTCGTAGCCGCCGCGAACCGCGGGCCCGGTGCCCATCGACGAGCAGAAGCAGGTGCTGGAGTAGGTGGTGCACTGGACGGCCACGACCAGGGCCGCCTTGCGTCGGGCTCGGAAGTCCTCGTCGGTGAACTGGCCGCCGAGGAAGACGCGGTCCTGGACCGCCAGGGCGGCGATCTCGCAGGCCCTGACCCCCAGGAAGGCCAGCTGGGGGACCTCCACCGGCGGCTGATCGAAGGCCACGCCACCGGCGCGGCGAGCCTCGGCGATGTTCAGCTGGGGAGGGAAGGTGAACCGCTTCCACGAAGTCGGCCCGACCGTGTAGCCGAAGAGGAGGCCGTCGCCCCGATCGGTCAGGCGGTAGCGGCCCGCCGACTGCTCGTCGCCCATGCCGGCCGGCAGCATTGCGGCCGACTCGATCTCGTCGTAGACGATGGCCCCGTCGCGGATCGTAGGGCCGATGACGGTCCGCCCGCTGGCGCGCAAAGCCCCGATGAGCGCGTCGAAGTCCGAGCGCGCCAGGAACAGCTGCCTGGCCGCGGAGGCCGGCCTGGGGATGGAGTCGGAGATCACGTAAACAGATCTAGCAACTGAAGGCGCGTGGCGCGCAGCCGGCGAGCGACTGCCTGCAGGACTCGTGGATAGAGGCCGGCCGCCAGGCCATGGTCCGACTTCAGAGCCGCCCGTAAAGTCATGCCGTCGATCACGAGGGCCTTGCTGGGCTCGGTGGCCACCACGGTGGAGTGGGCGGTGGCTTCTGGAAGGATGGCCGACCAGCCGAAGACATCTCCGGGCTCGACGCTGAGGATGGTGACAGGTCCACGCTCGGGAACCAGCGTTCTGAGGGCGAGGCGCCCCGAGAGGAGGATCCCGAACTCGATCGACTCTTCGCCCTCCTGCAGGATGACCTCCTCGGGGCGGAAGCTCATGATCGAGCCGAGACTGGCCAGCTTCTCCTGCGTCTCTGGGGCCAGCTCCGACCCGAACCAGGTGTGGTCCAGCATGGAGATAACGGAGGCATTCTCGTCCATGGCGGGAGGATGCCCCGGGCGGGCGGCGGCAGGGGAGTGCCATCAGGTCGAGGGCGGTGGGCCATTCGGCCCCGCCGGGCGGCCGGGTCGCTAGACTCTGGGCATGGAATTCAGGCAACGGCTCAGGGTCGCTGCGGCGGTTGTGGCCGTGGTCATGATCGTTGTGGGCGTGACCGCCTTCGTGATCGACTCCGGTGTCTCAGGAGCGGGACCGTCGACCGACTGGCAGAACCGGACCCCTCCCCCGGAGGGAGATTCGGTGCTCGTTCCCACGCTCAAGGGCTCGGCAAGCCTGCGGTCGGGCCCGCCTGAGACCCCGGGCGCGAAGTCGCCATCTCCCTCCCCGAAGCTGTCGCCCACGCCGCGGCCGGCCGGGTTCGCCGTCTCCGGATCGTCCATCGTCTACTACACCGGCGACGGCACGATCGTGCCGGTCCCGGCGATCAGCGGCTTGCGATCCACCCTGGTGAGCGGCAAGGTGATCTACTCCGCCCTGGCCGGCAATCCCTACAACCTCAAGATCGGCTCCTACGCCGGCGAGTTCCGGCCGAATGTGACCATGCAGCAGACGGACGGCTCCACGGCCCAGACCGGCGGGATAGCGGCCGCAGGGCCGGTCGTAAGGCGCCTGATCTCGGATAGCCTGGCGGATCTCTCTGAGTCCTCAGGGCGGTGGGTGGTGGCCCTGCCCGTGGACATCCGTTCCTCCAACGATCGGGTCGACGTGACCTTCGACAGCTTCGGCCTTCACGGCTGGTCGGACACGCCGCGCGTAGCCGTTCGCTTCGTCGGCCAGCTGCCGGTGGTCAACGCCATTCCCGACAACTCCGGCTTCCACGTCCTGGTAGAGCACCTCGGAGTTACGGCCTGGCAGGTCATCGACCCGCTGCGGCTGACGCTCTCGCAGACCGAACTCGACCCCGACCACCTCATGAATCAGCTCCTCATCTACGGCAACGGGACGGCCAGCACAGGGCGGGACGTCCTCGTCGACGAGCACGTCGACCTGGGCAGGGTGATGCTCACCGCCGCGGACGAAGTCAGCGTCTCGCTGGTGGTGCGCACCAGCCGGGCCGACCTGGGCCCGGACCGGGTGCTGCAGGTCGGCGACGTGCCGGTTTTCGTCGCCTCCTCCTGAGGTAGGGCGCCGCCGCCGCGCGAATCCATCCCCAGGATGACCCCGGCGAAGATCGAGCAGGCTAGACTCGGAATCGCACGCAAGCGCGGAGGTGGATCATGGGCGGCTGGCAACAGGGCGGCAACCGCGAAGGCGAACGCGGGGCGCTGTGGGTCGGAGTCCTGCTGATCGCGGCCGGCTGCCTGTTCCTGGCCGGCCAGCAGGTCAACATCCGCCTGGGCGACGTGGGCTGGCCGCTGTTCATCATCGTGCCGGGCCTGATCCTGTTCTTCCTGGGCCTGCTCTTCCGTGACGAGACGGGGCTGGGGATGACCATCCCCGGCGGCATCATCACCACCATCGGGCTGCTGTTCCTCTACCAGAGCACCTATGACGCCTATGCCAGCTGGGCCTATGCTTGGGCCCTCATCGCTCCCGGCTCTGTCGGAGTGAGCCTCTTTGTCTGGGGCCTGCTGCACGGCAAGCTGGACCTGGTGGACGCCGGCCTGCGAACCGCGGCGGTCGGGCTCGGGCTCTTCGTCGGCTTCGGCCTCCTGTTCGAGAACGTCATCGGCCTGGAGAACACCGGATCGACCAAGGCGATGCGCGCGGCGCTGCCCATCCTGGCCGTGATCCTGGGCGTGATCATCGTCGTGATCAACATCCTGCCCACGCCCCGGGGCCGTCAGGAGCAGGGCGAGACTCAATCCCAGACCTGGATCCAGGGCCCGCCTAACGCCTGACCGACCCGGCCGGCGGCCTAGCGCACCTCGAGAACCCGTAACTCCATCGTTCCCGCCGGCGCCTGAACGTGCACCGTCTCGCCGGCGTGTCGGCCCATGAGCGCCCGACCGATCGGCGAGGTGAAGCTGATCTTGCCGGCGGCGGCGTCGGCCTCAGCCGAGCCCACCAGGGTGAAGGTCTCCTCGCCGTGGCGGTCCGTCTCCACGACGACGGTCGAGCCCAGCGCGACCCCGCTGCCCTCGCCCGGGCCGTTGATGAGCTCGGCGTACTTGATCATCTGCTCCACCTGGAGGATTCGGCCCTCGAGGAAGGACTGCTCCTTGCGAGCCGCCTCGTAGTCGGCGTTCTCGCTCAGGTCGCCCAGTTCGCGGGCGGCCCTGATGCGGGCGATCACCTCCGGCCGGCGAAGAGTCGTCAGCTCCTCCAGCTCGACCTCCAGCGCGGCCAGGCCGTCGGCAGTGAGGTGGTGAGTTGGCGCGGCGGCCGCGCTCGGCGCGGGCGTGGCCTTTGACGAGGCGCCCCTGGGGACAGTGATCGCGGACGGCGGCCGGGGCGCGGCAGGCTTGCGGGCGGATTTCCGGGCGGGCTTCGCTTTGCCACGGGGCGGCTCGCCTTCGTCGTGGAGCGGGTCGGTCAGCCCGTGATCGCGATGCCCGCCGGAGGGGGTCTCGAGCACCGCGAAGGGGAGTGCCCCGGCGGCCTTGACGAAGCGGTCCAGCAGGGCGTCTTCCCACAGCTCCGGGTCGTCCGATGGCGACCACCAGATGCGCGCCCGCCCGATGTCGCGCAGCGTCTTGAGCCAGTAGCCGGCTGGCTGCGGGCGGCGCTCGCCGAGCGGGGTCTTGTACATGCCGGCCAGCCGCGCGCCGACGCCCTTGCGGCTCGAGCCGATGTACAGGATCGCCTGGTCCGGGAGCCAGAACGAGGCCAGGCGCGACTGCAGCTCGGCCACGCTGGGCTGCTTGCCGTCCAGGCGCAGGTCGAGGGCTCGGCCCAGCCACTCCGCGACCGCGGTGGGGTCGATCGAAACCCGAGGCTGGGGCGCCGGCAGCTCGACGATGAAGACGCCTGGTCCCGCCTGGGCGGGCGGACGGCCCCAGGACAGGGGGCCCTCGACCGAGAGGCCGGATTCCCGGAGCAGCGCGGGCCCGGCCAGCGTCTCGGTGGATCGTTCGGTCATCACCTGCGAACCCTGACCGCGGCCGGGCCGCTTGTCAAACAGGGCCGCGGATGGCGGAAGAAGGCCCCAGCGAAGTCGCCGGGGCCCTCCGTTTCTGTGGCCGAAGCTCTGCCGGCAAGCCTACTTCTTGAGAAGGCTCGGGTCCTCCGGGACGGGGATGCCGAGCAGAAGCGGCAGGCCTATCCGGTCGGTGTAGATGGGGCGGTAGCGATCGGTGTTGTACATCGTCGCCACGTCGATCGAACGCGGGCCCTGGTTGGGGTCCGGCAGCGGAGAGTGGCTGTACTTGCCGCCGCGGATTGCGACCATGCGGCCGCTCACGCCGTTGGCGATCAGGTTCATGGCCACGTTGGCGAAAGTGATGCCGACCATCGAGTCGACCGCGTCGGGATCTCCCGAGCGCAGGTCGTAGGTCAGCTCGCTGGCGAGCGTCTCGTGGCCGGAGCGATTCGCGATCTCGGTGGCCAGGACCTCGGCGATGTTTGCCTTGTGCTTGTGACCGAAGGCATCCGCCGTGCCCCACTCCTGGAGCTGGCCGCCCTTCCACATCGCGCCTTCGGCGGCGATGACGACGGCGTACTTGCTGGGGTTGTTCTTCTTGTCCTCGACCGCCAGCTCGACCAGGTGATCGAGGTCGAACTCGTACTCCGGGATCAGGCAGCGGCAGCTGGTGACGTAGGCGGTATAGAGCGCGGTGAAGCCGGCGTCCCGGCCGAAGATGCGGAAGACGCCGATCCGTTCGTGCGAGCCGAGGGTGGTCCGCTGGCGGTTGATGGCGTCCTTGGCCCGGCTGATGGCCGTGGAGAAGCCGATGCAGTACTCCGTGCCCTGGACATCGTTGTCCATCGTCTTGGGCACGGCCACGAGCTTGACGCCTTTGTCGGCCAGAACCTGGCTGAAGCTCAGGGTGTCATCGCCGCCGATCGGGACCAGGTAGTCCAGGCTGAGCTTCTCGATGTTCTCGAGGACGACGGGGGTGAAGTCGTACAGGCCTTCCTTGACCTCGAGCTGCTTGAGGCGGTCTGGGCCGATGTGAGCCGGGGTCCTGCCGGCCTTCATCTTGCGGGCGTTGGTGCGCGAGGTGTGGAGCCAGGTGCCGCCTGTGCGGTCGATGGCGCGGGTGTTGATCCGGTCGAGTGGGACGATGTAATCCGAATCAAGCTCCGGCCCCGGCTTCATGTGGGTCAGGCTTTCCCAGCCGCGCCGCAGGCCGCAGACTTCGTAGCCGAGCTCGGTCGCGCGATAGACGACGCTCTTGATTACGGAGTTGAGTCCGGGGACGTCGCCGCCGCCGGTGAGAATTCCGATTCGGGGGGTTCGAGCCATTCGTGCCTTCCGTGGATGTTCGGGCGCAGCCGAATCGCGGCCGCGGGTTCGACAACCCGCACATCTTAAGCGACCGGCCACACTCGCCAGGGGTCCGAAGGGCACGAAGGCACGGTCGAGACGGTCACGCCGGGCCGGGCCAGGCCTCCTGCGGGACGCCCACGCGACGAGGCCCTGCGGCAGCCGCGCTGGTGCTAGGGTCAGCAACGGACCCCATCGCAGGGCCGGCCCAGGATCGCGGAGTGCGCCAAGAGATGTCTCTCTTCTTCGGCTACCACATGCCCAACTTCAGCTTCGAGGGAGTGCCCGACGCGGAGATCTTCGATCGAATCGTAGAACTGGCTCAGGCGGCCGAGGCCAACGACTTCGACATGGTCACGGTAATGGACCACTTCTACCAGATCGGCGGCGTGGGTCCCGAGGAGGCACCGATGCTCGAGGGCTACACCACCCTGGGCGCCCTGGCGACTCGAACGGACCGTGTCCTGCTGGGCACGATGGTCACCGGCGTGACCTACCGCAATCCGGCCATGGTGGCCAAGATGACCACCACTCTCGACGTCATCTCCAAGGGGCGGGCCGTGCTGGGCCTGGGAGCCGCCTGGAACGAACCCGAGCATGTCGGCTACGGCTTCGAGTTCCCGCCGATCGGCCGGCGGCTCGACAGGCTCGAGGAAGCGCTGGCTATCTGCAAGGCGATGATCACCGAAGAGCGCCCCAGCTTCGAGGGTCGCTACTACCGGATCGAGCGAGCCCTCAACAACCCGCGGCCGATCCAGCCCAACGGACCGAAGATCATGGTCGGCGGGGGAGGCGAGAAGCGAACGCTGCGCCTGGCCGCCATGTACGCCGACATCACCAACTGGTTCGGCAGCGTCGAGGAGGCGGCGCCCAAGCTGGCCATCCTGGACCGCCACTGCCAGGACGTGGGCCGCGACCCGTCTACGATCCTGCGCACGATCTCCGTGCCGATCCTGCTGGTGGAGAATGAGCGCGACAGGAAGGCGGCCCTGGAGCGCATCCCGGCTTCGACCTTCACGCCGCTGGTTCCGGCGACGGTCGGCGAGGCGGTCGAGATCATCGGCGGCTACGCCAACGCCGGATTCGGCGGCATCATCCTCCGCAACGTGGCCCTGCGGACGCCCGAGTCGATCGCCATGGCCGGCGAGGTGATCCGCACGCTGCGCTCCTGAGAGACCCGCGGTCGATCCGGCCTGGGCTCACAGGCGATAGCGGAGGAAGAGGTCGTCGCCGGCACGACGGATCGATAGCAGGCGCCCCCATCGGCCCTGCCCGTCCGGGAGCGCCGCGCCTTCCACCAGGCCGAGGCGCTCGGAGCCGTCGTCGCGGCCCACCAGGTGCGGGGCCACCGTCAGGAACAGCTCGTCCACGAGGCCCGCCTCGAGCAGCTGGGAGAAGAGATGCGGGCCGCCCTCGCACAGGGCCAGACGCGCGCCGTTGTCGTGGAGAAGGCCGAGGATCTCCTCCGGACGGACGCGGTTGCCCCTGCCGCAGGCGGCGATCGTGACGTTGGGCGGCAGCGCGAGGCCGGACAGGCGTTGTCCCCCATCGCCCGTAGTGGCCAGGATCACCGGCACGTCAGGCGTGTTGAGGCCCGGGTGCGTCGGGTCGATCTCGCCGCGGGCGGTGAGCAGAACGGTGGTGGGCTGGGGCGTCAGGCCGAGGGCCGCTCTCCAGGCCGCGAACTCGGCCGCCAGATCCGGCTGGAGGCGGCGCGATGTCCACTCGTGGCGGCTGCCGGCCCGAACGGTGCCCGCGCCCACGACGATGGCGTCGGCCAGGCCGCGAAGCAGGGACATCATGAAGCGGTCGGCCTCGGAGTAGCCGCTGATCTCGCCGCCGCTGCCGGCCACCCCGGAGCCCAGCGAGACCACTCCGTCGAGGCTCGAGACGAAGTTGGCGACGAGGGCTGGCCGGTCCGGCCGAAGGGGTATGGATAGCCCGCCCGGGAAGCGCTGTGCCAGCGCCGGCGGCAGCGCCCCACCACGCGTCTCCGCCGGTTGGGTGTCCGGGCCCGGGTCCTCGTCCCGGCCCGCCGCCTGCCACAGCAGGTCGATCGGCAGCCCGACGTTGCGGGAGCTGCGTGACCCGGCGCTCATGCCGTGTAGGCCCCCGCCTGGCTCGCCACGAGATCGACCAGGTTGCCCAGGGCCAGGTTCACGTCCAGCACGTGGAGACCCCATTGAGGCTTGCCCAGGACCGGCAGGACGGGCCGCACGTCGGCCGCGCCGCCCGTCCTGGCGACCAGGAGATAGGTAGCGCCGCCGTCTGTCCGGCACTCGGCCGAGAAGGCGCCGGGGAAGGCCAGGTACGGCGTCTTCACGCTGGGCCAGAGCGAGATGTCGGCGCCGCCCAGCAGGCCGGCGAGGCCGCCGGCAGGGAAGTAGGCGTCGAGCGGGCCCTTGCCGCCCTCCGGGGCCGCGGGGTTGACGCACAGGACGGCGTCGTCCGGATCGTGCCCGAGGTTGAGCGGTGAATCGGCCCGCCCGAAGTAGGCGTCGGCGGGAGGGGTGGAGCTGAAGGAGGAGTAGGCCACCACGCAGCCCGTCTGCGTCGCCGAGGAGCACGGCGACAGGTTCGAGAAGTCGTCCTCGGTGACGTTGCCGCCGATGAGCAGCGCCGAGACGACCAGCGCCCGGACTTCCGGCACCGGGTCGACGTCGCCCCGCAGGAGCATCGTCAGCATCATCGCCCCCTGCGAATGGCCGATGAAGACCACGCCCCGGCCGTTGTTGTAGTGGGCCATGTAGTCGAGGAAGGCCGATCGGAGGCCCTGGTAGGCGGTCAGGGCCGCGTCCAGCGTCAGGCTGGTGGGGTCCGACAGCGCGGTCTGGGTGATCTGGGGATACATCGGGGCGTAGACGTTGCAGACCTTCGAGAAGAGCGCCGCCTGGATCCTGGCCACGGCTACCTGCTCCGAGTCGATCGCCAGCGTGGCGTTGACCGCCGTCTGGCGGCTGACGGTGGGGTAGACGTAGAAGCAGTCGATGGCCGGGCTTGCCGCCGGCTGGGCTTTCTCCACGGTCGTCGTGCCGTCGGCGGCCACCAGCGTCGCGCTCAGGTCGCCCGCGCAGGGGTTGTCGGCTAGCCCGGGCCGGCACAGCCAGACCGTGTCGCTGGGGGCCGAATCACCTGCCGTAGGCGCCTCGGATGGCGCCGGCGTCGCCGTCTGGGTCGAGATCTCAAGCGAGCCGGTCGAAACGGGTCGAAGGGTCGGGCTCGCTCCCGCCCCACCGCAGGCAGCCACGACCAGGGCCAGCATCGCCGCCAGGGCGAGCATTGCGCGTCTCATGGGCAGATGGTCGCCGCAACCGTGCCGTCTGTCCAACGCCGGACCTTGGAGGTGCGAGCCATCGCACCGGCCGGGACCGCCCCGTCGCCGCGAGCCCGGGACTGGCGAGCGCAACGTCCGCCGGCCGCGCCTCGCTGCCGCCGGGCCGCGCGTAGACTGGCCTCATGAGCTGGTTCGTCGATCCACGCAAGCTGCGGATGCCTGCCCCGGAGGACGTCCTCCCCGGTCGAGCCGAGGAGATGCCGGTACCGGCCCGTCATGCCGTGCTGGACGCCCCTCTTCGGCCACCCTACCCGAAGGGCACGCACATCGCCGAGTTCGGAATGGGCTGCTTCTGGGGCGCTGAGCGCCTGTTCTGGCAGAAGCCGGGCGTCGTCTCGACGGCCGTCGGCTACGCGGGCGGCTCCACTCCAAACCCCACCTATGAAGAGGTCTGCTCCGGCCTGACGGGGCACATCGAGATCGTACGCGTCGTCTTCGACCCGGGCCGGATCTCATATGACGAGCTACTGCGGGCTTTCTGGGAGGAGCACGACCCCACCCAGGGCTTCCGCCAGGCCGGCGACCGCGGCACGCAGTACCGCTCCGCCATCCTGACTCACGGTGAGGCCCAGCAGCGCCAGGCCGAGGCCTCGC
>Ga0307436_1000127_pt1 | contig 31489 bp, 37 predicted proteins | sample SalMarWE160440MG_FD_202513 | JGI IMG/M metagenome (GOLD analysis project Ga0307436, IMG submission 202513) | Salt marsh sediment microbial communities from the Plum Island Ecosystem LTER, Massachusetts, United States - WE1604-40 | ecosystem: Environmental > Aquatic > Marine > Intertidal zone >...
TCCCATATAATTAGTACCGACTGAAGAAGTACCTATTCCTGTATAGTAAAAAGTTGACGATGATCCATCCGCAGCTTTATCAATAAGTGTGGCAGTAGGTCCGTCTGAGCCCCAAGGCCCTTCACAATAGTCTGTAGTAACAGTTACAGTAGCACCGCCATATACTGACCAGGAAGAAGCACCTGTATCGGTTAGTTGTAATGCATCTTTTCCAGCAGTTACAAGTGCATTAGTAGTCGCTCTTTCAACAGCAACAGCACCACTATATGTATTAACATTATCCGTATCTAAATAATCCGTATGTGGACCATCACACCACGGACGTATAGTAGCTCTAATATCCGTTGTTGCATATAGTCCATACTCTACTTCGCTAGCATCAAGCGTACCTGTATAGATAGGAGTTTGCCCATCCTTACTACGAATGCCAGTATTTACAGAAAATGGAAAACATGCTTTTATGCGGCGGTTCATATTTATAGACTTCCTTATGGTGTAACGTTATAATCAGCTAGAAGTTGGGCAAGAAGAGCGTCCCTTCGTTTGGTCAAAGTATTTAGCATATTAGTGTAGAAGAGAGTGCGTATATCAGCTATTTTATTGATAAACTCAGCTTCTGCAAACTGTGCTAGCCTCTTATCTATAGAACGTAATTGGGTGGAATCCAGAGATATATTTACAATCTGCTCTCCTTGTGCTTCCATTTTTGTGATCGCAGTTTGAAGATCTTGCAACTGATCTACTATGGATATGACTTCTTTAATTTGGGCGATAGTGGGCATTATGTGTTATTCCTCTAGTTTGTTCCAACGGGTCCATCCACGATATTGGTTCAATAGTCCACGAGAAACTTTTGACATATAACATCTATCTAAACTGTTTTCTTTGCAAAATTTTTTTAAATTAAAAATTTCTATATTATTGCCATCTGGGTCTGTAAAATACCAAGTTTTTGATTTTTTTAATGCTATTTTCTCTTTGGAATCATTGCTGTGGTGCTTTCCGTACATAGGGTTATTTTCTTTTTTACTATACAATTCTTTACGTTTTCTTTTAGTTTCTTCTGATTGTGGTATACCTTTTTTTGCTGCACTTAGTTTTGGATACTTTTTACCTATGCGTGCCTCGCTTATTTTTCTTTTAGTTTCTTCCGAATGACGCTTTCCATACATTGGACAATTTTCTTTTCTACTATACAATTTTTTTAGTGTATTAGAAATTCTTTTTCTAGTATCTTCATCTGGCGGGCTATTAGATCCTCCATCTAATAAATTATAACCATTTGGTTTTTTAGAGTCGTATAGTTTAATATAGAATTTTTCAGCATCATCTAATAAAGTTTTAGATGTAACTTTACAAATAACTTCTGAGTCAAAATTTTCTATTCCATATTTTAATAAAGCATTACCAAACAAAAAATTATGTCTTTTAGCATCAGTCATATGACCGCGCAGTCTAGTTTTTAAATCATACACTGTCTGTCCAATATAGCACTTGCCGTTTATTTTATTTGTTATTTTATAAACTATTCCATACCAATTCATATTTTATTACCTATTGTAAAACCGACCGCAACGATTGTATGAGATCAGCGCTGCCGCTTCGGACAGCAGCTATCATAATATCAACCAAATCTTGCTCGGATAGATTTGACGGAGAAACATTAAAGGAAAACGTTGGCGCGATCGAGACATTCGAGGGTGTCCCAGACCCTCCAGAAAATACTTCTAATGCTGTATTTGGCCTATTAAACGAGGCTAGCTGCGGCACTTGCGCTGTTCCCACTAAAGCCTGAGCAATGAGTGAAGTACTATTGTTGATACCTACGAGTTGTGTTAGTTGATCAGTCGCAGTAGAGATTAACGTATCGTAAGCACTAACTCCTGCATCTCCGATTGCCTGAAGATCTGTTAGAGTCTGTTGGCGAATTTGTAGAAATTCTGTACCGAAGAAATCTTGAGGCGCACTCTGAACGAAGGAGAAAAGGTTATCAATAGCTGTTCTAAACTGATCACTAGCATCAAGAATCTGCTTAGCATCGCCACCACCTACAGCATCATTAAATGCTTTTAGTGCTGCTGCTCTATCTTGAGTTAAGCGCGCTAAAATTTCATGCTCCGTTCCAGGTACGGACGAGATGACTTTATTTATATCCTGATTTACTCCTAGCGCAAAATTCACCTGCTCTACTCTAAGATTTCGCACACCATCCACCATGCTCTGCATGGTATTCACAAAATCAGTGATATTAGTTTGTGCATCTGAGAAGAGTTGATTGATCGTATCATTTAGCGCAGTAACATCTTGTTCATTTAGATTATCACCAAGACTGGCAAGTTTATTTGAGATATCTGTAAAGATAAATCCTAGCGCATCTGAAAAACCTGATTTATCAAGTATAGTATTTACATCAATATTAAGATTTCCAACAAGTTGCTCTGTAAACTTTTTAATTAACTGCACACCAAATCCAGCAGACTGCGTATCCTTAATGTTGGCAGTACCTAAAATAATATTTTTAACAGCAGCAAATATTTCTTTTGCTATTTGATTCTTTTCAGGTAGCTGCGGGCCGTTAAAAACATCTTTAAGAAACTTACGAGTTGCAGGTTCTAAAAATTTTGTAAAAGACGGAGCACTAGGACCAGATCCTCCAAATATATTACTAAGTACTTGTAGAATTGATCCGCTCGATGGATGAAAGATAGAATTGATAGCATCTTCAATTTGTGAAATTGGATTAAATTGGTCTAATAGTGAAGAAGTGTGAACTAGTCCATCACTCACACTATTTAAACCATTTGAAGCATCAGCAGCATTTTGTGCTGCATTGGCTGCGGCTAGGGCCATATTCTTAATAGCATCAGTAAACGTAACAATGTTCTGCATTGAGTTGGGACCAAACAATCCAGAAGCCTTGAATCCAGCAAAAACAGGATCAAAATTTGTACTCTTGATTAGGCTGAATAATGAAATAGCTCCAGGAATCTTTTGAGAGCTAAAAAATGCTTTCGCCAAGTTCTCTTGTTCTCTAGCAGCCTGCTCTTGTGCTTTGTTGTTAAAAAATTGTGAAACTAGATTAGTAACCCCTCCTGCAATAGCACCTATCCATCCACCAGCAGCCGCGCCTGCACCAACACTACCAGCAAAACCAGCAACTCTTTGTGCAGTCGTTTGATTAAGAAGATTGGCAAAAGTCTGTCCTAGAAATACTCCCTTGATTGCATTGGGAATGATTGTTTTAAGTTCTCCAGTTGCGCCAATGAACTTCTGGCCTACATTAGACTGAGCAAACGCAGAAAAGCCGCGCTCGATTGCATTACCTTGACGACTTGCTTGTTTTGCAGTAAAATCATCAGAGGAAAGGGTTAGATTTGCATTTTTTACTGCCTCTAGAGATTGATTAACAAGAGAGAATCCTTTTTTAGTTTCATCTACTTGTACAAAAGTTGTGCTATTTAGATTAGAAATTGCTCTTGATAAATCTGTTGTATTTAGGCTCTGTGGAGTAATCGCTTTTCCAGCAATACCACCACTTGTTCCTGCTAGAGCCCCTTGTATACCTTGGAATAGTTGCTTAGAGATGTCATCTGCTACTTTGTTAGTAAAGTTGCGTAGAACAGACTTTCCAAGATTTTTAAAAGCATCTGCTATTCCATTGATATCTCCAGTAACACCATTATAAACAATGTCTCTAAAGGAATCACGAATATTCTCAAAGATGTTTCTAGCGACATCTTTCCATTTGGTTAGATTTTCTATAATCGCAGTAAATACATCGTCCGATTGCTTACGCGCTTTTCGCAAAGCTTCTTGTTGTGCTTTATCAAGTTTGGCTAGACCTTCTGATGCAAGGCGTTTGGTACTATCACTTACATCATTTCCAGCCGCAGCAGCCTCTTGAAGAACTTTTCTAAATTGCGTAAACCGCTCATTGATTGCAGCAACTTGATTTTCAATATCGCTACGTAGGAAATAATTTAGGGACCTGTTAATACCCTTTACCCCTACATCTACTGATTTTGAAGTGGACTGAACAACACCTTGTAAATAATTTAGTGCTTTAGTAAATTCTAGAACAGCATCTTTATTTTTTGGATCAATAAAGATATCGCTTAGGTTTAGAGTACCTAGAATGTCTTTTAATTTAGATAGTTTTTCTATGTTAGAAAGTTGAGCATCAGAAGTAATTCCACCAATAGATGCTTTTAGTTCTCCCAAGCTTTTCTTTAGAACTTCTACTTGTCCGGCAAATATGGTTGCCTGTCTAGCGGCTGGAAGTTTATCTAGAACCTCATTAGCAGTTTCTAAGCCTATAACGACTTGATCAGTAACATCTTTTATTGTAGAAGCATTTACAATATAGTCTTCCGCTTTTTTCTCTAGCGAATCAAAGAGATCTAATAATGCATTTCTTTTTGTCCCCTTAATATTAATTGCTTTATTAATAGCCTCAAGACCTTTTGTTAGATCTGGAATGATAAGCACAAAATCGTGTACAGTTAGTGCAGAATCAGCAGCACTTTTTAAATTTTCAAATCCTGCAATTGTTGCAACTAGAGCAGATTGTAGTTTTTCTAGTTCTAGAAAGGCTGGATTAGGAATAGCGTGTGAAAATTCCCCAGCAGTTATGATTGTTTTTTCAGTTTTCCTAATCGCTTTATGTACAGCCACTAGGGCATTTTCAGCATCAATAGCATTTTTTGCAGCTTGATCTAAAACAGTTTTTGCAGCTTCTGGTTTTAAAGATAAATCCCCAGCTTCCCCAGCCTGTTTTTGTAAACGCTCTAGTCTATTTTGTAGAGTTTGTAAATCTTCTAGTCCTTTATCAACATCTGTCTTGACAAAAATTTTCCATGTTAGTAATCCGCCAGCGGCTATGAGGGCAGCGACGATTGGATTTGCTAGAAGAGCTATAAATCCAGCGGCAAGGCCATCTAATGCAAAAGTACTAGCAACAACTCCTGCTCCCATTACTGAAATAGCTTCTCCTATTGCTGGAAGTGTAGATAGAAGAGAAGCACCAACCGAAGAGAGTATTTGTAATCCCTTAACAAGACCAAAAATAACAGCAGCACTCTTAGCAGCAGAAGCAATGTCGCCTAAATGGTTTACAATGGCTTCTAGTCCATTTAAAAGATGATCAATAAGGGGGCCTGTTTTTTCTAATACATTAACTAAAACGTCGTCAATTTTTGTACCAATACTAAGAATTCTTTGCTGTACTTGACCAGTTTTAACATCAATAATTTTCGCTGTAAGATCTTCAAGCGCCTTCTTAGCTTGCTCAAATGCCCCCGCAAAAGCCTGAGCAGAAGATACTTGGAATGCTTCAACTAAGTTTGATTTTATTCCGCTCATTGTGTGTAGAACAAGTTCACCAGTAACACCGAATGCTGCTAGACGTTTTTCTAAATTATCAACGAGCGTTCCTTGTGCTTTCCAATCACGCACCATTGCTCCAGTGATCCCCAATGTTGCAGCGAGGCGTGAATTTATTGGATTAATAGCACCCGTTAGTAGTGAGCGAACTTCCTCATTCAACTGGCGCATAGGTACACCAATAGCAGCAGCACCTTGAACGATCTTAACGGTTAAATCGCGTAAAGTATCAAAATTGGTAATACCGGCAGCGAGACCAGGGCCGATTGCTTGCTGAAAAGCAGTGACTAGTTCTTGAGTCGTCGCAGTGGTTTTAAGTCCTGCTACACGTAAAGCATCTAGTTGTTTGATAGCTATTTTTCTAGAATTAATAACTGCATTGATACCTTTTACTTGTGTCTTATCGTTTCTTATTAATATAGCCTCAGATGCGATAATGCTGGCAATACCTACTTGTGATAATTCTACTGTTTCATTGAACTGGAAACCCACCTCTACTAAAGATTTAAATCCAGTGACTAGTGATTTTATAGCATCAACAAATGTAAATACAACTCCAGCAGCAATAGAAAATTTAGCAATAAATCTAACGTAATCTGATAGAGATCTTTGTCCTTCCTTAAATGCTTTAGTGGAATTGTTTACGCCGGTACTAACTCTACCAATAGAACTACGCAATCTGTCAAAAAATCCACCCAACTTCTCTGCAGGTTTAGCCACACTATTTAGATTAGTAGCAAACGACTTTAGTATTGTCCCTTGTGATTGTAGAGGAGATTTATAAAGAGGTGATAGTGGGTTATTGGGGTTATTTCCAGCTTTAATAAATTCCTGAACTGATTTAGGAATTTCTGGAATAGGACCAAGATTTAATGTACCAGAACGCGGTAAAGCAGAAACAGCATTTGAGGATGTGTTGCTAGCCGTAGTAGGGATAGCATTTGTTGCAGTTTTTGCAACAGTTTGAGGAAGTCCTTTAGATAGATTTCGTGTAAAAGATTTTAGAGCAGAGTTCACATCTACTAGGCGTGAGTTAAAAGTCCCTAGACGAGTATTTACTGGCTTGAACGCTGAATTGGCATCGCGTAGTCTTTTGGCTAATCCGCCTGAATCTGCACCTAATGCGCTATTGAGACTTTTGAGGCTAGAAGTTAATGTCTTAATAACTTTGATAGCAGAATCAATTGAAACAAGGTTTACTTTTACCCCGGACTCTGACAGTTTTTGAAGCTGCTTTTCAAGTTGGGTAGTATCGCCCTGTACAGAAATTTTTAGAGTGGTTTTCTCGTCTTTTCTAGCCATTATCTCTTATTGTTCTTTCTGTTTGCTCTTTCAGATTCCTCTTTTTCTACTTTAGATTTTACGTTATCTACAATCTCACAAAATTCTATAAATAAATTCTGTTGATCTAAAATTCCTCCACTTTCAGGTAGAAGTCCGTGTGTAATGAATAAATTATAATACCTCATGTACTGTGAAAATTCTTTTTCTAGAAATGAAAGTGGACATGCATCACAAGTTTCGTCTTTTGAAAGCTGATACTCTGTTCCCTCTAGCATCTCCTCTGGAAAAAATTTACAAGACCGAATACGATATAATTCTCTTTCCTGACAACTTTTACAATCCCAATTTTTATATGGATCAGTTAAAATTCCACGGACCCATATTTTTATTTTTTTCCGTCTTCCTCCGTTACGCGAGAACGTGCTAGAATAACACCAGAAAGTTCAGAACGAGCGTCAGAAGGTAATAGATCCAAAGTTTCCTCTTTTGGTACTCCCTTTTTATCCGCCTTAAAAGGTACATCTTCTCCATTAACATTTTTAAAATTTTTCCAACCGCGTAGTCCGGCTAGGATTGCCTCTAGCGACTGGGTTCCAGAATAAAGACTGATAGTAACTTCATCTTTATTGTCTGGATTTTGTGATAGGCGCGTAACTTTATCTTCTATCTTGCAAAGTTCACGCGCAGTAAGAGTTCGCAAAGTAAAGACTGTAGGCTCATCCGATTTGCGATCCTCTTCTAAAATATACTCAAATGTCTGATTGGGGCTGACTGCGAAAATCATTGTGATTCTCCTTTTCATAAAATAAACTAGTTGTAGTATAAAGCGGTCTTTGATAGGGGAGAACCGCCAAACTCCCATGTACTTATTTTATAAGGTTATCCACTCATAAACAATTTCTAGAGCGCCGGAAGATTGTCCTGCCGGATTAGCAGCAGTAAAGTCTACCTGATTTACCATGAATTCATTATCAAGTGACGGGGTGACGTTTGTGAACTTGATGTATGGTAAATTAAATGTAATTGTATACCCAGAAGTTCCAGACTGAGCATTGGCATCACCAATTTTTGCTGTAATTGCAGCAGTTGTGCTATTGATAAATTTCTTATAGAAAGCATCAGCAGTAGAATATAGAACACTAAAAGATCCATTAAAACTATATCCAGTTGCTAGGATATCGGTGAGTCCGGTAGTTTCAATACTTTCTACATTCTGTGAGTCACCTGCAATATTAATAGTAAGATCGGTCAAACTAAAGCTAGTGCCGCCGATAGTGATTGTCATCAACTTTGGAATAGCTGGCTCGTATGAAGGTGCAGAATCTGTGGGTGTTGCAACAGCAGAGGTTACTTTTGTAGTTAAACCTCCAAAAGTCCACTGTGGCTCTACAACACTTCCAACAGCAAAGTTCCAAGTTACTCCAGTTACAATACCGCTAGTATGTTGATAAATTTCTCCGCTTCCGGTAGAGGGTTGCTCATTATCAAGATAGCGATAAACATTAAGCCACTTACTTGCAAGAGCCGGAGCAGATGCTGTATTAGTATAACGATAGGCAGAAGTTACACCAGCAGAAGCAGCGCCTCCCTCGCCGCCATTTCCACCATTAAGTCCCGCTGCAACTAGGAGATAATGATCTGGAATACGCGTGCCGGCCAAGGATGAAACAGCTCCAGCAGTTTGAAAATATAACTCTTTTGTAATACTTCCACCCAAAGTTTCTCTAACAGTAAATGGAAACTCTTTAACGATACTATTAATAATAACATTTCGGTCAGCAGTATCAAACGAAGAGTTTAGATCCGTATCAACAAATGGAGTACGAAATGTAGCTGAACCAATAGCTGAACCAGAAGCCAAAGCTGTTGGAGCTACATATAGTTTTTGAGTTCTTTTTAAGACTGGCATGGTTTAATTCTCCTAGTAACTTGTTATAACTAATAACGTAATTTGTTTGGATTTTGTTTTTTATTACGGATATGTCAATGGTAGTGACGTACCAGACTTAAATCTGTAAGTTAATGATAGAGTTAATTCTGCTAGAGCATAAGGATATAGGATTCCTTCATCAGTTCTTACATTGGTTATACGTGCATCGAAAACAGTTCCTGAAATAGTAGAATTTAGTGTAAAATCTCCAATAATTCTACTTACCAAGGGAGATAAGTAATCACTATCATCTTGCTCCTTAGCTTTTGTGACAATCCTAATAAGAACATCCATATTTGACTCAAAATTATCTCCAATATCAACTCTATGGATATCTTCTTGTCCAGCAATGACATAAATAACAGGATAGATATTTTCTTGCATAAAATCTGTTTGCACAGTTTTATAGGCAGCAACTCCAAAAACACTTGGAAGTGGATTTATAGAAGATAACACACTTGAAAGAATATTTTCTCTGTTATAAGTTCCGATAGTAGACATAATATTATTCTTATTATATATTTCCTATATTTTTATTTACTTTTAGTTCTATGGCTAGTCCTAGCCAATCCGTACCGGGAGTTTTATAACTAGCATATCGATGTTGAAATCCTACTGCTTGAATTTCACCATAAGGCTCTCTAGTTCTTGGATGACCACTTTCTACATTGCTTCTAAGATAATATTCAAATTTAAAAGGAGCACCTCGTGTAGTGTATTTTACCTGACGGAAAATCTCCTCATCTTGTACTTTTTCAATATCACTTTTGATTGAGCGAAGTGCATTAATATTGTTAGACTCTTTAGTAGAATATTCATGTTTGTTTGTTCCAAACTTTAGCCCTACTAAAATATGTGCGGCAGATTTCATTAGACCAGTACGTGTATAAACCTTACGAACCGGAGCGCCACCAACATATGATCCTGGGCCAAATTGTGGGTTTTTTGGCAACTGTCCACGCCAGAAGACATTAGATTGAGCGAACTTTCTAGCGTCTTTTAATTCATTGATGAGATTTTCTGCTATCTCGCTAAGAATACGCTTAACTAGATATAATCCACTATCATTAAGTTGAGCAAGCAAAGCCTTTCGATTTTGTACGCCAACTTTGCCAACTGTTTTACCTGCTGAAATTAGTGCCATAGTATTAGTCTATAACTCGAAAGGAATTACTTCATCAAAGGGGTTAGTGTATAAATCAAGTATTGCTTTTGTAGATGTAGCTAGAAATTCACGGGTGAATATTTCTCTTACTGCGGCCTGTGAATCTAGTGTTTTTGAAAATACTCCGAAACGTCCTTTGCGGTGATCTTTATAAGCTTTTACTGCAATTTCTATAGTTGCTTGTTTTACTGAGCTGGGAACTGTATTATATCCATAGACATATTCTACATAAATATTTTGTGCTCCAAAGGGAAATAATGTGCCGGAAGTTAGCTCAATACGTCCAGTTTGTGGATAATAGACATAATCATCTGTTTCTGTTAGAGCAGTAGCTGTAGATATTCCTGATTTAGAACCGGCATATTTTACTGTGCTAAGACTAATGATAGGCGCTTTAATATAAAGAAATTCCAATCCGGTTCCATTATAATATGCAGAAGTATCTGCCGAGGAAAAAGTATGTCCTGTATATTCAGTTACAACATTTTGAGCAGCAGTTGCTAATTCTAAAAGAAAATCGTCTTCCGACGTGACTGAGTCCGAGATATCTAAGTACTGTTTAACATCTGTTACTGTTATCCAAGCCATTTAGTGTATCCTTTGTGGGATTTTCTTTTTCCTTGGTGCAATAATACCATATTTGAGTGTACTAAATTATTTTCCCTACAAAATCCACGAATGCTATATACTCTTATAAAATTTCCATCTGGATCTGCAAAATCAAAACTTTGTAAAGGATTATGAACGTATTTTTCTTTAAAGTACCATTTTGTCCAACCAAAATGATTTGTATATTTTTCTTTATTAACTTGTATCATTGCGGGCCTACTTAATTTATTATCTCTACAAAACTTGGACAGATTAAATACTTTTATATTTATGCCATCTGGAGAAGTAAAATAATAAGTTTTAGTATTCCCAGGAATATTCCCTTTTAGTTTCTTAGAAATTTTCTTTTTTGTTTCTTCGGAAAATTTTCCAGCAGTTGTTCCCCCAAGCTGTATATTGTATCCATTTGGTACGATGCTATTATAAAATCTAATGTACATCTTTTCTTTTTCGTCTAAATCTTCTCTAGACATTCCATAATCTATAACTTCTGTTTTAAAATTTTCTACCCCATGTTTTTTAATTGCATTGTGTATTGGGTATTTTCTTTTCTTAGAATAGATTAAATGTTCTTTAAATCTTTTCTCCGCTGTTTTTGTTGTCTGCCCAATATATACTTTTCCATTAACAATATTTTCTATTTTGTAAATTATTCCGTACATAGTGTATATTATATCATATTCCTATAATATTGCAACATTAAAAAAGGGGAGGGAGCATGAAGCCCCGCTCCCCAAGTTATTGATTATACTACGTTTTTTAGACCTTATGGAATCTGTGACTCACCGGTGGGTTGCTGGTAATAGCAACTGGTTGCATTGGTTGGAAGTCAATACGAGTGCTAGCCACTAGCGACACGACCTGGGTGGTGATGTTCTTATCCTGCTCTACTAGCGTACCGGGGTTGAGTCCTGGGCCGGCGCCTGGTCCACCTGGGCGACCTACTATGAAGCCCGAGCGGCTAGCTAGAACCATATCCTTATTGGCCGCTAGACCAGAAGTATTACCCATATTTCCTGAGGTAGTATTCACGAACTCAGAAAGAACAATTGGAACACCAAATACATCAGCGACCTGGCCTCGGAGGATTGTAGCTCCGGGGCCAAACTTATCAACAGTCTTCACGTTAGTATCGGCTAGAAGATCGTTGTATCCATTTACACCAACAAACAAAACTAGATCATCAGTTCGCACTCCGCGAATACCCATATCACCACGCATATTTAGTACGTCTGTAGTGGAGAATACAGAAACTTGCGCGGCAGAAGCAACTGAACCATAATCATTTGCTAGCCATTTGAGACCCTGCCAAGTATTATAAACGGCAGTTTGTCCAGTTGCATTTGTGGTTTTACCATTAATGATATTATCGTCAATCTGGCGTGCTAGAGTATTAATAATATCATTTCGTAGCATGTCTAGTACTGGAACGAGTGAGTCTGCTTCAACTTCGTAAGTGAACTCGGTTAGAACGGCTAGTTTCTCAAGATTTAGAGTTACCTGAGAAATTCCTGCACTTGAAGCCGTAGGAGCAGTCTGACCCTGTGAGACTTTATAGGCAGTAGTACGAGAAGTCTGAACGGGAAGTAGGAAGGGATTCGTTGGCATACGAATCTCTGGGAACTGAGGAGCAACCAAGAGTCGTAGCTGAATTTCTAGCTCTAGCTGAGGAGAAAGACCTGTAGGAATGAGACCACTTAGAGAAGTTGGGTCCTGTGCCTTAATCTCAAAATCGATTCCGTGAACGGTAGCTAGAGTCTTCTGAACCCAAGGAGAGACTTTAGCTGCATCAGAACCTAGAATAGTCTTGTAAAGAAATACCTTATCTAGTTCCTTTTGCTCTTCTGGAGTGAAAGAGGTCTTGGGAGTAAAGCCTTTATTAGTAGGAAGAGTGGTTTCTTTGTCGTCGGTAAAGTGAATACCACGCTCACCAGCTTCCACCAATTTTCGCTCTACTAGCTCAGTTGCGACATCTTCAATGTCCTTACGAGTGAGCTGATTTTCCTTAATTGAGCTGATTAAGGAAAGTACCTTGTCTAGATCAGTTGCTTTAGTTTCGGTCTTATCGGACATTTTGTGTTACTCCTTTGAGCGTAAAATCATTTCTTGTAATTCAATGAGGGCTTTTTCAATATCTTCGTTTGAAACAGAATTATCGTTGTTATCTTCTATAACGGAATTTGTTTCATTTTCATTTTTTTCAAATGCAAATTTTTCAAATACTAAGTCTTTTAGTTCTAAAGCTTGATCATCTGTAAGAGCTTTGAATAGTGCTACAACATCTTCAAATGCTAGAGACAACTTCTGAGGTGTTTCCGATGTAGCCTTCTCATCTTCTACAACAACACCCTCTTCTTGTTCCTCCACTGCATCTTCAACTACAACATCCTTTTTATCAATTTCGGAATAAAACGCTTTTGCCATAGAAACTTCGGTGTAAGGATTAGCAGCAATAGCAACCAAAGACACCTCAAATAAATCAAGTTTTTTGATGTAGAGGATAACTTGATCTGCCACTTGCTTAAATTCATGCTCTAGTACCCTAAATCCGATGGAAGCTTGGCGAAGAATTCCTTCTTTTACAAGTTGTTTAATTTTTGGAGCTGTTTCTGAAATCATAGCCTTTACTTCTAGACCACGATTTGTAACTCTTGCTTCAACTGGAACACCAATTACTTGGTTTGGATCGTGCTGGTTTAGAATGACACCCACTTTAAGAAACTTGTCAACAGTGCCATCAAAAGCGTGTGGGTCTACAATATCTCCCATTCGATCAATGTCTGGAGTACTAGCTAGAATATTGACGTAGAAATTCTGATCGCCTTCGCCATCACCTGAAGTGCCGTCTGATGATTTGAATTCCTTAATTTCAGCTAGAAAATGACCTTCTGTATTTAGCCGAACGTCTTTAAGTTTTCCTGTTTCTACATCAAAAATTTGTCCAGTAATTTCATCCACGTATTTTTTCCCATCTATTTTAGTAAGGAGCGCACCAGCAGCATTAAAAATTTCAGTATCTTTTTGCTGACCTGATCGTTGGCGAGCTGCAATTAGAGCCGAGCGGTAGACTTTTCCATTCTTTCCGTGCGGATATTTCCAATATCCCTTTGTTTCTGAATTTCCTTCTGTAGCATGACCTAAAAACCACTTGCTATATTCTGCCCAATCAGGAGGATCACCAAGAATAGCATTACCATCCGCGCCATTGAACGTCCATGCTGTAGACTTATCAACTTTACCTTGATCAATTAGGGAACTTGCGTGAGTTTTCCCTTTTGAGTTAAGTGCATTTGACATAATAAATTAAGCCTTTTTCTTTGGGAACACATTTGTATTTGTTCCACCAATTACACCAGCTACACCAGATAGAAAACAAATAACCGCAGCTTTATAATCAGGTAAAACTTGTACACAAGCAGTAATAACACCAAGTACTCCAACCCAAGTAGAAGTTTGTTTAAACCAAGGTTTATTATCCATTTTTTATTCTCCTAATTTGTTCTAATTTATACTAACGTAATTTGTGACGATTTTGTTTTTTATTGCTAACTATATGTTGCTAGAAAATCATCTATATCTTTCATGTCAACATCATCTAAAGAATTCGTTGCATTTGGGTTAGGTCGCTCTGCTCTTGGTGCTTGCGGATCTGCTACTGGACGACCTGTAGACTGAGATGAGCCTCCTTGTTTTGGTTGTGGAATATCAAACTCAGGGCCATCTAACATGGGAAGATTAAAACGAGAAACCTTGTTGAGTTCTTTTCTAGCCTCATTTGCACTAATAATTCCAGCGTCTTTAATGGAAACCAAAAAGCGTCCAAAATCGGGTAAATCTTCTACAAGTCCTGGAATTGTATTTAACTGAAATCGTACAAAAAGAGTTTCGTCATTGTAGAAATTTTGAATAAGTTTTGTTAGACGATCTTCAATTCGAGAAAGAATGGGGCGGACGGCTAGACGATAGAACATACGAATAACGTTTGAGGAAGTAGAGAAGTTTACATTTTCGCTATTCGCAAAGAATAACATAGGAATGCGGAAAGTGGCTGCTACGCGGCGGGCTAGAAGTTGATCTATGTCACCCATTTTTACATCACTAATGCCATCTTGAATTTTCTCGTACTTGAGGCCATTTGAGAGAATAGCGATATTTCCACTCTTGCCTGCGAATGCACTGTATAGTCGCATCCATTCTGCGCGGATTTTATCTTTTATTGCCGGAGATAAATGCATAGCCGTAGAAAGAGTACCATCAGGACGAGCGGAGTTTCTAAAATAATCGTAGAGAAAGTTGTTGGTGAGAAGTAAGCTGTTAGATTCCTTTTGAATAGCTTCTAATGGAGACTGGCCCCAATAAGGCCCTTCTAGCGCGCGGTTCTTAATATGAGCAATTTGGAGGGGTTTATAAACTACTTTATTTCCTGACTTTCCATACTCATAATAATCAATAAATTTACGAGGATGCGGATGAATAATCATTTCTTGAGAATCTAGAAAGTATAACTCAGCGTGACCGTGGTCTACTTCTAGCGACGTAAAAGCATTTCCGAACAAACAATAATCTTTTATAATATCAGACATCCACTCGTTATAGGTGTGGAATGGATTTGGATTGCTAAAGAGATTCTTACGGAATGCGGCTTTACGAATATTATATGATTGAGTTAGTTCACCGTTCGCATCTTGTTTAAGAATCTCAATGGGAATCTGAGCAATAGCATCTTGTAAAAGAGCTACAGCTGTTCGCACATATACAACTGTCTTAAATGTGCCATATACTGTAGTTGGACTAAATTGTTCTGAGAAGTGGGCAGAATAAACCGCCGGAAAAGATTCTGAGTCTTTTTCTGATTGGGGAACTTCTGGTTCGATTGTTTTCTTTTGCCAAAATTTTAGATTCATGTTTAAATTAACGTAATTTGTGACTATTTTGTTATATACAGACTAAGCAGACTAGATGACTGGTTGTGCAGGTCATGTGATCTCCACGTTAGAGAACCAAATCGTTTTGTGATTAAACGGGTTATTATAACGCCAGTGATAGCACCCGAATGCTAGCCGCGGCCCGAGCTGGTCGTGATAGCCAATCGGTCCATCATGATGAACGATCTCGTAGCCATCACGATGAATCGCCAGACTGCCTATACCATCGGCACGCCAGTCCCAGGTCACCTCGACTTTCCACTGGGTCCAATGACCAAACAGGGTCGAGGCAGGGCATCGATAGAGCGTCTCTGGATGAGTCGCCTCACGATCCGGTGTGGCAGCGTGTGCATCCCATCGGGTAGTGATCTGTAGTTCACCTGCAATAAGCTGAAATGCAAGTGGTGCGGAGCGATTCTGGAAGTCCTCTGGATCGGCGTCTTGCGGGAACCAAAGGATTGCCTCACCGTCCTCATCTAATGGGTAGTCCCGTTCCATGAAGGTGTCAATATGGTAGACCAGAGGCGCTTGGAAAGGCGCGTGGTGTTGGTAGTCCTGTATGAACTCCACGCGCTTGGCCTGGTTGGCAGGGCCGCCGACGAACCAGTGGTCAACACGAATGCAATCGCGGCCATGTTCGGTGGCGAGTTGCGCGCCTCCGGGGGATAGGGTGCGGAGATGGAAGTTAGATAGATTCATATTGGGCTATCCTTTTCAGTAGATATCTGCGTTGTTTGCAAAAGCGTAGTATCTATCCCGGGCCAGATCTGCTTATTCCCGAGAAGTGCCTGCTCTTTCATCCAAATCATCGCTTGATCAATATAATTGTTCGCACCACTCGGAAACACAAAAAGACGAGCAAAGAGGTAATCCTGTGCCAGATCAAGAACGGCACCAGTGTATGTATCATATTGATACCAGCCACCAGGGACTTCGTAGTATCCAGGGAAGGTTGCTGATTCTGAAAGGTGCGGATACCAGATACCCGTAGACCCTGCATCGAATCCAACAGGTGGATCGCCGTTTTCGTCATAGCACGTTGGCAATACATCATATGCCGAATGCCCAAAGGAAATAACCTTGCCAAGGGTAAGATCATGCCAGTTATTATATAGGGATTGTAGTTTTGCGAGTCGTGTAGAGTCCGTCTCTAGAGCGATAGACTGTAGCAGCAAGTTGGTATCTACCGATCCCATCAACACCCCATCCACCCAATGCTCCAGAACAGATCCACGCTTTACCGCTGCAATAACGTAGGTTTGACCCTCCGTTCGACGAAGTAGATCAGGAACAATCGGTGTCGCTATCTGTGTTTCAGCACTGGCCGTTTGGTCAAAAAATGAAACCACGTAGGGCTGAAGTCTAATATGGCTTAAATAAAAGTTGCCAGATCCATTGTCGTAAGACCCTGCTCCTCCCGATACTGAAGTAAACGCCGTCATCATCATCCAATCAAGATCACCGATAGTTGCGACGTTCTCGGCCAATGTGCCGGTCGAATTGTACGCTGCAACAGTCACACCTGGAGCCCCACCAGCTGCTAATGTGCAGTCACCCGCCCCGTCCGATAGCGTATTACCTAAAGCACTATCCGTAATTTCAGAAATCGGCACCGTTTCCGTCATGCGGAAATCAAGCGACAACGTAGGTGCGTCACTAATGACACTCATTATTCTCTGCCTATAAACCCAGGATAAAGATAACCAGGATTAGCTATCATCCATCGGGTAGCAGCTTCCATATCATTGAGTGAAGCAGTACATCCAAGAATCGCAAACATCTTAGTGCGACGAGCACCCGTTGAGCCGGCTGCGCCGGTTAAAATGGCCCCTGCGCCAAGAACGGCATCCGTAGTAGCAACAGTTCCAACTGGAGTATCGTTTGCAACAATTTGTGTGCTTGATCCATCTGCCTTGCCGATCGCCCACACAAACGTTTGCGCCGTAATATCAACCCCTAGCCCATTGATGGATTGCACCGTTGACCTATCAGAAGCGGGTGCAACAGAGACAAGATAGTCATTGTCACCATCAATCCCAGCGAAGGGATAGGCTACTGCATTTTTCGCACGAAGGTTCATATATGGATAGGTAATCACACCAAAGGTCATGCCATCCATAATTCCAGAATGTATCATTCCAATATTGACGTAGGCTGATAAATCAAGACCAGCACTTAACGTAATAGTTATGTCTGTTGTTGCTCCAAGCCTAACTCCTCCAGAATCAGACACACTACCCGCAGGCGTCCCAGCTGATATCATAGAGATACCACCAACACGATCTGTGATGGTGTAAGTATCCGCATCATAATCATCGGAGTGCCATAGCGCCTTGATGCACGGAAAGTATTTTTCCAGGTTTGCCGCCGTTGGAGTGCATATCGCAAGAAGTGCTGGGTCGTCGTAGGGCTGTAGAGCAATCATGCTGTCACCTCGATAAAGAATTCGCCAAGAGCATTAACGAGCGCAACTACACCAACGGTCATTACTGGTGAGGTAGGTTTTATCTCTACATCCCCAGGGCTGGGGATTTGGATTCGCGGCCCGGCTAATGTTTTATCCAGCCATAGATCACGAGTGGTTGCGTCTGGCGGGTTGGCGCAAAGCAATAACGCCTGAGCGGGGTCCCCACCCGATGTCGCAGGAACCATCACCACGCGAAATTTTCGCGCGGCCGCCGGCAGTGTGATCGTGACCTCTGTGGTAGACATCGAATAAATAGGTGTGGACAAAACTGGCCCGACCACATTACTTGCCACCGGCTTGCCGGTGGGGTCGGTGGCGTGGGGAATTATCTTCGCTCCCTCATGTTTTAAAACTGTATAAACCGACATATCTCGCTACTCCCTATATGTTCGCACTTCTGATTGTTTTTATTTACTAATAATTCAAACACGTTTGCGTAAAGCTACTAAACCTACAATAGTGCTTCCGAATAGAAGCATGGAAGTTGGTTCTGGAACTGCTGCGCCTAGAGGGGCTGCTAAACCTGTTACTGTAGCTGAGAAAACCTGTGGGGGAACAATATTCACAACTTCTTGCCAATCTTGACGACCTGGCACATTTGCTAGAATATCTGGGTAATCTGCGGCTGCATCAGGAAATGACATGAACCACGCACCTGTATGAGTTAGCAAGTCGGTATTCCATGGCTGAAAGCCAAATCCGCCTTCACTAATTCCACCTAAAGGAAGAGTCCAAATTTCAGGTTGCCATGGTGCAATGTCCGCAATATCCGCAGTTGAAACAGTGGGGACGAAAAATAGAGAGGTTAGAAAAATGAGACTGAAAAATAACTTGTTCATTATAACTCCTTTAAAAATAGGATTCAATCCAATGTTACTACCTTAACGTAATTTTGTTCAATCTTGTTTTTATAAAAATGAGAATTCTGAAATATTCTCTTGTTTTTCTTTTTCAAAATTAGATCCACCTAATACAGAAATTACATAAGAGAAAACACAATAACGAAGTGCGTCTAAACAGTCATCATTTACTTTATCAATTCGTATGTCTCCACTTTTTGTTTCTTTGAATGCTAAGTCCATGAATTCCTTGATTAGATCTGGACAATTATCCTCAACTACAAACATCTTTTTATTGGCTAGAAGTTCCTTGATATAATTTCGTCCAGAGTCTACATGTTTGACTGCTTGATTTGCCCACCACTCAGAATTAGCAGCTTGAAGATCAGCGATAGCTTGTGGAGCAGCGTAATCGTAGAAAATATGCTCAATTTGGTTAAAATTAATACCTAATTCATCAAGTATCTCAAAAAAGCGGTCGTTGTGGTAGGTAGCCGGTTTCTTTTGTACTTTGTATGAATATAATACCCACCACTCATCATATACAGGAATGTAAGCAGCTAAAACAAAGGCCCACGGGTGAGTAAATCCTGGGTCGATTCCTACTGCATATTCCACATGTAAATCTTTCTTTCGTTCCTCAAAATCTTCCATATTTACTAAATGTGTCTCTACAGAAAACTCTTCATAAACGGTTCCCTCTGGTGCCGCCCATTCTGCCAAGTATTCTCTAGCAAAGGCATCTTCTGACATTCCACCAGGTTGACCAATAGTGCGTTTAGCTTCATCCATATCTCCTGATTGAAGAACAATTGGATTAACATCGGAAGGAAATTTCCAACTACGCCAACCCGCTTTTTGCCCCTCTTTTGTAAGTCCTCGATAGTAATATTCTTCTAGGTAAGAACCATAGACAGGAGTAGAAATAAACACTACACGACCTTTACCACTCCCTAAATCAGAAGTTGCAGTAGAAGTTGCAGGACGAATAATTTCCTCAAAAATCTTCCTACCGCCTGGAATATTTGCAGCTTCCTCAAAAATAGTTAGGCTAGGCTCAAATCCTAAAATACTCTTTGCATTTTCAGCGGAAACTACAATGAGCATAGAACCATTGGAGAGTTTAATTTTTTTCTCTCGCATATTTTTTTCGCTAGGTTCAAGCCCCAACTGATCCCGCAAAAGTGTTACGATGTGAGTAAAGACAATTTCTGCATTGCGATAGTTTGGAGCGATTACACAAACAGTAGCATCTGGTTGTAACATTTCACAAGTGCCTAAAATTGCACAAGATACTGTTTTTCCAAATCGTCGCCCCGCTAACAAAACATTGAAACGGGCATAGTTAGAAGGCTCATAATAAATATCAAAAAAGTCTTTCTGACCAGCGTGCGGAGTAAAATTTAAAGAAGAGAAAACAGCATAATAATTAATTGGAAGTCTGGCTGCTTTCTTTAATGAATTCTTCTCGCTAGCAATGTTTGTAAGAGCAACTTTATTCAATCCCTCTACTGAAAGCTTTCTCTCTGTATCGGCTAGAAAAAAGTGCATTAACCAACCAGGAACATTTTCTTCTTCTGAGTCGTAACAAATGGCTAAATCTTCAAACGTCTCCACTTTAAAAGCAACACGAGATAACAAAATATCTTTTTCAATATTAATTGGAGGAGTAGACGTAATTGGGGAAACAAATGTGTCAGGTAGGCCCATTGAAGCAATTTGACTATCAAACATCTTTATGTCAGTTAGGCGAGTTCGAGCAAGGGATATGATTTCTTTATGAGTAATATCATTAATTGTCCTAATTGCAGAAATCATGTGAGCATTTTTATCCACTGCAGTAGAATTTCTTAATGGTTGGGCTTCATTCCTCCAAATAGTAGCAGAGACAAAACCTTCTTCTATGAGCGCATTTTCTAACTGATCATCTGTACTTTTAGGATTGGCTAGAAGGTATCTCTCTACAAAAAGTATTGCGTAAGAAATAGATAATTTCCAACGAATTTGATCAAGTTTAAGAGAATTGATAAATTTCTTTGCCTCGACCAAACTAATGTCTAAATCTTCATGTCTAGCCACAATCCATTTGGGGAATAGTCCTTTTATGGATTCTTTAAGTATTTCTTTTTTTTGTTTTCTTGTGAGCATTTAGTGGGAATTATTTTGGGGTGAGTTGACAACACGTTTTAGAATTTTAGTTAGATTATCTTGTTTTTCGTCTGAGTTACTTTCCATGTACTTACGATACTCAGCTAGAACCTTGTCCATATTCATTCGCTCCACCTGAATCATGCCAAGAATTTTTAGTAGAGAGGCGAGATTGGGAGTTTCCTTTTCCTTCTCATCTTTATACAATTTCTCAATTTCTCGAATAAAATTGGCTCTATCTAATAATGAATTCTTGTATAAAAAATGCTCATGAATGGCATTAGCTTTAGAATCGTACATCAAATATGAGTATTTTTGTAAGTCTTTATCCCCGAAGAATTTATCACAAGTTTGAAGGGATTGCGCCCATTGATAAATTATATCTAATTCATCCTCTGTGAATTGTAGATAATATTGCTCAGGTACAGAATGAACAAGGGCTTCAGAAATTTCTACTGTTTTCTTTACATCAAGACCCATTGCTATAATATTTTCTTTTATTGGATCTAGATGTGGTTCGAGATTTTCCATGTATTCTACGACCTCCTTAACAATTTCAAGATCTTTTTCAGGAGTAACAAGTCTTCGTATAAAATCATCATTATTGACCATTTTTTCTGTAATTCTTAATCCTGTCTATTTTAGTCAAGTTTGCGCCACCCTTGTATTTTTCTTCAATTTGTGGTAACTCTTGTTTATATTAACGTAATTTGGACTAATTTGGATTAATTGGCTCTAATTAGTTCTATAAGACTAATTGGATATAATTACGACCGGAGGGAGTCATATCGACCTGGCTAGAGTCTATCCCTACCTTATGTGAGTTTACTTTGTTTAAATAGTCACAAATTATCACAATAGTTACAATTGTCACATTACGACCGAGGGGAGTTATTGTGATAGGCTAGAAAATAAGCCATAGAACATAAAAATAAAAACACAAAAAAAAATAAATAAAGAAATTAAAAAATAAAATAAAAATATATACTAATAATAACTATCAATTGAGAATTAATATCAAGTGTAGTAAAAACACTACACTTTATTCCAAATATCCCTTTTTCTAGCCAAACACCCCTAATAGTAACAATTATCACTAATTACTTTATTATATTATTATATTATTATATTATTTTATTATATTTATAGTAATTAGTTATTATTAGTTATTATAGTATTTATTATATTATTATATTATTAAGTAATTAGTGTTAATAGTAACAATAGTAACAATTGTAGTAATAGTAACAATTAGAGTAATTAGCCTAATTAGCCCTATTAGAGTAATTGTAATAACTAGCACCAGTTTTACTCGTTGTACTTTAGTAACGAATTTTCTTCCATTTTCATTTTTTTGAATCTTGACATTTCTCTAAATATTTGATATAATACAAGAAAATTACAACTTAACGCACACTAAATAGGAGATAATAAATGGCAGACAATTCACTCTCAACCCAATTTCAACAAAAAATCATTACAATCCTCGCTCTTCCCTCAATTCTCTCGTACATAAAATCCACCTTTCACAGCTATCTTTCTACAGGTTGTGCAGCAGGAAGATTTGACTATTACGAAGATATTGATTTTATTCAGGATATCCATCTCCACCTCTTTATCGTACTTGAAAAAAGAATAGCAGTAGGCTGGAATGAAACCCAATTAGATCAATATTTTACACCTGGCCTAATTAGAATAGTTGTGCGTAATTATGTTATCGATTTACTTCGCACAAAGAGCACAAAAGTAGCCATTAAAGAATCAGAGAGCATTGATAATGATTATCTATTAGAACTTGCTCGCCATACTGACAACACTCACTTTGAAACTCTCATGGAAGAATATCTAATTTCCTCCACTTTCGATAATGCAGAGGAATTTGAGTTTCTTGAGGAAGTATTCTCTAGCCTGCCCGATTTACAAAAAGAAATCCTATCATGTATATTACTTCCTAGGTCAGAATTTATCGATTTTTTCCAATTCTACCTCAGAGAGCTAGGAATCAAGACAGAAAGTGAAATTATCGCTAAGTTCCTTGGTCTCTCACGAATCGATTATTTTGTAGAGTTACACCAAATGAAAGAAACTATCGCAGAAAAATTAGGAATAGAACTCAGATCCATGAACGAACAAGATATCTCAGAAGTACTCAACGCAGGCAAAGGAGATCTAAAATGAACGATACTGGATTTTTATATAATCTAGACATTGAGGTGTATGATCCAAAGACAAATCCGTGGGCTCAAGGACGGTATCTTGTCCACGGTATTGATGATAGTTTTTGGACGGACAATATAGAGTCAGTTTTAGAGTATTTAAGAGATGACCTAAAAAGAGCCACAGAGAGGCCATTTTGAAGATTCTAATGCCTCTACCCATGGCCAGGTATTACTTTTTAAAGTTATGTTCCAAAAACCCTCACTACGCCCACTTTTCAGACATTCCGCGGGCATTTTTAAAGGAGTTTCAGTATGAATCCACGAGAAGCTATCAGAATGAGGATTAAGCAGTATTGTTTGGACTGTTGTTGTGGCGGTCGTAAAGAGGTAAAAGAGTGCACTTTGACGAAATGTGTTTTCCATCCATTTAGGCTAGGAAAGATACCAAAAGATGCCTATGAAACATCTGTATTACGAATTGTAAAACTTATGTGTGGTCAATGTACTGGTTCTACTCGCCCAACTAGTGCTAAAGATTGCTCTATTACAAATTGCTCTCTTCATGATGTTCGGGAGTGTCAAAGTCTTCCTAAAGAATTACCCCCAATTAAATCTTATTGGGAAGGTAGGAATTTGCCTCTCTATGTAACAAAAGCAACCACAAAAGAGTAAAAAATAATCGGCAAACAATTCGATTAAGTTGCCAATTATTATATTCGATTAAATTTGGGAAAATAATCCCAATATGCTCAATTTGGCCTAATATACTCCAATCGGGCCAAATGGTGCCTTAACTTGCCAACAATTAATTTGCCCTTATTTTGCCCATCTTGTCTCTAGCCATCAAAAACTGTAACCGGCACTTTTCTATTGGAAATTTTGATTTATTTGCCAATTATTCCGCCAGATTTACATTTACACTGCACGAACATGCCGGAGGCTAGGAAGCATTCCCCGCGTTGCAAATGTCCACAATTTTTACAATCCGCCCCAACCTGCGCCAATTTGCCCCAATTATCCTAACTAGCGCGAAGCGGCACAATTCGCACCAATTATCCTAACTGGCACGATTCTTGCTTGCGTGCCAGTTATGTCAATTGCGCCGATTCCTATAACTAGCGCGAGCTGGCATGATTCTTGCTAGCGTGCCATCGTTCTAAAAATAGGACAATGGCGCCAGTGTAGCAAAAAAGCGACAGTTAGCGCAAGCTGGTACAATTTGTGTCAATTGTGATAAAGTGTAGTGAAAAAGCGACACTAGGCCTAAAAAGCGTCAATTTTTTGACTATTCGAGCTACATTTTTTGTAGCTTCCTACATTTTTTGTAGCTTCCTACATTTTTTGTAGGTACTAGTGTAGTGTTTTTACTACACTTTTCACTAAATCGTCACAATTAGTGTAGTGTTTTTACTACACCTCCCCCATTACATCCGTCACCCACCCCTCAAACAAAAACACCACAGAGTCAAGTATCCCCTCATTTTCTAGCATTTCTGTTACTCTTTCGTCGACCCTCTTCTCAATCCTTTTCATACGAGTCAACGATTGCCAATGGCTACCACTAAGCCACGATTCAACATAGATTGCCGTATACTTCTTACCCATTGTCGTTACTCCTTCCATGTTGCAGTTAGTCTAATCGTCACAATCCTCGCCGTCGTCACAAGCAAGCCAGTCCCGCCAATCCTCGCCGCCCTCGCCATCGTCCATACAAGAACAACGCTCGCCAATTTCCACAGGATACCCGCATTCCAAACAATCGACATAATGTACCCAGTCTCCACGTTCACGATCCCACGTTCCGCCACGATTAGGGCAACCGAATTCATGGCACGCGATACCGTTTATAGAGACTAGTTCGCAGCATTGACAAGTAATAGCTTTCATTGTCTCCCCCCTTTCTCTTTCGGAATCATCACAAAAACATATCCACCCTTCACACTTCCTCCCACCATATCAACATTCCAGCCCATCCTATCGCATAAAGCTCGCGCCGCTTTCCGATACACCGCTTCCCCGGATAGTGCATAGGGGTAGGGAATCGTCACTCTGTTACCGTCCCCGTCGCTGGCGACAATCCGACTACCCCTTGTGTTAGTGGGGCCAAGATATTTGGTCATAATTGCTTTCATGCTGGCGCACCCTTTCCATACTGTCGCAAGTGAGCTAATCGCTCTGCATCGGAAACAGTCTGAACGTGGGGATTAGCCTTTCCGCAATCGCGCATAAATTCAGCCCCCTTTCGCGTTCTAAACGGCCCGATAACATAACAATATGATTCCCCATGTGTTGCACGAGTAGGCTCAGCGGAAGCACTAAAAACTTTCCGATCGGCGTTTTTGTTTATTCCTACATAGATCACTGTTTTATCCTTTCATTACCCTAATCCTCGCAACCGTCACAAGCAAGCCAATTGTCGCAAGTTTCCCGGTGGCTCGATCCCCTCGCCACCATTCGCCCCCGCTTCCCCCCTTGCGACAATTGGCCGATTGATCCTGCGTCATCCTACACGCGCCTACGCTACCTTTACTACCCTCCCCCCTGCTACCTTGACCCTAGCGTACCATCGATGGGGCTGCGGATAGTGCGGCCCTTCTACCGTGCATTCTCCGTCAGTAGGAGGTCCACCGAAGGGGCCAGGATTCCACAAGGTTACATGGTCCCCCCGTGTTACCGCTTCTTTCAATGCCTTTTTGGTCTGGAAGTTTGTGCTGGTATACATGGCCCTTTTCCTTTCGTTTCTAGCAGATTACAAAAAGCGCCGCCGATTGAGTCAGCCTACCATCCGAAGATCAGAACGGGGGATGACCACAAAATACTCGCTAGTATTCCACCCTTTCCCTGTCTCTTCTGCCGTCCCCCAAGGTCGCAGGATCGGCACAGTAGCAGACACTAGCGCCAGGTCACCACGAAACGCTAGGACGGTCACGTTGCGGAGAATGGCGCGGGAGCCGTAGTGTGCCCATTTTCCATCTCGCCGCTTGATTAATTTGGTGAATCCCGTTCGCGCATCCTGTAGCATTTTTTCCGAGTTATTGAAATGGCTCTCATTTGTGTACCGAGCTGCCTTAACGCCTAGCAATGGAACGGTGAAGGGTTTACGTTTATCGGTTTTCATTGCTCTACCCCTTTACGTTTAAGTGATCGCCTACAATGTTTACTACGCCAAACTTTTCGCTAGCGCAGCGGCGACAATAAACCCGATTATCGCTAGGCTCTACCTTATCAATTAATACGGTATCAAGGGGGTACATTAGGCCGCAGAAAATACACTTTACCCTCAATATGCGATTATTGGCACCGCGCCATAGAGTTTTCATTGTATCCCCTACCCCTTCTTATTCTTCGACACAAGGTCAATACACTCCGCAAACTTCCCACTATCGTACACAATTGCTCTCCGTCCACGCTGACCTTGCGGTTTATCCACCGTTCCGACAGCGGGCACGGCGAACAAGCTAATGATGGCTCGTACGGTCGTAGTATCCAGCCCGTGCGTGCTTTCCAAATTTTTCACGGTTCCGGGAATTGTCACTAGTTCGGCCGGTACGTAGTCAGTAGTCGTGTTTTCCATTGTCTTACCCTTTCGTTTTTGGTTAGGTTATTTTCTAGCGTGGTTATTGAGCCAAGCGCAATCCGTTCCACGAATTAGGCTCAGTTTTCACAACGTAGATATGTAGGTGCGCGCATGCCTCCCGTTCGGTCTATATGGCGCCTGCGGAGAATCATACACAACCCGCACCCTTTTCATATCTCCGCGCCTTTCTACCCAAGCTATCATGTCCCGCTGCAATTCGGGAGCGCAAGCCCACGCTGCATAACTCGCCCCGCCTTCTACCTCGCCCCACCCTGACAGAAAAGAGTCTGTACCTATAACAAGGCAGGTTAGACTCTTTTTTTGCTCTTCGGTCCTATCGTCCTGAATAATCATCACAACACCCCTAATGTATAAAGGTTGATTGCTAGCGACATGATCGCAAAGACATACACCCCAGCTACTAGCGCGCGGGTTATTAGGCTTTCTTCGTCCATTGCTCATCCCCTCATATCCCAAACTGGCGACAAAGATTATCAATATCGTCAAACTCTACCGCGATGGGCTCCCCTCTCTCCCGTGTGCTCCCCCTCTCCTGCGACCATTGCTCTTCAGATATGGTGCGCTCTTCGTTTCCTGTGCAGATAGCGGCATATTTCAGATTCACGACAGACGACCGCGGCGCCTTTACCGTATCGTTCATCGTCCAGACTACGCAGTCACCATAAGCTGCCCCTACTGGCGCTTTTACGATTGTTTTCATCCCCTCCACTCCCCCGCCGGGACGTACTCAAGATTGATCCTAGCGCCGAATGGCAGATAAACGCTCACCTCGTGGCAAACATCGGCCGCTTCACCACCGAAAGAACAGGGAACATCCACGATAAACGAAAGGGTGACACAGGAAAACTTTTTTGCCTGATCATCATGGATTGACACGATCTCTGCACCGGCACACTCGTGAATAGCCGTGCTCTACCCTTTCGTTACTTCGCCAACGTGTTGAGAAGGTGCGCCATACCCCACAAAACGGGTGAATAGATAATGGCGATCAAAAATAGGTAGCGCATGATGTTAGCCTTTCGTGGTTTGGGTTTTTACCGTGCAATCTTTCCCAGGATATAGCAACCCGCGTGCCAGTCTCCCCCATTCCCCCCTTTTGCCACAAACTATTGATTTTATTCAATCAATACAAACTAGACCAACTAGTCAGTGTGAGAAAAAATATTCCCAATTGAGCACCTAATAAAAACAAGAGCTTACAGATTTTTTCTACACTTATGAATTTACGCTACTCTAAGCCATTGTTTTATTTAATGAAAAATTTTTCCCACTCCGCGCCCACTTGAGAAGAAAATTTCCCACTATATCCCTCCTGGCCGTTGTTCCCTAAAGAGAAGGAAACGCGCGCACGTAGCAAGAATTATACCATATCTTTTTCCTATCCTATTTTTTCAAATTTAACATCGTGAGACTCAAATAATCTGCCACACTAGAATTAAATAAAAACAAATCCTTTAAAAAACAAAGATATAGACACATTACCAATGGTTTAGTAGAATCAAGCAATCGTTATGCCAGAAAAAGAGCCAAGCAAGAAACATGCCAGAAAAAATTTATGCAATTCGCGTACCAGATAAATACTATAGACTTTAAAGTTGATAGACTTTACAGGATTTCTGAAAAGAAAAACAGGCTCTTGACTCTAGCTCCCCTTTTTGCTAGATTAGAACCGTAACCGGAACTTTTGTATTGGAAATTTTTTGGCAATCGAAAATCGTTTCAATTGGGGAAATTATGACTACTACCCAGTCGTAATGGAGCGCAAATAAATACCCGGCGCTAATAAGGAGAAGTTATGAGCCAAAATAAACAAACAATGTATTTTGAATATTGCCCGTCTTGCCGTGGAGATCTCGACACTGGTTGGGAGTGCAATAACTGCGGCCGTGACTGGCTCCCTTGGGCATATCCACGATGGCGTCGCATAGTGGACGCCATCAAGGCAATTTTTCAGGATTAGGCCCCCTCGGCGGCCAGCGAGTTCTCCTCACTGATCTTGGTGCGGTACTGTATCAATATGTTTCTTAATAATTAACCCATAACCGGAGAAATTGTCATGTCCCTCTCTAATAAACACTTTGAGAGAATGGCGAAAGCTTTTAGGAATAATCGCCCCCCTGATTTGGAGGGGCTCAAGTACATTGAGGCATGGGAGTGTTGGAATGCCTTAATTAGTGAATTCTGTCTAATGGCAGAGGAAGAAAATCCTCGCTTTGACCGCATTAAGTTTGGTAAAGCTTGTGGTGAGGACTAGCTAACAAATCGTCACAAATTGCGACTAATTCGTCTAACATTGCGAGAAGCAAAATGAAAAAGTATACAATTATTCGTCTAGTGTATGGGGGTATTCCAAATTTCTACGTTCCAAAAGTAGAACATCTTGAAACCGTAGATATTAATAAAACTTTGGAATATTATGATTGGGATGTTCAAATTGTTTTAGACGGGCATTGTTCTGAATCACTAGATTGGGGAAATGAAAATGAAAAAAGAATTGCTCGAAGATTATCTAATTGATCAAGTAGAAAAACTAAAATCAGAAAATACTTTTTTACTTATGAATTAATGGAAGTAAATAATGACGGTTCTTTCTATGGTCATTCTCTAGCTAAACTTGTAAACAAAACTCTAGGGATTTAACCAATGTCTCTTTTATCGCGCGGGAACAAAAAGCTGCCCAAAACTACGGCAATTTTTAATCTGCCTTCCGTAGAGACTTGCCCAGGATCTACGGAGTCTTGCCGAAAGCTTTGTTATGCGAAGCAAGCGGAAGCAATGTATCCCACCGTACTTCCGGCTCGTAATCGTAACTTGTTGGCTAGCAAAGAGGCATATTTTGTTTATAAAATCGCAGAAGAATTGACCCCACTTGTAAAGCGTCAAAAAATTGACACTGTTCGCATTCATGAGTCTGGTGATTTCTATTCGCAAGCCTATGTAAACAAGTGGCTAACCATTGCCAGAATTTTTCCAACAATTCAGTTTTACGCACATACCCGCTCATATATGTTCGACTATTCAAAGGCTCCCAAAAACATTAGATTTATTGCAAGCCTTGATCACGATAGCCTTCCTGCCCAATATGACCTAGCCAAAACTGTAGGCCATTCCGCATTTATGGGGATTGAAGTAGCTGACAAAATTAGTCATATTGTAACTCGTGGAAATACTGTAACCTGCCCAGGCTCTTGTAAATCGTGTAATTATTGCCACAATACTAGTGTGCACAATGTCAGCGTAGCATTTAAGATTCACGGAATTCATGCCAAGGGTCGTAGGGTAAAGAAAGGAAATTAAATAGGAGAATAACATGAAAATGAATTTTGTTCGTTTATTTGGTCTTTTTAGAGAAAAGCAACTTCTTGTTTGTTTCGATATAGACGATAAGGGGAGTAGTTGCAAATTTCTAATGGCGTATGGAAATGGTACGCAAACTTGCCTATGCCCCCATTATAGTGAATGCCCACAAATTAAAACAATTATGGGGTGGCACTGCTGATTCAATTGGAGACTAGAAATGTACTTCGTTAAAATCTACATGAAAAGCGGTAACGTCGTTGAGTTTCCCACAGATAACCTAGAGTGGAAGTATGAAGGCGAAAAAATTATATCCCTATCTTGGAACAAACTGAAAGAGGAATTAGACATCCTTCAATTTATAAGCGTTGATCAAATTGAAGCAATTGTAAGGGTGGGAGCTAATGACTAGATCAGATTTAAGGCTAAAATATACCGTGCTTCCTGTCAATGAGCATACCAAAGACAGTGATATTTTGCTAAAAATTCTTGTAAGAAAGGTTGATCGAATGTATGGTGTGATTGCAGATCTACGTAAGCACGACGAGTATCGATTCCTAGCAGACACCATTCAACAAATTCTCGAAAAGGATTAGGCTACCGCCATGCATAAGATAACCTCTCTATTCTATCTTGAGAAAAATTGGAAGGCTATTGTAAAGGAAGCTGCCAGCACAGTTCGCCTATCCTCTGCTCTAACCAATTTTCATAACACACAAGGCTCCAAGGAACTCACTCTAAAACTTGTAACGCGCAAGACTACAAATGCTGGCAAAGCAACATGGAATCATCATAAGAAAGAGTTAGCTATAGAAATAAATAAGCCCCTTTTTGATAAGAAAGAAAACTGTAACGAACTCCACAGTACGGTCATGCACGAACTAGCACACATCTTTACATTTATTGTAGACCATTCAATGGATCATGGCCCGAAGTGGCGTCAACTCATGGTGAAATTAGGTGAAGTACCAGAACGTTGTCACAGTATGAACACGACAGCATTAGGTAAAAAACGAACCCGCTATGTTGTAACCTGTGAGGAGGGGTGCGAGTTCCGTTTGACAAAATACAAGCTAGAGAATAATCTAGGTAGATATTGCTGTACGAAACATCGTAACCGACTTTCTTTTATTGGAAAAATTGTGGAGATCTAGGTAGAATGGCTCTATTCTGGCGACACTGGGGAAGATACATTTTCAGAAAGGTATGGAGAGATCGTTTCCGAAGAATTAGAAAGAATTCTAAGAGAGGAGTATGAGGTATGAATTTAGATCTTAATAATATTCACGATTGGCGAGCGAACGCTTGGACTACGTATGCCGCAGAATCTATTGCATCGAAAGAAAATGATTGCTTATATAGATTAAAGTTTAAGTGCAATTGCGTTGGGCATTACCGCGTTACTCTAGCTGGTAATATTCTCTATCAGGGTAGTCAACTAACCACCGCCGTAGCTGCTTGGGAGAGTGCGCACAAATCATAACTAATCACCGCAATATTCACCGCATTCACAAATTAACCCCACTGGCCCAATCGGATCAGTGGGGTTTTTGCAACGTAACCGGGATATTTGTGCTGGAATTATTCTAAAATTCCTAATTCCCTAGACTTCTCCATGTAATATTCTACTCTTTCTTTCTTAGCATCAATCTCTCCACTATTTACCCTAATAGCAACAGTTGTATA
>Ga0307436_1000128_pt1 | contig 31212 bp, 34 predicted proteins | sample SalMarWE160440MG_FD_202513 | JGI IMG/M metagenome (GOLD analysis project Ga0307436, IMG submission 202513) | Salt marsh sediment microbial communities from the Plum Island Ecosystem LTER, Massachusetts, United States - WE1604-40 | ecosystem: Environmental > Aquatic > Marine > Intertidal zone >...
CTCATTTACTTCAGAAATAGCACCGGAGGCGGTGACTGAATCCTTGGAAAGAATAGTTGCCGCCCGGCCGGCAGCTCCGTAAGCCTGGCTAATCGATTCTGGTATATGCTTGGGATAGTGCGCTGTCCCGCACAGGAAAACGCCATCGGCGGCAAAATCAACGGGCCGTAGCTTTACATGGGCTTCCTGGAAGAAACCATCCGGGTTCAGAGGTACCTTGAATAACCGGCATATTTCATCATTGGTCGCCGGAGGAATAACAGCGGCAGCTAAAGCGAGGGCATCGGCATCCAGTGCAATCTTCTTACCTAAAATAGGGTCGGTCACAGTGACCCTTAGAATCTGCTTGCCTTCCTCCTGAGTAGCCTCCACCTGGGGTTCATCTTCCGGCTCATAACGGATGAACCTCACCTCCCGGTCCGCCGCCTGCCGGTAATAGTCCTCGGCAAACCCGTAAGTTCTCATATCCCGATAGATAATGTAGATATCCATCTGGGGGTTTATCTCTTTTAGCTTCAAGGCGCAGGTTATAGAATTATTACAGCATACCCGGCTGCAGTAATTTCTATCTTCGTTTCGGCAACCCACACATTGAATCATCACCAGGCTCTCTGCGTTAACCACCTTTGCTTCCCTTCTGGCGATTTGCTCCTCTAACTCCAGCAGGGTAAATACCCTGTCATCTTGCCCGTAAAGGTATTCGGTGGGTTTATATTCCTCAGCACCGGTAGCGATGATGGTTATTCCATGTTTTATCTCTCTGACCCTTCCTCCGGACTTCACCTTGGTTATGAAATTCCCCACATAACCGGAAGCCTCGGTGATGGTAGCCTCGGTATATACATGAACTAAGGGATGCTGGTAAACCTTGCGGATAATATCACTCAAATAGGCCTGAACATCCATCTCATCCAGGGTGTAATGAATTCTGCGAGCTATTCCCCCCAACTCGGTATCCTTTTCCACCAGATAAACTTCAAATCCCTGGTTGGCCAGGCTCAGAGCGCTGGTCATTCCGGCTATACCCCCCCCAACTATTAACCCTCTTTTATCGACCGGTAGCTGGAATTCCTGTAAAGGCTGTAAAATGGCCGCCCGGGCTACCGACATCCGGACTATATCCTTTGCCTTCCGGGTGGCGGCTTCCTTTTCTCGAGAATGGACCCAGGAGCAATGTTCCCTTATATTAGCAAACTCAAAGTAGTATGGATTGATCCCCCCCTCGCGAAGGGTGTCCCGGAATAGCGGCTCATGTGTCCTGGGAGTACAGGCGGCTACAATCACACGATTGAGCTCCTTTTCTTTGATCGCATCGGCTATCCGCTGGGCAGCATCGGTAGAACAGGAAAAGAGGTCTTCCTGAGCGTGGACAACATTAGGTAAGGTCAGAGCATATTCCACTACCGAAGGAACATCTACCACTCGTCCGATATTAGCTCCACAGTGACAGACAAAGACCCCTATCCTTGGTTCCTCTCCCGAAACATCCCTTTCCGGTGGATATACCCTCTCTCTGGCCAGCTTGCCTCGCCGGTAGGCAAGGAGCTGGCTGCAGAGTGCGTTAGCCCCGCTGGCACCCATTACCGACTCGGGGATATCTATAGGACCTTTAAAGGCTCCACTGACAAAGATTCCCGGGCGGGAAGTCTCAATAGGATTAGCTGGATTAGTTTTACAGAACCTGTGAGATTCGAGTTCGATGCCGAACTTATCAGCCAACTCCTCCACATCATCAGGAGGGTTCAAGCCAACGGCTAATACTACCATGTCAAATTCTTCTTCCTTTACCCCCTCATCAGTAGTAGAGTATCTTATGGTTACATTCTTGCTTTCTGGTATCTCTTTGCCTATTGATACATAGCTTCTTATAAATCTGACGCCGGGAAGGTTCGCCGTCCTTTGATAAAATCGCTCAAAGTCCTTGCCGAACGACCGGATATCGTTATGGAATATAGTAGCCTCAATATCAGCTTCATGGTCCTTGGCCAGAATCACCTGCTTCTGGCTATAGGTGCAACATACGGCAGAACAATAGCTATTGCCTCCCGGGATAACCTGTCTGGAACCGACACACGAAATCCAGGCTATATTCTTCGGGTGCTTTCCGTCGGAGGGGCGCCTTATCTCACCTTCGTAAGGACCGGTGGAACATAATATCCGTTCAAAATCGAGCCCGCTTACCACATTCTCCATCTTTCCATAGCCGTAGTCGCCTCTCAACCTGGCGTCAAAGGCCTCATAGCCCGGAGCCAGAATTATCGCCCCCACCTCTATTTCTACCCTTTCAGGCTTTTGATGGAGGTCTATGGCGTTATTCTTACAGACTCCTACGCAAATGTTGCATTTCTCGTCTTTGAGGAAAAGGCAGGTTTCAGGGTCTATATAGGTGACCAGCGGAACCGACTGAGAGAAGTATATATGGGTGCATTTACTCTCAGATAAGTTTTGATTGTATTTATCGGGGATCTTGACCGGGCAGTACTCGGTGCAGGTGGTACAACCCCGGCATTCATCTTCTATAATGTACCGGGGTTTTTTAATCAAGGTTACCTTGAAGTCTCCTGCTTCCCCCTCCACCCTATCAACCTCGGTATAGGTAAGGATATTTATATTGGGATGCCTGCTGCATTCAATAAATTTAGGAGATTCAATGCACAGGGAGCAGTCATTGGTCGGGAAGGTCTTATCGAGCTGGGCCATCTTGCCGCCGATAGCCGGTGATTTATCAACCAGGTAAACCTTAAAGCCCAGCTCAGCCAGGTCCAGGGAAGCTTGAATACCGCTGATGCCTCCACCAACGACCATAACATCGCCGATATTACTTTCTCCGGGACTATCAACAAACTGTCCTTCAATTGGTTCTTTTTCCATTTTCTACCATTCTTATCAATATGCCCTGATTATGAGCGCTAAAGGTCGAGAGCGACGCCCTCCATCACTCTTCTCTAAATAACCTCTTGAATAACTTCTGTAATATCTTTAACTTCTATGACTTCGGGATCCTCTCGGGTTAACCTGCTATCCTCAAACATGGTGATGCAATAGGGGCAGGCAGTAACCAGCACCTCCGCCCCAACATCAATAGCTTGCTCTAATCTGAGGTCAGAAAATCTTTCGCCCTTGGGAACGTCCATCCAAATCCCTCCTCCTCCTCCTCCACAACAAAGACTATTTTCCCGCGACTCAGCCATCTCGATCAGTTCCAGGCCGGGTACCTTCTTTAAGACCTCTCGGGGTTCGTCATATATGCCATTATGCCGACCCAGGTAGCAGGGGTCATGATAAGTAACTTTCTTAGCATACTTCTTGGTGAGCTCAAGCCTGCCTTCATTAATAAGCTCGAGTAAATATTGGGAGACATGAATTACCTCAAAGTTGACCTTAAATTCGGGATACTCGTTTTTGAAGGTGTGGTAGCAATGGGGCGAAGAAACAAGGATTTTCTTCACGCCGTTATCGATAAAGGTTTTGATGTTTTCCCTGGCTAAGCGCTTGAATAGTTCCTCGTCACCTGTCTTGCGAATACTTTCTCCGCAGCAATTCTCCTTGGCTCCCAGTATCCCAAAATCCACCCCTGCCTTGTTGAGTATATTAGCGGTGGCAATAGCCACTTTTTTTGTCCTTGAGTCATAGCTGGGGTAGCAGCAGGGGAAATACAAAATTTCTGTCCCCTCGGTGAACGTTTTTACAGACAGACCTTTTGTCCAATTTGCCCTCTCTGCTCGTGCTTCACGCAGGGGGTTGCCTTCGGTACCCAGGCTTACATTTACAGTGTGGATTGGAGCGGGAGAAATTCCTGCTCCCCAGGCAATCCGACGTAAAGACAGACTAGCCTCAATAGTTCCTACTCCCCTCGGACAACGCTGAAGACAGAGCCCACAGGTAGTGCAACGCCATGTGTCTTCACTCTCTATTTCAGGAAGACCAAATGTATTCTGTCGGACTATCCTGCGAATACTGAAGGCCCTGACCCTATTCCACGGACAAACGGTATCGCACAATCCACATTGATAACAAAACCTGAAGTCTTCCCCGCCTGCCTCTTTGACCGCATCTATCCCCTCTTTGAAGGGGGCTACAATCTCCGTTATCTTTATACTCCTTTGCTTTCGTCTTAATTTTTAGCCCTTTGTTATTCGGGCAAGGGTATCCCTTACCGTCTTTGCTCCATACTTTTTCACTAATGATTCTAATCCTACCTCCATCTCCCTCGGCTTTTCCTCTTCTTCCCCTTCCTCTTCCTTTTCTTCATAAGTCAGAGCATCGTTTATACACCACTGCACACATAACGGCTCTTCCTCTGGCGATTTCTCTTCACACATATCACACTTAAGAGGGAGACCGGAATCAGGTTCTTTGAAAAGGTCCCTGGATGGGCAGGAAGCTCTACAAAAACTACACTCGTCATATTTCATTTCATTGATCGTATAAATGTTTCTGCCATTACATTCGGCTTCAGTGTACTCGCCGGCTATTACCGGAACATAAATGTTTTTTAGTGGATCAAAAAGCACCCGAATCCGAGACCTCTCCGGGTTAGTGCTGCTATACTTGGGCGCAGCGTGAAAGGCGGAACAGATTGACTCACACGCCCGGCAACCATTACATTTATCAACGTCGATATTGATCAGCTTGACCGTTTTCATTGTTTACTGCCCTGACTTTTCCCTTTTTTAGAACCCTTCTTAGCCACTTTCGCTTTTTCGCTTTTGAGGGAATCCTGCTTGGTTACCTTGACTTTCCCCTCTTTATAAACCCCTCTTTGCTCAAAGTCCTGGCTAACGTAATCCAAACCGAGTCCATCTAAAGTCTCCTTGGTTGGAATACCTTCATTATTCCATCCCTTAAATTTGTAATACTCATCCTGGATCTTGACTTCAAACTCGGGGAATCGCTTCCTCCAATGGTCTTCGGGAGGACGCTCGTCCTTTCTCCTCATGCCTCTTCTGCTATTAATGGCTCGGAGCAAATTCCGATTCCTCTTGGCTATTTCCCACAGCTTGTCTTCATCGATATCCAGCCCAGTGGCAGATGAGATTAATTTCGGTAGATTATGTATATGGTAGGGAGGCTTAATTGGAAATGATGACAAGCCGGCGCATATACCGGTAGCGTCGTCAATGTAATGCATTGTCTCCTGCCACTCAACAAGGTCAAAAACTAAATCAAGAGGCGGCCAAAATGGCAATCCCGTGTCTGGATCCCCCCATTCCAGGATAAATCGTTTGAACCTCTCCTCTTTTCCGGTAGGTACCTGGACCCAATCTCTTACAAACTCCTCCCTCAGCATTTTGGTAAGAAAAGGTGCCTGGGGAAGCTGTCCTTCGATTTGCGTAATATTCACCTTCTCGCCTGTTGACCACATAATGTAATAAATGGGGTTCAGCATTCCCAGTTTGATAGGAATCTGCTCTTGTTTCTTAATTGTATTATGGTCGTACTCTTCTGCCCCCTTGCCAATTTGGCGAGCTGCCCGGTAAACGCCATTGGCCAGAACATCGCCAATCCCCTCTCGCCGCGCGATTTTTTCAAGTAAATAGAAGAACCTGTCCTCGTTTTTGGACGGGAATCCTGGCAGGTCCTTGTCGGTCAAAATACCATTTTCATAAAGCTCAACGGCGAAGGCCATAACCTGCGGGGTCGTGTATCCGTCCACACCATACCCCTGAGCATCTCCAGTGATTTTAAAACCAAACTCCAGGTTATCTGTCATAGCCCCCATCACATAAGTAAGTTTCGAATAGCATTTCATCATGAATTTGGGAAGCCCCAGTGATGGGTGCGCAATCACTGCCCCGCATTCCATCGGACAGTTATAGCAACTTATCAACCGTTCCACCGCTTTGTCCTGAACCTTACTCCACTTCTTTGCGGTTTCCTTGGTCCAAAAGTCCTTTCTCCGGTAGCGGGCATTCCCCCAGGAGAAACTGGTAGTGTGCCACTCCTCATCGTGGATAGACATCTCCTGGGGTGAGCCAAGCCCGGCTAAAATGGGCGGTACCCCCCTGACCGGGTTATCTCGCCGGAACTGTATATATTGCAACACTTCGTTGCAGAGCCCCATGAATTCATCCGGTCGAGCAATATTGAGGTCCTTCTTCCCGCGAACAGCTATCGCTTTCAACCCCTTATCCCCCATAACGGCGCCTATTCCGCCTCGGCTGGCGCTGGACCTCCCTTGCTCGATGGAAGCAAAATAGACTTTGTTTTCACCGGCCAGGCCAATAGTAGCCACCTGGGCTTTCGGCTCCTTCAGTTCCTGTCGAATAAGCTCTGCAGTTTCAAGAGAGCTTTTACCCTGCAGGTGAGAGGCATCACGTATCTCTACCTTGTCATCGTTTATCCACAAATAAACAAGATTGGGGGACTTACCACGAATGATTACTTTGTCATAACCGGCAAATTTCAGCTCGGATGCCCAAAATCCCCCCATTATTGAATATGCCATTAACAAAGTCTGGGGGGAAACGGCAGAAACGATGGTACGATTAGCTCCAGTGGCGGGTGTGCCCGCTAAAAGACCGGCGCTAAATATCAGTAGATTATCAGGAGAAAAGGGGTCAACTTCAGGGGGAACTCTATCCCATAATATCCTGGCGTTAGTACCTAGACCCCCCAGGTGAAGCTCAGTTAATCTTGGGTCACTTGCTTCTCTCTCGATGCTTCCACGGGACAGGTCAATTTCTAAATTGACCCCTGTCTCTGCATACCTCATTTTTTAGTCCCCGGTGGGTTACGCGGCTGCTAAACAGTTCTTCAAGTGGTTTTTGTTAGCCAAGCTCCACAACATAGCACATTCAGCCTGTTCCTGTCAAACCAAGCTACTTCGTTCATTACCCTAGTGGCGCTTGCCATTGCGAGGAGCTTTTCCCCCTGTCATTGCGAGGCTGGCGGAGCCAGCCGAAGCAATCTCGTAGAGTCAATGGAAACGCCTCGCCACGCCTTGTCATGGCCGGGTCAGCCAACGGCGAAGATACCACTATAGCTCATCGTCGTTTTTTCGGGCAAGTTTACTGTGGGAACCCCTTTACCTAAACCTCAGTAGTCTTATCGAAATTAATAATAGAGCTATGCTGGAAACCCTGCCGCTCGAAGAGGTCCTGCACTACTTTGTTATCTTTCGGAATGAGCGCACGGACCGTGCAAATATCTTGGGTCTGGCAATGATACAGGAGCGCCTGAACTAACTTGCGGCCGATGCCACGCTCTTGATAGTCAGGGTGAACAAATATAGCGTGAATAATGCACACTTCAGTAAGCGGTACCATTAGATACATCGACCGGTTGATTGCAAAGCCCACTATTCTACCCTCAACCTCAGCTACAAGACTCAAGTCAGGTGGTGTCCCGGGGTTAGCGGAAGCCAGGTCTTCATAACTGATAACATCGCGGCTCGAACCCTGGATTATTCTATTCAGAGCCAGGACTTCATGAATGTCGCTGCGTATCATGCTCCGAACACTTACTTTAGCTTCTTTCGCGTTGCTCACCTTAAACACCTCCAAAGTTACCGTTGCCTAAAAACAATCCCCCCCTATGGGGAGGTGGTAGCAGATAACCCACAGTATGCTGTGTAGCCATATTATACTCCCCCCTCCAACTCTCCATCAATACCTTATATCCCTCCAGATTGGTTATTGGTGGTATAATCCAGAACAGACTTTGCTTAACTGAAGCAATTAGGAGTATAAAATCTCATTCCTTAACCTACCGCCTAGAGTGATTGGGAAATAGAAGTCGGTTATTTATCATCAACATAGAAGGGGGGAAAATGATAAAGGTTATAGAAGGTTATGAACTGAAAAAGGATGCAGATATGCAACCTCTATTTCTAAAGCTCAGGTCATATGCCATGACATTTCCAGGTTTCGTTAGTGCTGAGCATATCAGAAGCGTGAAAGGCAGTCCTATTGCCGCTCTGCTATACAATTGGGCGAGCCCTGAGGATTGGGATATATGGGAGAGTTCAAAGCTCAGGCAACAGCTAATAAACGAGGCAGAGGCACTCTGGGTATCAGAGCCGAGGGTAACAATATATGAGGTAATACCCACATCAGGATGGACAAGTATCATAGGCTAGGTAACTGAAAATCTATGATATCAAGGATTCTGCCCTTCTCAGTAGCGAGTGTCAATCACAGCAAGACAGAGCTTTCCAAGCCATTGACTATGATTGGGCGATACAGTATGCTTAAGATGTATAAGCAGGAGGTACAATTAAATGAGCCAGTGGCATTATCATGTAGAAAAATACAACTTTAGAGAGTTAGTAAAACCAGGGTATTTAAATTCTCTCGGAGAAGAGGGCTGGGAACTGGTTTGTTTGAAGAGACTATCAGGAACTGAGAAACCAACTCAGATGCAATGGTTGGCAGTGTTTAAGAAGCAGCTTGTAGAAAAAGAGGGGTGACCATGATTTCAGTGTTACTGCCCTTCGTGTAGTCCAAGGCGTAGGTAGCACCAATGCCCAGGGGCATATATCCCCATGCCAATCCTGAGCAAGACTACATAAGACAATCTACGACTGTGAAATCAGGATAGCTTTACTCTTTGCTTTCCGTTTCCCTGGCGTGTAAATAAATGCCAACTGCCCAGCCAAGCCAGCAACCCAGGCCGAATATCAAGCTGGCGATTGCCAGCAGAAACCAGTCTGTCGGATAAAGCCCAATAATAGTGCGAGTTGCGTCGCTAATAATTCCGACTATAGCGAATGCGACGCCGAGCCAGGTCGCAATACTGCCCATAATTCCCATGCGACCGCGATTGCGCTTGGTGAATCCGGATTCTGTCCACATTTCCTTCATGGCTATTACCTCCTTTATTTTGTATTCAGGATTTCGGCAATCCTATCCATCTTGGCGTTCTCTCCGTGTATTCCCGGTAAGCATCACCGTATTTCCTAAGGCACATGCGCTCTTCCGAGCCTGCATATATGAGGCTAAGAGCTGTGTATGCAATGGTTAGCAGCAGGAAAAGCCACGAAGCTGAGGCTATACCTACCCCGATGAACATTACTAACTGGGTGATGTACATGGGATGTCTGGAGTAGCGGTATAGTCCCGTGGTCATTGGTTTCTCACCAATCGGGGTAGTAACAAAGGACACTATAACCATGATATAAGTAACTGTTCCCACCAGGGCAATGGGAAGCCCAACGTAAAACCACATAGTGCCCAGGCGCAGCGGCAGGAAGACAGAGTATAAGAAGGCAAGAATCCAGAGTATCCATGCAATACGGTTTACTGTCCTATGAGCCTCGCCATATGTCCTCATTGAGTCTTCTAACACACCTTTATGGACTCTCATGATTATGGGCATAGGCAGGAAATTGATGAGCATGAAAATCCAGGCATTCCAGATACCTATTTCAAAGACCGGTATAGCTGACATGATTTACTTCTTTTACAAAATATTCTCGGCCAACGTGTACGTTGTTGACGGAGTGTAGTCCGCGGTGAATTTATTGTCAATAGGCATCTGGTCGCCGGCTCAGAGGGATACCACCTTAGAGGACAAAGTAATTCGAATGCCAGACATGGTGATATCATTACCCATGGCGGGCATCAGAAAACAGTCCCCAAACTCTTGTTGGAGAAGAAGCAATTGATTCCGGCACTGCAGCAGCTACCTGTCTACCATTCATGCAAGCAGCGATATTGACAATGAGTCAGTAGTGCTTTAACCTAGCGAAGGAGCCACAGATATGAGTAAAAATCCGTCATTCAAGAATTGGCAGAATATCCTCTGGAGCACGCTTATAACAATCCTGTGCATTGTCTGTTTCCCAGCCAATCCCCTCGTCTTGACAGGCGTCATAGAAGTAGAATCATATACAGCATTATTCATCACCGGTTGGGTGGTATGGGCATTTGGCATGGTGCTGGTCATGGCTCCTATAGTCATGTTCCCACGACGGGGTAGTGTTGCCAAAGGCAAATCATTTGTCCATACCACCCAACTGGTGGATACGGGCATATACGCCATAGTCAGGCATCCTCAATACACCGGTGGAATTTACGCAATATTTGTCACGACATTGTTATGGTATCCACACTGGTTGTTCGCAGTACTCGGGGCGATAGGCACGGCAGTTGTCTATATGGGTTGTCGAGAGGAAGACCAACGTCTAATCGAAAAGTTCGGGGATGCTTATGTAGACTATATGAAACGGGTTCCCAGAATGAATGTCTTTTTAGGCCTCTACCGCTTGCTGAAGCGTAGAAAGTAGAAATTATCCAGGCCCAGGATTGTTTCTTGTGTTATTCTGCCCATCACATTCTCTTCCTTTGTTAGGAGTTATTTTCAATTTCTCTTAGTTTCAAGTCCACCATCGTTTCAATACCAAAAAGTGCTGCCGCTCGCAGGTCATCCAGGGCTTCCGCCTCTGTCTTTCCCAGGCCGACACTGGTCAGAGGTCGCCAGATGCAATAGTAATTTTGACTATCATCATCATAGGCAATTACTATTTCATCATAGGGTAGCTGTTCCATGTGGCTCATTTCTACTCAAAAAATTTCTTTTTAGCTGAAGCTGCGGCCAGGGGAGCTATTGCTATCCACAGTGTAATGTTTATCAGCATGGCTGTGACGTAGTTAATATCCACACTGATACCAAGCCTCGTAGCAATAACATCCCAGAGAAGCATTAGGAAGAATGAACTCAGGAAGAAACCCGGTATCGCCGCCAATATTCTGAAGTAACCCATTTTAGACCTCCTTTGTTTTATTCTTGTAGCACAGACTCGATTGCTTGATAAGCCTGGGAGAGAATCTGGCGAATCTGCTCTGCTTTATCGGCATCCAGGCTGCGAAAGCTGTTACCAAGCAAATTTTCGAGCGCATGATATTCCTTCATGACCATAATCATCTTGCCAATATTCTTGAAACTCCACTTATGTTTCATCTGCCTTCTCACGCCGTCGGCTATATTACTCTGATTCTCCAGAAACTTAAGGCCTTCTTCCGTAATCGTGTAAATCTTTTTGCCCTCCTGCTCATTGGAGCTGGCATATCCCATTTCTTCCAGCATCTGGAGAGTAGGGTAGATAACTCCGGGGCTCGGCTTATAAAAACCATAAGACTGTTCCTCAAGCTCCCGGATGATGTCGTAACCGTGCCTTGGTTTATCCTTCAACAGGTCTAATATTACGTATTTGAGGTCGCCTTTATGAAAGGAAGCCCATCGCCGTGAACCTCGAAAAAATCGCTCTTCGTCAAATATCCGGTCCCTAAACATTAAATCCCCCCTTTCGTCGTACTAACTAATATGGCATAAATAATATCTAGATATATCTAGATATTATTATACACTAAACCCCTGTTTTGTCAAGGGGTGTTTAAGCAAAACAGCTGAAACATAATAAAAGAATAGAAAAAAGGGACACTATCCTTATCTAAATCAAAGACATTTCATCGCCAACAAAAGATTGATTGGTTGAGTCTCTTTGTGACGGGATGTTACATCGCCTCTTCCACCATTGATAGACCCACTTGTTAGGTTTATACTATCAGCAGAGTCACAAATGACAAAAATCCTGATTGTCGAAGATGACCGCAACCTGTTAGATACCCTCAAGTACAATCTTCGTAAAGAGGGCTACAATACGGTCGCTGCGTTTGATGGCGCTGAGGCGCTGGATATCGCCCGCCGGGAAAAGCCTGACCTCATTATCCTCGATATCATGCTCCCCAAGCTGAGCGGCTTTGAGGTCTGCCGCATCTTGAGGAAAGAAATGGCCATCCCTATCTTGATGCTTACTGCTAAGACAGACGAAGTAGACAAAATAGTCGGGCTTGAAATTGGAGCCGATGATTATATGACCAAGCCCTTCAGCATGAGAGAGCTACTGGCTCGTTTGGGGGCCATGCTTCGCCGGGCTGAGTTGTCCAAACTGCAACCTGCCAGTGAGCAAAAAACCTTGAAAATCGGTGGCCTGAAGATAGACATCGGTCGCCACCAAGCTTTTAACAGAGGTTCACGACTAGACCTCACCCCGAAGGAGTATGACTTACTGGTCTTCCTTGCCACGAATAAAGGACTCGTCTTCAGTCGAGAGCAGCTATTAGATAAAGTATGGGGCTATGACTACGCTGGCGATACTAGAACTGTTGACGTCCATATCCGCTGGCTTAGACAAAAGATAGAGAGCGATCCAGCAAAGCCCGAGCACCTGGTGACTGTCAGGGGCGCCGGCTATAAACTGGAGGGCTAAAATGTTCCGCAGCATGCAATGGCGCATAACTATTTCTTTCATCTTAGTGGTACTCATCATCATGGGTATTCTCGGTGCCTATCTGGTGAACTCCACCCGTAATTCTCAGCTTGATAACCTGCGCTCTCAACTGGAGAACGAGGCCAGAATTACTGCCGAAGCCAGCTTGCCCGGTTTTTTGAGCACGGATGAGCCGAGCGACCTCGACTCCCTGGCTAAGAAACTGGGGACAGAAATTGAAACCAGGGTTACCATCATTGCCCTCGACGGCACCGTGTTAGGTGATTCCGAAGAAGACCCCTCTTCTATGGAAAATCATGCCAACCGCCCTGAAATTGTGGATGCCCTGGCGACAGGCGTTGGAGAAAGCACCCGCTACAGCACCACACTTGGGCAAAGGATGATGTATGTGGCCGTGCCTATTTCGTACCAGGATGAAATTCTGGGCGTAGCCCGCGTCTCGCTGCCACTGACAGCCGTGGAAAACGTGGTGCGTCAAGTAACGGCCAGCATCATTATCGCTATGGCGGTGGCTATGGCGCTGGTTATTCTAGCCGCTTGGGTTATTGCCCGTATAACTACCCGGCCGATACGAAGGCTTACTGTTGCTTCTAAGAGAATTACCTCAGGTGAACTGGGGCAGAAGATAACCATAGAAGCTAAAGATGAGGTGGGTGAACTGACCCATGCCTTCAACGAAATGTCGGCAAAGACGAAAGAACTGGTGGAGGCGATTTCAGAAGACAGAACCAGGCTGGCAACCATCCTAGATAACATGGCTGACGGCGTCATCATGACCGATGCTGAAGGGAACATATCGCTGGCTAACAGAGCCGCGGAAAAGCTATTTAACATCAAGGAGGCCAAGAATAAGCCGCTCATTGAGGTGGTTCGTGACCACGAGGTGGATGAGTTATTGAAGCTGTGCCTGAAAACAGCCGGGACGCAGACTGTCCAATATGAATCAGGCATATCGAAGAGATATCTCAGGGCTATTGCTATTCCAATTATTCATAATGAGCTGACCAGCGTACTACTTCTGCTTCAGGACCTCACCGAGCTGAGAAACCTGCAAACGACAAGGCGCGATGTTATTGGTAATATATCCCATGAGTTCAGAACGCCCCTGGCTGGCATCAAAGCCATGGTGGAAACTCTGCGTGATGGTGCTGTTGACGACAAGGAGACATCGGGAGATTTTCTCGCCAGGATTGATAGCGAGGTGGACCGTTTGACCCAACTGGTGGCCGAGTTAACCGAGCTTTCTCGCATTGAGACGAGCAAAGCCGAGCTGAAAAAAGAGCCGGTGAGCCTCAATCAGCTAGTGGATGAAGTTATCGCCCAGCTCAGCCCCCAGGCGGATAGACAAAACCTTTCTATTGCCAGAGAGTTCGCCACTGACTTGCCCTCTGTTCCTGCCGACAAAGACAGGGTTCGGCAGGTGATAGCCAATCTGGCTCACAACGCCATTAAGTTCACCCCTGCCGGGGGCGGGATAACAATCACCACCCGAGCACTCGAGGAGTCAGTTGTTGTCGATATAGCCGATACCGGTATAGGCATCTCTAAGGAAGACTTGCCCCGCGTCTTTGAGCGTTTCTATAAGGGAGACAAAGCCCGGGCCGGAGAAGGCACCGGCATGGGACTGGCTATCGCCAAGCATGTCATTGAGGCCCACGGTGGTAATATCTGGGTAAAAAGTGAGGAGGGGAAGGGGTCAACTTTCAGCTTCAGCCTGCCGTTCCATGCAGGTTCTAAATAAAGACTAAAAATTTAACCAAATTTTAACATAGCCTTAAACCGGCCTTAAACTCCGCTTGTTACAGTAATGGCAGATGAAAGGGACAGCAGGTTTAAGGCTTTTTTGTATTAAGAAATTCAATCAAAAGGAGGAAAAGAACTGAATATGCGAAAAAGAAAAAAACTGTTAATAATATTACCGGTAGTTGCGGTAGTGGCTTTGATTGTCACTATTATTGCCCTAGGCAGTGATGGTGGTAGTTCTATTAAGATTATCGGTTCCAATACGGTAACGCCGCTATCTTCGGTATGGGCGGAGGAATTTATGAATACACATCCCGACGTGAGCATTGCTGTTAGCGGTCCTGGTTCCGGGGTAGGAATCGCTGCCCTGATTAACGATACTACGGACATCTGCCAGGCCTCAAGAAAGATAAAACAGAGTGAAATTGACCAAGCGGAAGCCAATGGAGTAGAACCATACGAGATACAGGTAGCCACAGACGCCCTCTCGGTAGTGGTGCACCCATCAAATCCGGTGTCAGAACTGACGATAGTGCAGCTATCAGCCATCTACACCGGGGAGATAACCAACTGGAATGAAGTAGGCGGGAACGATGCTGAGATAGTTGCCATCGCCCGTGATACCAACTCCGGTACCCACGTCTTCTTCAAGGAACATGTGGTGCAGATGGAGGGGCTGCCTACTGAGGACAAGAGCCTGGAATATGGCGGCGACGTGCTGATGCTCCCTTCGACGGAAGAGGGTGTCAGCCAGGTAGCCTACAATCCCAATGCCATCTTTTACCCTGGCCTTGGCTATGTTACCGAAGAAGTAAAACCTCTGGCAATTATGCAGACGGCTGACTCAACCGGTGTCTTGCCCAGTGTGCAAACAGCCTTAGATGGCACCTACCCCATTGCCCGACCGCTCCTGTTCTACACTGACGGCGAACCCACCGGTGTCATCAAGGATTTCATTGACTACTGTCTGTCATCCGAAGGTCAGGAGAAGGTAATTGAGGTAGGCTACGTACCGCTGCAGTAGCAGTAATAGAATAGAGATAAGATGTTTGGGAAAACACCACCCGACACCACGGCGGAGCCTGGGAAGGTCCTCCGCCGTCGGTGGCGTTTGGGTGAGAAGCTAATTGAGAGCTGGATTTTTCTGGCAGGTATACTGACCATTGTTGTCCTGCTGGGTATCATCGCCCTCCTGCTGAAGGAGGGCCTACCTGTTTTCTGGTACACACCTCCCTGGGAGTTCCTCTTCGGCACGAAGTGGTACCCCATCTCAGAACCACCCACCTTTGGCATCACGTCCTTCTTCGTGGCGACACTCTGGGTCACCCTGGTCGCCACTGCAATATCTGTCCCGATTGGTGTAGCCTGTGCCGCTTACCTAGCGGAAGTGGCACCCGCTAAAGTGAGGGAGACGGTGAAGCCGATTATCGAGATACTGGCGGGGATTCCTTCGGTGGTTATGGGCTTCATCGGGCTTATGCTCCTATCACCGCTGGTACAGAGCGCCTTTAATCTCAACACAGGACTATGTGGCCTCACTGCAGGCATCATGTTGTCCCTGATGAGTCTACCCATAATCATCAGCGTCTCCGAGGATGCCCTGCGGGCTGTCCCGTATGATTTCAGAGAAGCATCATATGCTCTTGGAGCCACCAAATGGGAAACAATCAGGCACGTCTGCATCCCGGGAGCACTCTCCGGGATTACCGCAGCGGTAATGCTCGGTGTAGGGCGTGCTATCGGTGAGACAATGACGGTGCTCATGGTCGCCGGCGGTGCCCTGGCGGTGCCAGTTTCCCCTACCGACCCCATGATGCCCATGACAGCGGCTATTGCGTCTGGTATTGGCAATGCTGTGCGCGGCGGCTTGCAATATCAGGCATTATTTGCCATCGGCTTGACTCTGTTTATTCTGACTCTTGCGGTTAATCTGATTGCCGATAGAGTACTTGAACGCCAGAAAAGAAAATTTGCGAGGTAGCCATGAGAGCAGGAGCAGTGTCAAAACGTCAGTTATCGCAACGGACTGCCTTCAGTTTGCTAATTGTTGCGACCATTATCGTTGTCCTCCCAGTCCTGGCTATTGTTATTCAAATCATCGTCAGTGGTGCCGACGCTATTAGCTGGGAATTTCTAACCCAAGCACCCTCGCAGGCAGGCAAGGCCGGTGGCATTTTACCAGCCATCGTGGGGACGTTCTATCTGATGCTGGGTACAATTATAGTTGCTCTGCCCTTGGGTGTGCTGGCTGGGATTTACCTCACCGAGTATGCCAGAGACAACTGGTTTACCCGGGCCATAAACCTGGCCATTGTCAATCTGGCTGGCGTGCCCAGTATCGTCTACGGACTTTTCGGACTGGGCGTCTTCGTGCTGTTATTTCATTTTGGCATGTCATTACTTTCAGCTAGCCTCACCTTAGCCTGCCAGGCTCTGGCGATGACCGTGACTACCTCAAGGGAGGCAATACTGGCAGTACCAAAGGAATACAGGGAAGGCAGCCTGGCAGTAGGAGCCACCAGGTGGCAGACAATCAGACACCTGGTATTACCGCAGGCTTCACCGGGAATCATCACCGGGGCAGTCCTGGCAATGAGCCGTGCTGCCGGAGAAACAGCGCCGATACTGGTAGTTGGGGCAGCCTTTCTTCTTCCAGGGTTGCCACAGTCGCCCTTTGACCAGTTTATGGCATTGCCCTACCACTTGTACACGGTGGCAGCTCACGTCCCCGGTATGCCCAAGAGTACCATGTGGGGTGTTGCCCTGGTCCTGCTGGTAGTCGTTCTATCATTCAATATTCTGGCTACCGTTATTAGACTAAGAACCCGTCAGCGGAGGTACAGCTCATGAAGATGAATTCCGAATTACTCAATAGAAATGCGGCTATTAACAACAACGTGAAACTAAGCACGGAAGGGGTGAATCTCTATTACGGAAGCTTCCAGGCATTAAGGAATATCACCTTGGATATACCTGAGTGCGCCATCACCGCCATCATCGGGCCTTCCGGGTGCGGTAAGTCGTCCTTTCTTCGCATCTTCAACAGAATGAATGACCTCATTACCGGAGCTAGGGTAGAGGGAGAAATTGAACTTGACGGCATAAATATCTACGATAGATCTATTGATGCTGTAGAACTGAGAAAAAAAGTAGGCATGGTATTTCAGAAGCCCAACCCCTTTCCTATGTCGGTATTTGAGAACGTCGCTTTCGGACCAAGGAGGCACGAAAGGCATGGGCATAACCTCGGGGAGCTTGAAGACATCATCGAAAGGAGCCTTCATCAAGCCGCATTATGGGATGAGGTAAAGGATAAACTTGGTCAATCTGCCTTATCTCTTTCCGGCGGACAGCAGCAAAGACTGTGCATAGCACGGGTGCTGGCTGTGGAACCCGAAGTCATCTTAATGGACGAGCCTTGCAGTGCTCTTGACCCGGTAGCCACCCTTAAAATAGAGGAGTTGATGAGAAGCCTGGCTGAGAACTACACTATCGTCATCGTCACCCACAATATGCAGCAGGCAGCGCGGGTATCAGATATGGCCGCTTTCCTCATGATGGAAGAGGATAGAGCTGGCGTGCTGGTAGAATACGGACCTACGTCTGAGCTCTTTACTAACCCCAAAGATAAACGAACTGAGGACTACATCACCGGGCGGTTCGGATAAAAGCAAAAGGGAGGTGACAACCATGGAGATAAGAACAACCTTTCATAAGAAATTGAGGGAGATACAGGATGAGGTTCTGGTCATGGGCAGCATGGTAGGAAAAGCTATTACGTCCTCCGTTAAAGCTCTTAAGGAGAGAGACCTTGACCTGGCGCACAAGATAATCAGCGACGACCTGAAGGTAAACCAAAAGCGGTTTGAAATCGAGGAGAAGTGTATTCAACTCGTTGCTACTCAGCAACCTATGGCCAGTGACCTGCGCGTCATCATTTCTGTGCTGAACATTATAAGTGAGGTGGAGCGCATCGGTGACCACGCCGAAGGCATAGCCAAGATTGTACTAATGATAGGGGACGAGCCGCCCTTGAAGCCATTGATTGATATACCACGGATGGCAGAAAAAATGACAGATATGCTGCATCGCAGTTTGGACGCCCTTGTTAAACGTGATGCTGATACTGCCAGGAAAATCGTTGCTGAAGATGATGACGTGGATAATCTATACGACCAGGTTTTTCGAGAGCTACTCACGTTCATGGCCGAAGACCCGAGAACTATTACCCGAGCGACTCGACTAATCTGGGTGGCTCATAACCTGGAGCGCAGCGCTGATAGAGTGACCAATATCTGCGAACGGGTAGTATATATGGTAACCGGGAAAATGGAGGAAATAGGAGCCTCAAAATACTAGTCTTCAAAACGAGTAGCTCGACAAACAGAATATGTAATTAGCTTGGCAATTGGGTAATATCATTACCTATGGTGGGCGGTAGAGGACTTGAACCTCTGACCTCCTGTGTGTAAGACAGGCGCTCTCACCACTGAGCTAACCGCCCATGGCACGCCTGGCGGGATTTGAACCCGCGACCTCAGCCTCCGCAGGGCTGCGCTCTATCCATCTGAGCTACAGGCGCATACACATCATTAAATTGGTGCCGAAGGAGGGATTTGAACCCTCACGCCCTTAAGGGCACTACGCCCTGAACGTAGCGCGTCTGCCTTTCCGCCACTTCGGCATCTAATCCCTTGCTCCGAATTCTCTCTTTCCCAGGGCGACAAAAATAACTGCCAATAACCCCAATAGATTGAGGGGAATAAGGGCGCAGATAGCCCCGGCTAAGGACAGGTCAAAACTTTTCCTTCTTATGGCCGAGACGCCACCTACTATGGCTATTATACCCAGAACAAGAAGAAGTCCTCCAATAATCGTCAGCCAAATTGGGACGACAGTCCAAATATGTTCAAACCCATACCCACCGTCTAGAATGCCCGGCAAGAATGAAGAAAGCCACAGCCTGAGCGGTATGCCAAGGCTTACTAAAGCTACCATTATCCCTCCGCCAATTACCTCAAATGCTCCAGCTACTATGCTTAAGGCTCCGCCAGCGGTAAGTAACCCTCCCCTGCTATTACCATTAGATGCCATTTCCTTTTCTCCTCATTTTATGGTGGGCAGTACTGGACTTGAACCAGTGACCTCTTGCGTGTGAAGCAAGCGCTCTAACCACTGAGCTAACCGCCCACACATTCTCTCAATGCAAATAGTAACCTCTAACAACCTCAAAATCAAGCTTGTTACTAGCCTTCTGATAATGCACTTAGACTTTCAGGCACCAGTCAGACCTTCGCCCCAAATTCTCTCTTTCCCAGGGCGACAAGAACAACTGCCAGTATTCCCAAAAGGCCCGAAGGAAGGGCGCAGATAGCCCCGGCCAAGGACAGACCAAACCTTTTCCTTCTTACAGCCGAGATTCCACCTACTACAGCTAGTATACCCAGACCAAGAAGTAGTCCCCCCACGATAATCAGGCAAATTGGGAAGTACTCACGGAAATAAATAGGCATCAAATCGACCCACCAATCCCCCACAAGGCTTGGAATGAATTGTGGAAGCTCCCAGTATGGTATGCGGTCATCGGTTAATAAATACGTCGCTAACCCTACACCATTACTTAACTGAAATATCCCCGCTACTATGCTTAAGACTCCGCCAGCGGTAAGTAACCCACCCTTATCACTACCGTTAGATGCCATTTCTTTTCCTCCTCATGCTATGGTGGGCAGTACAGGATTTGAACCTGTGGTCTTAAGCGCATTACACTACGAAAGCAGCGCGCCTGCCATTCCGTCACTTCGTCGTCTAATCCTCTGCCCTAAATTCTCTCTTTCTCAAGGCGACAAAAATAATTGCCAGTATTCCCAAAATGGCTGTGGGAAGGGCGCAGATAGCCCCGGCTAAAGAAAGTCTAAACCTTTTCCTTCTTACGGCTGAGATGCCACCTATTACAGCTAGTATACCCAAAACAAGAATAGTCAATCCTATAATAAAAAATAAAATTGAGGGGCGCCAACCAACCATACCAGGGATAGCATATTGCCGAAAATCAAAGCAAAGACCTGGAAGGAATGGAATAACCGCCCAGTATGGCCTCATTGAGGCATAGGTTAAGAAATACGCCATTAACACTACACCATTATTTATCTGAAATATCCCTGCTACTATGCTTAAGGCTCCGCCAGCAGTAAGTAACCCACCCCTGTCATTACCATTAGATGCCATTTCCTTTTCCTCCTCATTTTATAGTAACCCCTAACAGCCTCAAAATCAATCTCAACTTCATATTTCGACACAGCACTAAAAACCTCTTATATCTTCTTTTCTTCTCTTACAGTGGCTTGTCGTAAGCGACCCGCTACTGCCTCTTTGCACCACAATGCCCTCAAAGGTACTTCCAAGCCCCTACAACCCTTATCATACACCCTATTCATGTTCTCCCTAGTCCACTCCAGAAATCTCGTTTTCTTCATTCATGGGACTAGATAATCGTGGAGGGGATATTTCATTACCGGCTAGGCCAGGAGCAGAGGGTAATTATGAAATGCTTAAATCAGTAGCGTTTGGGTTGCCGTGTAGGCTTTACATTGCCCCGATAATCGGGAGCGGTGATGTTGAATACCAGGCTTATCATGGGGTCCACCATTCGTGAACTGATTCGTGTTTCAATCTCGTCTAAAGAGAGACAGGTAGTAACCACCATTGGCAACCGGGCGTTATAACGGTAGTTTATCAATTGATATAGCTTCTCCTGAGCCCAGGGCGTAGCCGATTGCTCCCCGAAGTCATCGAGTATTAGCAATGGAACCTCCTTGATTTTCTCAGAAAATTCGTCATAGGATATTTTGCTATCTGGACTGAATGTAGAACGTAAATGGTCGAGAAGGTCGGGAACAACCACAAAGAAGACGGGTTTTCCTTGCGCCAGCTGATAATTAGCGATAGCTGCTGCCAGATGAGTCTTACCACAACCGTTAACGCCTTGAAATATTAGCCAACCCTCCGGTGAACGGGCGAATTCTACTGCTAAGTTGAAAGCCTGGCGCAAATTTTGCCGCTGTTCCAGGGGAAGTTCCATCCTCTTATGGTCAAAAATATCAAAGGTCATATTTCGTAATAGCTCTAGCTCTAAGCCACCCTGGGATTCCAGGGGCGGTGCCGACTCAATCGTCCATACCTGGCAGAATTCATTATCGGTAAGATGGCCGCGTAAGCGTTCATCCATTCTTTCCAGCGGTATATCGGTGATGATTACCGTGGCCAGCCTAGCATTGAAGCGATGATGAAGGAGTTGCTCCAGCTTCTCTTTAGCCCAGCTAGTAGCGCTTCCCAGAGTAAGATCGTCAAGCACTAATAGAGGCACATTCTTTACTCGCTCAAACAGCTCGTCATAAGTGGTGTCACTTGTGGGGCTGAAAGCGGAGCGGAGGTGGTCTAGCAGGTCGGCAGCACCGATATAAAATACAGGCTCTCCCAAGCTGAGACGCTGATTGGCGATAGCACAGGCCAGGTGTGTTTTACCAGAGCCGCTGGGACCTGAAAATACCAGCCACCCCTCGGGATTATCGGCAAAGGCTTTGGCAGCCTGGTAAACCTGAGCAAAGTGCTCCTGGGATTCTTCGCTTCGCTCAGAATGGCGGGTAGTTTTTCCTTTGGGAGATAAATTGTCAAAGGTAAGCTGCGACAGGTAACCCAAATTGCTGTATTTCTCAAGGTATTTTGTTTTTTTCTTTCTCAGCTCTCCTTTACTGCATTGGCAGGGTACCACCCGGCTGAAATCAACCTGCCCTGAATCCAGAGCAGGGTGAACAAAGCCCGCCCCTTTGCAAACAGGGCAGATTTCACCCGCGTCTTCTTCGGGGGGAACGTTACCTTTGGACGAGGTGTCCGTATCGGCCCTTGATGTATTTGTCCGGGCCATCCTTTTTAATGTCTCTTCTATACTCTCCAACGTCCTTACCTTCGCTAGCCCATCTTTCCAGGATGCGGGCGATATATCTCCAGCTGCGTTTATTCAATGTAACTGCTTCCTTAAAGGCTTCTTCAATCCACTGGGGTGGATAAATCTTGTCTGCTTCCTTGAGTTCTTCAGCAATCATGGGCGTTATTATGCCGATATTTTGCTCGTAGAGAGTGAAGATGTTGACAGCCGATGGCTGACGGCTATCATCGGTCAGAGAGTAAACATCTTCGGGCGCTCCATTTATATTTAATGTCGAGTGTAATAGAGCACCGTGCTCTACTGCCGAGTCCAAAGCCTGGCGAAGTGTCTCTTCGCCCATCGTGGCCATTAGTTCATGGGATATCAATTCCTTATAAGTGACAAAATAAGGACGCTCTTGTTTTCGCAGGATAAGATAAGCCACATATAACACTATCTTAAGTTCAGCTAGGTCTTGAATTTTAGGCATCGCCTGAGTAAAGAAAGAGTCAGGCAAGGAGATAAAATTTGTTTTCCTTTGAGAGCTTGATAATTGCCGGTCAGGCATCTTTTTACCCTTAAGAGGCAGAAATAAGCTCAGCCTCTAAATTATCAAATTTGGCAGTCCTGCTCAGGAAGCGCAGCTTGATTTGTCCTAAAGGACCGTTGCGATGTTTGGCTATGTTAATATCGGCGATGCCGCGGGGATAAGGTTCCTTCTCGATATCATGCACCTTGCTCCAGTCTTCGGCGGAAAAATACATGTCATCTCGATAGATGAAAAGAACGACATCAGCATCTTGCTCTATACTGCCACTTTCACGCAAGTCAGCAAGCTGAGGTACATGGGAAGCTCGCCATTCTACGGCTCGACTGAGTTGGGACACCGCTAGTATGGGCACATTTAGCTCCCTGGCCAGGGTTTTTAAGGCACGGGTTATCTTGCTAATTTCCTGGACCCGGGCTTCATTCTTGCCATCGCCTTGTATCAGTTGCAGATAATCAATGATAATAAGGTCGATGTTGCGTTCGTAGTGAAGGCGCCGCGCCTTACTTCTTATATCCAAAGAGCGAAGTTGAGGCGAATCATCAATATAAATTGGTGCCTCGGATAGAATTCCACTGGCTTCCATAATTTTTATCTCATCCTTCTCACCAAAGCGCCCAAGACGAACCTTCCTAGAATCCACCCCGGATTCGCTGGCTAGAAGCCTCTGTACCACTGCTTCTCGAGACATCTCCAAGCTGCATAAAGCAACGCAAGCCTTCTGGTTAATAGCGGCATTTCTGGCAATATTCAAAGCCAGGCTCGTTTTGCCCAGGCTAGGCCTGGCAGCCAAAACAATTAAGTCAGACCTCTGTAACCCTCCTAAAAAATCATCTAAGGCAGTAAAACCAGTCAGAATATGAAGTATTTCTCCTTCCCGCGTGGCAGTAGGTGGACCAGCCTCCTCGAAGTATTGACCTAAAGCCTCCCGAATGGCGATGAAGTCCCGGGGTTCCCGCCTCATCCGCACTTGAAACAGAACATCTTCAGCTTTATTGAGGCTAGCCTCAACATCTGGGCTGGCTTCGTAGCCAAGGGCCTCAATTTGGCCAGCGGCAGCAATCAGCCGCCGCATTAATGCCGCATTGGATACTATTTGAGCATAATATTCAACATGGAGGGATGTGGGCACGTTACTTATTAGATGGCTTAAAAAGGCAGCACCACCAATTTGCTCCAGATTGTCCTGTCGCATTAGCTCATGAGCCAGTGTAATCTGGTTTATAACTTCGTTGCGTTGATAAAGAGCGAGACAAGCCTGGTAAATCACCCGATTTGTTTCTGAAAAAAAATCCTCGGCCTTTAGGGAAACGGCAACTTTCAATATAGCATCAGGGTCAATAAGCAGAGATCCAATTACTGCTTCCTCAGCTTCAATATCATGGGGTGGTAATTTTCCCTCTGCCATGCCTAATCCTTTTCCTCCTCTTTCTCTTTCTCCTTCTCTGCCTTCTTCTCTGTCTTCTTCTCTGCCTTCTTCTCTGCCTTCTTCTCTGCCTTCTTCTCTGCCTTCTTCTCTGCCTTCTTCTCTGTCTTCTTCTCTGTCTTCTTCTCTGCCTTCTTCTCTGTCTTCTTCTCTGCCTTCTTCTCTGCCTTCTTCTTCTCTGTCTGCTTCTCTGCCTTCTTCTCTGTCTTCTTCTCTGCCTTCTTCTCTGCCTCCGTCTCTGTCTCTTTCTCCTCCTCGATAACCACCGTAATTTGCGGATTAACGTCACTGGCTAACTTAACTGCTACTTCATAGCTGCCTGTTTTGCGTAAAGATTTCTCTATGTCTACCTTCTTTTTATCAACAACAGATCCTATGGCCTGACTTAATTCCTCAGCCACATCGGCAGCGGTAATAGAGCCAAACAAGCGTTCTCCAGTACCCATGCGAGCCCTAAAATGAATTTCCCTTCCCTCAATTTGCTGAGCCAGTTCAACTAATTTATCATGGTCAATACTTTCCTCGAGCTTTTCCTTCTCTAGCCTGGACTCTACTTGCTTTATAACCGTGGGTGTGGCTAGCACAGCTAACCCCCGAGGCAAAAGGAAATGCCTGGCATAACCTTTGCTTACTTCCTTTATCTCCCCCGCCTTTCCCTTTCCGGGGAGGTCTTCTAGCAAAACAACTTTCATAAAATTCCTCCCCCAACACTCAGCGCTCTGAGTGCTGGGTCAAAATGGCAGAAATCTCTCTGCCGATATAGCAGCAGTAGCGCCATCTCCAGCCGCAGTTATCGCCTGCCTAGCCGAATTATGGCGGACATCCCCAGCAGCAAATATCCCTGGAATTTTCGTTTCCATAAGTTCATTGGTGATTACGTAGCCCATTTTGTCCAGAGGCAACAATCCCCGCCACTGAGCACTATTGGGCTCCGAGCCAATAGCCACAAAAACACCAGCCAGTTCTAATGTTGATATTTTATCATTTCTGGTGTTTTTTAGCACGAGTTGTTTAACTAACCCATCTCCTTCGATTTGGGTTACCACAGTATCCCAAATAAACTCTATCTTGGAGTCAGCCATAGCTCTTTCCTGAAATATCTTGCTGGCTCGAAGCTGGTTGCGACGGTGAATGACCTTAACCGAGGAAGCAAACTTACTCAAGTAGAGAGCCTCAGTGATAGCAGCGTCGCCGCCACCTATTACAGCCAGTGCTTTACCCTTGAATAAAGGGGCGTCACAGGTAGCACAATAAGAAACTCCCTTGCCCAGAAGTTCATCTTCCCCGGGCACGCCTAGTTTGCGATATTGCGAGCCAGAGGCAATGATTACCGACTCAGATACAAAATCACCTTCACTGGTGCTGACCAGATTATGCCTCTGACCGGGCACTACCTTGGTAACCTCGGCAGGCAAGGTCTTCAATCCATAGCTAGTGGCTTGCTCATAGATAAGTCGTCCTAAATCAATACCTGAGATACCCTTGGGAAAGCCAGGGTAATTCTCCACTTGCTCAGCATTGGTTATTTGCCCGCCCATTATTCCCTTTTCGATAAGCAAAGTATTAAGCCTCGAGCGGGCGCAATATAGCCCGGCAGCGAGTCCCGCCAGTCCACCACCAATTACGACTACATGATAAATTTTGCCCATAACACGAAATTTTAACCTGTAGCTGCTTCCTCCCACAAATCACAGCGTGCCTACCCTAACCACTGCAGAATTCCTGCTTAATCTTATCGAGCATTCCTGGCTGTAGGATATCAGCCACAGTCATAGCCATTGCCTTGGCGGCGTCCATTAAGCCTTCGTGTCCAGTTTCAGAAGCGGCGGCGGAGGCAAACTCCGGTGTATGTATGAACACCTCAGGCGAAGCTATGGCTATCGTAGGATGTATGCTTGGTACCACTTGACTGACGTTTCCCATATCTGTGCTGCCAAAGCCAAAACGAGGTTCGAAGTCTTCGACATGTCGCCCCAGCGATTCTAGATTTTGCTTGAATAGCCCGGCTAAAGTCGCATTGTTTTTCATCGGAGCATAAGACCTGTCTCTCCACCTATATTCTAATCTTGCCCCGTTAGCTACAGATGCGCCTGTAAAACAGTTTAAAACCTTATCCTTCAACTCAGCGAGATACTCATTATCTGGAGCACGTATCAAAAACACAGCAGCGCTATGCGCAGGCACTATGTTAGGGGCTTCTCCTCCATCTGTGATTATGCCATGGATGCGCGCTTCACTCCTTATATGTTGACGCAATGAATTTATAGAAGTGAAAGCTAAAATCATAGTTTCAAGGGCATTTATACCCTTGTAAGGTTGGGCAGCGGCGTGGGCCGGTTGGCCGAAAAATTCCACCTCCAGGGAGCTACAGGCAAGCGCTTGTATGGTTACCATGTTGCGCACATCGGGATGTACTATCATAGCCACGTCTATTTCCTCGAAGGCCCCCGCTTTCACCATGTCTATCTTGCCACCGAAGACTTCCTCTCCAGGAGTGCCCAGGACTACAACCCTGCCTCCTAACTGATCAATGATAGATTTACTAGCCACAGCAGCTCCGACTGCCGAAGTAGCTATTATATTATGCCCACAGCCATGCCCCATTTTGGGTAAGGCATCATATTCAGCAAGCAAGGCAATTCTCGGGCTCCCCTGGCCATATGTCGCCCGAAAGGCTGTAGTCAATCCGGCAATGCCTCGTTCTACATTAAATCCATTCTCTTCAAGATAGCTAGTAAGCCAGGTTGCCGCCTTTTCCTCTTCGAAGCCCAACTCAGGGTTATCATGGATATTCAGGCTCAACTGGGTAAGTTGCTGCCTTTGTAATTCGACGCTATCTTTTACCTTTAGCTTCAGCTTCAGCTTTCCCATCTCCAAGGTTGTTTAGCACTCCCTTCTGCCATTCTAACCCCTCCGCTCAGGTGATAAGACAATCGTTTTCTATTTCCAAACTTGAACCTCTTATGAATAGTTATTATACTTTGTGCTGGATCTAAATTTCTAGGCTATGACAGATGGGAAGAGAACCTCTGAGTGCTTTGATAAATGTAGCTCAGTTGAGGAAAGAGCCTGTGGGCTCTAGCCAGAGCCATGATATAAGTGGGACGATCAGTGAGGAAGTTAAAGGTTTTGTTGAAGGAAAGGCAAAGGTGATTCGTACCAACCGGGGAGTTTTAGTCCAGTGTAAATTAACTGCTGAGGTAGAACTCATATGTAGCCGCTGCCTCAACGCATTCTTATACCCAATAAGTTTCACCGCAGAGGAAGAATTTTTTTCGGTATCTGATGTGCCTATTGATTTAGCACGCTCTTCGCCAGAACAATCAGAAGGGTTCACCATTGATAATAAAAATATACTTGACCTCAGCGAGCTAATACGGCAATATACATTACTAAATTTACCCATGAAACCACTGTGTCGACTTGACTGCCCAGGAATGAAGGAGGCGAATTCACATGGCGTTACCTAAGAAAAAAACTGCTAAAGCGCGCCAGGGGAAAAGGCGCAGCCACCTTAAACTGACTCTGCCTGCCACGGATGTGTGCCCACATTGCCACAGTCCTAAGTTACCTCACCACGTTTGCCCTAACTGTGGCTGGTACAATGATAGAGAAGTAATTGAGATCAAACCCGCCAAGAACAAGAAATAGTTCGCATGGCTGAGTTACCCAAGGTAGCTTATGTTTTCCCAGGGCAGGGCTCCCAAAGCACTGGTATGGGACTGGCCCTCTACAACAGCTATCCTTCAGCCAGGGAAATCTTTGATGGAGCTGATGCTTCTTTAGGCTTTTCCCTCTCCCGTTTATGCTTCGAAGGTCCAGAGGAGGAATTGAAAAAGACGCATAACGTCCAGCCAGCAATACTGGTCGTCAGCATTGCCTGTCTTAAAGCGCTTGAAGAGGCAGCCATAGCTCATTTCCCTTCTCCCACTTTTGCTGCTGGACATAGTTTGGGCGAATATACTGCTCTGGTTGCTGCTGGTGCGCTGGGCTTGACTGATGCCGTTTTGCTTGTCAGGGAAAGAGGGAGATTAATGTATGAAGCTGGGCTAAAAAATCCCGGGAGCATGCTGGCTGTAATAGGGCTCGATGAAGAAACAGTTAAAGATATAAGCTTTCATAGTGGAGCTGAAATATCCAACATAAACTGTCCCGGGCAGATTGTAGTCAGTGGTGCCGCCCAGGCTCTGGCTGAAGCTGATAAATTAGCCAAGGCAAGAGGTGCTCGTGCTGTTATTCCTTTGAAAGTTAGCGGGGCTTTTCATTCTGCCTTAATGGAGCCAATCATAGCTGAATTCAGTAAAATAGTTTCGAGCTTTGCGTTCCATCCACCAGTCATCCCCATAATAGCTAATGTGACTGCTCGGCCGTTAACCGATGTTGATTCGATAAAAGAAGAGTTGGTGAAGCAGCTTCGTAACTGCATCCAATGGCAAAGGTCGGTGGAATATATGATGCAAGGTGGAGTCACCACCTTTTATGAGATAGGTCCAGGGAGAGTGCTCAGCGGTTTACTCAGGCGAATCAATTCAGAACTCCAAACTTTCAATATATCGGGAACTGAGGATATAGCGCAGCTAGCATCTAAAGAGGAACCAACTAACTAATGGCTGGCTTCAGACGACAGGCAAGAATTGCTGCTCTCCAAACGCTCTACGAGCTTGATTACACAAAGCATAAGGCGGAGGAAATTTTTGCTCACTTGAGAACGGGGGAAACGCTGCCCCAAGAAGCACTTGGCTTCAGCGAGGAGCTTGTGAAAGGGGTGCTCCAAAACAAAGCTAAACTTGATGCTCTCATTAAGAAGTTTGCTCCAGCCTTTCCCCCGGAGCAAATGTCGGTCATCGATAGGAATATTTTGCGCCTGGCTATTTTCGAAATTTCATTTAGCGATAAAACTCCCATCAAGGTGGCTATAAATGAGGCTATAGAGTTAGCCAAGGAATTCGGAAGTGACTCTTCCCCTCGATTAATCAACGGAGTATTGGGCTCAATAACAACTGAACGTGGCGTAGAACGATAAAGCCTCCCTGAGAGACGTGAGAGCCTTGTCTGCTATCCGGCAACCTATTAAGCGGGTTGACTTCCCCCTAAATGGTAAATTTTCTTGACAGCGTAATTAAATTTAATGTAAAATATTTATACAATGGCTAGCATGGAGATTCAACAAACACAATCCTTGCAGGCACGGCAAGAGTTCAAATTGATTATGCGACTGGAACAGGCTGGTTTGCTGGAAATGCCCGAAGATGAATTCAACAGGCTTATCGCTGATGTGGAAAGCAGCCGCTTGTTTAAAAAGTTATATCGGAAGGAGAGAATAATTCGCTATCAGAGATTGCCTAAGACGGATATTTCTCCTAGCTTTTACCAGCTTAATGAAGAGATCGCCGCCGGGACAGGCACTATTGATATCGAATCCCTTTTATCTAACAAAGAGGATGTAATTCGTCTGATAAAGAAAATAGGGAGGGAGAATTTTGAGCGATATTTCTTATATCCTGAACCGGAGGTAAGTGCAGAGGAGGTTTCTCAAGGGTGCAATTTGGAGCTTGCAGAGGTTGAAAGGATAAATAACCTCATTAACGAATTCTCCATTATGAGCGAGTTTTACAACCCTTCTGTTCTGAGTTCAGAACACGGAATTTATTACTCCAAGGTTGCTTCGATAGAAAGGGAGGCTAAGGGTTTTATTATCGGCTATCTCTCACCTTCCTATGCTCGGGGAAGATATTCGATTGACTATGAGAGATTTGAGGAATTGAGGCAGAGTGGAGCTATCACCGGGGCTGAAGTAAAGGAAACCAGACAGCTACTTAAGAGGCTAGAGCTAATCAATAGCCGTAAGGACACGGTAACCCGGATATTGCAAGGAATCGTGGAAAGGCAAGCACCCTATTTCGAATCCGGTAACAGCAAAGCAGTCCTGCCATTTAGTCAAAAGGAGCTAGCTGAAAGGATTGGGCTTATTCCAAGCTCAATTAGCCGGGCTATTAGCGGCAAAAGCCTTGAGACACCCTGGGGTGAGGAGAAGGCGCTTAAGGATTTCTTTCCCCGGCCGAGAATGTTTAGAAAGGAACTGGTCAGGCGGCTCCTTGAAACAGGGGAGGAATTCCCTTCTGATGAAGCGATTAAAGCTAAACTTGAACAAACATTTGGCGTTTCTATTTCCCGTCGCTCAATAGCAGATTTAAGGAAGGAATTGGAATTTCCCCCAGCTTGGAAGAGAAAACAAGATTTGCTTCAGGAGAGGAAACTATGACTGATCATCCCACTCCAAAGAGTAAATGGCAGCGCTGGAGGGACAGCATTGCAATGAAAACCATTAAATGGTTACCGGAGAACCAAATATCTAAGGGTGTGCGAAGTCACCACTTTTGGATAATCGCTGCGCTAATGGCAGTTTTTACGCTCGTTTACTATGCAGGGTATACACCCTTAGCCAATCTCGGGAGTTTTTTCACCGATGCTTTTCCTCACGATTTGCATCGGACTCTGTTTTTAATTCCCATAATCTACGCAGCTCTAACTTTCAGAGTGCGGGGGGCCCTGGGTGCTTCATTCATCTGCCTGTGTGTTGTGTTGCCACGCACCTTTTACTCCCCATACGCTGACCCGCTAGTCAGGCCACTTCTCTTTGTCCTGTTTACCGCTTTACTCGGGGTATTAACTGCGCTGCTGATAGATCAAGTTGAGAAAGAAGAAAAGGCTCACGCCGAGCTAAATATAGCTCACCAAGAACTTAACACCTATGTTCAGCAGCTAAAGGAAAGCCAGGATCAACTCATCCAGGCTGAAAAGCTGACCTCCCTGGGTCAGATGGCTGCCTCCATCGCTCACGAAATTAATAATCCCCTGGCCGGAGTCCTGGTCTACACTCAGCTGCTATCGAAAAAGGTGACTGGTGATGCTTTTAATAAAGAAGAGGCGCTGGGTTACCTTTCCAAGATGGAAACTGAGGTGGGTCGCTGCTCCAGGATAATCCGAAATCTTTTGGATTTTGCTCGTCAGACAGAGCCGATGTTGAGGCTTGTGGATGTTAACCAGGTTATAGAACAGGTCTTGGCTATGGTAGGTCATCAAGCTCAACTTCAAAAAGTTGAAGTTGTGAAGGATTTTGGGCAATCCTTGCCTAAGGTCATGGCTGATTTCGACCAGCTTCAGCAGATATTTACCAATCTCACTCTTAACGCTATCCAGGCAATGCCTGGCGGGGGGAGGCTGACCATTCGCAGCTCGGCGGTGGATGGTGAGGTCAGGATTGATGTCCAGGATACAGGCTGTGGTATCTCAAAAGAGAACATGGGCAAGCTTTTCACCCCTTTCTTCACCACCAAGGC
>Ga0307436_1000129_pt1 | contig 31176 bp, 30 predicted proteins | sample SalMarWE160440MG_FD_202513 | JGI IMG/M metagenome (GOLD analysis project Ga0307436, IMG submission 202513) | Salt marsh sediment microbial communities from the Plum Island Ecosystem LTER, Massachusetts, United States - WE1604-40 | ecosystem: Environmental > Aquatic > Marine > Intertidal zone >...
AAGTGTCAAACGCCGCATGCCTCGACTGTGCCTGCACGGCTTCGGTCCGCCGAGCTAGTCGCGTACCGTGGAACCGACCGGCTCGCCGCAGACGACCCGCCGGATGTTGCCCGGCGTCATCAGGCGAAACACCTGAATCGGAACGTGGTTGTCGCGACAGAGACTGATCGCCGCCGCGTCCATGATCTTCAGATCGCGCTGCAGGACCTCGTGGTAGGTCACCTGTGGCAGCAGCTCGGCGTCGGCGTCCTTGTTCGGGTCGCCGGTGTAGATGCCGTCGACGCGAGTGGCCTTGAGCAGGATCTCCGCCCGGATCTCGTTCGCCCGCAGCGCTGCGGCCGAATCGGTGGTGAAGAACGGATTGCCGGTCCCGGCGGCGAAGATGACCGCGCGGCCTTTCTCCAGATGGCGAATGGCGCGACGCCGGATGAAGGGTTCCGCGACGGCCCGGATCTCGATCGCGGTCTGCACGCGAGTCGGCACGCCGCACTTCTCCATCGCATCCTGCAAGGCCAGGGCATTGATGACGGTCGCCAACATGCCCATGTAGTCGCCGGTTACGCGCTCGATGCCGCGATGACTGGCCGCCAGACCGCGAATGATGTTGCCGCCTCCGACTACGACGCCGATCTGGACGCCGAGGTCGTGCACCTCGCGCAATTCTTGCGCGATGCTCGCCACCACGGGCTCATCGATGCCGAAGTCCTTGGCCCCCATGAGTGCCTCGCCGGACAATTTCAGCAGGATCCGTTGGTAAACGGGTTTGGCACTCATTGAACCCTCCCTATCGCGACGGCGCCAACTAGTTTGCCACGTCGGCGTCCGTCCCGGCGATCGACGAGACCTGCTCCGCTGCGTCGCCGAGCTTGAAGCGTGCAAATCGACGAATCCGGATGTTTTCGCCGATCTTTGCGATCTTCTCCGCCACCAGCTCACCGACGGTCACGTCGGGATTCTTCACGAAGGGTTGCTCGAGAAGAACGTTCTCGGAATAGAACTTCTCCATCTTGCCGTCGACGATCTTCTCGATCACCGCTTCCGGCTTGCCGGTCGCGAGGGCCTGGTCGCGGAAGATCGCCCGCTCTCGCTCGAGCACCTCGTCCGTGACTTGGCTGCGCTCGAGGAATCGGGGCTCCGCCGCCGCGACGTGCATGCCGATGTCCTTGACCAGATCCTGGAACTCGTCGGTGCGTGCAACGAAGTCGGTCTCGCAATTGACCTCGACCAGCACACCGATCCTGCCGCCGGCATGGATGTATGACCCCACGGCGCCCTCACCCGCCGTCCGGCCCGCCTTCTTGGCCGCCGCGGCGATTCCCTTCTTGCGTAGGACGTCGATTGCCTTTTCCAAGTCCCCTTCGGCCTCCTGTAGCGCGGACTTGCAGTTCATCATCGGTGCGCCGGTACGCTCTCGTAGCTCCTTGACCATCTCAGCCGTCACATTCATGGCTAGCTTCACTCCTCGCGTCGCGTGTTCGCTGGTTCCTAGATCAGAAAAGGTCAGGGCGCCGGCCTGCACCGTCACGCCTGACCTTCCCTCCCGCGTCGACTGGACCCGCTCTCAGGTCCGTCGCCCAAGGCCTCAGTTGGATGCCGCGCTTTCGGTCTTCGACTCTTCCTGCTCTTCCACTGCAGCGCCGGCGTCCTCGGCGACCCCGCTCCCGGCGCTCGCCTCCTCTGCCGCCGACTCGGCGGCTTCCGCCTCGGCTTTCGCCTGCGCCTCGGCCCGCGCTCTTGCTTTCGCGGCTTCGGCCGCGGCCTTGGCTTCCTCACGCCTCTTCGCCTCGATCGCGAGCTCCTTCTCGAGCTGCTTGGCGCCCTCGATGTAGGCGTCGGCGATACGGGCGGTGAACAGGCGAATCGTGCGGATGGCGTCGTCGTTGCCCGGAATGATGTAGTCGATCAGCTCCGGATCACAGTTCGTGTCGACGATGGCGATGATCGGAATGCCCAGCTTGATCGCTTCGGACACGGCAATCGCCTCGGTCTTGGGGTCGACCACGAACATGGCGTCCGGCAGCTCCATCATCTCCCGAATGCCGTCCAGATTCCGGGACAGTCGATCGCGCTCGCGCTGCAAGCGCAAGCGCTCTTTCTTCAGCAGCTGCTTCTCCTCGTCGGCAAGCCACTCTTCGATCTCCTGCAGGCGCTCGATCGAGCCGCGGATGGTGACGAAGTTGGTCAGCGTGCCACCGAGCCAGCGGTTGGTGACATAAAACTGTCCGGCTCTGCGGGCCTCTTCGGCCACCACGTCTTGCGCCTGTCGCTTGGTGCCGACGAAGAGCATTCTGCGTCCGGCGCGCCCGAGCTGGTAGACGAAATCCGCAGCATCCTGGAAGTAGCGCTGCGTCTTTTGCAAGTCGATGATGTAGATGCCATTCCGCTTGCCGAAGATGAAACGCTTCATCTTCGGATTCCAACGCCGGGTCTGATGCCCGAAATGGACACCCGCTTCGAGCAGCTCCTTCATCTGAACTTCGACCACGAATTTCTCTCCTCGTCCTACCGCTTGCTGAATTGGAACCTCGCCCTGGCGCCCTTCTGACCGTACTTCTTGCGTTCCTTCTGGCGCGGATCACGAGTCAGGAATCCGGCGCCCTTGAGCCGTTCGCGCAGCTCGCCGTTGAACTCCACCAGGGCACGGGACACACCGTGGCGTACCGCGCCGGCCTGTCCCGAGCTGCCGCCGCCGCTCACGCTGCAGACGATGTCGAACTTCTCCGCCGTCTCGGTGAGCAGCAAGGGCTGCTTGATGATCATCTTCAGAACGTCGTTGGGAAAGTAGTCATCCAGCTGTCGGCCGTTGACTTCAAACGCTCCGCTTCCCGGTCGCAGAAAGACTCGCGCCGTCGCTTCCTTGCGCCGACCGGTGCCGTAGTACTGTAATTCGCTCACTCGACGATCCTCTCCTTGGCTTCGTTCAAGCCCCGATCTCCAGCGGCTGCGGCTGCTGCGCGGCGTGCGGGTGGTCGGGCCCGGCGTAGACCTTCAACTTGCGAAATTGGGCGCGCCCCAAGGGTCCTTTGGGAAGCATTCCCTTGACTGCGAGCTCGACCAGTCTCTCCGGTCGCCGTTGGCGCAGCTCGGCCGCCGTCTCTTGTTTCAGCCCTCCGGGTCGCCCGCTCTGCCGATAATAAACCTTCTTCTCATTCTTCCGCCCCGTCAACACAGCCTTCTCGGCGTTCACCACGACGACGAAATCACCCATGTCGAGGTGACGGGCGTAGGTCGGCTTCTCTTTGCCGGTGAGAATCCGGGCGATTTTGGAGCTCAACCGGCCCAGCGACACCCCGGCCGCGTCGACCACGTACCATTGCCGATCGATCTCGGCAGCCTTCGGGCTATATGTCCTATCACTCATCCCGGCTTGTCTCCCTGTGAGTAGGCCTGTGGGCGGGCCCATCCCCGCCCTACCTTCGCAGGCGCAAAGGGCCCTCAATGGTATGAATCTGGGGCTGGACTGTCAAGCCCAACACATGAATAGCCGCCGATCTTCCGGGCGCCAGTTTCCAGCCGCCCGTCCCCGGCGCAGAGGCGAGAATCCAGACGCGAGAAGCGAGAGGGAACCCAACCCCCATCCCAGCCACTTCATCGCCTCCTAGGCAAGAGCGCTCTCACGATGAGCGAGGGCGCCAGAAGACAACGGCCAGTTCGTTCGTCCCGCTGGCGGGCGAACTGATGCAGTACACTTTCCCGCCCATGCCGAGCCCTCAAGCACGACTCGACAAGCGGGGCGACACCATACAGCGCATGTTCGCCGACGTGGCGCCGCGTTACGACCTACTGAACCACCTCCTCTCGGCTTCCTTGGATCGCCACTGGCGCAAGCTCGCGACTCGCGTCCTCGCGCCGCGCCAGGGGGAGAGGGTCCTCGACTTGTGTTCCGGCACCGGAGACCAAGCACTCACCGTCAGCCCGATGGGAGCGCAGGTGGTGGCCACCGACTTTTGCCTCCCCATGCTGACACTGGCCCAGAAGAAATTCGATCGTTCGCCGGATCCGCGGCCTGTGGGCGTGGCAAGCGATGCTCTCGCTCTGCCCTACGCCGACCGGAGCTTCGACGGCGCCACCGTCTCGTTCGGTTTGCGCAACGTGGCCGATCTGGGCGCCGCGCTGTGTGAGATCGCACGCATCCTCAAGCCGGGCGGCAGGCTGGCGATCCTCGAGTTCATGATCCCGGCGAGGCAGCCGTTTCGCGCCGCCTATCTCTTCTACTTCCGACGCATCTTGCCGCTCATCGGCCGTCTGCTCTCACCGCGCGGGTCGGCCTACAGTTACCTGCCGGCCTCGGTGCTGCAGTTCCCTCAGCGGGCCGAGTTCCTCGAGATCCTGCGCGGGGCCGGCCTGAGTGACTTGGCCGTTCGCTCGCTCAGCGGAGGTATCGTCGGACTCTACAGCGGGAGGAAGGAGGGATGACGAAAATACTGGACGGAAGAGCCCTGGCGCGAACCCTGCGCGATGAGATCGCCGCCGAGGTTCGCGCCCTGCAGGAGGCCGGTCATCGCGCGCCGGGCCTCTCGGTCATCCTCGTCGGGGACGATCCGGCGTCACAGGTCTACGTGGGCAGCAAGGAGCGGGCCGCGGCGGAGGCCGGGTTCAGCGGCGGCACGATCCATCTCGGAGCCGACTCCAGCACGGGCCGCGTGGTGGATGAGATCGAACGCCTCAATTCAGACGACAGCATCGACGGATTCCTCATCCAGTTGCCTTTGCCGGCCAGCCTGCCGGAGCGCGAGCTGCTGGACCGCGTCGACCCTGAGAAGGACGTGGACGGATTTCACCCGCTCAACGTGGGCCGACTGTGGCTCGATCGGCCTGCCTTCGCACCCGCGACGCCCTCGGGCATTCTCGAGCTACTGAAGCGGCAACAGATCGAGCTGGTCGGTCGGCACGCCGTCATCGTGGGACGCAGCGCCATCGTGGGCAAACCAATGGCCGCACTCCTTCTGCGAGAACACTGCACGGTGACCATCTGCCATTCGCGCACGCGCGATTTGGAGGCACTGTGCCGGCAGGCGGACATCCTGGTAGCCGCCGTCGGCAGAGCGGGAGTCATCGGTCCGAATCACGTCAAGGAAGGCGCCGTCGTGATCGACGTCGGCATCAACCGGATCACCGATCGCGATGACGTGGAGCGATTCTTTCCCGGCGATGAGCAGCGCTTGGAGAGCTTTGAGCGCCGCGGCTCGATCCTGGTTGGCGACGTGGATTTTCAAGCGGTGGCACCGAAGTGCCGGGCCATCACGCCGGTTCCAGGCGGCGTCGGTCCGTTGACGGTGGCCTCCCTGCTGGCCAATACGCTCACCGCAGCCAAACGCCATCTCGGCCTGGAACCCACGGGGCGCGGTTGATGGCAACCCTGCGTGTCGGACTCACAGGTGGGCTGGCGAGCGGCAAAACGACCGTAGCGCGATGGCTCGAGGAGGCCGGCTTTCGGGTCATCGACGCCGACGAGATCGTCGCCAGGCTCTATGAGCCTGACGCGGCCGGCACGCAATGCGTCACCGAACTCTTCGGTCGGAAAATGCTGCGACCGGACGGTGGCGTCGATCACGACAGGCTGGCGCAAGAGGTCTTCTCGGACGCGGAGGCGAAGCGGCGACTGGAGGCCGCGATCCATCCGCTGGTGGGCGAGGCCTTCGACCGCCTGGCCAAGTCCACTCGAGGTGTCATCGTTCTGGAGGCGACGCTTCTGGTCGAATCCGGCATGGCGCCACACTTCGACATCGTGATCTCGGTCGAAGCCGAGACCGACGTCCGACGGCAGCGCGCCATCCGCCGAGGCCTCTCCGAAGAGGCGGCAGACGCCCGGCTGGCGGCCCAGGGCGGCGGCGAAGCCCGACGCGCGGGATCTCACCGAACGATCCGCAACAACGGCTCGATGCCCGATCTCCGTCAACAGGTGGACGCACTGGTCGAAGATCTGCGCGAGCTCGCGTCGATCCACGAGAGCGAGTCGTGAAGCGAGACGGCCCCGCGCTCGCCCTGGTCACGGGGAATCCCGGCAAGCTGGCCGAAGCATGGCGGCTGAGCTCTCTGCCCCTGGAGGCGGTGAGCATTGATCTACCCGAGCTGCAGTCCCTCGATCTCCACGAGGTTCTGCGGGCCAAAGGCGAAGAAGCTTGGCGGCGAGTGGGCCGCCCGCTGGTGGTCGAAGAGACCGGCCTGGAACTGGCGGCACTGAACGGCTTTCCAGGGCCGTTGGTGAAGTGGATGCTGAAGGCGATCGGACCCGAAGGCATCGCCCAACTGGCGGAACGCGCCGGCGATACGCGGGCGACGGCACGCTGTCTGTTGCTGTATCGCGATGCCGAGCGCTCCGTGGTAGCCGAAGGCATCACCGCCGGCCACCTGGTTCTGCCGGCGCGCGGCGAGAGTGGTTTCGGCTGGGATCCGGTCTTCCAGCCCGACGGTCACGAGCTGACCTACGGCGAGCTCCAAGACGCGCAAAAGGACGCCGTCTCGCACCGCGGCCGGGCCTGGCGCGCCTTGCTCAGCCGGCTGCACGAGAGCGCTTGAGCCGCTCGTTTGCGCAACCCGGCAAGCGCTCCCCGTCAATCGAGGGCCTGGCCTCCGATCAGCCAGGCCATCAATGCTTTCTGGACATGCAGACGGTTCTCCGCCTGATCGAAGATCCGACTTTGCGACCCGTCGGCCACCTCCGCCGTCACCTCCTCGCCTCGATGTGCCGGCAGACAATGCATGAACGCCGCCTCGGGAAGGGCGTGGCGCATCAGATCCGCATCGACCGTGTATCCCTCGAAAGCCCGGGCGCGCTCCTGGGCCTCCGCCTCTTGACCCATCGACGCCCAAACGTCGGTGTACACGGCAGACGCCCCCTCGACCACCGCCTTCGGATCGGTCGCCAGTTCGATGTTCACCCCGGAGGCTTCGGCATCCTGTCGAGCCAGTTCGAGATAGCCCGGGCTGACCTCATAACCCGCAGGTGAGGCAATCGCCATGTTCATGCCGACTTTTGCGGCGCCGAACATCAACGAATGCGCGACGTTGTTGCCGTCTCCAACATAGGCGATCTTGCGCCCGCGCAATGGCGTGAAGAGCTCGTGCAGGGTGACGAAGTCGGCCAATGCCTGGCATGGATGCAGGTCATCGGTGAGTCCGTTGATGATCGGCACCGTGGCGTTGGTCGCCAGGTCGAGCACCGTCTGGTGGGCGAAGGTTCGCGCCATCACGCCGTCGACGTAGCGTGACAGCACGCGCGCCGTGTCTTCGATCGTCTCGCCACGCCCCAACTGGATGTCTCGGCTCGACAGGAAGATGGCGTGACCCCCGAGCTCGGAGGCCCCCACCTCGAAGCTGACGCGCGTTCGCGTCGACGACTTCTCGAAGATCATCGCCAGCGTCCGCCCTCGAAGCTGCGAGGTGTAGTGCTCCGGCTTGGACTTCATTCGGGCCGCCAGCCGGAAGATACCCTCCACCTCCCCGGCGTCGAGGTCATGAATGCTGATCAAGTGGCGCAGCGACATTCGTTCTCCTCCTCACGCCGGCGTCACCGGCTGATGGTCTTGCAGTGTCGCGATCACTCACTCAGAGCCCGCCGAGCGCTCCAGGGGCATGGTCATGCAACGCGGGCCGCCACGGGCTCTCGAGAGCTCGTTGCCGGCGATCGAGATCACCGTCCGTCCGGCACCCAGGACGGGCTCGCCGCGCTCCAGGACGTCGGCTTCGTCGAGGATTCTCCAACCACGCCTTCCCAACCCCTCGATCGTACGGCGGTTGCGTTCGTAGAGAAGAATCACTCCCGGGGCGAGAGCGAAGGCGTTTGCCCCATCGGTCCATTGCTCTCGCTCCTGGTCGATCGGATCGTCGCCGCCACAGGGCACCGTCTCGAGCGTCAAACCCAGGCCGGCAAGGGTGTTGAGGAGCCGTGAAGAGACTCGGAAGGTCAGCTCGGCCGCGGTCAAGTCGACGAGATAGACGTGAGCACCGCGCGGTCCCCCGGCGTTGATGATCGGCGTATAGGCCAGACAAGTGCCTTGGTCGATGAACGTGAAGACGGTGTCGAGGTGCATGAACGATCGCCGCGTCGGAAGCTCGACGATCACGAGGTGACGGAATGACGTCTCCTCCCGTCGCAAGTGCTCCGCCAAAACTTCCACTCCGCGGCGATTCGTGCGCTCGCTGATCCCCACCAGGAGAATCTCTGGACTGGCGATGAGCACGTCTCCACCCTCCAGAGTGGGATAGGCCAGCGTCGGATCGTGTTCAGGGGCACCAACCGGTGGTCGATCGATTTCCAGCAGACCTTCATCCTGGCGCCACTCCGGGTGGTAGCGGAAGACGAGCCGCGCCAGCAGCGGCTCGCCTTCTCGGGCCGGTGTTGCCATCGAGGAGATGATCACCCGATCGCCCACGACGACCTGCGGATCCCGTTGGAAGAAATAGTTCGGCAAGGGCACGATCTCGAAGAAACCCGGCCGACGCGGCCCCGCGCTCCCCGGCCACTTGCGCACGCCCGCGATGATGGCATCGGCCAGCTCGGCGTTGTCCAGCTCGCCGAGCCTTTCGAGCAGCCTGGTGGTCGCCCCGTAGTCGCGACGTAAGACATGAAACAACCAGTCCCTTGCCGACTCGACCGCCAGCGCCTCCTCGACCAGCTCACGTGCCTCCAGGGTCGCAACGCCGGCGGCCCGCATTACGGCGCAGAACGAGTCATGCTCCGCCCGTGCCCCCTCGCCATAGAGGATGTCGTCGAACAGGAGCTCTTCCATCATGCTCGGAACCATCCAATCGATCTCCCGACCTGGGCGATGCACCAGCACCCGGCGCAGGCGTCCGACCTCCGATTCGACGAGCAAAGGCATAGGTGGGATCCACAAGCGGAGCGGAGCGCTCCAACGTGTGGCGAGTCTAGCAGTCGCCGGTCACCAGTCGCCAGGAGCCAGGGGCCGGGTCTCCGGCCCCTTTTCTTGCTAGACTTGGCTCAAATGGACGAGGCGCCGCAGAACGCGCTCTACGAACGCTATGCGTCTCGAGAGATGGGTGCCCTGTTCTCCGCCGAACACCGCTATCGGCTCTGGCGACGGGTCTGGATCACGCTGGCGGAGTGCCAGAGCGAGCTCGGCTTGCCGATCAGCGGCGAGCAGCTCGCCGCGCTGCGAGACGCGGCGCCCCACTTCGACCTGCAGCGAGTCGCCGAGATCGAATCCCAGACGCGCCACGACGTGGTCGCCCATCTGCGTCACTTCGCGGAGCAAGCCGGGGAGGCCGGTGGCATTCTGCATCTCGGCGCCACCAGTGCCTTCGTCACCGACAACGCAGACGCGCTCCTGCTGCAGGAAGGGCTCGAGCTGCTTGCGGGACGCCTGGCGGCGGCGATCGAAGCGTTGACCGATTTCGCCGGCAAACACCGCAAGACGCCCTGTCTGGCCTACACGCACTTCCAGCCGGCGCAGCTGACCACAGTCGGTAAGCGTGCCTGCCTCTGGCTGCAGGATCTGGTGATGGATCTGGAGGAGTTGCGGCTGCGTCGGCGCACGCTCCGCTGCCGCGGCGTCAAGGGCACGACGGGCACCCAGGCCAGCTACCTGACGCTGCTCGACGGCGATCCGGCGAAGGTGCGCCGGCTCGATGAGCTGTTCGCCGAAAGACTGGGCTTCGATGCTTCGTTCCCCATCACCGGCCAGACCTACCCGCGCAAGCAGGACTCGAGAATCCTCGCCGCGCTGGCGGGCATTGCCGAGAGCTGCCACAAGTTCGGAACCGATGTGCGGCTGCTGCAGGGTCTGGGCGAAATCTCCGAGCCTTTCGGGACGCATCAGGTCGGGTCCTCCGCAATGGCTTACAAGCGCAATCCGATCCGCGCCGAGCGGATGTGCTCACTGGCTCGCCGCCTGATCACGGACAGCCTGAACGGTCCGCTCACGGTTGCTACTCAGTGGCTGGAGCGCAGTCTGGACGACTCGGCGAACCGTCGCCTAGTACTGCCAGACGCCTTTCTCACCGCCGACGCGGTCCTGGCTCTGGCGGCGTACATCGCCGGGGGGCTACAAGTCCACGAAGAAATCATCGCAACGCGTGTTTCTCGCCAGCTCCCGTTCATGGCGACCGAGACGTTGCTCATGCAGGCCAGCTTGCGCGGCGGCGACCGCCAGGAGCTCCACGAGCGCCTGCGTCGCTACAGCCTGGCGGCGCAAGAGGAATTGGAGCGCGGCGGCGAAAACACTCTGGTCGACAAGGTCGTCCAGGACCCTGAGTTCAGGCTCGACCGCCAAGAGGTGGAGTCGTGGCTCGATCCGGTGGCTTTCACCGGACGCGCGGCGCAGCAGGTGGAGGACTATCTCCAAGAGGTGGTGTCGCCGCTGATCGATTCGACCATCTCGGTCGCCGCCGAGTCACCGCGAGTCTAGGTCGATGAACGGTCGTCGCACCGCCCTCCGCCGACCCTTTACGCTCCTTCTTCTCGTCGCTTTGACCACCGGCTGCGCCTCCATGGGACGCCGCGCCGGCAAAGATCAGTTCGTCGAGCAGGGCGTGGCCTCCTGGTATGGGCCCGGCTTCCAGGGCAAGCGCACGGCTAGCGGCGAGCACTATGACATGCATCGGCTCACCGCGGCGCATCGTGATCTGCCCTTCGGCTCCATCGTCGAGGTGCGCAATCTCGACAACGGCAAGCGGGTGCGCGTCCGGATCAACGATCGTGGTCCATTCGTACGTGGTCGCATCATCGATCTCTCGTACACGGCGGCGAAGCGCATCGATATGGTCGGCAACGGCACGGCACGAGTCGAGTTGCGTCTCATCCATCGTGGTGGCGGTGGTCCGCTCCCCACTACCTACGTCGTCCAGGTGGGGGCCTATCACGACGTACAGCGGGCCGAAGAGGTGGAGAAACGGCTGGTGCAGTCCTATGACGATGTGCGCATCGACTCCGACGGTGTCTGGAATCGGGTTCTCATCGGGCCGTTCACCGATCGCCAGACGGCGGAAGCGCTCACCGCCGACTTGCTCGCGGTAGGCTTCGTGGCCCTGGTCAAGACCCTCCCCTAGCACGCCTGATCGCATCGTCGATGCGGTGGCCCCGCTGTCGTCGAACCACCTGGTTCAGTCTCGGTTCAGCGTCCCAGACCATCGAGGAACTGCTTGATGCTCCGATCCAGCTGACGCCGGCGCTCATGCCGAGCTAGCGCGATCTCCACGAGCCGATTCACCAGGCCCGGCAGGGGTAGTCCGGAAAGCGCCCAGAGCCGCGGATACATCGAGATCGAGGTGAACCCAGGCAACGTGTTGAGCTCGTTGACGAAGACATCGCTCTCCCCTTCGAGCAGGAAATCGACCCGTGCCATGCCCCATCCACCAACGGCTTGGAATGCCGCAACCGCGAGTTCGCGGATCCGCGAGCTGACGCTCTCATCGAGCGGCGCTGGAGCGATCAGCTGGGCACGATCTTGCAGATACTTGTCAGCGTAGTCGTAGAACTCGTTTCCCGGGACGATCTCCCCCACGACCGAGGCCTCCAGCCGTTGGTCGCCCAGGACGGCGCACTCCAACTCACGGCCCACGATGGCCCGTTCCACCAACACCGTCTCGTCGAACTCGAGCGCGAACTCGATGGCGCCGGGCAGCTCGTCGGCGCTCTGCAAGCAACGCACGCCGACGCTCGAACCGCCGACCGACGGCTTGACGAAGAGGGGCGGCCGAATTCCGCCGCAGCCTTCCAGCATGGCCTGCGGCTGAGCGAGCCAGTCGCGCCGCGACACGGCTTCGAACTCCACGAACGGCAGCCCAATGGCCGCCAACAGGCGCTTGGTGAGCAGTTTGTCCATCGACACCGCACTCGCCGTCACCCCGGCTCCTACATAGGGCAAGTCGAGCATCTCGAGAAGCCCTTGTAGCGTTCCGTCCTCGCCCCAGGTTCCATGCACGATGGGGAATGCGACGTCTATCCGGGCGTCGAGGACGTGCACCAGACTCTCTCGGACTCGGCCTCCGAGCGGAGCGAGAGCGTCCAGCTCACCATCCAGCGCACGCTGCCCGACCACCGGCTCTACCCAGCTACCGTCTTCAGAGATCCCCAGGGGAATAACCTCGTGACCGGCCTGTAGCAGGCCCTCCGCGACCGTGCGTGCCGAGACTATGGAGACGCGATGCTCGACGCTGCGACCACCGAAGATGACGCCGACTGTCGCCATGGATGTCTGCTCAGCCGCCGGCCCGGCTGCCCTCCAGATCGACCAGCCGTGCACTGCGTACCTCCGGCAAGGCACTCAGAGTCGCCAGCAGTTCCTCATCCGGCAGTTGGTCGAGCCGCAAGACCGCCATCGCATACTCCTTCTGGCGGCTGCGCGAGAGATGAATGTCGGCGATATTGATTCCCGCGCCACCGAGCAGTGAGCCCAGCTTGCCGACCACGCCGGGCACATCCAGATTCTCCACCACCAAGAGTCGGCCTTCGGGCTTGAACTCGAGTGCGAATCCCCGGAATCGCATCACGCGCGGATCTCGCTCACCAAACAGGGCGCCGGCCAGATCGATCCCTCCCTGCTCTGCACTGAGGCGGACTCCGATCAGGTGGGGATAATCGGAGCCGCTTTGATGAGTCGAGCGAACGACCTCGACGCCGCGACTCTCCGCAATGCCCTCGGCATTCACGTAATTGACCGCCTCGCCCAGGAACGGCGTCAGGGCCCCCTTCAGGACGGCGACCGAGACCGGGACTCGCAACTCGTCCTCCAGACCCCACAGGTCGACCTCGAGCCGCCGCAAGCCTCCCTCGACCAGTGAACTCGCCAACCGCCCGAGCTGTTCTCCCAGATGCAGGAAGCGCTCGCCGTGCGCCCCGGTGTCGGTGAACGGCAGATTGACGGCCGTCACGGCCAGTGAGCCCTCGAGCGCCGCCAGCACCATCTTCGCGGTCTCGGTTGCGACCCGCTCCTGCGCCTCCTTCGTCTGGGCGCCGATGTGCGGCGTCACGACCACTTTGGGATGACGCGCGAGTTCCAGAGATTCCGGCGGTTCGACCGAGAAGACGTCGAGCGCCGCGCCGCCGAGTCGGTCTTCATCGAGGGCTTCGAGCAGCGCCGCCTCATTCACCACACCACCGCGCGCGCAGTTCACCAGCAGGGCGTCGGGCTTCATTAGCGCGAGCTGTTCCGCGTCCAATAGATTCTTCGTCTGCTCGGTCAGTGGCGTATGCAGGGTGATCACGTCGGCGCGTGGCAACAGCTCCGGCAGCGCCAGCAGCTCCACGTCGAGTCGTTCCGCCACCGCCTGATCCAGATAGGGATCGAAGGCGATGACCTGCATCCCGAAGGCCTGGGCGCGGCGTGCCACCTGCTGGCCGATGCGGCCGAACCCGATGACGCCGAGCATCTTTCCCTGCAGCTCACGGCCGAGAAACTTCTTGCGCTTCCATTCCCCCGCCTTCACCGAGGCATCGGCGGCGGGGACATTCCGAGAAAGGGCGAGCAGCAATGCCCAGGTGTGCTCCGTGGCCGAGATCAGATTGGCGGTCGGCGCATTCACCACCAGAATGCCGAGGGAGGTCGCCGTCTTGACGTCGACGTTGTCGACTCCAATGCCGGCCCGGCCTACCACCCGCAGCTTCTCACCGGCACGCAACAGATCCGCCGTCACGCGGGTGCCGCTGCGCACCACCAAGGCATCGAAATCTCCGATGATGGAGGCCAGCTGATCGTGTTCCTCCGGCGATAGCTGAACCACGTCGGCGCCGGACGTGCGCAGGATTTCGATGCCCGCCGGGTGCAGGGGGTCGGAGATGAGAATGCGGGCCATGTCACGTTGCCGTCAGGACGAGGCCGAGATCTCTTCCAGGGCGTCGAACAACCTTTCCACGTCACTCGGCTGCACCTCACCCATGTGCCCGATGCGGAGCGTCGTCGGCTTCCATTCGCCGTATCCGGAACCAATGACGAATCCGCGCTCGCGCGCCTTCGCGACGACTTCAGGAGCCGACAGATCGGCCGGCGGCCGAAGGCAACTCACCGTCCACGACGGCGCCATCGGGTCGGACGCGTAGCTCCAGCCCAGGGCGGCCACCCGTGCTTCCGCGTGCTCACGCAATTGTCGATGCCGCTCCCAACGCTCGCCCATTCCCTCGGCTCGAATCCGCTCCAGTTGCGCACGAAGTGCCCAGAGGATGGGAATCGCCGGGGTCGTGATCGTGCCCCCGGCCCGATGCTTCTCGCGGTAGCGGAGCAGATCCGTGTAGAAGCCGCGTCGCCTCACGCCTTCAGCCTGCCTCGCAGCCCGTTCGGAGATCGCCGCGACCGCGATCCCAGGGGGCAAGGCCAACGCCTTCTGGCTGCCCGACACCACGATGTCCAGCTTCCACGCGTCGGTCTCCACGGGAGCGCCCGCCAACGAGGAGACGGTGTCCACCAAGACCAGGGCATCGCTCTCCTCGCGAATCACCCGGGCGATCTCGTGCAGGGGGTTCATCACCCCGGTGGAGGTCTCGTTGTGCACCACCGTCACCGCCTCGTAGCGTTGCCGCCGCAGCGCCTCGCGTACCAGGTCCGGGTCGACCGCCTGTCCCCACGGGACGGCGACGCGGTCGGCTTGCAAGCCGTTGGCTTTCGAAATGGCGTGCCAGCGCTCGGAAAAGGCACCACAGGTGAGGTTGAGAACGCGCTCATTGACCGTCGAGACGACGGCGGATTCCATCAACAACGTCGCGCTGCCGCTGGCGATGAGGACGTCGCCCTGCGTCCGCAGCACCATCTGCAGTCCAGGCACGAGTTCGGCATAGAGCGCCTTGAACGCGGCCGAACGATGTCCGATCGGGTCGGCCGTCATCGCCTGGCGGACCTCGGGCAGGACCCAGGTGGGGCCCGGGAGGAAGAACTTGATCGGATCGGTCATTGCGAGGGGAGCTCCGGCGCGCGCATTCTCGCATCGCCCTGGCAGAGGGTCAACCGGGGAGGGGCCGGTCTCCGGTCTCCAGTCTCCAGTCACCAGTCGCCAGGGGGACGCCAGAAGCGAGAAGCGAGAGGCGAGAGGCGAGAATCAGAGAGAGCTTGCGTCTGAGTTCCTGTATCTCTCCCTGTGGTAGCTGGTAGCTGGCGGCTGGTCACAAGTCAATACAGCAGCGCGTCGCGTCGCATCTCCCGAAACTCCGCTTCGTCGTCCGGCCATGACTCGACCCACGCCGCGTAGTCCCCATCGCCGTCCAGGGCCTGGCGCAATGCGGCACTTCCAGTGAGCAGGTCGATCGCCGGACGGTCCGACACGAACTCGTACGCGGCGGAGCGCCAGGCGAATCGATCGGGGAACAGGTCATGCACCGCAGCGACGTACTCCACTCCGAAGCGGTAGGGGGGGAAGACGCCTGGATCTGTCACCACCAACTGGATCCCGGCGCAGGCCTTGCCGGCGTGTTTCTGGAACTGCGGACGGAACCAGGTCGGCAGATAGTGGACACCCGGGAGCCGGCTCGACTCGAGCCGTTCGATGAGCGGCCCTGGATCGACATCCGGCGCACCGAGCACTTCGAACGGACGAGTCGTGCCCCGCCCTTCCGAGAGCTCGGTCGCCTCGACCAGGCACGCCCCCGGATAGACCATCGCCGTCTCGGGGGACGGCATGTTCGGAGACGGAGAGATCCAGGGCAGTCCAGTGTCCCTCCACAGCATGTCCCGGCGCCATCCCGCCATCGGCCAGACGCGTAGCGAACCGTCCAGCCAGCCGCCTCGCAAAGCCTGGAACCGAACGAGCTCGCCCAGACTCAAACCGTGGCGCACCGGAATCGGAAAGGCGCCCACGAAGGATTCGAACTCCACACCTCGGAGGTTGCCTTCGACCTGGACTCCGCCGAGAGGGTTCGGGCGGTCCAGGATCCAGACCTCGCATCCTGCCTCCTCAGCGGTCCGTGCCGACCAGACTGCGGTCGCCGCATAGGTGTAGTAGCGACTGCCGACGTCTTGCAGGTCGATGATCAGTAGATCCAGGTCTTCAAACGCCCCTGCCGACGGGTGCAGAGAAGCTGCATCCTCGCCGTAGAGCGATCGAATCGGCAGACCGGTCAGTGGGTCGGTCTGATCTGACGTGGCCACCATGTCCTGCTCGACGCCGTAGAACCCGTGTTCCGGTCCAAAGAGCACCGCGGGCGGCACGCCACGGCGGACGAGGGCGAGGTGCGTCGGTTCAACGACGGAGCTGACTGACGCGGCGTGGGCAAGTAGGCCGAAGCGACGTCTCTCGAGCTCGTCGATGCCGGCAAGCAGGCGGTCGAGCCCGGTCTGGATCATCGCCGACGCTGGAAGTCGCCGCTACGACCCCCGCTCTTGGCTTCCAGTCGAAGATCGGTGATCGCCGCGTTGCGCTCGATCGCCTTAACCATGTCGTAGAGCGTCAAGGCCGCAACTGAACAAGCGGTCAAGGCTTCCATCTCCGCACCGGTCCGATCCGTAACCACTACGCGGGCATGGATGGTGACGCCGTCCGCGGCCGGCGAGATCTCGACGTCGACATCCTGCACCTTCAATGGGTGAGCCAGCGGTATGAGCTCATCGGTTCTCTTGGCTGCCTGGATACCGGCTATCCGGGCAACCGTGTAGGCGTCGCCTTTCGGAAGGGTCGCCAATTGAAGTACCGTGCGTGGCGAGAGCAGGACGCGGCAAGAGGCGACGGCGACGCGGCGGCTGACCTTCTTCTCCGACACGTCCACCATGCTCGCCTGGCCCAGGGAATCGATGTGTGAGAACGGATTCTGCGAACTCATATGATCGCCCAGTCTAACAGTCGGCACGGCTCCTCAGCGCCGCACTCGCGACTCCGGATCGCGATCGTCGTCCCCACTCTGAACGAGGCGCACCGGCTCACCCGACTGCTCCCCGATCTACGCCGGCAGGCCGATGTCGTCGTAGTGAGCGACGGCGGCAGCAACGACGCGACGCGGCTGATCGCCGAGCGCGAGGGAGTGCGCTTCCTCGTCGGCCCGGCGAGTCGTGGCGGTCAGCTCCGCCGCGGCGCCGCGGCGGCCGGTGACGCCGACGTCCTCGTCTTCTTGCACGCCGACACCGAATTGCCCCCGAGCTCGATTTCCAGCCTGCGGAAGGCAGCGGCCGCGGGTTTCGTCGGCGGCGGATTTCTCATCCGATTCGACGCGCCGGGTCTCTCGTACAGATTGGGCTCGCGTCTGGTCAATCTGCGCACGCGCTGGACCCGGCTGCCGCTGGGAGATCAGGCTCAGTGGGCGACTCGCGATGCGTACGAGCTCTCCGGAGGCTTCCCCGACTGGGCGATCCTCGAAGACGTGGAATTCATGCGCCGAATGAAGCGGATCGGGAGAGTCGCCGTCCTGCCCGTGTGCGTGGTCACCTCGGCACGTCGCTATCAGCGTTCAGGGATCACGCGTACGATCGCGAGGAACTGGCTGATCTGGCTGCTCTATCTCCTGGGCGTCTCACCGCAGCGGCTGTCTCGTCTCTATCCGCCGCAGCACCCCTCCGCCGTCGGCCGGAAATAGAAACGTCCCCGCCGAAAAAGGCGGGGACGTCCAATCGACCGCGGCGGTCTCTTGCCGTTACTTGCCGTTGAGGGCGACCTTGAGATCGCTGCCCACCCGGAACCGGACGCCTTTGCTCGCCTTGATCTTGATGCTCGCGCCGGTAGCCGGATTCCGACCCATCCGCGCCTTGCGCTTGCTGACCGCGAAACTGCCGAATCCCGGGACCTGCACCCGGCCGCCCTTCTTGAGAGCCTTCGTCATTGCGCCGAAGAGCGCATCGAACGCCTCTCCGGCTTGCTTCTTCGTCAGCCCCGCACCGCTCGCCATCGCGTCGACCATGTCAGCCTTGCCTGCCATCGTGAGTTCTCCTCTCGTATTGAATCTCGAGTCGTCCCTTCGTGATCTCGGTGAGGGACCGATGAAAGATAGGACAGCGGCTGTGCACTGTCAATCGCCGGCCGGTCCGGAAAGACGATCAGTTCGCCTTCCGCAAGACGTGCACGGTGAATCCGTCGTGATCGCCTCCCGGCAGAGTGCGCCATGCGCCCTCCCCGAACAGACCGGGGCGAACCTGCGGCGGAACGCTGTTTTCCAACGCGACAGGCACCAGTCCGGGGACACGACGTCGCAGCACCTCGACGACGTCTTCGTTTTCCTCCGGTTCGATCGAGCAGGTGATGACACAGATCAAGCCTCCGGGGCGGGCACAGCCACTGGCGGCCGCCACGATCTCGCCGCCTCGGCGCCCCGACTCCTCCAAGAATCCCGGTGTGAGTCTCCACTTCAACTCCGGGTGTTTGCGCAAGATTCCGGTTCCCGAACATGGCAGATCCACGATCACTCGGTCATACGGGCTCCGCACCGCGGGCTTGCCGCCGTCCATGACGAGCGCCTGGACACTGCGACGCAGTCGTGTCACGTTGCGCCGCAAGACGCGCATGCGCCCGAGTTGGCGATCGGCTGCGGTGACGCGAACCGTGGGTTCCCACGCCAACAGCGTGAAGGTCTTCCCTCCCGGTGCAGCTGCGACGTCGAGGACGCGCTCCCCCCTCTGTGGCAAGGGGATCAGGGCGGCGACCTGGCTCGCCGCGTCCTGAACGTACAGCGAGCCTTCCGCAAACAGGCGAGCGCGCAGAGCCTCGCCGCGCCGGACGATCAGTCCAAGGGGAGAGAGCGGCGAGGGCTCCACCTCGATGCCTTCTTCGTGCAGCGCCGGGATTGCGCTCTCGGGCCCACCACGATCACGAAAGGTCAGCAGCGTCATCGGTCGCGGGCAATTGTTGGCAGTCAGCATCGCGCTGGTTCGCTGCGCTCCGAAGCGGGCATACCAACGTCGAACCAGCCAATCTGGGTGGCTCTGCTCGATCGCCAGCCGCTCCACGGCATCCCCTGTACGAACCGGCCAGTCCCTCAAGTCAGGCCGTCGAGCGAGATGGCGTAGCACGCCATTCACGAAGCCGGCCGCATGCTGCTGGCCACGACGCCGGACCTCCTCCACCGACTCGTTGACCGCCGCGTGAGCCGGGACGCGATCGAGAAAGAGTAGCTGGTATGCGCCGATCCTCAGAGGTGCACGCAGCGGAGAGTCGATCTGAGCCACCGGTCGTCGGCTGACCTGCCCCAGCACGTCGTCCAGCCGCCGCAGCCAACGCAGGGTGCCGAGCGTGAGCTCATCGAACAGGGCGCGGTCGCGAGGCCCGAGCCGTTGACGGCCGACTTCGAGAATCGAATCGGCCGGCCGGCCGTCGACGAGGATTCGGTCCAGCGCCTCGCAGGCCAGCGATCGCAGGGAGCGCTGACCCTCCTCGCGGGTGCTCACGCGATGCGGGCGCCCGGCTTCAGGCGCTCGCCGTGGGCAAACTCCGAGGCGTCGAGCGGCTTCTTCCCCGGACGCTGCAACTCGCTGATGCCCAGCACGGTGTTCTCGCCACACAGGACGGCGAGCCGTCCCTGCCGCAGACCCAGAATGCTGCCGGACAGGCCGTCCGGGGCCTGAGTCCAGTCGATCGGCACCGCTTCGAGAATCTTCACCGGGCTGCCACGAAGGTGCGCGTACAGGCCAGGCCATGGAGTGTAGGCACGCAGGCGATTGGCGATCTCCTCGGCGGTCAGGGCCCAGTTGACCTTGCCGTGCGCGCGCGTCAGTCGGGGCGCGAGCGTGGCCTTCTTCTCATTCTGTTTGCGTGGCTTGAGCTCGCCTGAGGTCATCGCTTCGATGGTCTCCAGGACGAGCTCGGCTCCCATCTCGGCGAGCCGCTCGGCGAGCTCCGGGGTCGTCTCGTACGAGCCGATCCGGGTGCGACGCTGCAACAGGACTGGGCCACTGTCCAGTCCTTCCTCCATGAGCATCGTGGTCACTCCCGTCTCGCGTTCGCCGTGAGCGATGGCGGCCTGAATCGGGGCGGCTCCGCGATACTTCGGCAACAGCGACGCATGCAGGTTCACGCACCCATGGGTCGGCAACTCGAGCAACGCCGGCGGAAAGATCTGTCCGAAAGCGACGACCACCCCGAGGTCGGGTTTCAACTCGCGCAGCGCATCGAGAAACTTCGAATCGCGCACCGACTCCGGTTTGCTGGTTTCCAGTCCGAGCTCCGCCGCTCGCTCGGCCACCGCCGACTGGCGTAGCTTGCGGCCGCGACCGGCCGGCCGATCCGGTTGCGTGACGACCAGAATCGGCGCCTTGCCAGCGTCGACCAATGCGACCAACGTCGGCACGGCGAACTCCGGCGTGCCGAAGAAGACGATCCTCTTGACCTTGGGCATGGCAGCGATCGTACCAAGAGAGGCCTCGGCGTCAGCCCACTTCCGGGGAAGGCTACCGCCGCCGGCTGTCCGTTACTCGCCAGTTGCTACCCGCTACCCGCTACCCGCTGCCCGCTGCCCGCTGCCCGCTACCCGCTACCCGCTACCCGCTACCCGCTACCCGCTACCCGCTACCAGCTACCAGCTACCAGAGGGAGAGATACAGGAAGCAGAATGGCGAAATATCTCCGCATCTCGCTTCTCGCCTCCCGCTTCTCGCTTCTCGTCCCTCTCCGCCTGCCTCCGCCTGGTGACTGGTGACTCGTGACCGCTGACCGGACCCGGCTCCCGGCCTTACACATTGGCTCGATCGATCTCTTCGAAGTAGTCGGACTTGACCAGGACGTCGCGCGGTTTCGAGCCCTGCGGCGGGCCCAGGATGCCGTCCTGTTCCATCATGTCGATCAGCCTGGCGGCGCGGGAGAATCCGATTCGCATGCGCCGCTGCAGGAAGCTGGCCGAGCCTTGACCTTCGGCCACCACGACGCGAACCGCCTCGTCGTATAACTCGTCGTCCTGGCTCGTGCTCGCACCGCCTGATCGTTCCTCTTCGGGTGCCTGCAAGATGGACAGATCCAGTTCCTGCTTGCCCTGTTTCTTCAGCCAACGAACTAGGGCCGCCGTCTCTTGCTCGCTCACGTAGGCGCCGTGCAGCCGCACGGTACGGGACGTCCCCGGCGCCATGAACAGCATGTCGCCCTTGCCGAGCAAGGCTTCGGCGCCCTTCTGGTCGAGGATGGTGCGTGAGTCGTACTGGCTCGCCGTGGCATAGGCCACGCGGCACGGGAAGTTTGCCTTGATCGTCCCGGTGAGCACGTCGGTCGATGGCCGCTGCGTCGCCACGATGAGGTGGATCCCGACGGCGCGCGCCATCTGGGCCAGGCGTGCGATCGACGTCTCGACGTCGGAGGCCGCCACCATCATCAGATCGGCGAGCTCGTCGATGACGATGATGTAGTACGGAAGCGGTTTCAGATCCTCGTCCCTGACCTCGACTTCCCCTTCCGACAGGGACAGTCGTTCCCGCACCTCGGGGTCCTGGATGGCGCGGTTGTAGTAATCGATCGAGCGCACGTGCACTTCAGCCAGCAACCGGTAGCGGCGCTCGAGCTCGCTGACCGCCCAACGCAAGGCGTTGGCCGCCTTCTTGGGCTCCATCACGACTTCGGTTTTCAAGTGGGGAATGTCGGCGTAGACCCCCAGCTCGATGCGTTTGGGGTCGATGAAGATGAACTGAGCCTCGTCGCGCGTCGCCTTGTATAGCAACGAGGTGATCATGCTCTGCAGCCCGACCGACTTACCGGAGCCGGTCGCTCCGGCAACCAGCAGATGGGGCATCGTCCCCAAGTCGGCGTAGAAGGGCTCGCCGTGCAGATCCATGCCGATCGCCATAGTCAACTTCGAAGGGGCGTTGCGGAAGGTGTCGCGCTCGAGCAGATACCCGAGGTGGATCATCGCGCGCTGCGTGTTCGGCACTTCGATGCCCAGCGTCGAGCGACCGGGCAGGCGGTCGATGCGCACCGCTTCCGCTTTCAAGGCGAGGGCCAGATCGTCCTCCAGGTTGACGATCTGGCTGACCTTGACTCCAGGCGCGGGCTGAAACTCGAACACGGTGACGACCGGTCCGGGGCTGATCCCTTCGATCGTTCCTTCGACTCCGAACTCTGCGCAGCGACTGCGTATCAGGTCGCCTCGGCGAACCAGCTCGTTCTCCTGAACGCTCGTACGAACGGGCTCGAGGTTCAGCAGGTTGAGGGGCGGCAGGTCGCTTCCCCGGGCGGGCTTCTCGAAGGGGATCTCCTTCTGCGGCGTCGGCGGAGTCGAGGCGGCCGCCTTGCCTTTCATTCGGCCGGTATCCGCCGGCGCCTCGACGCGCCGCACCGCGAAGCCCTTGTCCCCGCTCTTGCGTTCCACCCGCAGCGGCAGGTCATGCATCTCGCTGGATGTGGGGTCTGGCGCGTCGCCGGCGCTCGCTCGCTGCTCGACGACCCGGCGCAGGTGCTTCTGCACTACCCGACGGCGGGACCGCTCCTTCTCGCGGCGCTCGTGCCGTCGAGCCCGGAAGAGTCGCATGCGCTCTACTCTGTCGAGCAGACCCTGTCGCCATCGTGCCAGCAATTCGCCCAATGTCGACTGCACCAACAGGGTGGCTCCGATCACCACGAGTCCGACCAGCAACAGCAGGGCGCCTCCGAACCCCATGTTGCGAGAGAGGGAATCCGAGAAGAGCCGACCCAACCCTCCTCCGGCGTCCATCTGCTCGCCGCGCCAGGCGACCTTACCGAGCGTCAGCTGCAAGAGCCCGGGCAAGGTCAGGAGCACGACGACTACGCCGAGCCCGCGACCGACGATCTTCTGGCGGGTCGCAGCGCGGAACCGTCGCCAGGCCGCAGCGAGCAGCAGGACGGGGACGAGGAAGGCCGAATAGCCCAACAAACCGAAGCCGATCGCCGCCACGTTGGCGCCGAGCGGTCCGATGCCATTTCGCGTCCGGATCCCGGCTTCGCTGGCCTGCCGCATCAGGCTCGGATCGCCCGGGTGGTAGGTCGCCAGGCTGAAGCCGATGAGCAGTCCGAGCAACCCGAACACCAAGCCGCGAAGCTGCCGCCCCTTCTCCGCCGGCAGCCGCGGGCGCGGGCCACGCCGCACCGGTTCCGGGCTCTGCGCACCCATCACCCACTGCTCCAATCTGCCCCGGCGGCGTCGGAGATGTCCGCCTCGTGCCGGCGGGACATGGGCATTGAGTGAATGGCGTTCACGGTTGGTGGCGCCGCAGGGATCAACTGCGTCGCAGTCTACCACCCATCGGCTGGATCCGATCCTCTTTGGCTGCACAGATTATTGTGCAATCGAACGAACTCGTCCAGCCTCAAGGCTTCGGCGCGTACCACCGGTGCGATCTCCGCCGTCTCGAGGGCATGATCCACGCGCGTCGCGGAATAGGCGGTGAGGAGCGCGTTGCGCAATGTCTTCCGGCGCTGTGCGAATGCCGCCTTGACCAACGCTTCGAATTCCGGCATCTGTTCCTCCGGCAGAGGCGGAGGGTGCAGCCGCATCCCCACGAATGCGCTCTCGACCTTCGGCCGGGGACGGAACGCACCCGGGCCAAGCCGTCCGAGGAGGATGGCTTCGGCTCGTGCCTGCACCAGGACGCTGAACGCGCCATATCTTCGCGAACCAGGACCTGCGGTCAGTCGCTCGGCCACCTCGCGCTGCAGCAGGAACGCGGCTCTCTCCACGCATCGATGCCATGGAAGCAGCCGTTGCAGGATCGGCGTCGCGACGTTGTATGGCAGATTGCCCGCCACCAATGTGCCGAGTGGCAGTCGGCCCCAGGCGACGTCGAGGGCATCGGCGACCGCGAGACTGAGTGCGGGATCCGCCGTAGATCCATGCAGATGGAACGCCCAGACCGGATCGACCTCGAGCGCCAGGACATGCGCTCCGAGCCGAAGCAATTCCGAGGTGAGCACGCCCCCTCCCGCTCCGACTTCGACCACTCGCCGGCCGCTCGGCTGAAGGTAGTCCAGCAATGGGCGACAGAGCTCCGGGCGTGTCAGGTGATGCTGGCCCAGGCCTCGCTGCAGGATGGGCGATTCGCCGTTGGAGAGCTTCATCCTGTTCCTCGGGCCATCCTATCCCGCGGTCGGGGTGCAGCCAATTTGGCACCGACTCGTTCCGGGCCCTTTGAACGGCCCCGGTCTTGGTCAGCTAATACCTTTTGAATCAATACAATACACATGCCGACGGCAAACTCGCCACTGGCATCCGGCTTGCAGCTCGCCGCCACAGGAGGATCTTGCGTGATGGAACCGAACCAGGACGAGTTGAAACAGGAAGTGGAGGATGCGGCACTCGCCCTGCGCCGAGTCCAAGCGGAGCTGCACAAGGTCATCGTCGGGCAGCAGGATTTGATCGACCGCGTCCTGGCCGGCCTGCTGGCACGCGGGCACTTGCTGCTCGAAGGAGTTCCCGGGCTGGCCAAGACATTGACCGTCAAGACCCTGGCCGGATGTCTTTCGCTCGACTTCCAGCGCATTCAGTTCACTCCCGACCTGCTTCCCGCCGATCTCATCGGCACATTGATCTACGACCAGCGCAACGGCACGTTCGAACCCCGGCGGGGCCCCGTGTTCACCAATCTCCTGCTGGCCGACGAGATCAATCGGGCCCCGGCCAAGGTGCAGTCTGCGCTGCTCGAGGCGATGGAGGAGCGGCAGGTCACCCTGGGCGGCGAGACGCATGTCCTGCCCTCGCCGTTCATGGTCCTGGCGACGCAGAACCCGATCGAGCAGGAGGGCACGTATCCGTTGGCCGAGGCACAAGTGGACCGCTTCATGATGAAGGTGCGCCTCGACTACCCGAGCCGCGAGGAGGAGGAGTTGATCCTCGATCGCATGTTGGTCGAGGACGACCCCGGCCTCTCCGCCGTCTTGGACCACGCAGGTCTCGCCGCGCTGCAGGCCACGGCAGACGCCGTCTACCTCGACGACAAGTTGCGCCGCTACATCCTCGACCTGGTCCTCGCCACGCGTGACCCGCGCGCCGCAGGTTCGGCGGATCTCGACGAGCTCATCGCCTTCGGGGCCTCGCCCCGGGCCACGCTCTTCCTGGCCCGCGCCGGCAAGGCGATGGCGCTGTTGCGCGGCCGTGGCTATGTCATTCCCGAAGACGTCAAGGACGTGGCTCTGGACGTGCTGCGCCACCGAGTCGTCCCCACGTATGAGGCCGAAGCCGAGGAGATCGGCGTCGACGACCTGGTCCGGCGGCTCCTCGATCGGGTCGAGATCCCCTGATCGTCCCCATGCTCCGCCGAAGATCGAATGCCGCGGCCAGCGCCGCACCGGAACACCGTGACACACGCGGCCTGACCGCGGAGCTGCTGCGCAAGGTGCATCGCATCGAGATCTCGACGAATCGATTGGTCGATCAGGGAATCGCGGGTGACTACCACTCGGTCTTCAAGGGCCGCGGCATGGAGTTCGCCGAGGTGCGACCGTACCAACCCGGAGACGACGTACGGACCATCGACTGGAATGTCACCGCTCGAATGGGCACGCCGTTCATCAAAGAGTTCGTCGAGGAGAGGGACCTCTCGATCTTTCTAGTCGTCGATGTCTCGGGGAGTCTCGGATTCGGCTCGCGAACGCTGTTGAAACGAGAGCTCGCAGCCGAGCTCGCCACACTGTTGGCGTTCGCTGCACTGCGCAATCAAGACCGAGTCGGGGCGGCTCTGGTCTCCGACCGGCTGGAGCTCCTGCTGCGCCCACAACGGCGCAGGAATCACGTACTGCGGCTGGCGCGGGAGATCCTCACCTTTCAAGGTGGCGGGGGTACCGATCTGGAGCGCGGCCTGCAGTCAGTGCTGCGCATTCTCAAGCAGCGTGCGGTGCTCTTCGTGATCTCCGACTTCCTGGCTCCGCTCGGTACCGCACAGGGCTTCAAGGAAGCCGCCGCACGCCACGACCTCATCATGATGGAAATTCAGGATCCGCGAGATCAGGCTTTGCCCCGGGTGCCAGCAGTGCCGCTGCGGGATGCGGAGACCGGCCGTATCGCCCTGGTCTCCGGGCGCAAGGCAGCCGAGCGCCACGCCGCGGACGTCGCGGCTCGGCGCACTCGACTACGTGGCCTGAGTCGAGGACTCGGCATCGACCACCTCGTGCTGCCCACCGATCATGCGTATCTGCCGACTCTAGTCAACTTCTTCGAGCGACGGCGACGGAGGCTGGAACGATGAAGTGCCTTGGGCTCCTCGTCGCCGCCGCAATGCTGGCTTGCGTCAGTGCCGCCGCGGAGCCGACCGCGCCCCAGCTGGACGTCAAGGTAACTCCGCGCACCGCCACGGTCGGAGACCTCGTCGACGTGGACCTCGTCGTCACTGTGCCGCCAACGATGAAGGCCTTCACGCCTCGATTCCCCGACTGGACCGATCATTGGGGCGAAGCCGAGGTCGTGCACGGCGAAACACCGCACGAAGTAACACTGGCGGACGGCAGGGTGCGTTGGCTGCAGCGCGTCCGGGTCACCGCCTATCACACCGGACGAATCGATCTGCCCTCGCGTCAGATCATGATCCCGCTCGGAGCCTCCGGAATCACGCTGCAGACCCCTTCAGACCTGAGCTTCTCGATCTCCAGCGTCCTGCCGCAGGGCGCCAAGGACGGCGCATTGAAGCCGAAGCCTGCCGCTCCGCTCCGGGCTCTGCCATGGGGCCAGCGCTTCTGGAGGAGCCTTGCGATCGCCTTGGCGGCACTGTCCGGCGCCGTCTGGTGGGCCCGAAGCCGAGGTTCGACAGAGACCACGAACGTGCTTTCGGCGCCCTCGCTACCTCCGTTCGAAGAGCTCATGTCCGGACTCGAGACGTTGCGTTCGATCACCGAGCCTCTACCTTTGCACATCGAGTCGAGCCGGCTGCTGCGCCGATATTTGGGCCGCAGCCTGGCCTTCCCCGCAGTCGAGAGCACGACGACGGAGATCCGTCGCCGGTTGACGGGTGTCCACCTCCCTCCCGATCTCGTGCAGCACGTCGTCACCTTGCTGCGCCGCTGTGACGAGGTGAAGTTCGCCCGTCGTCGGCTCACGGCCGAACCGGAAGCCCTGGCTCGAGAGATCCGGGGAATCGCGGAGAGCGTGGAACGGCACCTGACCCCGGTGGCGCCAGCCGGCCGTGGCGACGAGGTCGCGGCATGAAGCACGCACTGAAGCGTTCGGCCTCATCGGAATGGTCGAGGCCCGAATCAGCAGCGAGGACCTGAACGGATGTGGTTCCATAACCTCCACTTCCAGGATCCATGGGTACTCCTCGGCCTGCTGCTCGTCCCCGCACTGCTGTGGATCCGTCATCGACGTCCGCAGGCCGCCCTGCTCTATAGCCGTCTGCCCGCCGACAGTGAGGGCGCCTGGCGACTCCATCTACCGTTCTACCTGCGCGTCGCCGCGCTCGCCGTCTTGATCGTCGCGCTGGCGCGTCCGCAGCTCGGGTTCTCATGGGAAGAGAGTCAGACCCGGGGCATCGACATCGAACTGGCGCTGGACATTTCCGGGAGCATGGGAGCCGAGGACTTCCAACCGAAGAATCGCCTCACCGTCGCCAAGCAGGTGGTACGAGAGTTCGTGGGTCGCCGCACCGGCGATCGAATCGGCCTGGTCGTCTTCGCGGGCAGCGCCCTGACCCGGGCTCCGCTGACCACCGATCGACGCATGCTGGATGAGCTCATCGAAGGCGTCAAACTCAACACATTGCCGGACGGCACGGCGATCGGCGTCGCGCTCGCCGATGCAGCGGCCCGGCTGAAAGACAGCACCGCGAAATCGAAGGTGATCATCCTGGTCACGGACGGCGTCAACAACGCGGGCGCCATCGACCCGGCCTCGGCCGCGGCGATCTGCAAGGGACTGGGTATCAAGGTCTATACCATCGGCGTCGGCACGGGCGGCCGCGTCCCGGTGCCGGTGCCGGTCCGCAACCCGATCACCGGCCAGCGTGAGATCCGACGCGTCATGATGAACGTGCAGGTCGATGAGCCGTTGCTGCGCCAGATCGCCCAACACACCGATGGGCGCTTCTTCGAAGCCACCGACGGCAGCGCGCTGGAACAGGTGTTCCAGCGCATCGACCGGCTGGAGAAGACCCCGCTCAGAGTCAAGCGGTACGTCCGCTACCGCGATGTCTTTCAACCCCTGGCTTGGAGCGGATTGGCACTGCTACTGGCACCGCTGCTTCTCGCCGCAATCGGCTGGACGTTCGAGCCATGACGTTCGGAGATCTCGGCCTTCTTTGGCTCCTTCCCCTGGCGCCGCTCGCGGCCGCACTCGCCGCCTGGATATGGCGTCGCCGACTGGCGGCGTTGCGCGCCTGGGCCTCGTCGGCACTGTGGCCCCGGCTCGGCCTGGCTCAACATCGAGGTCGACGCGTCGCCGTCGCCAGCCTGCTGGCCGTCAGCCTCCTGGCCAGCGTTCTCGCGCTGGCCAGGCCGCGCTGGGGCGCCCATACCGAAACCGTCGAACGACGCGGCGTCGATCTCGTCTTCGTCCTCGACACGTCGCTCTCCATGGCAGCGCGCGATGTTCATCCCGATCGCCTATTCGTCGCCACGTCGATGCTGCGCCGACTCTCGGCCGAGCTCCCGGGCTCTCGCGTGGGGCTGGTGCAGGCCGAAGGCGAGGGGCTGGTGCTCACGCCGCTCACCGTTGACGTCGCCGTGCTCGACCTGCTCACGGACCCGCTCGAGCCCTCGACGTTGCCGGTCCCGGGAACACGATTGCGTCCGGCGCTCGAGCAGGCCGAGAAACTCTTCCCGCCGGCAGGAGAGAGGGGTCGCGCCATCGTCGTGTTGTCCGACGGAGAGGATCACGGTGGAGGCCTGGAATCCATGGCCAAGAACCTGCACCAGCAGGGGATACGGGTCTTCGCCCTGGGCATCGGTACGGCGCAGGGCGCCCCTATTCCGGTCGGAGACGGTTCCGACGTGCACTACAAGAAAGATGACGACGGCCACGTCGTGATCACACGTCTGCACGAAGAGGCTCTGCAGACGCTGACTCGGGAGACCGACGGGGCATACCTCCGCGTCGACTCGGCGGGAGCCGAGATCGGCCCGCTGGTTCATGCCATCCATCGCCTCGCCACCACGCGTCAAGAGGACCAGGTCGTGGAGACCACGGCGGAGCGATTCCAATGGCCGCTGCTGGTGGCCATTCTTGCCCTGGTGGGTCTCCTGATGTTGCCTCCGCTCACGGCCTCGAGCGAAGAGGTGACGACGTGACGAATCGCGGCCTCACCATACCGATGCTCTTGGTGTTCGCCCTCCCCGGCTGGCTCCATTTGCCAACGGGGGTCGAACGCTGGCTGCACAACCCGGGCGAGCGGACGCGTGTCGCCATCCAAGACGTCGAACACGGCGAAACGGAAAGGGCCGCTTCGGCACTCGAGACGGCGGCGGATCTGACGCCCGGCGATCCGTTGGTGCTCTACAACGCCGGCACCGGTCGCATGTTGAGCGGCAAGGGAGACCCTGTGGCGCCACTGGCGCGCGCCGCGCAAGCCCTCGACGACCAACCGGGACAAGCGGCGGACGCCTGGTACAACCTGGGTACCGCACGTCTGAAGAAGCACGACCCCCAGGGCGCCGTGCAAGCCTTGACACAGGCACTTCGCCGTGATCCCAAGGATCGTGACGCGAAATTCAACCTCGAGCTGGCACAGGCCCAGTTGAAGAGGCAGAGGCAGGCCGAGAAGCGTGAAGCCGAGCAGCACAAGTCGGGCGTGAAGAAGAACGAGAAGCAGCGGCAGGGAAACAAGAATGACAAAACGGGCCCCGAACAGAAAGGGGATTCCGGCGCCGAGCGCACCAGCCAATCATCTTCTGAACACAGCCAGGGCGCGACTGGTACTCCGCCCGCTCAAGAGGAGAAGAAGAGTCAGGACAATCCGTTGCCGCAGTTCGAGGCGCAACCGGACATGACGGCCAAGCAGGCGGCCTCGATCCTCGAAGCGGTGGAGAACCTCGAACGCGAGCAGAGGCGTGCCGCCGCCGAGCAGCAAATCCGTCGCTTGCCAAACGGAGGCAAGGATTGGTGAGGCGACTCTACGCACCGGTCCTCCTGGTCGGGATCCTCCTCGAGCTTCTCGCCCCGATCACACCCGGCCACGCCGCATCTCAGCTGCAAGTGGAGGCGACGCTCTCGCCGCAAACCATCGGCATCGACGAGACGGCCCAGCTGACCATTCGGGCCAGCGGTTCCGGCCTGGGCGGCCTGGACATCAGGCCCTCGTTTCACCTCGACAACCTGGAGATCGCCGCCGGCCCATTCGAGTCGACACAGTTCCAGTTTGTCAACGGTCACACGAGCCGCTCTCGATCCTTGACCTGGCAGCTGAAGCCACACCGGATCGGCGATGCTTTCGTGCGATCGATCCGCGTCGAGGTCGGCGGTGAGACGATGGAACTCCCGGACCAACGGCTCACCGTGCAAGAGGCCCCCACCGGAGCACCGTCTCCCGCGCCCGGTCCGGGCACCGGTCTGCCGGACCCGTTCGCGCAGCTCTTCGGTCGGGCGCCTCATGTAGCGCCCCCTCCCCAGAGCTCCACTTCGCCGCGCGTCTTCCTGCGCGCCGACATCGATCCGGTGAATCCCTACGTCGGCGAACAGGCGACCTATACGCTGTACCTGTTCACTCAGACCAGCGTCGGCGGCGTCAATCCGGAGAGCCTGCCCGACTTCCATGGCTTCTGGGTGAAGGAGATCGCGCAACCCGATCAGCCGAACGGTGCCAACGTCGAGCTCGAGGGCCAACGTTTCCGGCGCGTGGTCCTGCTACAACGCGCCCTGTTCCCACTGCGCGCCGGTCGACAGCCGCTCGAGGCAGCGAAAGTCGAGCTCCAGGTGGAGGTCGCGGACGGTTCTCCGTTCGGCAACCTGTTCCCGCAGGTGCGACGCGTCGAAAGAACGAGCAATCAGCTGGCGCTCCAGGTCCGACCTCTGCCACCGCCACCGGCGAACTACTCCGGCGCCGTCGGCCAGCTGCAAGCCGACGCGAACCTCAGCCCGCCGACGGTGCACGTCGGTGACGCCGCGACTCTGCGAATTCGCCTGTATGGATCGGGACATCTGCAAGGTCTGGCGACACCCAGCCTGCAGGCCCCGGACGGCGTCCAGATCTATTCTCCGCAGGGGGACACCGCCGAGAAGCTAAGAGGCGTTCGGGTGGAAGCAGAGCGGGTCTGGAACTACCCGGTCATCCCCAAGCGGAGCGGCCACTGGGACATCGTCGTCCCCGCGTTCACCTACTTCGACCCGGAAGAGCAGGCCTACCGGACTATTCCCTCGTCACATCTGAGCCTCACCGCGCTCGAAGTCGCGCGCCAGGCCGCCCCACCGGCGACGAGCGGCCAGGGCGGCAAACCCAGGAACGCTCCCCCATCGCGAAAGGCATC
>Ga0307436_1000130_pt1 | contig 31156 bp, 29 predicted proteins | sample SalMarWE160440MG_FD_202513 | JGI IMG/M metagenome (GOLD analysis project Ga0307436, IMG submission 202513) | Salt marsh sediment microbial communities from the Plum Island Ecosystem LTER, Massachusetts, United States - WE1604-40 | ecosystem: Environmental > Aquatic > Marine > Intertidal zone >...
GAACGGAGGTGGCGGCAAGGACAAGCATCAGCGCCAGCACCGCCAGCAGGCGTCGCAGCAGGCAGGACCCCGAGATTGCATATGCCACTTTCGCCATGGTCCTCGATCCCCCTAATTCCCGGAATAGTTCTGCCCAGCGGTGCGCTCGCGCAAGGCCTTCAGCGTGGCCTGGCTGAGCGGCTGATCCCTGGGACCCTGATAGGTCCCCTTCTCGAGACTGATCGGCCGGCCCAGCTCGCTTTCACGACAGGCCGAAAGGCTCGCCGCGGCAACGAGCGCCAGAGCCAGCACCGACAGCCCTTTCAACGGGCGTTTCATGTGGCGTTACGCCTTTCCGCGTCCTTGTCGGAGCGACCGGACGGGGACGGCGGCAGCCGCCGTCCCCTTCCCGAAGATATTCGGCCGGTTGCCCAATCAGGTACCGCCGCCAGGATAGGCCTTGCCCCAGCCCCAGGCACCGGTGCCGAAGCCGCGCGCAACGATGCGTTCGCGGTAAATGGCCGAGACCTGGTTGCCATCGCCGGCAAGCAGCGCCTTGGTCGAGCACATCTCGGCGCACAAGGGCAGCTTGCCTAGTGCCAGGCGGTTGCTGCCATACTTCTTGTACTCGGCCTCGGAGTTGTCGGGCTCCGGTCCGCCGCCGCAGAAGGTGCATTTGTCCATCTTGCCGCGCGAGCCGAAATTGCCCAGTTGCGGATACTGCGGTGCCCCGAAGGGGCAGGCATAGAAGCAGTAGCCGCAGCCGATGCACAGGTCCTTGTTGTGCAGCACCACCCCTTCGGCGGTCTGGTAGATGCAGTTCACCGGACACACCGCGATACATGGTGCATCCGAGCAGTGCATGCACGCCACCGACAAGGAGCGCTCGCCCGGATGGCCGTCATTGATGGTGACGACGCGCCGGCGGTTGATACCCCACGGGACCTCGTTTTCGTTCTTGCAGGCGGTGACGCAGGCGTTGCACTCGATGCAGCGGTCGGCGTCACACAGGAACTTCATGCGAGCCATTTTCTGTTCTCCTTAGGCCTTGGCGATCTTGCACAGGGTGACCTTGGTCTCCTGCATGTTGGTGACCCGGTCATAGCCGTAGGTCTGAGCGGTGTTGGACGACTCGCCCAGGACATACGGATCGGCCCCTTGCGGATAGTGCGACCTGCGGTCCTCCCCTTGGAAGTAGCCGCCGAAGTGGAACGGCATGAAGGCAACACCTCTGCCCACCCTTTCGGTGACCAGCGCCATCACTTTCACCTTGCCCTTTTCGGGGCCTTCCAGCCAGACCATCTCGCCATCCCTGATGCCAAGATCGTGGGCATCAACGGTGTTGATCTCGACGAACATGTTCTGCTGCAGTTCGGCCAGCCACGCGTTCGAGCGGGTCTCGTCGCCGCCGCCCTCATACTCCACCAGGCGCCCCGAGGTGAGAATGATCGGGTACTCCTTGGAGTGGTCGACCTGCTGGATCGACTTGAACAGGACCGGCAGGCGGTAACTGCGCCCGTCGTCCCAGGTGGCGTACTTGTCGAGAAGGTCGCGCCTAGGCGTGTAGAGCGGCTCGCGGTGCAGCGGCACCGGATCCGGGAAGTTCCACACCACGCAGCGGGCCTTGGCGTTGCCGAAGGGCGCGCACTCGTGCTTGATGGCCACGCGCTGGATGCCGCCGGAGAGGTCAACCTTCCAGTTGACCTTCTCAGGCTTGTCGCCGCCGATCTTCTTGATGGTGGCGAGTTCATCCGCCGTCAGATCGCCGTCCCAGCCGAGCTTCTGCAGCATGCCGTAGGTGAACTCCGGATAGCCGTCATTGAGCTCGCTGTCGGCCGAGGTGACACCTTCGGCCAGAAGGTTGCCTCCACCCCACTTGTCAGGCGCCTTCACGCCGAAACGGGCGCGGAAGGTGAGCCCGCCTTTTGACACTGCCTTGGACGGATCGTACAGGTTGGGGGTGCCTGGATGCTTGATCTCGGGCGTGCCCCAGCACGGCCACGGCAGACCGTAATACTCACCGTCGCACGGGCCGCCCCTGGCCAGCAGGGTGGTGCGGTCGAAGGTGTACTGGTTCTCCATCTGCCGCTTCAGCCGCTCCGGCGACTGGCCGGTATAGCCGATGGTCCACATGCCGCGGTTGATCTCCCTGAGGATATCTTCCACCAGCGGCTCCTGCACCTTGAGCTGTCCGATCTGTACCTCGTTCAGCTTGATGTGCTTGAACAGGTCATCGGCGAAGCCGAGCTTCTTGGCGAACATCGCCATGATGATGTGATCGGGCAACGATTCCCAAACCGGCTCGATGACCTTGTCGCGCCACTGCAGCGAGCGGTTCGATGCGGTGACCGAACCATAGGTCTCGAACTGGGTCGAGGCCGGCAAGAGGTAGACGCCGTCCTTGCGATTGTGGAGGATCGCCGAGACGGTCGGATAAGGATCGACCACCACCATGAGGTCGAGCTTGTCCATCGCCTTTTGCATGTCTGGCAGACGGGTCTGCGAGTTCGGCGCATGGCCCCAGAAGACCATCGCCCGGGTGTTGTCGGGCTGGTCGATGTTCTCCTTGGCCTCGAGCACGCCGTCAAACCAGCGCGACACCGGAATGCCGGCGGCGTTCATCATGCTCTTTTTCTTGCCGTCCTTGCCTGTCAGGGTGGCGAAACGCTGCTTGAACGTCTCGTAGTCGACGTCCCAGACACGGCACCAGTGCTTCCAGGCTCCGGCCGACAGGCCATAATAGCCGGGCAGGGTGTTGGCCAGCACACCGAGGTCGGTGGCGCCCTGCACGTTGTCGTGGCCGCGGAAGATGTTGGCACCGCCGCCCGTCGTACCGATATTGCCCAGCGCAAGCTGCAGGATGCAGTAGGCGCGGGTGTTGTTGTTGCCGTTGGTGTGCTGGGTGCCGCCCATGCACCAGATGAGGGTGCCGGGCTTGTTCTGGGCAAGCGTGCGGGCGACGCGCTTCATCTGCGCGCCGGGCACGCCGGTCACCTTTTCCACCTCGGCCGGGTTCCACTTCTTCACTTCCTCGCGCACGTGGTCCATGCCCCACACGCGCTTCTGGATGTAGTCCTTGTCCTCCCAGCCGTTCTCGAAGATGTGGTAGAGGATGCCCCACACCAGCGCCACGTCGGTGCCGGGGCGGAAGCGCACATACTCGCTGGCATGCGCCGCGGTGCGGGTGAAGCGCGGATCGCACACGATCAATGCCGCGTGGTTCTCCTCCTTGGCCTTCAAGAGGTGAAGGATCGACACCGGATGCGCTTCGGCCGGGTTGCCGCCGATGACGAGGATGGCGCGCGAGTTGTGGATGTCGTTGTAGGAGTTGGTCATGGCGCCATAGCCCCAGGTGTTCGCCACACCCGCGACCGTGGTGGAATGACAGATGCGCGCTTGGTGATCGCCGTTGTTCGATCCCCAGAAGGCATAGAACTTGCGGAACAGGTAGGCCTGCTCGTTGGAGTGCTTGGCCGATCCGAGCCAGTAGACCGAATCGGGCCCCGAGGTCTTCTTGATCTCGAGCATCTTGTCGCCGATCTCGTTGATGGCATCCTCCCACGAGATCTTCTTCCACTCGCCGTTCACCAGCTTGGTGGGATATTTGAGCCGGCGCTCGCCATGGGCATGCTCGCGCACCGAGGCGCCCTTGGCGCAATGGCCGCCAAGAGAGAAGGGGCTATCGAAGCCCGGCTCCTGACCGACCCACACACCGTTCTGCATCCTCGCCAGCACCGTGCAGCCGACCGAACAATGGGTGCACACCGACTTCTTGATGACCGTCGCGGCAGGCGACATGCTCGCCGCTTCGGCCTTCTTGACCATGCCGCCCGTAAGCGTGCCCGCCGCAGCGAGACCGCCGAGCGCCAGGCCCGAACGACGCAGGAATGTGCGCCTGTCAATGGCTCCACCGGTGAGATCACTCAGGGCCGATGACAGTCCGGGGCCGAATGCTACCCTTCCCGTCTTCTTCCTCAGCATTTCCTTCTCCTTAGGTCTTGACCGCGCCGCCCGTTGCATAAGGGCCCTTGCCGGTCGCTCTCAATTGCTCTCGCACTCAATCACTGCCCGCCCCCCGAAGGGGCCTGAAGGCGCGTGTTTAAAAGCGTGCCAGCTTGTAATAGGTCTTGACGTGCTCGCTTTCCTTGTAGCTCGTCTGAGCCTTCTCGTGGGCCGCGCATGCCTCAGCCGATTCGCCCGTCGCCGCCAGCGCCCCACCGGTCACGGCGGTCAGTCCAGCAAGCTTGAGGAAATCGCGCCGGGCATTGTCTGTCCCATCGCGCTTTTCAGACATGGATTTCACCCTCCTTTAAAAGGTCTCTTATCCGCTCGTGCCGGCATGCCGCCGGTCTTGGTCTTGGCAGCATACGAAGTGCCGCGCTCTAAAGCATCGCGAAGGCTTCATCCTCCACGCGCATGAAGGCCGACCCCAACCGCCCCACCCCGGCATAGAAGACCGACGAGCGGGCGCCTTCGAGATCAGTGAAGAAATGCCGCGCCCACGGCGCCAGGTGGGCCTTGAAGAAATCGCGCTGTTCGGCCAGCGATGCGGCCTCGCCGAAGTCGCCGAGAATGAGGCCGGCCATCATCTCGCACTCGGCAGCGATGTGGTCCTCCGGCTCGCGCACCTCCGCCCGGCGCTCGATGCCCAGGCGCGACATGTCGCTCCTCAGGCGCGCCAGCGGCTTTTCGTTGAGAAAACCGGTCAGGTAATAGGACCCGTAAGGCACCAGTTCGCCGCGCCCCAGGCCGATGAAGAGATTGTGGTATTCCCGCTCGACCGTTTCCGGCCGGGTACTCGAGGCTATGCGCGCCAGGGCGCCGACCGCTTCCCCGATGGGGGTTTGATCGCCGCCCATGGCGGCGAACATGTCGAGATCAGCCTGTTGGGGGGCATCTCGCAAAACGTGCGCCAGCAACCGATAGAGGTTGGCCCGCAGCACATCCTCTTCGGCAATGCCATCATCGCTTTGCAACAGTGCTGTCGCCTTTCCCATCTGCCGTAGACGTCACTGCTTGCCCGTTGACCGGGCTTAAGCCGACGCCAGCTTCCTCCAAAGGCTTATTGAATGATCAGTATAGGCCCGACGACACGACAGCGGCAACAGCAACCAAGTGATTCTCAAGGCGATTCCGCGTCATGGAAGGGACGAATCCGTCAAAGAGACGCCACGATCGCGACCCGCGGTTGACAACGAGGCAACGGACAATCGCGCGCTGCCTTGACCCCGTCACGACCGGGCTTCGAACCGGCCATTTCCTTTCCTGAGCGTAAAAATGCGAAGTGCCTTATTCGATCACGATGCGCGGGGCCCGCCGATGCGTGGCATCGCTCTCGATGCCTGCCCATACCTTGGCGGCGATGTCGCGATAAATGGCGGCATGGGGCGAATCGGGATTGGAGACCACGACAGGCTGCCCGCTGTCCGAGCGCAACCTGACGTCAAGATCGAGCGGAACCTCGCCGAGAAATGGCACGCCCATGCGCTCGGCCTCCATGCGCGCGCCGCCATGGCCGAAGATCTCGTGTCGGGTGCCGCACTTGGAACACACGAAATAGCTCATGTTCTCGACGATGCCGAGCACCGGCACATCGACCTTGCGGAACATGTTGAGGCCCTTCCTGGCATCGATGAGGGCGAGATCCTGCGGGGTCGAGACGATGACGGCGCCTGACAGCGGGGTCTGCTGGGCGAGCGTCAACTGCGCATCGCCGGTGCCCGGCGGCATGTCGACGACGAGCACGTCGAGTTCGCCCCACTCGACCTCTTTCAGCATCTGCTGCAGCGCCGACATGACCATGGGGCCGCGCCAGATCATCGGCGTTTCCTCGTCCACCAGAAAGCCCATGGACATGACGTTGAGCCCGAAACCGTTGAGGGCCTTGAGCTTGCGCGATCCCGGCGCCACCGGCTCAGGCCGGCCGGTGATGCCGAGAAGACGCGGCACCGAGGGCCCGTAGATATCGGCATCGAGGAGGCCCACCTTGAGGCCGTTCGCCTGCAGGCCGAGCGCCAGGTTGACCGCGGTGGTCGACTTGCCGACGCCGCCCTTGCCGGAGGCGATCGCAATGATATGCCTAACCCCCGGAACGCCCGCCATCTGCTGGCCAGCGGGCGCCGGCCTGTTGGGGGCGGGCCGGCCGGCGGGTGCGGCAGCGGGCGCGCCCCCGTTGCCCGGCTTTCTCTCGGCGGTGAGCGCCACCATCACCTTGCCGATGCCGGGAATGCGCGAAACCGAGGTCTCGGCGGCCTTGCGCATGGGCTCAAGCTCGTCGGCGCGGGCCGGATCGACGGTGAGGGCGAACATCACGTCCTTGCCGGCGATCACGATGTCGGAGACGAGGCCGGATGAAACCACGTCGTCCTTGAGGTCGGGCCCGCGCACCTTGCGCAGTGCCGCCATCACATTATCCTTGCTGATCGCCGTCATGTGCATGTGGCTCCCGTCCGTTGGACATCACTCATCGTTTCGCTGCGCTCCACTCCTTCCCCCAGTGAGGGTGAAGGTCGGGATGCGGGTTGATGGCGGTGCAAGACCGTAACCGCGTCAAAGAGTTGCACCGCCGTCAACCCCTACCCTGCCCTCCCCCTTTCCGGGGGAGGGAGTTTCCCGCTCAGATAGCTGTCTTTATTCCATGTAGACCGGGCCGGCGGCCGGTTCAACGGTCCCGCTTCAGCGGCGGGTCGCGGGCGGGCGGCCGCCGAGTTCGCTCGTCACCTCGGCCGCGATGCGCGCGGCCGCCTGGCCGAGGCTTGGAATGCGCTGGTCGGTCAGGCGCGCAGTGGGACCGGAAACCGACAGGGCCGCCAGCGGCCCGCCATGCTCATCGAAGATCACCGCCGCCACGCAGCGCAGGCCCACCGCGTTTTCCTCGTTGTCGATGGCATAGCCGCGCTGCAAGATCTTTTCCAGATCGCGCCTGAGATCGGCCGGCGTCACCAGGGTGCTCGGGCTCTCGCGATGGAACTGGATCTGGGAGAGGGTCTTTTCCCGGGTCTCCTCGTCGGCATGCGCGAGCAGCGCCTTGCCGACGCCGGAGCAGTGAATGGCCGCGCGGCCGCCAGGCCCGGCAATGGCGCGCATCATCTTCTGGGTCTCGACCTGGGCCAGGTAGATCACCTCGTTGCGGTCGGCGATGGCGAGATTGACCGTCTCGCCCGACTGCTCCATCAGCCGGCGCATATAGGGCCGGGCGATGGTGACGAGATCGCGCGAGCGCACAAACGCCGAGCCCACGCGAAACGCCTGAACGCCGATCAGCCAGGCCGAGCGGTCGGCCTCGAAGCGCACGAAGCGCTCGTTCTGCAAGGTGGTGAGAAGCCGATGGGCGGTGGAGTTGGGCAAGCCCACATGATGGGCCACCTCCGACAGTGACAGGCCTTGCGGGTGGTGCGACAGGGCGTTGAGCAGTTTCAGGGCGCGGCTCAGCGACTGCACCTGGCCGGAGGCGCGCAGCGATTCCTTGCTGGCGACGCGAAAATCCTCATGCCGGCCGGCATCGGCATAGGCCGCGACGGTCGGCGCGCCCGAATCATGGTCGAGCGCTGCAGCATTGCCCAGTCCGGCGGTCGTGGCACTCATGACAAACTAACCCTCTCAAAATCCCATGATGTGGATTCTTATCGCGCAGTTTGGAAGGCGAGTCAAAAAAAGCAACTACGACTTTAGGCTAAATCGCGCGGTTTCCTCCGCGCCCGGCGCGAGCAACTTGCCTTGAGGTCGGGCTTGGCAAACGGGCCTTCGGATATTAAATGCCGTCCAGCACCTTGCGGCGGCGCTGGCAGTTGGGATTCGAGCCTTACCCTACATGATTCACACAGTTTCGGAACTCAGCTATTGGCTGGTGGCCCTTGGCACCCTTCTCGAAGGCGAGGTATCGCTTGCCTTGGCGGCAGTTGCGGCCGAGCGCGGCCTGATGATCCTCGGCTGGGTGATCTTTTTTGCCTTCGCCGGCGCCTTCGTCGGAGATCAGGCGGCCTTCATCGTGTTGCGCTGGCTGGGCAACCAGGCATTCGAGCGCTTCCCGTCGCTGGCGACGCGCACCAGCCGGGTGCGCAGCATTTTGGCGCGGCGGGCGCTCCCGGCCATCTTCATCACCCGTTTCCTGTGGGGCATGCGCATGGCGGCCTACGCCACCCTCGCCAATTCCGGCGTCCGCTATCCCGTCTTCTTCGTCGTCAACGCGATCTCCTGCGCTATCTGGGCGACAGCGGTAGGCGGTCTCGCTTTCGCCTTTTCGCAGTCGGTGGCGGCGATCATCGCGCGCATGCAGGAGGCGCAGATGATCGGCCTCGAAGCCGCCGGCCTGCTGGTGGGCGGCGCCGTCGTCATCATACTGGTGCGCTGGCTGGCGGGACGCTTGCGCACGGCGCAGTAGCGCCGGCGTTGAACGCCATTTAAGAGCCAACGTCATGGCGGGACTTGATCAATTACAGGCTCGTTTCAGCCCAAGTCATTTCCTGACAATCACACCTCCTCCTCGTTCATTGACGCCTCCAGCCATGCTCTAAGCATTTCCGTACGCATCTTCACGACCTCCTCCATTGCTGATGCCCAGACCATCGGCTGGATCGAACCGCCTTTGTAACGTAGACTTTCGAGCTCTGCTGTATTCTCTGCAAATTTTGACCACAATCGCTGATTCTTCTCAAGAAGCATCGCATCCGGAAAAAAGTTTGACCCACTAATATCCCCGTAAAATTTCATCATCTCTTGTCTTGCCCTATCTAGAGAATCCCCTGCCGCAGCTGTCATGTCCCGTTGTGTCAAAGGTACGCATCCGTGCAGCTGAGACGTTACGAACCAGTCAGTCGCGTTTGTAAATTGCTCGGCGGCCTCCAAAAAACCTTCTATTTCCTCGGTTTCGTAGCAAGGTTTAGTTGGCCTCTCATGTACGACAATGTGCCTCACGACAAATAGGCGCACCAGCCGCGACATCGTTTCGTCAATATCGTCAATAATGGGATTTTTTGGCTGACCATTTATTTCAACTGCCCAGCGGTCAACAACGTTTGTCAGCCCATTTCTATAACCAGGAATAAGTGTTTCAAAAATAGATACCATCTGCTCGATTTCGTTCGTTGACAAAGAGTGTGATATAATATCGTCCAGTGATAATTTGTGACTATATATATCATCTGCAAATAATATATCAAATTTCATCTTATTTGCAAACGGTATTATTCTATCAAGAAACTCACGATCGCTATCTATTATCTCTTTTACCGTAATACGAAAAAATACTTCTAACAATGTCACTAAACGTATTGGAAAAATCGACAACAGAATTCAATATTTCTTTATATGTTTGCCAACAAGCAATTAAATCTTTTATTTCGTTGTGCAGATAATGAGCGCTCTCGTGTTGATCGCCCCTTTGTTTCCGTGCGAAGATAGCTTCAAGCGGTTTAAGATTTTTCATCCGGGATTCTCATGATTCTGTTGAAAGACCCAATCGTTGCGGACTCGGCTTATATACTCGCCAAGTTACCCCTTGCGGCAGGCAGTTCAATAGCCCCCTTCGAATGTGAACTCATGACGATAGCTAAACCCAAAATTGGCTGCTTGGTGGAAGCTAATAGAGCTGCCGCACGCCCGAAACTCGTGACCTCACCCCGCGCGTCGTGCTAGCAAGAGGCCTCGGCCTTGCCTTCCCGGACGTCCTTTCATGAACGACAGCAACGACTTGCCCGACTTCGCCCGCACTTGCGTCAACCTCGCCACGCCGCGGCTGGGGGCTGAGGCCATCTCGGCCTCGGACGAGTTCTTCGCCCCTTGCTCCCGCCTCATCGCCGATGCCGATCCCGTCTTCATCCCCGACAAGTACGACGATCACGGCAAGTGGATGGACGGATGGGAATCGCGCCGGCGGCGCGGGCCCGGGCATGATCACTGCACCATCCGCCTCGGGGTGAAGGGCCGCATCCGCGGGGTCGACATCGATACCCGCCATTTCACCGGCAATTTTCCGCCCGCCGCCTCCATCGAGGCGTGCTTCGCCGGCAAGCGCCCGCTCAGCGAAGCCACATGGCGCGAGATCGTCCCCGTCACGGCGCTGGGGCCGTCGGCGCATCATTTCGTCGCCGTTGCCGATGACGGCGTGTTCGATCACGTGCGCCTCAACATCTTTCCCGACGGCGGGGTGGCGCGCCTGCGCGTTTTTGGCGAGCCGGTCGCCTCGTGGGCGGATGATGGCGGTGACGGCGTCTACGAGCTTTCGGCGCTGGCCAATGGCGGGCGCATCGTCGGATACAACGATGCCCATTACGGCGCCGTGTGGACGCTGATCACGCCGGGCCGCGGCCGCGACATGGGCGACGGCTGGGAGACCAGGCGGCGGCGCGAACCGGGCAACGACTGGCTGATCGTGGCGCTGGGCGCCCCCGGCCTTATCGAGCGCATCGAGATCGACACCTGCCATTTCAAGGGCAACTTTCCCGAAAAGGCGGGGCTCGCCGGCGCGCTCGTCGAAGCAGGCGACGACCGCTCCATCATCACCGGTGCGATGTTCTGGCCCACCATTCTCGCGCCGCAAAAGCTGAAGGCCGATCACATCCACACCTTTGCGCCGGAAACGCCGGTCCCCGCCAGCCATGTGCGCCTCGACATCTTTCCCGACGGCGGGGTGAGCCGCCTGCGCGTCTTCGGCCGGCTGTACGAAATGCCGGAAACCCTGTCGGTGTGAGCGTGGCCTTCGTGCTCGATCCCCGTCCCCTCACGCGCGAGGCCTTTGCCCCCTTCGGCGAAGTGATCGAGACCGAGGGCGCACATTCCTACCCGATCAACGAAGGCACAACGACCCGCTTTCACGACCTCGCCGAGGTCGACGTTGCAACCGAGGGGGGCCGGCCGCTCCTCTCTATCTTCCGCGCCACCGCCCGGCCGCGGCCCATCCGGCTGTGGCTGATGGAGCGCCACCCGCTTGGCAGCCAGGCCTTCTACCCGTTGTCGGATTACGACTGGCTGGTGGTGGTGGTCTCTGGCGACGATCCGCTGGCGCGTGACAACCTCGTCTGCTTCACCGCTTCCGGTCGGCAGGGCGTCAACTACCGGCGCGGGGTGTGGCACCACCCCTTGCTGGTGCTGGAGCCCGCCCAGGACTTCCTCATCGTCGACCGCGGTGGGCCGGGTGAGAACATCGAAGAACAACGCTTTTCCAGCGATGATCCGGTGCTTGTTTCGGTGTAGTTCGGCTGCGTGTTCGGACGTGTTCAGACCCCTGTTCAGGGCCGGTGATGCTCGTGCCAATGGCGCGCGATGTCGATGCGCCGGGCGAGCCACACCCCTTCATGTCCGGCGATATGATCGAGGAAACGCATCAGCCCGGCAGTGCGCCCCGGCCGGCCGGCGAGGCGGCAGTGGAGGCCGACATTCATCATTTTCGGCGCCCCCGCCTTGCCCTCGGCATAGAGCACATCGAAGGAATCGCGCAGGTAAGTGTAGAACTGCTCGGCCGAGTTGAAGCCCTGCGGAGTGGCAAAGCGCATGTCATTGTTATCGAGCGTGTAGGGGATGATGAGATGGGGGCCCTTCGGTCCTTCGATCCAGTAAGGCAGATCGTCGGCATAACTGTCTGAGGAATAAAGGAAACCTCCCTCCTCCATGACCAGTTCGGTGGTGTGGACCGAGGTGCGCCCGGTGTACCAGCCAAGCGGGCGGGCGCCCGTCATCTTCTCGTGGATGCGGATCGCCTCGGCCATGTGGGCGCGTTCCTCATCCATGGAAAAATCCTTGTATTCTATCCACTTGAGCCCATGTGAGGCGACCTCCCAATCCGCCTCCAGCATCGCCTTCACCTGCTCGGGACCACGCTCCAGTGCCGTTGCAACGCCGTATAAGGTCACAGGGATTTCGCGGCCGCTGAAAAGCCGCCACAAGCGCCAGAAGCCGGCGCGCGGGCCGTATTCGTAGATCGATTCCATGTTCATGTGGCGCATCCCCGGCCATGGCTGGGCGCCCACAATCTCGGACAGGAAAGCCTCCGAGGCCTCGTCTCCGTGCAGGATCGAGTTCTCGCCGCCCTCCTCGTAATTGATGACGAACTGCACCGCGATTTTTGCCCCGCCCGGCCAGCGCGGGTCGGGAGTGGAACGGCCATAACCCTTCAGATCGCGCGGATAACTTCTCTCCATCATGCCTTCTCCTCAAGTCGGTGGACGCAGCGTCCGGCCACGTAGGTGGCTGACACGGCCCGGTCGTCACCCAGCATCATCAGCGCAAACAATTGATCTTCAAGGCTTTCCGACAGCTCATGACGGGCGGTAAGGACCGGAGTAGCGCGCGGATCGAGCACCACGATGTCGGCCCAGTTGCCGACATCGAGGCTGCCTGTCTGCTCCAGCCCCGCCAGCCCGGCATTGCCGCGCGTGGCCAGCGCGAAGGCATCGGCGGCGGAAAAGCGCCGGCCTTTCAGCATGGCGACCTTGTAGGCTTCCCCCATCGTCGCCAGCATGGAATAGCTGGTGCCGCCGGCGATGTCAGTCGCCACACCCACACGAACCGGGCGGTCCTCCGCCGCGACATGCCCGATGTCGAACAGCCCCGAGCCGAGGAAGGTATTGGAGGTGGGGCAATGGATGATCGCCGATCCGGACTCGGCCAGCCGGGCGCATTCGCGCTCGCTCAAATGGATGCCGTGGGCAAACAGGCTCCTCGGGCCCAGAAGGCCGAAGCGGTCATAGACGTCGGTGTAGTCTTTTGCGGCGGGAAACAGCGCCGCCACCGTCTCGATCTCGCCACGGCTTTCCGACAGGTGCGTCTGCATCACGAGCGAGGGATGATCCTTCACCAGGTCGCCGGCCACCTGAAGCTGGGCATCCGAAGAGGTCACCGCAAAGCGCGGGGTGATGGCGTATTGCAGCCGTCCGCGCCCGTGCCAGGCCTCGATCAGCTCGGCCGACTCCCTGCCTGACGTCTCGGCATCGTCCTCGACATCGGGGCGGGCGTTGCGGTCCATCATGGTCTTGCCGGTGGTGAGCGCCATGCCCTCGGTCTCGGCGGCGGCAAACAGCGCTTCGGCAGCGCATTTGTGCACCGAGGAAAAAGCAAGCGCCGACGTGGTGCCATGGCGGAAAAGGCTTTTGAGGAAATCGTGCGCGCGCGCGTCCGCCCATTGCCGGTCGCCGTAGCGCGCCTCCTCGGGGAAGGTGAAGCGGGCGAGCCAGTCGAGGAGATCGAGGCCGGGCGCGGCCAGCATGCGGTATTGCGGGAAATGGATATGGGCATCGACGAAGCCGGGCAGGATCAGACGTCCGCCCCAGTCCTCGACCGGGGCGTCGCGATAGCCCTCCGGCAGGTCCGAGCGCTCGCCGCTCCAGGCGATGCGTCCGTCGCTCTCGATGACCAGCGCTCCGCCGGCGATGTGGCGCGGCAGGACATGATCGCCGTAATGCGCCGGGGCGGCATCGAAGCTGACGATATCGCCGACAAGGACAAGCGCGCTCATGGGCTCACCCGATCCTCGATGCGGAAGCGGAAAATGCGCATGACCTGCTCCAATGCGGTTGCGAACTCGGCCTCGGGCTCATGCTCCAGACGCTCCTCGAAGGCGGCAAGGATCCGCTGCTTGGTGGCACCCTTCACCGCGAAGATAAAGGGAAAGCCGAAGCGGGCGCGGTAGGCTTCGTTCAAACGGGTGAAACGGGTGAACTCTTGGGCCGTCAGGCTGGCCAGCCCTGCGTCGACTTGTTCGCGGGCGGAATCGTCGGTGAGATTGCCGGTGATCGCCGCCTTGCCGGCAAGGTCAGGATGGGCGCGGATGAGCGCAAGTTGCGCTTCGGGTGAGGCTGCGGAAAGCGTCTCTTCGAAGGCGGCGATCATGGCTTCGCGGTCAGCGAACGGGCGGCGGCGTTCGGTGCCTTCGGCGACCCAAGGCGAATGCTCGGCCACGTCGCCGAAACGGGCGATGAAGTCCGCGGCAGTGAGGGCGTTGATCTGGTCGACGGTCAAGGTTGCCAGGCCTTTTTATTGCGCATCGAGCCAGGCGCCCAGTTTGGCGCGCTCGACGTCGGTCATGCCGGTCTCGTTGCCGAGCGGCATGACGTCCGATTCGACGGCGAACTGGCGGATGAGCCTGGCATAACGGCGCACCTCATCAAGGGTTTCGAGCTTGACGCCCTTGGGCGGGGTATCGAAGCCTTCATGCGTGGGCTTTTCGGCATGGCACATGACGCAGTGCTTGCGGGTGAGCGCGATGACCTCGGCATCGCTCACCTTGAGGCCGGCGGTCGAGCGCTTGACCGGCGCCGTCATCCAGATGGCGGCGATGAGACAGACGGCGATCACCGGCAGGGCCCAGGCGATCTTCGCCAGCGGGTCGCCCACCTCGTGGCGCACCAGGAAATGGCGCAGCACGGCGCCGCCCACCACGATAAGCCCCACCAGCGCCCAGGCCTGATTTGCGGCCGACAGCATGGGATAGTGGCCCGAAACCATCATCACGATGACCGGCAGGGTGAGATAGGTGTTGTGCACCGAGCGCATCTTGCCGGTGGCGCCCAGCGCCGGGTCGGGTTCGCTGCCGGCGATCAGCGCTTCGGTGATCTTCTTCTGGTTGGGGATGATCACCATGAAGACGTTGACTGCCATGATGGTGCCGATGAAGGCGCCCACCTGCACCAGCGCGCTGCGGCCGGAAAATACATGGGTGTAAAACCAGGCCGCTGCCAGGATGAGCCCGAACACCGCGCCGGCGAGCAGGTCCTGGCGCTTCTTGAGTGGCGAACGGCACAAGGCATCGTAGATGAGCCACCCGACTAGCAGGCTGCCCGCCGAAAGGGCGATCGCCTGCCAGGGCTGAAGCTCCATGACGCCCGGGTCGATCAGCCATGACCTAGCGTTGAGGTAATACTGGACGATCAGCAGCGCAAAGCCGGTGACCCAGGTGAGATAGGCCTCCCACTTGTACCAGATGAGATCGTCGGGCAGCGTCTTGGGCGCGACCGTGTATTTCTCGACCTGATAGAAGCCGCCGCCATGCACCTCCCAGGCGGTGCCGGCCACGCCCTCGCGCATGCCAGAGCGGGGCTTGAGCGACAGGTCGAGGGCGATGAAATAGAACGAGGTGCCGATCCAGCCGATACCGGCGATCAGGTGGCCCCAGCGCAGCAGGAGGTTGATCCAGTCGGCGGCAAAGGCAGTCATGGCAGTCCCTCATCATCATCGGTGGCGCATCGCCGAGTATCCCCGGCCCACCGAAAAAGCCGACGTGACCGAGCTTTCGGCAATACAGCCGAACCCCCACCCCCGGCCCCTCCCCACAAGGGCGAGGGGAGCGGCCGGGCGTGCAGCGTCTCACGTGTCTTCCACCCCGTCATGGCGGGACTTGATCCCGCCAACCATTCCGCCAGCCTCACGGCTTGCCGCGATCCCTGCGGATTGGACACCGGCATCAAGTGCCGGGGTGACGGAGAGCGGGGCAACGCCGGCGTCACCCCCACAGTTGGCGATTTACTGCGGCAGCTTGTCGTCGATGCCCTTCACGTACCAGTTGAGGCCGAGGATCTCCTTGTCCGGCATCACCGCGCCGGCCTTCACCATCAGCTTGCCGGCCTGGTTGTAGATGGGCCCGTGGAACGGGTTGAGCTTGCCCGAGGCAATCTCGTCGACCGTCTGCTGCGCCATCTTGGCGACGCTTTCGGGCATGTTGGTGAAGGGCGCCATCTTGACGGTGCCCTCTGCCATGCCGGTCCAGGAGGCTTGCGATTTCCAGGTGCCGTTCATCACCGCCTTGATGCGGCTCACGTAATAGGGGCCCCAGTTGTCGACCAGGGCGGTGAGCTGGGCGTGCGGGCCGTACTTGATCATGTCGGAGGCCTGCCCGAAGGCGTGGATGCCCTTATCTTCGGCCACCTGCATGGGGGCGCTGGAATCGGTATGCTGGACGAGGATGTCACAGCCCTGACCGACCAGCACCTTGGCGGCGTCGGCCTCCTTGCCCGGGTCGTACCAGGAGTTCACCCAGATGACCGAGATCTTGAAGTTCGGGTTCACCGACTGGGCGCCGAGCATGAAGCTGTCGATGCCGGCCACCACCTCGGGGATGGGAAAGGACACGATGTAGCCGGCCTTGCCGGTCTTGGACACGCTGGCCGCGATCTTGCCGGCGACATAGCGGCCCTCGTGGAATTTCAGGTTGTAGGTGGTGACGTTCTTGGCGGTCTTGTAGCCGGTGGCGTGCTCGAACTTCACCTTGGGAAAGCGCTTGGCCACCTTGATAGTGGCATCCATGAAGCCGAAGGAGGTGGTGAAGATGATGTCGCAGCCGCCGCGGGCAAGACGCGTGATGGCGCGCTCGGCGTCAGGCCCTTCGGCGATGTTCTCCAGGTACACCGTCTGCAGCTGGTCGCCCAGCATCTTCTTGGCATAGAGGCGGCCCTGATCGTGCTGGTAGGTGTAACCGTGGTCGCCGATGGCGCCGACATAGACCCAGCAGGCCTTGAGCTTGGCTTCGGCGCCCACCGCGCCGAGCGCCAGCGCCAGCGCCAGCGTGCAAGCCAGTGTGATCCATTTCTTCATTGCCAGTCTCCCTTTTCGGTTCGGTTGCGTTCGATGTCCATGTGCGGCTCTAGGTTTCAAAATTTTTTGGGCCTCCGCGGCAGGCCGCCCGCCACGGACGCGCCGGTTCAGCGATCAGGCACGAAAGGCTGTCCCAGGGCAGCCGGGGTGTTGGCGCGGGTGAGCGTCTTGTTGCCGGAGATGACGACCAGCGCCACCACGGTCACGATGTAGGGCAGCGACGATAAGAACTGCGAGGGAATGCCGAGCCCGAGGCTCTGTACGTAAAAGCCGAGGATCATCACCGTGCCGAAGAGATAGGCGCCGGCCACCACCCGCGCCGGGCGCCAGGAGGCAAATACCACCAGCGCCAGCGCGATCCAGCCGCGCCCGGCCGTCATGTTCTCGATCCACGAGGGGGTATAGGCGAGCGACAGATAACCCCCGGCAAGACCGGCACAGGCGCCGCCGAACAGCACGCAAGCGTAGCGCACGGCAATGACATTGTAGCCGAGCGCATGGGCCGAGGCATGGCTGTCGCCGACGGCACGGATGATAAGGCCGGCGCGCGTGGTGAACAGGACCCAAGCGACGGCGGCTGCCAGCACCAGCGAGGCATAGACCAGCAGGTCCTGCCCGAAGATAAGCGGACCGACGAGGGGGATGTCGGAAAGGCCCGGAATGTGGATGTTGCCGAGCTTGACGCCGGGCTGGCCGACGAAGGGCTCGCCGATGACGCCCGACAGGCCCAGCCCCAGAAGCGTCAGCGCCAGGCCCGTCGCCACCTGGTTGGTCACCAGCGTCAGGGTGAGAAAACCAAAGAGAAGTGCCATGGCCATGCCGGCGACGATCGCGGCGAGCACGCCGACCCATACCGAGCCCGAAAGATAACCGGCGCCGAAGCCGCACACCGCGCCCATCACCATCATGCCCTCGACGCCGAGATTGAGGACGCCGGAGCGCTCGGCCACCAGCTCGCCCAGGGCGGCCAGAAGCAGAGGCGTCGAGGCGGTGATGATGGTGAGGATGATGGCAAGGAAGGCGTGCATGGCGGTCCTCCCTTCACTGCCTCGCGCCCGACCAGCCGAAGGCGGCGAGACGGATGCGGTAAAGGATGAGGGTGTCGCAGGCGAGGATGTAGAACAGGAGGATGCCCTGGAACACGCGGGCAATCTTGTCGGAGAGACCGAGCGCCACCTGCGCCCCCTCGCCGCCCAGGTAACTCAATGCCAGCATCAGCCCCGCCGCCACCACGCCGAGCGGATTGAGGCGGCCGAGAAAGGCGACGATGATGGCGGTAAAGCCGTACCCGGGTGAAATCGACGGTTGCAGATGGCCAATGGGACCGGCCACCTCCGAGATGCCGGCAAGCCCGGCAAGCCCGCCCGAGACAAGGAAGCCGAACCAGATGGAGCGGTTGCGCGAGAAGCCGGCGAAGGCACCGGCGCGCGGGGTCGAGCCGATCACCCGGATCTCGAACCCTTTCAGCATGCGCGCCATGACGACGGCCAGCACAATGGCGGCAATGAGGGCGAAAGCGATGCCGAGATGCACCCGGCTGTCGGAGAGCGTGGGCAGGACCTGCCAGCCGTCGAATGCGACCGATTTGGGGAAGTTGAAGCCATGGGGATCGCGCCACGGCCCTCTCACCAGCCAGTCGAGGCCCAGTTGCGCCACATAGACCAGCATCAACGACGACAAGATTTCGCTCGCCCCGAAGCGCACCTTGAGAAAGGCCGGGATCGCCCCCCAGGCCATGCCGCCGAGGACGCCCATCAACAGCATCACCGGCAGCACCGTCGGGTCCTGCCAGGAGGGGATGAGTACCGGGAACAGCGAGCCGGCCACGGCGCCCGCCACGAGTTGTCCCTCGGCGCCGATGTTCCACACATTGGCGCTGTAGCCGATGGCAAGCCCGACACCGATGAGCACCAGGGGCCCCGCCTTCACCAGGAGCTCCTCGATCGACCACAGACTGGTGAGCGGATCGAGGAAGTAGATGTAGAGGGCGCTGAACGGGTTGAAGCCTAAGAGCGCGAAGATGATGCCGCCGGTCACAAGCGTCAGCCCCACGGCGATGAAGGGCGAGGCGATGGCCATCGTCCTGGAGTGCTCGGGGCGCCGTTCGAGGTAGAGCCGCATCACACCGCCTCCGCCACCGGCTGGCGCGCCTTCTCATGGGCGCCGGCCATCAGCAGGCCAATGCGCTCGGTGGTCAGCCCTCGCGCCGGCTCGGCCGCGGACAGCTCGCCGCGCGAAATCACGGCGATGCGGTCGGCGATCTCGAAAATCTCATCGAGATCCTGCGAGATGACGAGCACCGCCGAACCGGAGCGGGCGAGATCGAGGAGCGCCTGGCGGATGAGGGCGGCAGCGCCCGCATCGACACCCCAGGTCGGCTGGTTGACGATGAGAATCTTCGGCTGGCGGTCGAGTTCGCGCCCGACCACGAATTTCTGCAGGTTTCCCCCCGACAAGGCGCGCGCCTCGGGATCGGGCTTGCCCTTCCTAACGTCGAAGTCGCGCGAAATTCTTTGGTTGAGCTCGGCGGCGCGGGCGAAATCGACGAAGCCGCCGGCGGCAAGGCCATCCTTGCCGCTGTGGCGCGTAAGGACGACGTTCTCGGACAAAGTGAAGCCCGGCGCGGCGCCATGGCCGAGGCGCTCTTCCGGTACGAAGGCCGCCCCCAATGCCCGGCGGGCGTTAATGCGCAAGGACGCGCAAGGGGTTCCGCCCATGGAGATGGCATCGCCGGGGCTCGTGGTGCGCTCGCCTGAAAGGGCTAGAAACAGCTCGCCCTGCCCGTTGCCGGCGACACCGGCGATGGCCACGACCTCGCCCGCGTGCACGTCGAGGGAGATGTGCTTCAAGGCGACACCAAAGGGGCCGTCGGCCGCGAGGCTAAGATTGTCGAGGGCAAGCAGCGTCTCGCCCGCATGCTCGGGGCTCGTCGCCTTCACGTCGTGAACGTCGCCGCCGACCATCAGGCGGGCGAGGCTGGCGGCGGTCTCCCTGGTGGGATCGACCTCGGCCACCACCTTGCCATGACGCAGGATGGTGGCGTTGTGGCACAGGCTCTTCACCTCTTCCAGCCGGTGCGAGATGTAGAGCACGGCGCAGCCTTCCCCGGCCAACCTTCTCAACGTGATGAAAAGCTGGTCGGCCTCCTGCGGAGTGAGCACCGCGGTGGGCTCGTCCATGATAAGCAGACGCGGTTCCTGTAAAAGGCAGCGCACGATCTCGATGCGCTGGCGCTCGCCCACCGACAGATCGGCCACCACGGCAGACGGGGTGAGCGGCAGGCCGTAGTCCTTCGACACGCGCGCGATGTTCTCCGACAGGGCGGCGAGATCGTAGCGGCCGGGCAAGGCAAGCGCGATGTTCTCGGCGACAGTCAGTGCCTCGAACAGCGAGAAATGCTGGAACACCATGCCGATGCCGAGGTCGCGGGCGGCCGCCGGACTGGCGATGGTGACGGGCTCGCCCATCCAGAATAGCTCGCCGGCATTGGGTTGCAGCGCGCCGTAGATGATCTTGACCAGGGTCGACTTGCCGGCGCCGTTCTCGCCCAGGAGCGCGTGAATCTCGCCTGCGGCGACCTTCAGTGTCACCTCGTCATTGGCGGTGACGCCGCTGAAGCGCTTGACGATGCGGCTGGCCTCAAGCAGGCATGTACCGGCCCGGTCAGCGCTTGTGCCCGGCATGGCTGCTCCCCTCGCCACGGTCTCACCCCGGGTCATGAGCTTAGGCCCTTTGTCCGGCGATGTTGAGAGGCTGAGCGGCAGTTTTCACCAGCGCGTCATATTGCAGCAATTGCGCCGCCACGCTGGCCGCAATGGCCGCCGGCAGGCGCGAGCCGATGCCCTCGATGCCGATGGGGCAGACGAAGGCGTTCGCCCCCTCTTCGCTGTAGCCGATCTTCTTCAGCCGGCTCACGAAGCGGGCCCGCTTGGTGCGCGAGCCGATGACGCCGACGTAGCCGAAGCGGCGTGCGGCAAGGGCGGCCTCGATCACGGCAAGGTCGAGGGCATGACTGTGGGTGACGATGACGACGAAGGCACCATCGGGTGCATCGGAAAGGGCGGCGGGCGGATCGCTGCGGCTGTCGAGCGTGACGTTCGGTGCTACACGGGCCGGGAACGCATCGGGCCTAGGGTCGATCCAGCGCACCTCGAACGGCAATGGCGCCAGCGCCAGCATCAGCGCGCGGCCCACATGGCCGGCACCGAACAGCATGACGACGCGCCGGCGCTCGCCGAACGTTTCGGCGATGGTGCCGTCGGCGTTGAGTGCGACGGGCGTCTGGCTCCCGGCTGTGGTTTCGATGCTGCGGCAAAGATGGCGGCCGCCGAGCTTGCCGGTAGTCGTGAAGAGACCTCCTTCTTCCGCCACCGCAAGCTGCGTGACATAGGCGAGATCGTTCACCTCAAAACGCTCGATGAGAAGCCGGGCGGTGCCGCCGCAGCACTGGCCGAGATCGGGCCCGAGCACTCTCTTTTCGATGAGCGCCTCAGCACCCGCCTGAGAGATCAAACGCTGCGCGGCGCCGAGCGCCTGCCATTCAAGCGCCCCTCCACCGATGGTGCCGTGAAAGCCGCCAGATGCCGTCACCACCATGCGCGCACCCGCCTCACGCGGTGCCGATCCTTTTACCGCCAGCACGCTTACGAGAGCGCAGGGCTCGCCGCGCGCAAGGATCGATTTTATGGTGCGCCAGACCTGCATCGGATCAGACCGCCTCCTCGCCGGTCATGGCCGCGGCCGCCTTCAGGATTGCTTCCGGGGTCGCGGGGGCATCGAGCGGCGGGCAGCGGCCGGGGCTGAGGCTCGCCAGCGCATCGACAATGGCCGAGAAGACGGACAAGGCCAGCATGAAGGGCGGCTCGCCCACCGCTTTGGAGCGGTAGATGGTGGGCTTGCGGTTGCCCTCGTTCTCGTGCAGGCGCACGCGGAAATCGGCGGGGAGGTCGGAGGCGGTGGGGATCTTGTAGGTGGAGGGCGCGTGGGTGGTGAGGCGGCCTTCGGTATCGAACACCAGCTCCTCGGTGGTGAGCCAGCCGAGCCCCTGCACGAAGCCGCCCTCGATCTGGCCGATGTCAATGGCCGGATTGATGGAGCGTCCGACGTCATGCAGGATGTCGACGCGGTCGAGGCGCATCTCGCCGGTGAGGGTATCGACGGTCACCTCCGAGCATGCCGCGCCATAGGCAAAATAGTAAAACGGGCGGCCCTCGACCTTTTCGCGCACCCAGTCGATTTCCGGGGTGGCGTAAAAGCCCGTCGCCGACAGCGGCACTCGGTTGAGGACCGCCTGGCGTGCCAGGTCGGTAAAACGCATGGACTTGCCGCCGGCCCTTACTTCGCCCCTCTCGAAACGCACTTCGTTGGCGCCGCTGCCCAGCTTTTCCGCTGCCAGGGCCGCCATGCGCTCGCGAATGGTCTCGGCAGCGGCGCGCGCGGCCATGCCGTTGAGGTCGGAGCCGGAGGAGGCCGCGGTCGGTGAGGTGTTGGGCACCTTGGCGGTAGTGGTGGCGGTTATGTGTATCCGGTCGAGGCCGATTCCGAAGACCTCGGCGACCACTTGCGCCACCTTCATGTAGAGCCCCTGGCCCATCTCGGTGCCGCCATGATTGAGTTGCACCGACCCGTCGCCATAGACATGGACAAGGGCGCCGGCCTGGTTGAGGTGCGGCAGGGTGAAGGAAATGCCGAACTTGACCGGCGTCAGGGCGAGACCTTTTCGCAGTGTGCCGCCCTTGGCGTTGTAGGCCGTGACGTCTGAGCGGCGGGCGCGGTAGTCGCTGGAGGCTTCGAGCTCGTCCACCATCTCGACGATGATGTTGTCGGCAACCTGCATGCCGTAAGGCGTGACGTCCCGGCCGTCGGCATAGAAATTCGCCTTCCTCACATCGAGCGGATCGCGCCCGGTGGCACAGGCGATCTCGTCCATCATGCGCTCGGCAAAGAGCATGCCCTGGGGCCCGCCAAAACCGCGGAAGGCGGTGTTGGAGACGGTGTTGGTGCGCACGCGTTTGGAATGGATGCGCACCGACGGGTAGAAATAGGCATTATCGGCGTGGAACATGGTGCGGTCGTTGACGCCCAGCGACAGATCGGCCGAACAGCCGCAGCGGCCGAAAAAGGCGACGTCCACCGCCTCGATGCGGCCGTCATTGTCGTAGCCATAGCGGTAATCGACGCGGAAATCGTGGCGCTTGCCGGTGGCGATCATGTCATCATCGCGATCGAGGCGCATCTTGGCCGGGCGGCCGGTGAGACGCGCGGTCAGGGCGCAAAGCGCGGCCCATTGCGCGGCCTGCGATTCCTTGCCGCCGAAACCGCCGCCCATGCGTCGGCAGGCGCATTCCACGCGCGCATCGGGCGCCCCCAGCATTCTTGCGACGAGGTGTTGCACTTCGCTCGGGTGCTGGGTGGAGCAGTACACCAGCGCCCCGCCCTCCTCGGCCGGCAGGGCGAGCGAGACCTGGCCTTCGAGATAGAAATGCTCCTGCCCGCCGATGCGCATAGTGCCCTCGTCGCGATGGGCCGAACCGTTGATGACGGTCGATGGATTACCACGCAGGAACTCGTAAGGCGGCAGCACCTTGCCGTCGCGGGCGAGGCCCTCATCCACCGTCACCGCCGGTTCCATGGTCTCGATCTCGATCTTCGCCAGGCGCGCGGCGCGGCGGGCCTGATCGCGGGTCTCGGCGGCGACGGCGAACATCACCTGTCCGTGGAACGCCACCTCGTCCTCGGCAAGGATGGGGTCATCACCGAGCGACGGGCTGCAATTGTTGCTGCCGGGGATGTCGGCCGCGGTCAGCACGCGCACCACCCCGGGGGCAGCGTGCACCGCATCGAGGTCGAGGCTGACGACGCGCCCGGCGGCCTTGGGCGAAAGGCCGGGCGCCAGGTGCAGCGTGCCTACCGGTTCCGGCATATCGTCCACATAAGGCGCATTGCCCTGCACGTGGCGGCGGGCGCTGTCGTGGGCGAGCGCCTTGCCGAGGCTCGATGCAGTCTTCAGGTCATGCGGCGCGTTCATCGCCTCTCTCCCTGAAGCCGGTGATGCGGGTTTGACGGGTATCGGCGCCGGCAATTTCCCTCAGCGCCTTCACCAGAAGTGCCTTTGCCGCCTGCATGCGGTAGTTGGCAGAGGCGCGCATGTCGGTGATGGGGGCGAAATCGGCATCGAGGGCCGCAACGGCGGGTTGCCAGCTTTCGGGGCTGGCGAGTTCGGCGCCGGTCAGGGCCGCTTCGGCCTTTGTGGCACGCTTGGGGGTTGCCGCCATGCCGCCATAGGCGATGCGGGCGGAGGTGAGCTTTCCGGCCTTAGAACACAGCTTGAACGCGCCCAGAACAGCGGAGATATCCTGATCGAACCGCTTGGAAATCTTGTAGCAACGCACGTGTTCGCCGGTGTTCTGGCGCGGCACGCGGATGCGCGAGACGAACTCACCCGGCCTCCGGTCTTGCCTGCCATAGGCGATGAAGAAATCTTCCAGGTTCACAGTGCGCTCGCCCGCGGTAGAGGCAAGCTCGATGGTCGCGCCCAGCGCGATGAGCATGGGCGGGGTGTCGCCGATGGGCGAGCCGTTGGCGATGTTGCCGCCGACGGTGCCGGCCGCCCTCACCTGCCGCGAGCCCAGCCGCCGCACCACCTCGCCGATGTCGGGATCGAGGCGGGTGAGCGCGGCATGGGCATCGCGGTAGGTGGCCCCAGCACCGAGGATCAGCGCATCGTCGGCCTCGATGACGTCAGCGAAACCGGCGATGCGGCCGAGATGGATGATCTGCGGCAGTTCGCGCAATTGCTTGGTGATCCACAAGGCCACATCGGTGGCGCCCGCGACCAGCGTAGCTTCGGGATAGCGGGCATAGAGGCGGGCAAGGCCTTCGCGGCTCGACGGAGCGGCGAAGAAACGCTCTTCGCTGCCGGCAAAAATGTCCCTGCAGTCGGCGAGCCGTGACAGTTTTTCCGCCGTTTCACCCGCAGCCTTGGCATAGCGGTCATCGGCGGGTTTTTTGGCGCAAGCGGCGAACGCGGCATCGACGATGGGACGGTAACCGGTGCAGCGGCACAGGTTGCCGGCCAGCCAGTCGGTGACGGTGTTGCGCCCAGGTGCAGGGCCGCCGGCATGGTAGAGGGTGAACAGGCCCATGACGAAGCCGGGGGTGCAAAAACCGCATTGCGAGGCGTGATGGTCCACCAACGCCTGCTGCACCGGGTGCAGCCTGCCGTCCTCGGCTAGGTCGTCCACCACCACCAGTTCCTTGCCGTCGAGCATGCCGAGAAGATGGATGCAGGCATTGACCGGCTCGTAGGTGACCTTGCCATTGCGCAAGCTCCCGACGGCCACGGTGCAGGCGCCACAATCGCCCTCGTTGCAGCCCTCCTTCGTACCCGTCAGGCGCCGCTCGATGCGCAGCCAGTCGAGCAGCGTGGTCATCGGGGAAAAATCGCTGATCTCGACGATCTCGCCGCGATGCAGGAAGCGGATGGATGCGCGCTCAGGCATCGTCAGCTCCCGCGATAGGTGGAATAGCCGTAAGGCGCCAGAAGCAGCGGCACGTGGTAATGCTCGTCGGGGGCGGAGACGGCGAAACGCACGGGCACCACGTCGAGGAAGGCCGTGCCGCTCGACCGGCTCTTCAGATAATCGCCGGCATGGAAGCGCAGCTCATAGGTGCCGGCGGTGAGGCCGGGCCCTTCCAGCAGTGCGCCGTCGACGCGGCCGTCGGCATTGGTAGTGACGGTGCGCACCTTCTGCGGGGTTTTGTCCAGCCGCCACAGCTCGATCACCAGCCCGGCAGCCGGGCGTCCCGCCGCCACGTCGAGCACATGGGTTGTAAGCCTGCCTGCCATTCGCCCTCCCAATCGCGACTGGCCACGGATGGCGCATTGTGACCCAGAATGAACGTTCTAAAAAGATCAAAGACTAGTACGAAGCGTGCGCAAAATTGCATCACAATACCGGCCATGTCCTCATTCCTTCGAAGGCGTGGCGAAAGAAGGCCTCGGCTGCAAGGCTGGCGGGACGGCCGGCGGGGCGCACCAGCATGAGTTCGTCGGCCGGCAGGCCGGGATCGGCGAGGGCCACGAATTTGAGGCTTCCCGAAGCCAGTTGCGGCTCGATGCCGATGCGTGGCTGGAAGGCGATGAGGCCGCCCGATGCCGCCAGCGCCGCCATGACGCGGGGCGAATTCGACTCCAGCGCCGGGCGCGGGCGCTGCTTCAGAGGGCGCATCGCCTGCTCCAGCGCTGCCCTGAGACTGAGACCCCGCGCCGGCAATGCGTAGGGGTGAGCAAGGCAATCGGCGACGGTGAGTTGTTTGCGCCCGGCCAGCGGGTGATCGGGCGCCATGACCGCGCCGATGGGCAGCTTGTCCGACCACGCGATTTCCAGGCCCTCCAGCGACTGCGGGTTGAAGGTGAAGCCGAGATCGGCCTCGCGCCGCTCCACCAGGCGCGCCACCTGATCGGAGCCGGTGATGGTGAGCACCACCTCGATGCCGCCATAGCGCGCAGCGAAGGCGGCGATGAGCTGCGGCAGGAGGTTGACCGACACCGTCTCCACGCTGGCAAGCCGCACCTTGCCGCGCTTGAGACCTCTCAGCGCGTCGACCGCCGCCAGCACGTCTTCATACCCTTGCAAGGTCTCGCGGCAGGCGGCGAGCAGCAACTGCCCTGCCTCGGTCGGCACCATGGCGCGGCCGGTGCGCTCGAACAGCCGCAAGCCCAGCGCCTGCTCCAGCATCAGCACCTGGCGGTTGATGGCCGATGCGGCGATGTTGAGCTCGCGCGATGCGGCCCGCACGGAGCCGGCAGTGGCCACGGCGGCAAAGTAGCGAAAGGCGGTGGAGAGGATGGCCTCATCGATGCGCATCTCTTGCCGCCCCTGTTCCTGGCCCCGCTTTTCGCCTAATCGTGGCGAGCATAGCCCGAATGAGCGGACCGGCAAGATGACCTTGAGCCTTTCCTATCTCGAACGCCTCATCGCCTTCCCCACAGTGAGCCGAGACAGTAATCTCGATCTCATCGCTTTCGTGCGCGAGGAGTTGGGCAAGCTGGGCATCGACAGCCAGCTCGTGCACGACGAGACGGGCAGGAAGGCCAATCTCTATGCCACCATCGGCCCGCGCGATGAGCCCGGCATCATGCTCTCGGGCCACACCGACGTGGTGCCCGTCGAAGGCCAGGCGTGGTCGAGCGATGCTTTTACCCTGCGGCGCGAGGGCGGGCGGCTTTACGGGCGCGGCAGCGCCGACATGAAGGGGTTTATCGCCGCGTGCCTGGCCATGGCCCATGAAGCCGTGGGGAAAAAGCTCGCCACGCCGATCCACTTCGCCTTCAGCTATGACGAGGAGATCGGCTGTGTCGGAGTGCGGCGCCTCATCGACATGCTGGAGAAAGCGCCGTTGCGCCCGCGCCTTGCCATTATCGGCGAGCCGACGCTCATGCGGGTGGTAACCGCCCACAAGGGCAAGGCGGCGATGCGCGTTTCCTGCACCGGGCTGGAGGCGCATTCGAGTCTGGCGCCGGAAGGCGTCAACGCCATTCACCTGGCGCTCGATGTCGTCTCCGCCATCCGCGCCCTGCAGGCCGAGATCGCCGAGACGGGCACGCGCGACGGCGATTACGATATTCCCTACACCACCCTGCATGTGGGTCGCATCCGCGGCGGCGAGACGCTCAATATCGTGCCCAATGAAACGCATTTCGATTTCGAGATCCGGCATCTACCGGCCGACGATCCGGATGCTCTCATTGCCCGCATCAAGGCTGTCGCCGAGAAAATCGTGGCTGAAGCACGCAAGCGCTTTGCCGGGGCTGCCATCGGCTTTGAACCCATCAACGCCTATCCGGCGCTCGATACCCCGCCCGACAGCGAGGCGGTGGCCTTCGTCAAGGCACTCACCGGCGCCAATGCGACGGGCAAGATCAGCTTCGGCACCGAGGGCGGCCTATTTCAGGCCCGCCTCGGCATCCCCACGGTGGTGTGCGGCCCCGGCTCCATCGCGGTCGCGCACAAGCCGGACGAATATCTGGAGGAAAGCCAGCTAGCAGCCTGTGATGGTTTCCTCGCCCGTCTGGTCGAGCGGTTGGCAGCGTGAGGCGAGTGCATTGTCGCCTGATTTTCAAGGTTGCGCGCTGCCGTCTGGTTTTGCACCTCAGCAACCGCAGATATGTATTGATCCGACCAATTTTCGTCAGAAGTCGTCTTTGCCGGACTTTTTCCGGCAATCCATGACCACCGCTGGCGCGCTTCAATCGACGGCAGAGGCTATGGATGCCCGCGGGCAAGTGCGGGCATGACAACTGATGGCGGAAACAGCGGTGCGCGCTCGCGGGATGACGGCTGGCGGCCGCGGCCTATTGCTTCTTCAGATCGGCTTCCAGCTGCTGGATGCGTTGTTGGGCGAAGGCATATTGGCGGGAGACGGGCGGAAACAGGTAGAGGACGAAGCGGTAGAGCGCGAGCGCTTCACCCTTGTGGCCCGTCTTTGCCAGGAGGTCGGCCTTGCCCAGATTGGCCATTGGCTGGCGTTTGTCGATGGCGAGCGCCTTGTCGAAATTGACCATGGCCTCTTTCTCTTTGCCGCGGGTGTTGGCGAGCGAGCCCAGATATGTCCAGGCAAGCGCCATGTTGGGCTCGATCTTAAGCGCCGCCTTGAACTCCGCTTCGGCCTGATCGTATTCCTTGCGGATGAGGTGCATGGCCCCGAGCGCGATATGAGCGCGGGCGTTTTTCGGATCGAGCAGCGTCGCGGCCGAGAAATTGGCCATCGGCTCGTCGGTCTCGCCGTAGATGCCATAGGAGATGTAGCCATGCGCCACCAGCGCCTTGGCGCGCGTGACGGCATCGACCTTGTCGTCGTTGATGATCGAATTGCAGGCATCCAGCCGTTCGAAAGGATCGCCCTTCTCGCATTCATCGAGCGTGGCGGCAGCCAGAGATGTCGTCGTCGTCAGGACAGCAACTGCCAGCATTGCCGCCGTCGCCAGCCGGGGTGGTGAAATGCCAATCGCTCGTGCCCGCCGCATACCAGCTCCCGCTCCCCTCGTCTGCCCGCGCTTCCAAGACGGCCGCATCTTTATCAATTATGAGGCAGTTTGTTGACGATCGCGAGTCCGCGGTTGCCGCAGGCAATCCGCAGCCAATCTACGGATCGCCAGCCACGCCATATCTCGGGGCCCTGGTGGGATCGAGGGCGCGGTCGAGATAGGCCTGCATCTGCGGCTCGTAGTCGGTCCACAGACGGCGCAGGAAGGCGACGGGGTCGTCGTCGTCCCAGTCGCATCTGAGATCGACCAGGGGAAAGGGTTGCTCGTCGACCACCAAAAGGGCGGAGGAACGAACGGGGCCTTCCTCGCCGCCGGCGGCAAGCCCGGCTTCGAGCGCGCGCAACAGGCGTTCGGCCAGATGCTCGTGGGCATTGGCGGCAAAGGCATCGGTCATGGCGGCCGGCACCTCGATGGAGGTCAAGAGGTTGCCGGCGGCGATGCAGCCGTGATCGACGGCGATGGAATTGGTGCCGAGGATGTGGTTGCCGGTATAGCTGGCGGTCTCGCCCTTGTCGTCGACCACGGTGATCTGGCGGTAGTCGAGATGCTCACGCCCGGCGATGGCGCGGGCGAGCGCATCGTCGGCATCACGGCCCTTGGCGAGGAGATCGAGGATGCGCGGGCCGAAGGTGGGATCGGTGACGTTCTGGGTGGCGACCGCGCCCACCCCGGCGCGGGCGTGCGGGCAGCGCGCGCCGACGCAGATGGACGAGGTGGTAATCGCCACGCCGAACATGCCGGTCCTGTCGCAGCGCCCGGCGATGGAAAAGGTCATGTGGAAGGCCCCGTCAGTGAGCGGTGGATATACCCCATGAAATCATGAATCTCGCGCTCGAGCCAGCTTAACGGGCCGCCTTCGGCCGACGGCGCGCGGCTGCCCTGAAAAATGCCCTCGACCACGAAGCGGTCCTCGGCGTTCACCCTGTCGAAGAAGGAGACGAGCTCGTCCACCCAGGCGCTCGAGCCCCCGCCCAACGCGGCGTGCACCTCAGGCGCCACCGCCACGCCGAAGCGGACGTGTACTTCGGCGATACCCTTCGGCCTGAGCGACAGATACCACAGGTGATCGGGCGCCAGCACGTACATGTGGCAGGGATAGGCGGTGGGCATGATCGAGGTGAAGCGCTGAGCGCCTTCCAGCACCGTGTTGTCGGGGTGGGCGCGGCCGTAGGTGGCTTTGTCGGTCTTGGTAAAAGTCTGGTAGGCGAAGTGGGGATCGACGGTTTCGGGAAACATCGTGTCGCCCACCGGGAACCACTTGCCGACGGTCGCCTTGTGGACAACGGGCAGGTGATAGCCTTCCATGAAGTTTTCGGTGAGCAGCTTCCAGTTGGTCTGCCAGACATGGTCCTGGTGGACGACCGGGACATAGCCCTCCATGCGGTAGGGTGCGACGACCGGGTGGAGGCCGGCGAGGCGTTCGGCCACGGGTCGGGCTTGCCGGTTCAGGGTGACGTAAATCCAGCCGTTCCAGATCTCGGTGCGCAAGGGCGGCAGCGCGATGGCGGACTTGTCAAAGCCTTCCGCACTTTCCATGTGGCCGGCGCCGATCAGCCGGCCTTCGAGGTCGTAAGTCCAGGCGTGATAAGGGCAGACGATGCGGGCGCAGTGCCCGCGGCCTTCGACGAGGCGCATCATGCGGTGGCGGCAGACGTTGGAGAAGCTGCGGATTTCTCCGTCGCGGCCGCGCGCCACGATGATGGGCTCATCGCCGATGGAAAAGGTGAGGTAGTCGCCGGGATCGGGGATGTCGGCGGCAAGGCCGGGGCAATGCCATTCGCGCGCAAAAATGCGGTCGAGTTCCAGGGCATGGATTTCGGGCGAATTGTACAAGCCGGGCGGCATGGCCCGGGCGGCACTGAGCGGGCGCCTTGCCAGTTTGCCCAGTTGCGCCAGAAGCCGGTCGCTTTCGCTGCTCATGGCAGACCCTCATTCGGGAATGACGGCTGTGACCTCGATCTCCACCACCCATTCGGGACGGGCAAGCGCCGGGACCACGATGCCGGTGGAGCAGGGAAAGACACCTTTGAGCCACTTGCCCATCTCCCGATAGACCGCCTCGCGATAGCGGATATCGGTGAGATAGACCACGATGCGGCAGATGTGGGAGAGCTCGGAGCCCGCCTCCTCCAGCAGCATCTTGATGTTCTCCATCGCCTTGCGCGCCTGCAGGCCGGCATCGCCCACATGCAGCGACTCGCGGGTTTCCAGGTCCTGAGCCACCTGGCCGCGCAGGAACACCATGGTGCCTTTGGCCACCACCGCCTGGCACAGGTCGTTGTCGAGATTCTGCTCGGGATAGGTGTCCTTGGTGTTGAAGGGCCGAATGCGGCGGTGGGTAGGCATGTGGTTTCGGGTCCTTTATTCGGCGGCCTTCTTGGCCTGCCCCCAAATGCGGTCGGAGAGACCGCCCGCCTTCTGGGCGAATTCCAGCGGGCCGTTCCAGTCGAAACTGCGATAGACGGCGGCCAGATGCGCGAACGGCGGCGACTGGGCAAAGAGCTGGAACGTCAGCCGGTGGCCGGCGTAATCGGAATTGAGCAGGTCGCGGGCGAGCGCCAGGAGCTTGCGCCGGTCCTCGGCCACCCACTCCTCGTTGATGGTATAGAA
>Ga0307436_1000131_pt1 | contig 31129 bp, 26 predicted proteins | sample SalMarWE160440MG_FD_202513 | JGI IMG/M metagenome (GOLD analysis project Ga0307436, IMG submission 202513) | Salt marsh sediment microbial communities from the Plum Island Ecosystem LTER, Massachusetts, United States - WE1604-40 | ecosystem: Environmental > Aquatic > Marine > Intertidal zone >...
CGCCGCTATGAGGGCAAGGAAACAGAGGGTGCCAGGCTCGGCGATGGACGGCGTGAGGCCAAGGCGGCCGACGTGCAGGCAGCGCTCGACGTCTATGGCAAGGCCGACGGGCTGCTCATCGCCGTCGTGTTTCTACTCGTGGCGCTTACCGCGATAATGTGAGCAGGCGATCGACATCGACATGGGCTTCCAGATGCGTGGCGAGGCGATTGAGCGTCTCTTCGATCGTCGCATCGTAGGTCACCGCCGTCTTGCCGCCGAAGCGTGCAAGCCACGCCGCCCGCTGTGCGTCGTCGACGAAGAGGCCATGGAGATAAGTTCCGACGACGCGTCCGTCCGGCGACTGAGCGCCTTCAGGCGCGCCGTCCTCAAAGTAGCCGAAGGGCCGCGACCGGTCCGGGCCGTCCGTGACGCCCTTGTGGATCTCGAAACCATCGTAGGAGGCGCCGTCGACGCTCGTGCCCTGAACAACCGCGAGCCGCTTCTCGGTGAGGAATGTCGTTTCGACATCGAGGAGGCCAAGCCCGAGTGTGGTCCCTGGAGGTCCCTCGACGCCGTACGGATCGTGCAGCGTGCGGCCGAGCATCTGGTAGCCGCCGCACATACCGAGCACCGCGCCGCCGCGGCGGACATGGGCCGTGATGTCCACATCGAAGCCCGCCGCGCGCAAGGCCGCAAGATCGGCGACCGTCGATTTAGACCCAGCCAGAATGATCAGATCCGCGTCCCTGGGGATCAGCGAACCGGGCCGCACGCGTATGACGTCGACGGACGGCTCCGCGTCGAGCGGATCGAGATCGTCGAAATTGGCGATGTGCGGCAGGATGGGAACCGCAACCTTGATATGGGCATGCGGCTTGGCGAGGTCAGCTGCATCAAGGGCGAGGCCATCCTCGGCCGGAAGCTTTCGCGCGTCCGGAAAGAAAGGAATGAGCCCTAGACCTTCCCAGCCGGTCATCTCGGCGATCTGCCGCATGCCGTCGGCAAAGAGCGCCGGATCGCCGCGGAACTTGTTGGCCAGGAAGCCCACGATCAGCGCCGCGTCCTCAGGATCGAGAACCGTCTTGGTGCCGACGAGGCTGGCGATGACACCGCCGCGGTCGATATCGCCGATCAGCACCACGGGCACGTCGGCCGCGCGGGCAAAGCCCATATTGGCGATGTCGTTCTCGCGCAGGTTCACTTCAGAAGCGCTCCCGGCACCCTCTACGATCACGAAGTCAGCATTGTCCTTCAGGTGCGCGAAGCTTTCGAGCACGTACGGCATGAGCTCGCGCTTGATGCGCTGGTACTCGGCCGCTTGGGCCGTGCCGTGGAAGCGGCCTTGCAGCACAATCTGTGCGCCTATCTCGCTTTGCGGCTTCAACAGCACCGGGTTCATGTGAACGCTCGGGGCGACGCGCGCAGCGCGCGCTTGCAAGGCTTGGGCGCGGCCGATCTCACCGCCGTCGATGGCGACGGCGGCGTTGTTCGACATGTTCTGCGGCTTGAACGGCAGCACTTTCAGCCCGCGGTTTGCGAGCGCACGCGCAAGGCCGGCGACGATCAGCGATTTACCGACGTCGGAACCAGTGCCCTGGAACATGAGCAAGCGGGGCGCCATGGTCAGAACTCGATGCCGGGTTGCGCCTTCACACCGGCGGCGAAATGGTGCTTCACCAGCGTCATGTCGGTGACGAGGTCGGCGGCCTCGATCAGATCGGGCTTGGCGTTCCGCCCGGTGACGACCACGTGCAGATCGGGACGGCGGCTCTTCAGCGTGGCGATGACCTCATCGAGCGGCAGATAGTCGTAACGCAGCGCGATGTTGAGCTCGTCGAGAATGACGAGACCGAAGCTCGGATCGTCCATCAACTCGACCGCCTTGGCCCAGGCGCGCTCCCCCGCGGCGATATCGCGGGCGAGATCCTGCGTCTCCCACGTAAAGCCTTCTCCCATCGAATACCAGGCGACCTGATCGCCGAATTTTCCCAGCGCGTCGCGCTCGGCCGTGTGCCACGCGCCCTTGACGAACTGCACCACGCCGACGCGCTTGCCCCGCCCCAGCATGCGGAGCGCAAGACCAAAGGCTGCGGTGGACTTGCCCTTGCCTGTGCCGGTGTGAACGATGAGCAGGCCTTTCTCGACGGTCTTGCCGGCGACCTCCTGATCCTGCACCTCTTTGCGCTTCGCCATCTTGGCGCGATGGCGTTCGGCCTCTTGCTCATCGACAGATTTGGTCATGGCGATCCTTTCACGGTGAGCGGCAGGCCGGCGACCATGAGCACGACGCGGGCCGCAACGCCTGCGAGGCGCTGATTGAGCACACCTTGCGCGTCGCGGAAGCTTCTGGCGAGCGCGTTGTCCGGCACGATGCTTAAGCCCACTTCGTTGGAGACCAGGACGGTGGCGCCAGCGCGCGCGCCAAGCGCTTGTTCCAGTCTCTGCGTGATCTCGTCGATGTTGAACGCGGCATGCATCACGTTTGCGAGCCACAAAGTTAGGCAATCAACAAGCACGGCGGCGTCTTGCGGCGCGTCGCGGAGCGCCTCTGGCAATTCATGAGGCGCCTCGATGGTCTGCCAGCCTTCGGCGCGGCGCGCTTGATGGATGGCAATGCGCGCCGCCATCTCGTCGTCGCAGGGCTCGGCCGTGGCGATATAGACCCAAGGGTGCGGCCGCGCGGTGACAAGGCTTTCGGCGTAACGGCTCTTGCCGGAGCGGGCGCCGCCGAGGATAAGGGTGACATCCCCGGCTGCGTTTGATCGCACCATCGTCAAGCGGCGTGAATGAAACGCCCGCGCACATAGCCGGCAAGCCCGCCGAGCAGCACCCAGAAAAGCAGCGTCGTCATCACCACGGCAACAACGAAGCTATGGTGCAGCCCTTCGGGAATTGGGCTTTCGTAGCTCACAGGCTGGGGCGCGCCGATCAAATGGGGCGCGACGAGCAGCGCGATGGCGGCGAGCACGGCAATCAGCGAGCGGTTATAGACCAGAAGCCCGAGCGCCGTAGCTGTGGCGAGGACCGTGCCAAGCCACCAGGCCTGGCGCGCGCCGAGATCAGCAGTGGGCATCGCGGGCAATTCAGGCGGAAGGCCGAGACCCGGCGCCAGCGTAAACACCACGAAGCCGGCCAAGCCCCAGAACACGCCCTGCCGCCAGTTCGCGATGCCGCCGAACAGCTCGCTCACCGCCACGAGCAGAAGGGCGAAGCCGATGCCGGTCAGCATGTTCGCGGCGAAGGTGAAGAAGGTCCGCTCGGCGCCGTCGGCAGGGGCCCAGCCATCGCCGTGCTCATGCTCGTGCCCCGTAGCTGCGTGTTCGTGCGCTGCGGTCCCCACCTCATGCGCATGGGCATGCGCAGCCGCGCCTTGCGCCTCATAGACCTCGGCCTTGAGGATCATCGGCGCGGTGGTGAGTTGCTGGGCGATCGTCATGCCGAGGCCAGCAAACGCGCCGGCAATGGCCGCAACGATCACGATGTTGCGGAAGTAATCCATGTCTGGGCCCTCCTTAGTGGCAGGGGAAACCCATGGAGTGGCGGTAGTCGTGTGCGGCGTTATGCACGGCCTCGATGTGGGAGAAGCCCACACCGCCGACGATGAAGGCGCCAAGCAGCATGGCCATGACGATCGGAATAGCGCGGGATGCGGTGAATGCTGCAGCGGTATTGGCGGTCGTTTCGGGCTTGGTCGAAAGGCTCGTCATCGGATCCCCTTCTCGCCCTCCACCCGAGGGCGCTGGTTCAAGGTTTCAGCCGCCGGCAGGTCTCCTGGCTCGCGGGTCGACGCCTTCCCTCGGCCTTCCCGGAAGCTCTGCTCCAGTGGCCAGTGGAGGGGTGCTCGCCGCTTACAGTTGCGGGGGCAGCCGCGGAATCGGGGGAATCCCTCACCGCGTTCCCTTCTCGCGTCCCACGGAATGCGGGGACCGACGACGAGGGCGACTATAGCTTGGTTCGGGCTCACCGCAAGCAGCGGAAGGCCGGAGCGCATTGACAAAGGGGCAGGGCGCCCCCTTAAGTGCCTGATCGACGGTCGCTCTATCCGAGAGCAAACAGGGAACGCGGTACGGATCCATCCAAATCCGCGGCTGCCCCCGCAACTGTAAGCGGCGAGCCCGAACCTTTAACAGCCACTGGGAGATGTGCTCCCCGGGAAGGCGGGAAGGGCTGAGACCCGCGAGCCAGGAGACCTACCGTCGATCTGGTCGCTTTCCGGGCGGGGTGCCTCGGGGGCGGTTGGTTCTCTGGCGGCAGCCTCCGGTTGCGGCCGTTCGGCACCCCATCGAGATGCCCGAGGAGCGGCTTTAGGGGTGACTCTCACCGACATCGCCGAGGACGAGGACACGTGCGCCCGCACCGGGGCCACGGTCTATGTCTGCGTGACCTGTCGCCGGCCCGGCGACCCGGAGGATGGCCTGCGCCCCGGCCTTGCGCTGGCGCGCGGCGCGGCGAAAGTGGCGGAAGGCACCGGTGTCTCGGTTTGCCAGGTCGAATGTCTCGCCAATTGCAGCCGGTCTTTGAGCGCGGCGATGCGCTGCGACGGCGCATGGACCTACGTGTTCGGCGGACTGGACCCGGAGCGGGACGCCGAGGCTCTGATCGAAGGCGCGAAGCTTCTGACGCGCGCCGAAGACGGGATCTTGCCCTGGCGCGGCCGCCCCGAGGTGTTGAAGCGGGGGCTCATCGCCCGCGTGCCGCCAACCGATTTCGCGAACGGGAATTCCAAGGAGGAGACTGAATGACGTCGCTCGCCCGCGTTCCTTGCACCATCGTCACGGGCTTTCTCGGCTCGGGAAAGACGACGCTCATCCGCCACGTACTCGCCAAGGCCAACGGCAAACGTCTCGCCGTCATCGTCAATGAGTTCGGCGATGTGGGTATAGACGGCGAGATCCTGAAAGGCTGTGGTGATGCCTCGTGTCCCGAGGAGAATGTCGTCGAGCTCGCCAATGGATGCTTGTGCTGCACCGTGGCCGACGAGTTCGTGCCGGCGCTCGACGAGATCCTGGCGCGCCAGCCGCAAGTCGATCACATCGTCATCGAGACCTCGGGCCTGGCGCTGCCGAAGCCGCTGGTCCAAGCCTTCCATTGGCCGGCGATCAAGAGCCGCGTGACTGTTGATGGTGTCGTTGCTGTAGTTGACGGCGCAGCACTCGCCGACGGACAGGTGTCAACCGATCTCGAGGCGCTCAGCGCGCAGCGCGCAGCGGACACCGCGCTCGATCATGACGACCCCATCGAAGAAGTGTTCGAAGATCAGATCGCGTGTGCCGATCTCATCGTGCTCAACAAGCGCGATCTGCTCGACGCCGCTGGCCTTGCGCGCGCGACCGCAACGGTCACAGGCGCGCTGCCGCGCGCGGTGGGCATCGTCACGGTGGCCGACGGCAAGGTCGATCCGGTAGCGCTGCTCGGTCTCGGTGTCGGCACCGAGAACGACATCGAGAACCGCATGACCCACCACGATGCGGAGGAAGAGCACGACCACGACGACTTCGACACATTCGTGGTGCCGCTCGCCGAGGTGGGCGATCCGGCGACGATCGCCGCGCGTATCGCCAGCCTCGCCGAAGCGCACAACGTGCTGCGCGTGAAGGGTTTCGCTGCCGTCGCCGGCAAGCCTATGCGCCTGCTCATTCAGGCCGTCGGGCCGCGGGTCAGCCATTATTACGACCGGCCGTGGGGCGCAGCCGAGATGCACCAAGGCAGCGTCGTCGTCATCGGCCTCAAAGGTCTCGACCGCGACGCGGTCGCCAAATCGCTAGCGGAGTAGCTATGCATCTGTTGCAATCCAGCGCCGCCACGCTCGACGACATCGTCGAGCCCGTCGATCTCGTCCAGATGCCGGGCGACATCGTGATGCTGTCGTTTGCCGACAGCGATCTCGCTGGCCTCGCCGCGGCGTATGCTGCCGAGAAGGATGACCTGCCATCCGTGCGGCTCGCGCATTTGCGCGACCTGCGCCATCCCATGTCCATCGATCTGTGGATCGACAAAGTGGCGCGGCATGCCAAGGTCATCGTGGTGCGGCTGCTCGGCGGGCTCGATTGGTGGCGCTATGGCATCGAGGCGTTGTCGGCGCTGGCGCGCGACAATGATATCGCGCTTGCCATCTTGCCGGGCGAGGACCGCGACGACGCGCGACTATTCGAGGCCGCGACGTTGCCGTCCGATGAATTGCAGACGCTACTGCGCTACTTCCGCGAAGGGGGAAGGCAGAATCTGCAAGGGCTGCTTCGCAGGCTCGCGCGTCACGCGGGCCAGGCACTTGAGGCGCCGAGGCCGGCGCGCGTCCCGCGCATGGCGGGCTACGTGACAGGCAAAGGCGCCGTGCCGCTCCATGTGCTGCGCAACGAAATCGCGACGGGGCTGCCTCTAGTGCCCGTGATCTTCTACCGCTCCGCGCTGCTTGCCGCCGATACCGCGGCCATCGATGGGCTGTGCGCGGCGCTCGCGGCCCGCGGCCTGACCCCGGCACCGCTCTTCGTGCCGACCCTCAAAGACAAAGAGGCCGACGCTTTTGTGCGCGAGACACTTGAGGCGTTGTCGCCCGACGTGATCGTCACCACCACGGCGTTCGCCGCGAGCGACGGCGAAACCTCGCCGCTCGACGGCACCGACGCGCCGGTGATGCAGGCGGTGATCGCCACCACACGGCGCGAGGCCTGGGCCGAGAATCCGCGCGGGCTCGGACCTGCCGACCTCGCCATGCACGTGGTGCTGCCCGAGCTCGACGGGCGCGTGCTCGCCGGCTCCCTCGCCTTCAAGGACGCGCTTCCCAAGGACGACGCGCTCGGTTTCACCGCTTTCGCGAGCCGGCCGGAGCCGGACCGCATCGAAGCCGTCGCCGACAAGGTCGCCGGACTGGTGCGGCTGCAACAAACACCACGCGCGGAGCGCCGCATCGCCGTGGTGATGCCAGACTATCCGGGCGCGGGCGGACGTACTGGCTATGCCGTCGGACTCGACGTGCCGGCCAGTGTCTTGGCGCTGCTCGTAGACCTCGATAAGGCGGGCTATGCCGTCGCCGATAGGCCGGCGACATCGGCCGCTTTGTTGGAAAGTCTGAAGGAGGGCGCAGAAGTCCTAAGGCTGCCGCTTGCGGAGTACACCGCTTTGCTCGCGACGCTTCCACCAACGATCGCGAACATGATCACTGCGGCCTGGGGCGCGCCCGAAGACGATCCCGATTTCCGCGACGGCGCCTTCCGCTTCCGTGCAGCGCAGTTCGGTACTATCACGGTGGCGCTGCCGCCGGACCGCGGCAACACGCACGACCGCCGCGCCGACTATCACGATCCGACTCTGCCGCCGCGCCACGCGCTTCTCGTCTTCGGGCTTTGGCTGCAACATACGGTGAACGCACACGCGCTGCTCCATCTCGGGGCGCACGGCACGCTGGAATGGTTGCCGGGCAAGGCCGTGGCGCTGACCGACGCCTGCTTCCCCGAGGCCGTCGTCGGCGCGCTGCCGGTGATCTATCCCTTCATCGTCTCCAATCCCGGCGAGGCGGCGCAGGCCAAGCGCCGCATTGCTGCCGTGACCATCGGCCATCTGCCACCGCCGCTGACGCACACGGAGATGTCGGGCGCGGCGCAGGAGCTTGAGCGCCTGGTGGACGAGTATGCCATCGCCGACGGGCTCGATCGGCGCCGGCGCGAGCGGCTGGCGCGGCTCATTGTCGACAAGGCGCAAGGCAGTGGCTTCGCGCGCGAGGCCGGCGTCGATAATGGCGAGGACGACCAAGACGCGCTCAAGAAGATCGACGCGTGGCTGTGCGATCTCAAAGCCCTCGCCATCAAGGACGGGCTGCATGTCTATGGGCGGCCGCCGCACACCGAGGATGCGGCGTGGCAGCAATGCGCCGAGGCCGAGCGCGATGCGCTGATCGCAGCGCTCGACGGTAAGCGGGTGGCGCCGGGACCAGCCGGCGCGCCCTCGCGCGGACGCCGCGACGTGCTGCCCACGGGACGCAATCTCTTCACCGCCGATCCGCGCGTGCTGCCGACGCCGACCGCGATGGAGCTGGGCAAACTTGCCGCCGACGAGGTGGTCCGCTTTTACATGCAGGGCCATGGCGAGATGCCGCGTGCGCTGGTCATCGATCTCTGGGGGAGCGCCACGCTCCGCACCGGCGGCGAGGAGATCGCGCAAGGGCTCGCGCTGATGGGCTGCAAGCCCACGTGGGATCCGGCAACCGGGCGCGTCACCGGCATAGAAGTGTTGCCGCCTGCGGTGATGGGACGCCCGCGCGTCGACGTGACCTGGCGAATCTCCGGCCTATTCCGCGACCTGTTCCCGGCGCAGGTCACGCTGATCGACGCCGCCGTGAAGCTCGTGGCGTCCCGTGGCGAGGACGATCACGAGAACCCGCTTGCCGCGGCGTGGCGCGAAGGGAGCGGCAGCCTCGCGCGCATCTTCGGCAATGCGCCGGGCGCGTATGGCGCGGGCGTCGAGGACCTGCTCAGGCGTGACGCGCCTGACGACGAGATCGGCACGGCTTATCTTGCTGCCACGTCGCATGCGTACGGCGGCGCGGAAGGCGACGGCAAGCTCGAACCCGGCGCGTTCGCCGCGCGCGTGGCCGACGCCGACCTCCTTCTGCACCTCAGCGACGATCCGAGCCGCGACATCCTCGAAGGCGCCGAGGACGTGGCCCATGTCGGCGGCTTCGCTGCCGCGGCCCGCACGCTCGGCGCAGCGCCAGATCTCGTCATGCTCGACGTGACAGACCCGCGCCGACCGCGCGCGCGGGCGCTCGATCAGGCGCTCGCTCGCATCGTGCGCGGGCGCGCCACGAGCCCAAAATTCATCGTTGGCATGATGCGCCATGGGGCGCGGGGCGCCGCCGAGCTCGCCGAGACCGTGGACCGGCTGGTGGACTTCGCCGAGACCACAGACGCGGTCTCGAGCGCGCTGTTCGACGAAGTGCACGCCGCCTACCTCGCCAATGAGGCCGTGCGCGATTTTCTCCTGCGCGAGAACCCGGACGCGGCGCGGGCCATCGCCGAACGGCTGGAAGCCGCGCGGCGCAAAGGGTTGTGGCATCCGCGCCGCAACGATCTCTTCACCGATCTTGCCGCGCGCGACGTGGAGGCGACCTTATGAGCCGGTCCTTCGTCCGTGGCGCGTGCCCGCGCCTGTCGGCGCCGATGAAGACCGGCGACGGGCTTCTTGCGCGCATCGTGCCGTCAGGGCCCCTGGCAATCGATGCGTTTGCGAAACTCTGCGCCGCGGCGGACGCTTACGGCAATGGCGTCATGGAGATCAGCGCCCGCGGCAGTGTGCAAGTGCGCGGGCTGACGACGGTGTCCGCGCCGATCTTCGCCGCCGCAGTTGAAGCGCTCAACATTGCCATATGCGGTGACGTGCCGGTCCTCGCCAACCCTCTGCCGGACGATCCGTCGTCCCTGGTCGATGCGCACGCGCTCGCTGCAGAGATTCGCGCTGCTCTCGCCGCAGCCGGGCTCGAGCTCGCGCCAAAAGTCTCTGTGGTCGTGGATAGCGGCGGAAGGTTGAACCTCGATAGCCTCACAGCCGATGTACGACTGCGCGCGGTTCCAACGCAAGGCGGGCCGAGGCTTCTCGTGTCGCTTGCGGGCGATGCGGGATCGGCCAAGCCACTCGACACCGTTGAGCCGCGCGAAGCGGCGCGCGTCGTGGTCGAGCTTCTGCGCGCGACTGCCGCGCGCGGGCCTTCATCGCGCGCATCGGATGCCTTGCGCACGGACGGTTTAGACGCTTTTCGCAGTATCGCTGGTGACGCGCTTCAGCCTGCCGGCTCTATCGCGGCTCGGCCACGGGGCGAGACGATCGGGCTGCACAGCCTCGGCGAAGGCTGCGCCATGGGCGTGGCGCTGCCGTTCGGGCACGCGCACGCGCTCGACCTGATCGCGCTTCTCCGCATGGCTCGTGCCAACGGCGCGACATGGGTGGCGACGGCGCCGGACCGCACGCTCCTGCTCGGGCCCATCGGTGAGATGACCGGCTTCGCCCTGGCGACCGCCGCCGACCATCTCGGCTTCGTGGTGGACGCCCGCGATGCACGACGGCGCGTCGTCGCCTGCCCAGGCGCGCCGTCTTGCGCGTCCGGACTGATCGCGGCACGGGCGCTGGCGGCGGAGATCGCGCAGTTGTTGCCGCCGTCCGAAGCCGGCGTCGCCGTGCACGTGTCGGGCTGCGCCAAAGGCTGTGCGCATCCGGCGCCGGCACCGCTCACTATCGTCGGCACGCCGCAAGGCTGCGACATCATCCATGGCGGCTCGCCCCGCGCGCAGCCCGATGCCTTTGTCGATGCGGACGAAGTCGTTGCAGAAGCCGTGCGCCTCACCGCGCGGGAGAGCGTCGATGCTTAAGCAGGACTACATCCGCGACGGCGCCGCCATCTACGAGCGGTCGTTCGCCATCATCCGCGCGGAAGCGGATCTCTCGCACTTCATGCCCGCGCAGGCGGAGATCGCCGTGCGTATGATCCATGCCTGCGGCCGTGTGGATGCCGCCGAGCTCATCAAATTCTCGCCCGACCTCGTGCCGGCGGCACGTGGCGCGCTCAAACTGGGAGCGCCGATCCTCTGCGACGCGGAGATGGTGGCCCACGGCGTCACCCGCGCGCGGCTCCCGGCGAATAACGACGTGATCTGCAGCTTGCGCGACGTACGTGTTCCGGCGCTGGCCGAAAAGCTCGGCACGACGCGCTCGGCCGCGGCCCTCGAACTGTGGCGAGACCGGCTCGAAGGTTCAATCGTCGCCATCGGCAACGCGCCAACGGCCCTGTTCCATCTCCTGGAAATGCTGGACGCCGGCGCGCCGAAACCGGCAGCCATTATCGGTATTCCGGTGGGCTTTGTCGGTGCCGCGGAGTCCAAGGATGCACTCGCCGCCAATGCCCATGGCGTTCCATATCTCATCGTGCGCGGGCGCATGGGCGGCAGCGCCATGACGGCGGCAGCCCTCAACGCGCTTGCCAAGGAGGGGTTATGACCGGCTGTCTCATCGGTGTCGGCGTCGGGCCAGGCGACCCCGGGCTCCTCACGCTGAAGGCAATCGAGGTGCTGCATCAAGCGGATGTCGTCGCCTATTTCGCCAAGGCGGGGAACACGAGCAACGCGCGGACTATCGTCGCCGCGCATCTCAACGGCGCCGAGGAGCTACCGCTGCTCTATCCCGTCACGACAGAGATCCCTAAGGAGGACGCCGGTTATCGCGACGCCATCGCGGCGTTCTACGACACCTCCGCCGTCGCGGTTGCCAACCATCTCGACGAAGGCCACACGGTCGCGGTGCTATCCGAAGGCGATCCCCTGTTCTACGGCTCGTATATGCATCTCCATGTGCGGCTTTCGCCGCGCTACCCGGCAGAGGTTATCGCTGGCGTCACGGGCATGTCGGGCTGCTGGTCGTCCATCGGCGTGCCGATGACGCAAGGCGACGATGTGTTCACCGTACTGCCGGCGACGCTGCCGGAATACGAGCTGGAGCGACGATTTGCCGACGCCAACGCCGCGGTGGTGATGAAGATCGGCCGCCATCTCGCCAAGGTGCGCCGCGCACTCGACCGCGCCGGGCGCTTGGACCGCGCGATCTATGTGGAGCGCGGCACCATGGCGAACGCGGCCGTGATGAAGCTCACCGACAAGCTTGACGGCTGCGCGCCCTATTTCGCCATCGTGCTCGTGCCCGGCTGGGAGCAGCGGCCATGAGCGGGCGCCTTTCCATTATCGGGCTTGGTCCCGGCGACGACCGCTATCTCACCCAAGAGGCGCGGGACGCACTCGAGGCGGCGGAGGCGCTCTACGGCTACGGGCCTTATCTGGACCGCGTGCCGGAACGCGAAGGCCAGCCGCGTCATCCATCCGGCAACAGCGAGGAGGCCAAGCGCTCCCAAGCGGCGCTGAACCGTGCGGTAGAGGGTGCGCACGTGGCCATCGTATCGGGCGGAGACCCGGGCGTGTTCGCCATGGCCGCGGCGGTGTGCGGCGAGATCGAGCGCGGACCGGACGAGTGGCGCGCGGTCAATGTCGTGGTGGTCCCCGGCATTACCGCCATGTTGGCGGTGGCGGCACGGGTCGGGGCGCCGCTCGGCCACGATTTCTGCGCCATTTCGCTGTCGGACAATCTGAAGCCGTGGCCCGTGATTGAGAAGCGCCTCGACGCCGCCGCGTCGGGCGGCTTCGTCATCGCGCTCTACAACCCGATCTCGCAGGCGCGGCCCTGGCAGCTCGGCGAAGCTTTCGCGCGCCTGTCGCGGCATCTCGGGCCGTCGACGCCCGTCGTGTTCGGCCGCGCCCTGGGCCGCGCGGAAGAGGCGGTGACCATCACGACGCTTCAAGAGGCGGCCGCGACGAAGGCCGACATGGCGACGCTCGTTCTTATCGGCTCGCCGGAAACACGGCTCATTCAGCGCGAAGGTTGCGCGCCTCTCGTCTACACGCCGCGGGAAGCGGCGGAGGTGCCCGCATGATCGAGCCAGGCCAGCACATCGTCGACGGTCTCCACGCTTTCGACATCGGGCAGCGCCGGACGCTTCAGCATGATCACCGGCAGATGCAGTGTGCGCGCTGCAGCGATCTTGCCGTAGGCGGCATCGCCACCGCTATTCTTGGCAACGATGGTATCGATGCGGTGACGTTCGAGCAGAGCGCGGTCCTCTGCCTCGCTGAACGGTCCGCGCGCGGTGAGATAGATGGCGTGCGGCACGGCGAGCGGCGGATCGACGGGATCGACGCTGCGCACGAGATACGTGTGCTGGGGAGCCGCGGCGAAGGGCGTGATCTCGTTGCGGCCGAGCGCGAGAAACACGCGGTGCGGCGCTTGGCCCAGCGCCGCGACCGCATCGCTAACACCTTCGACCTCGATCCACTGATCGCCTTCCACCTTCTCCCACACTGGACGCCACAACGCGAGGAGCGGCACGTCAGTCAGCGCCGCGGCACGCGCGGCATTCGCCGAGATCGCATCGGCATATGGATGCGTGGCGTCGATCAGCACATCGATCTTCTCGTCGCGCAGGTAGTGCGCGAGCCCTTCGGCGCCGCCGAAGCCGCCGCTCCGTACCGGCACGGGCTGCGGCAGAGGCTTCGCCGTGCGGCCGGCGAGGGACAACGTGACATCGAATTTTCCGGTCTCGGCGAATCTGCCTGCAAGTGCCCGAGCCTCCGCCGTGCCGCCGAGAATGAGGATCTTCATGGCGCACCCTAAACCGATCATGCCGGACCCTGCCCTATCGCGGCGCTGGCTGTCCATCGTCGGCATCGGCGAGGATGGGGTCGAGGGTTTGAGCGCAGGCGCGCGGGATCTGGTCGCGCGGGCCGAGATCGTGTTCGGCGGCGCGCGGCATCTGGCGCTCGCGGCGCCTTTGATCCGGGGGGAGGCCAGGCCATGGCCGAGCCCGTTCTCTAAGGGGATCGATGCGGTGCTGGCCGCGCGCGGGCGGCCGGTGTGCGTGCTCGCTTCGGGCGATCCCTTCTTCTATGGGGTCGGCGCAACGCTCGCCGGCCATGTACCTCCGGACGAGACCCGGGTGGTCCCCGCACCGTCGGCCTTCAGCCTGGCGGCGGCGCGCATGGGCTGGGCGTTGCCCGAGACCATACTGCTCTCGGTGCATGGCCGCGCGCTCGATCGCATCAGGCCGCATCTCCATCCGGGCGCACAAATTTTGGCGCTGACCTCCGACGCGGACGGCCCGGCGGCGCTGGCGCAGCTTCTGACCGATACCGGGTTCGGCGAGTCCCGGCTCGCCGTGCTCGAAGCGCTCGGCGGCGCCAACGAGCGCATCAGGATGGCGACCGCGGCGAATTTCGATGTCGGCAACATCGCCGCCCTCAACACTGTGGCCATCGACGTTGTTGCGTCGCCAGGTGCGCGCATCATCGCCTTCACGCCGGGTCTCGCTGACGATCTCTTCGAGCATGACGGGCAGATCACCAAGCGCGAGATTCGCGCCGTGACCCTGTCGTCGCTCGCACCGCGCCGCGGCGAGTTCCTGTGGGACGTCGGCGCGGGCTCCGGCTCCGTCGGCATCGAATGGATGCTGGCCAATCCGAGCTTGCGCGCCATCGCCATCGAGGCGCGCGCCGACCGCGCTGCGCGCATCGGTCGCAACGCCATCACCTTCGGCGTGCCTGGTCTCCAAGTCATACAGGGCAACGCGCCGGAAACGCTTCATGGGCTCGAAGCGCCGGATGCGATTTTTATCGGCGGGGGTGCCAGCGTGCCCGGCGTGCTCGAGACATGCATCGCCGCGCTGAAGCCGGGTGGACGCCTCATCGCCAATGCGGTGACGCTCGAGACGGAGGCGGAGTTTCTGGCGCGGCATGCCGAGCTTGGCGGCGATCTCATCCGCATCGCGGTGTCGCGCGCCGGTCATGTGGGCGACAAGACGGGCTGGCGTCCCGCCATGCCGGTCATGCAGTGGGTTTGGGGGAAGCCATGATCGTCGCAGGGATCGGGTGCCGCAGAGGCACTACGGCGCAGGAGATCGATGCCGCAATCGACGCGGCACTGGCGCATGCGGGCTGCGGCGCGGATGGTCTCTCGATGATCGCCACGTCAGACGGCAAGGGCAGCGAGGCCGGCATCATCGAGGCGGCTGCCGGGCGCGGCGTGCGTCTCGTCCTGGTCAAGCCGGCCGCGCTCGAGGCGGCGGGGCCGCGCACGCAATCCTCCTCCCCGCGCGTGAAAGAGCTGTTCGGCGTCCCCTCCGTTGCCGAAGCGGCTGCCCTTGCGGCGTGCGGGCCTGAAGCGAAGCTCGTCGTGCCGCGCCTTGTCGCGGGACCCGCGACCTGCGCCATCGCCGCCACCGGGGACGGTTCGTGACCGTCCATTTCATCGGGGCGGGGCCCGGCGCGGCCGACCTCATCACCGTGCGCGGACGCGATCTCCTGGCGTGCTGCCCGGTCTGCCTCTATGCCGGCTCCATCGTGTCGCCGGCGTTGCTCGCCTACTGCCCTCAAGGTGCCCGCCTGATCGACACCGCCCCGCTATCCCTTGACCAGATCGAGGCGGAATACGTTGCCGCGCACAGCGGCGACCTCGACGTGGCGCGGCTCCATTCCGGCGATCTTTCGGTCTACAGCGCCGTGGCCGAGCAGATCAGGCGGCTCGAGCGACACGGTATTCCTTACACGCTGACGCCAGGTGTGCCGGCCTTCGCCGCCGCTGCCGCCGCGCTCGGTCGCGAGCTGACCGTGCCGGAAGTGGCGCAGAGCGTGGTCCTGACCCGGGTGCCGGGGCGCGCCTCGCGCATGCCGGAGGGCGAGGCGCTTGCTGCGTTCGCCACGACGGGGGCGACGCTCGTTGTCCATCTCGCCATCCACACGTTCGACAACGTGGTCGAGATGCTGCTGCCGTTCTATGGCTCCGACTGTCCCGTGGCCGTGGTGGCGCATGCCAGCTGGCCGGAGGAGCGGATCGTGCGCGGCACGCTCGCCGATATCGGCGCGAAGCTCAAAGCTGATCCCATCGAGCGCACGGCGGTGATTTTGGTGGGACGCGCGTTACAGGCGGAGGACTTCCGCGAGAGCGCGCTATACGACGCTGATTATCGCCGCCGCTTCCGGGGAGGTGCGGCGTGAGCGAACGGTGCATGGCCGACGAGCTTCCCTTCGCGATCGAACACGGCGATCTCGATTTCGACAGGCTTGCCAGCGACGACCGCCAACGCCGTCTCTTGCGCGGCGCGCGCCACCGCGTCGCCGAGCGCAACACCTTCGGCCTTGGCATGATCGAAGGCTTCTGCGGCGGTGTTCGCGGCGCGGATGCGCGCGGCGAGATCCGGTGTGCCGCCGGCAGCCTCAGCAAGCTTGGCCAAGACTTCGAGATCGACGGCGCCGCGCTTGGAATGCAAATCGAGCAGGCCTTGGGCGAGCTTGGTCATCTTGGCGACGCCGCCAGCGATGGTGACGCGCGGCACGGGATGGGTCTTCACGTATTTGAGCGTACCGCCGACGAAATCGCCCATGTCGATGAGCGCGGTCTCGGGCAGACCATGCACCTTCTGCACGGCTACCTCGGAGGTCGAGCCGGTGGCGGCGGCGATATGGGTGAGGCCGATGGCGCGGGCGACATCGATGCCGCTTCTAATAGACTGGATCCACGACGAGCAGGAATAGGGAATGACAATGCCGGTGGTGCCGAGGATCGAGAGCCCGCCGACAATGCCGAGGCGCCCGTTCAAAGTCTTTTCGGCCAGCGCCTCGCCGCCAGGGATGGAAATCTCTACCGAGACGTCGCTGGCATCGCCGTGAGCCGCAGCGACTTCGGCGATCGCCTCGTGGATCATCTTCCGGGGCACAGGATTGATCGCAGGCTCACCCGGCGGAATGGGAAGGCCAGGACGCGTCACCGTGCCGACGCCTTCGCCAGCGTGGAACGTTACGCCGCTCCCCGGTGCGCCCGGCCGCACCGTCGCCAGGATCAGTGCGCCGTGGGTGACGTCGGGATCATCGCCGGCGTCCTTGACCACGCCCGCGGTGGCGGCGCGGTTGCCGCGGGCGGTGGTGGCCAGCGCGAAGGACGGCTTCTGCCCGCCCGGCAAGGTTACCTCCACGGGATCGGGAAACGCACCGGTCAAAAGGGCCGTATAGGCGGCCTTGGCGGCGGCCGTGGCGCAAGCGCCGGTGGTCCAGCCCCTGCGGAGTGGCCGGGAGGTCTCGTTCATGACTTCCGCTATAGAGCGGCTTTGACGTGCCGTCACGCCGCGAGGACGGGGCCATGACCGCGCCGGCGCTGATCGTCGCCGCGCCGCAGTCGGGCGCCGGCAAAACCACGGTGACGCTCGCCCTGTTGACCGCCCTGCGGCGCCGGGGCTTGCGTGTGCAAGCGGCCAAGGCCGGGCCCGACTATATCGACCCGGCGTTCCATGCGGCGGCAACGGGACGGGAAAGCCTCAATCTCGACAGCTGGGCCATGCCGCCTGCTCTCCTAGACGGGCTCGTGAGCGCCGCCACGTCGGAGGTCGACGTTCTCGTCATCGAAGGCGTCATGGGCCTGTTCGACGGCATCGGGACGGAACCGGGCCGCACCGGCGCCACCGCCGATCTCGCCGCGCGCTTTGACGTGCCGGTGCTGCTCGTGCTCGACGTCGTAGGGCAGTCGCAATCGGCGGCAGCTTTGGTGCGCGGTTTCGCCAGCCATCGCCCAGGCGTGCGCATTGCCGGCGCGGTGCTGAACAAAGTCGGCAGCGACCGGCACAAGAGACTCGCGGCCGACGCCATCGAGGCTCTGCAAATCCCCGTCGTCGGCGTGGTGCCGCGCGATGCGGCGCTAGCCTTTCCCGAACGCCATCTCGGCCTCGTGCAAGCAGCCGAGCATGGCGATCTCGATGCGCGGCTTGCGGCGCTGGCAGAGATGGCGGAGCGATGCCTCGATCTTGACGCGATCCTCGCGTTGCCATCGGCGCCGCGTGTCGCTTCGAGCGAAGTGCAAGCAGCATTGCCGCCGCCCGGCATGCGTATTGCGCTGGCGCAAGACGACGTCTTCACCTTCCTCTATCCGCATGTGATCCAAGCATGGCGGCGCGCCAGCGCAGAGATCGTGCCGTTCTCGCCGCTTGCCGACGAGGCGCCGGATGACACTTGCGATTCTTGCTGGCTGCCCGGCGGCTATCCCGAGCTGCACGCCGGACGGCTCGCTGCAGCGGAGGGTTTCAAATCCGGCCTTGCCACGTTTGCCGAAAAACGGCCCGTGCATGGGGAGTGCGGCGGCTACATGGTGCTCGGCGAAGGGCTGATCGATGCAGACGGTCTGCGTCACGCCATGACCGGGCTGCTCGGTCATGCCACGAGCTTCGCGCATCGGAAGCTCCATCTCGGCTATCGGCAGGCGCGACTCTTATTAGATTGTGCGCTCGGCACAGAAAGGAGCGCGATCCGCGGCCACGAGTTCCACTATGCGAGCCTGATCGAGACGGGGAACGACGCGCCGCTCGCCGAGATCGCCGACGGCGACGGCAATCCAATCGGGACTGCGGGCGGGCGGCGCGGGCTTGTCACCGGCACCTTCTTTCACGCCATCGCTGCGGCGTGAGCGACTCACGTCTCCTTATCGGAGACGTGAGCCTCCTCGAAGGTCGCCATGCCGGTGTGGCATGCGAGCGCCGCACGCAGCACCAGCACGGCGACGGCGGCGCCGGAGCCTTCGCCGAGCCGCATGCCGAGATCGAGCAACGGCTTCAGCCCCAGCTCTTGCAGCAAGAGACGATGCCCGGCCTCCGCCGACATATGGCCGGAGAGCGTATGGTCGAGGGCATCGGCGCGGAGTGCCTGCAACGGTGCGACAGACGCCGTGGACACCATGCCGTCGATGAGCACAGGCGTGCGCTTGTGGCGCGCGGCGAGACAGGCGCCGAGGATCGCGGCGAGCTCGCGCCCGCCGAGCGCTGCCGCGGTGCGGAGCGGGTCGTCCAACACATCCGCGTGACGGGCGAGCGCCGTCTCGATTGCGGTGCGCTTGCGGGCAAGGCCGTCATCGTCGACGCCCGTGCCGAGACCGGCGAAGCAGGCGCCGCCGCCGAACAGCGCGCCGGCAAGCGCCGCAGCAGTGGTCGTGTTGCCGATGCCCATCTCGCCGAGCACGACAAGATCAGCGTCGTCGGAGACGTCGTCATAGCCAGTGGACACGGCTTCCAGAAATTCAGCCTCGGTCATGGCAGGCGCTTGGGTGAAGTCGGCGGTCGGCTTGTCCAGGGACAGCGCCACGACGCGGAGCCCGGCGCCGGCCTCGCGCGCAAGCTGATTGATGGCAGCGCCTCCGGCCGTGAAGTTCGCCACCATTTGCACCGTGACCTCAGAGGGATAGGCAGAGACGCTTTGCGCCGTGACGCCGTGATTGCCGGCGAAGACCAGGATCTCGATCCGGTCAAGGCCGGGCGGATTGCGGCCTTGCCAAAGGCTGAGCCAGGCCACCGCCTCTTCCAGACGCCCCAAGCTCCCGGGCGGCTTGGTCAGCCGCGCCTCGCGCCGTGCCACCTCCGTGGCCACCTCCGTGTGTCCTTCAGGGAGATCGAGGCAGGCGGCGCGCAAATCCACAAAGGAAGCAAATCGGGTCATTTGGGGTAGACTTCTCAGGCTCTAACGGACTGCGCTGCCCTGCGAAACGGGGCCGGATCGGGAAAGAAGGCGGGGATGGGCGGCATTACCACGGACATCAGGACGGGCCTAGCCTTTTGCACGCGACTGCCGCTTCGGTTTGGTGCACCTGCAGAGGGAAACTTGGCCCAGTCCGCATGGACCTTCCCGCTGATCGGGGCGGGTATCGGCGCCGTCGGTGCGCTGGTCTATTGGCTCGGCTATGGGGCCGGCTCGTCCTCGTTCGTGGCGGCCACGCTCGCCGTGGCAGCCACCGTGATCATCACCGGCTGCCTGCACGAGGACGGGCTCGCCGACACGGCGGACGGTTTCGGCGGTGATGGCACGCAAGAGCGCAAGCTCGAGATCATGCGCGACAGCCGCAACGGCGCTTATGGCGTCGTGGCGCTCGTGCTCTCCAATTTGCTGCGCGTGGGCGCCATTGCGAGCCTGGTCGATCCCGGACTCGTGGTGGCGGCACTGATCGCGGCTCATGCCGGGGCGCGCGCGGCGATGCCTCTGTTCATGGCTACGGTGCCCCGCGCCCGCCAAGACGGACTGTCCGCATCTGCGGGCTCACCGCCGGGCGGCAGCGTCCTCGCCGCCGTCTTGCTCGGCCTCCTGGCGCTCTGGGTCTGTCTCGGCTTCGGCACCGCGCTTGTCGCCACGCTGCTTGTCTTCGTCGGGCTTTGGCTGATGGCGCGGCTCAGCCTCAAGCAGATCGGCGGGCAGACCGGCGACGTGATCGGCGCCGTGGAACAGTTGAGCGAGATCCTCATTCTGCTTACGGCCTCGGCGCTGCTCTAAGGCTGTCACAGAGTCGCAAGGCTGCGGTGCCTATGGTGAGCGAAACGCTAAGGCGCTGCTAACGGGTCGGAAACGAGCCCCGTGGTAGGTTCTGCAAAACAATACTTTCGCTGGGTCAAAGAACACAGGGAGCCTTTGTCATGCGTAAGGTCTTTGCCGTCTCGCTTATCGCCGGCGCGTTTTTCTTGGCGCCGGGTGTCGCCTCCGCCGCGCCGCTTACCCTTTCCGATCACGCCGCCGTCACCAAGACGCTTGGCCATGCCAATCCGGGCGTCCAGCAGGTCGGTTGGCGCCGTAGAGCCCGCCGTTGCGGGCGCCGTTATGTGCGCCCGTATTGCTGCACCTGGACGTGCCGTCCGTATTATCGCCCGTACCAGTATTACTACTGGCAGTACTACTACCCGTACGGCGGCCCGCTGTTCTACTAGGCGCGGCCGGTATTAGCCGCGATTTCGGGGCCGGCGGCGTCTCGCCGGCCCTGATTTTCTCTTTCCAACGTCGTAAACTAAGGGTGACGGTGCGCCCGCCCGTTGTGGCAGAGTGCGCGCCGTGACTGAGCCCCCCGATCTCATATCCTCCCGCGCGCTCGCGCTGGCGCGCGCCGCGCTTGCCCGGCCTGGGGCACCGCCCGAGATGCCGGAACGCTTGCTCGTGGTCGATGTGGCGCGGCAGACCGCGGCCCTTGTCGAAAACGGAGGCGCGGTTGCGACGTGGCCCGTCTCGACGGCGCGAAACGGAATCGGCGGCACGGAGAACTCCTTCAAGACTCCGCCTGGATGGCACTGCATCCACGCCCGGATCGGAGAGGGCGCGGAGTCCGGCACCGTGTTCTCGTCGCGCGAGCCGACCGGTGAGACCTGGCATGGCGAGACTTGCACCGACGATCTCATTCTCACGCGCATCCTCACCCTCGACGGGCTGGAGGACGGAATCAATCGCGGGCCGGGTCACGACTCGCGCGAGCGCTACATCTATCTCCACGCCACCAATCACGAAGACCTGATCGGCCGGCCGGTGTCGCAGGGCTGCGTGCGCCTTGCGAACAAGGATATCTGCGCCTTGTTCGACCGCGTGCGCGAAGGCGATCTCGTGCTTATCGCGCCACCTGATGAACGCACCATCCCCGATCCCTACGCTGCCGGGCGCTTCCACTACGCCGGGCTCGGTGGCTCAGGCATGAGCGCCATCGCCCAGTTCCAGGTCATGACCGGCGGCACGGTGAGCGGCAGCGACCGCGCCTTTGATCACGGCGAGCGGGCCGCGCTTCGTGCCCAGTTTGAGCGTCTCGGCATCCGCGTGTTTCCCCAGGACGGAAGCGGGGTGGACGCAGATTGCGCGGCGCTCGTGGTCTCGACGGCGGTCGAGGAGCAGGTCCCGGATTACGCCGCGGCCAAGGCGAATAACGTTCCGATCGTGCACCGTTCGGAGATGCTCGCTTATTTCGTAGCCGGGCGCTGCTCGATCGCGGTTACAGGCACAAGCGGCAAGTCGACGGTGACCGGTATGATCTTCGAGACCTTGCGCGGGAGCGGCCGCGATCCTTCCGTCATCACCGGCGGCGACTTGCCCGTGCTGCAAGCGGAAGGCCTGCCCGGCAATGCGTTTGCCGGAGGATCCGATCTTCTCGTGGTGGAGGCCGACGAGAGCGACGGCTCGCTGGTGCGCTATACGCCAGCCGTGGGCGTGATCCTCAATCTTCAGCGCGACCACAAGGAGATGAACGATGTCGCGGCGATGTTCGCCACGTTGCGCGCCCGTACGCGCGAGACGCTGGTCGTGGGCGACGACGAGAACCTCGATCCTTTCGCCGGTGGCGCCTTGCGCTTCGGCTTGGGCCCGCGCGCAGACGTGCGCGGCGAGGATGTCGCGCTCGATGCCGCATCGAGCCGCTTCCGCGTCGAGGACACGATGTTCACCCTGCCGGTTCCCGGCGCGCACAACGTCATGAACGCGCTCGCTGCCATCGCCGCGTGCCGTGCGGTTGGCGTGCCGCTCGCCGACATGGCGGCGCCATTGTCGCGCTTCTCTGGGATCGGCCGCCGGTTCCAGACGATCGGACACGCGCGGGGAATCGAGGTGATAGACGATTTCGCCCACAACGCGGAGAAGATCGCTGCCGCCATTCGGACGGCGAAATTGCGGGGGCGCCGCGTCCTCGCCATCTATCAGCCGCACGGCTACGGGCCAACGCGCTTCTTGCGCCAGGACTTCGTCCGCACCTTCGCGCACGAGCTCTCGCCTGAGGACCGGTTGTGGATGCTCGAAGTGTTCTATGTGGGCGGCACGACGACACGCGATTTTTCCGCCGCCGACATCGTGGATGAGATCAAGGCGAGCGGGACACACGCCGAGTTCGCGCCGTCGCGAGAGTGGCTCATTCGCCGCGTCGCCGAGGAAGCGAGGGAGGGCGACGTCGTGCTGGCGATGGGCGCGCGCGACCCATCGCTTACGGCCTTCGCCGGCGCGCTTCTCGCAGGGCTCAAGACCGGGCCGGCCTGAGCGCGCTCACGGTCAGTTCCCAAAGAGACCGGAAATGATGCTGTCCAGGCCGACGCCTGGGCGCGGCCGATTATTGGCTTCGAGATCGGGTGTCGCCGGGATCGGGAATCTGGCGGGATTGGCGAACATCTTCGCCGCCATGCGATTGTCGATCCCGTAGATATCGCCCAGCTTGTTCACATTGCCGTACTCGTCGACGACTGCCGTGAAATAGGTGATGTGCACGGGAATCCGCCGGTTCAATGGGACCACGGTGCTGTCGCTCTTCGCCAGCAGGTTTCTCACCTGGGCCATCGACCAGCCCTTGTCCTGGCCCAGGAGCGCCGCGGCGAACCGGTCCGGTGCATGCACGCGGATACAGCCGTGGCTCAGCGCGCGCATGGTCTTGTCGAACAGTTCAGGCTGCACTGTGTCGTGCATGTAAATCGCATGCCTGTTGGGGAAGTTGAACTTGAGCTGCCCGAGCACATTGTCGGGTCCCGGGTCTTGCGTGAACGTGTACGCGCGGATGTTGACGTTCTTCCAGTCGACGGTGTCGGGATCCACGGGCTCGCCCCTGAGGCTCACCTTGAGACCATGATTGCGAAGAATTGCGGTATTGGCGGTTCCGAAGAACCCGCCGTCGCCTTGCAGCGCGGGCGCCAGATCCTCATTCACGATGGTTGGCGGCACCGTCCAGTTTGGATGAAACACAATGTTGCGCATGGGTGCAGAGAAGAGCGGCGTTGCGTATTTGAGCTGACCGACAATGGTCTCCTCGACATAGATGGTCTTACCGTTCTTGATGATGCGGGTATCGAACTCGGGCACGTTGTCCCAGACATAGAGCGTCCCGAGATGACGCGGCAGCCAACGCCAACGCTCCATGTTCATCACGATGAGCTGCACATCGCGGTCATTTGCCGGCCTTATGCCGTTGGCTTTCGCCTTGGCGCGCGCCTTGAGCAACGCCTGGTGCAGGCGCTTGAACTGCTCATGCTGCGGCTGGAGCGAGGTCAGATAAGCGTCGGGAGCAGAGGCTGCGGCAAGCTCCGTGAGCACGGCCTTCGAATTGCGAATCTCCGGGTGCTGGTCGAAGAGCGGACTGTATGACGACGGGCGGCGCCGGCCACCTTCGGCGTAGCGCGCATATTTCAGCGCGGCAAGGTCAAGGTTGAGCTCGGCCGTGGCCTGCTCTTCTTCTGTCGAAGGATGGGCTTCAGCGCGCGGTACATCGAAGTCACTTGCCTCGAGGCCCCAGTCGTCCGCCTTACCAATCTCGGCGATCAGCGCTTTCGCCTTGTCCGTGAAACCGTCGTTGGTGATCCACAGGGGCGCCCCTTCGCGCGTGCCGTAGAACGCCTCCAGCGCCTTGCGCTCGCTCTCGGAGATGCTCTTCTCGAAGCCCGGCTCGTCGAGCTTGGCTCGGATCGCGGCGACGACCGGATGGGCCGGCGGTGGCTCGACCGCGGGCTCGGCATTCTCGTCGGACGGCTTCGCCTCCTGGACGGTCGTGGGCTGATCGGCCCCCTCACCTGGCGTCTTCGTCGCCTCCTCCGAGTCAGCTGCATTGCTATCTGGCTCTGCCTCTGCGGCCGCAGGTTGCTCGTGCTCGGCCGGGCTCGCCGCATCAGGCATCGGCGCATCTGGTGGCGCTAGCGAGGCGGTCCGCGTCTCCTTAGTCTCGACTGGCGGCGCCTGGTCGGTCGCGGACGCGGCTGAGGCGACCTTAGCCGCATCGGGCGGCGGCGAGACCTCGAGCACCACACTCGCATCGTAAGACGGCGCCGCTGTAGGCTTCGCCGTTTCGGCGGTCGGTTCCACATCCGCTGACGCCGTCGTTTGCCCTGTCTCGGCTGGTGGCGGCGTTTCATCAGTAGCCGGCGTCGTTGAAGGCGCGGGCGGCGCGGCAGCGTCGGATGCATCAGTCGCCGCATTGGGCTGCGGCGCATCATCCTTCGAAGGGGACTCTGCGGTCTCAGATGGCGTGCTCGGCTCCTCAGCGTCGGGATCAGTGGTCTGCGCCTGCTTCGCCTCGTCTGGAGCAGCAGCCGGCTCGTCGGCCGAAGAGTCAGTCGTTTTCTCCGTGTCGGCTTGTGGCGCGGCCGCGTCCTGCGCTTCAGCCGCAGGCATCGCCTCAGCTTGTGGCGCGGCGGCCGTATCGGCCTTCGGCGCAGCGTTGTTATCACTTGCGACGCCACTCGTCGTATCGCTAGCCGATTCGTCACTGGCCTCTGCTGTCGCCTTATCCTCGGCAGCAGGCGCAAGGTCGGTGTCCGCATCGCTCGACGGGGCTGCCACGTCCTGCGGCGCTGCCACGTCGTCGCTCTGTGACGTCTCCGTGTCGGCGGAATCGGAAGAGTCGCCGGACGATTCGGAACCGGTGGCCGCCGACGTCGGGGCGTCCGGGACGCCAAGTTGTGGGGCGGCGAGCGCCACAGAGACGCTGGCCGTCGATGACGTACCGACCGCGGCCGCGACTTCGCTGTTTTCTGCCTTGGCTGGCGGGTCTGCGGCGGCGGTGACGCCGGCCGTCACACGCAGGGGATTTCTGTATGGCAGGGTGGGGCGGAAGGGCCTCTTCTTGACGACCTTGGGCTTGGCGTCGCCGAACAGCGGAATGCGCATTTGTGCGCAGGCCGGCGACGCCGCGAGCAGGCTCGCCAGCGACATCGCGGCAACTGCGGCGAGTAGCCCTACAACTGGGGGTCGTCCGCCCATCTCCTGGTCCCCTTAACCGCCCAGCGTAATCCCAGGGCATGCCTGCCGCCACCCTGAAATCGCTGACATTTTTGCGAGCGAACGCCCCCTGGCACTGACGGAGGACATTGTTCCCTGCCCTACCAGACAACGCGATTCCCGGACTTGAGGTTCGCCGTGGGCGGACCATTAACGCTAAGTCGGGCAGATTTATGCCGCTCTCAGCGGCGGTGTGCAGTTAGGCTGTCTGTGTGTCTTTTTGAGCGAAACTGCACGTCAAATAGGCGTTTTTGCCAATTTATCGGCAGTTTTTGTCTCGTTGCGGCCAAGCCAAATTTGCCCGTTCGCCGAATTGGTGCAATAACACCGAAATCACACAGAAACCTAGATTGGCGATTACGCGTTCTGCCCGTGCAGGGCGGCACGAGAAGATCGGCACCAATCTTGCTCGCCACTTTGCGTTGCTGTTCGCAGTGGCCTGAAAAACTGTTCAGCTGAGGCGTTCATATGTGCGGTTTGTGCGGCGAGATCACCTTCGACGGCTCGCCTGCTTCGGTCAAAGCCATGACCGCGATGACCTGCTCCATGGCCCCCCGCGGGCCCGACGCGGAAGGCATCGTGACGCGGGGGCGCGTGGCCTTCGGGCACCGGCGGCTCAAAATCATCGACCTGTCGGAGCGCGGCCAGCAGCCGATGGTCGATTCCGAGCTCGGCCTGACGCTCGCCTTCAACGGCTGCATCTATAACCACAAAGCCCTCCGCGCCGAGCTCGAGGCGCGCGGCTACCGCTTCTTCTCGACCAGCGACACGGAGGTGATCCTCAAGGCCTGGCACGCTTGGGGGCACGAAGCGCCGAGGCGCTTCAACGGCATGTTCGCCTTCGCGATCTATGAGCGGGATACTGGGAGGCTCGTGCTCGGCCGCGATCGTCTCGGCATCAAGCCGCTGTACTACGTGCAAGACGGCAAGCGCCTGCGCTTCGCTTCGACCCTGCCGGCGCTCGTTGCGGCGGGCGACGTCGATACGGGCATCGATCCGGTCGGGCTTGCCCACTACATGACATTCCATGCGGTGGTGCCGCCGCCGCACACCATCCTCAAAGGTGCGCGCAAGCTGCCGCCGGCGACACTCCGCATCATCGAGCCCGACGGCCGGATTAAGGACAATGTCTACTGGGAGCTCAAGTTCGCGCGCTCGAGCGAGGACCTGACCCTCGATCACGGACTGTGGAAAGACCGGATCGGAGCGGCGCTGCGGCGAGCGGTCGACCGGCGCATGATCGCCGACGTGCCGGTCGGCGTGCTGCTTTCCGGCGGCGTGGATTCAAGCCTGATTGTGGGCCTTTTGGCAGAGGCCGGGCAGCAGCACCTCAAGACCTTCTCCATCGGCTTCGAAGCCGCCCACGGCGAGGCGGGCGATGAGTTCAAATATTCCGACATCATCGCCAAGCGTTTCGATACCGACCACACCAAGATCATGATCCCGACCAGCAACATGCTGGCCGCGCTGCCGGACACGATCGCCGCCATGTCGGAGCCCATGGTGTCCTACGACAATGTCGGCTTCTATCTCCTGTCACGCGAGGTGGCTAAGCACGTCAAGGTCGTGCAGAGCGGCCAAGGCGCCGACGAGGTGTTCGCCGGCTATCACTGGTACCCGAAGCTCGAGAACTCCAACGACATCATCACCGACTACAAGGCGCTGTTCTTCGACCGCGACCGCGATAAGTTGGGCAAGCATCTCGGCGCGGCATGGATGGCCGAGCCGGACGAGCCGGCGCGCTTCGTCGAAGCGCATCTCAACCGCGCCGGCGCCGAGACGCCGCTCGACAAGGCACTACGCATCGACACCACAGTGATGCTGGTCGACGATCCGGTGAAGCGGGTCGACAACATGACCATGGCCTGGGGGCTCGAGGCGCGCGTGCCGTTCCTCGACCACGAGCTCGTCGAGCTTGCCGCGCGGGTACCGCCGGAGCTGAAGCTGAAGGACGAAGGCAAAGGCATCCTCAAGGACGTTGCGCGCGACGTCATCCCGTCCGAGGTGATCGACCGGCCGAAGGGTTATTTCCCGGTGCCCGCCCTCAAATATATCGATGGGCCAGTGCTGGAGATGACGAAAGACTCGCTGACTTCGCAAGCGGCGCGGGATCGGGAGCTGTTCAGGCCGGACTATCTCGCCTGCCTGTTCGACGACCCCAAAGCGCACATCACGCCGTTGCGTGGATCCGAGCTTTGGCAGTGCGCGTTGCTCGAACTCTGGCTCCAGACTCACAACATCTGAGGCATGGCGATGAGTATGGAAAAGCACCGTAATGAGGAGGCCGTGGCAACGGTAGCGCCTCGCGTGGAAACCTCCGACTGGGACGGCGTGATTCGCGGCAACGTGGCGCTAGACTGCGGCTGGGGGCGCCTGCTGTTCGGCCAGACGTTCGCCAACGCCGCCGAGCTTGCGGATTGCATTCGGGCCGAAGGACCCGGACGGCGCGACATCGCGTTCTATGTCCTGGACCCCCATGTGGTTCTCGCCGCAGCCCCCCAGGAGCTGTTCCTGGATCCCTCGCATACCTACAGGCTCGATCTCAGCAAGTATGAGCCGGCAAAGACCAAGCCGCGCGGCTTCTATATCCGCCGCCTCAGCTCCGTCCAGGACGCCGAGGAGGTGAATCGCATCTATTCCGCCCGGGGCATGGTCACCGTGCCGCCGGACTTTTTCTGGTCCAAGCGCGACAGCCGGGCGATCACCTATTTCGTTGCCGAGGATGAGATGACCGGCGGCATTATCGGCACCGTGACCGGCGTCGATCACTACGCCACGTTCGGCGACATCGACCACGGCTCGTCGCTGTGGTGTCTTGCCGTCGATCCGCAAGCCACCCAGCCCGGAATCGGCGAAGCGCTGGTGCGCAGGCTGGCCGAGCACTTCAAAGAGCGCGGTTCATCCTACATGGACCTCTCCGTGATGCACGACAACGAGCAAGCCATCGCGCTCTATGAGAAGCTCGGCTTCATGCGGTGGGCTACGTTCACCATCAAGCGCAAGAACCCCATCAACGAGAGACTGTTCACCGAGGCACCGTTCCATGACGAGGCCCTCAATCCTTATGCGCGGATCATCATCGACGAGGCACTGCGGCGCGGCATCGGCGTCGACATCATCGATGCGGAGGGCGGCTTCTTCCGCCTGACCTATGGTGGGCGATCCGTGGTTTGCCGCGAGAGCCTCACGGCGCTGACGACGGCGATCGCCATGAGCATCTGCGACGACAAGCGCGTGACGCGGCGCATCGTCGAGGCGGCAAACGTCAGAGTGCCTGAGCAGATGACGGCCGACGACGAGGCGCGCACGCGCGCCTTCGTGGAGGGCCATGAGGCGGTGGTGGTGAAGCCGGCGCGCGGCGAGCAAGGCAAAGGCGTCGCCGTCGGTCTCCAGAACTGGAACGACGCCAAGATCGCGATCGAAATGGCGCGCAAGATTTGCAACGAAGTGGTGGTCGAAGAGTTCGTGGAAGGCACCGATCTCCGCGTCATCGTCATCGACTATCGCGTGGTCGCCGCCGCCATTCGGAAACCTGCAGCGGTCGTCGGCAACGGCCGGTCCAGCGTGCGCGAGCTGATCGAGCATCAGTCGCGCCGCCGCGCGGCCGCGACCGGCGGGGAATCGACAATTCCCCTGGATGCGGAGACCGAGCGCTGCGTGGCCGAGGCGAGCTATGCACTCGACGACGTGCCGCCCGCGGACACGTATATCGTGGTGCGCAAGACCGCCAATCTCCATACCGGGGGTACCATCCATGACGTCACCGGCATCCTGCACCCGGCCCTAATCGACGCCGCCGTGCGGGCGGCGCGGGCGATCGACATCCCCGTCACCGGTATAGACTTCATCGTCAAGGCACCGACGGAGCCGACCTATTGGTTCATCGAGGCCAATGAGCGGCCGGGCCTTGCCAATCACGAGCCGCAGCCCACGGCAGAGCGGTTTGTCGACCTGCTCTTTCCCCAGTCCATGCCCGCCGTCGCGCGTGAAGCGCTTCAAATCTAGCGCCCGTCATATTACCCATCTTTCAGGTGCCCCCTTTGCAGGGCGCCCCCCATGCCCGATTATCGCCCCGGGGAAGGTGCGCCTATGACGATACTGCATATCGATCTCGACTACCTCGCCGATACTCTGGATGAGCTTCTCTCGATTCCGAGCCCGACGAGCTACACGGACAACATCGTGCGGTATATCGGGCATGAGCTGGACAGGCTCGGCGTACCCTTCGAGGTCACGCGGCGCGGCGCCATCCGCGCGATCCTGCGCGGCAAGAAGCGGCGACCGGCCCGCGCCATCGCTGCTCATCTCGATACGCTCGGCGCGCAGGTCAAGGAGATCAAGGAGAGCGGGCGCCTTGGCGTTGTGTCCATCGGCAGTTGGAGCGCTCGCTTTGCCGCTGGCGCGCGCTGCACCATCTTCACTGAGCAGGGCGCCTACCGTGGGACTATCCTTCCGCTGAAGGCCTCGGGCCACACCTACGGTGATGAGGTCGACACCCAGCCCACGGACTGGGCGCATGTAGAAATCCGGGTCGATGCGCGGTCGTCCAACGCGGAGGAGGCCAAGAAGCTCGGCATCGACGTGGGCGATATCGTCGCCATCGATCCGCAGCCCGAGTTTCTCGAGAACGGCTTCATCTGCTCGCGGCACCTCGACGACAAGGCGGGCGTGGCGGTGATGTTCGCAGCGCTCAAAGCGCTCATTCCGGTTAGGGACAAGCTACCCGTCGACGTCTATTTCCTATTCACCATCGAGGAGGAGGTCGGGGTCGGCGCCTCGAACATCCTCACCGAGGACGTCGCGTCCCTGATCGCCGTTGACAACGGCACGACGGCGCCAGGCCAGAACAGCGCTGAGTTCGGCGTCACCATCGGCATGGCCGATCACAACGGCCCCTTCGACTACCATCTGACCCGGCAACTCGCGCGTCTATGCGAAGAGAACGATATCTTCCATCAGAAGGACGTGTTCCGCCATTACCGATCCGACGTGGCTTCCGCGGTAGAGGCCGGTCACGACGTGCGCACCGCGCTGATCTGCTTCGGCGTCGACGCCTCGCACGGCTGGGAGCGTATCCACATCCACGCTTTGCGATCGCTGGCGGAGTTGGTCACTGCCTATGTGCTTGGTCCCGTAGCGTTCACCCGCGACGCGGAGGAGATCGGCCCGCTCAAGGACTTCACACGCCAGCCGACCAAAGAAGCGGAGCAGGAGCTCACCTCGGACGTCGAGATCGAGGAAGAGTCTTAGGGCAATCTTCGCGCCGTACCGGCTTGCTTGGCTTGGACCTCGATGAACACGCGCCGGACCTCGGGGTAAGCGTCCTTGATCCGCCGCTCAAGCTGGCTCACCGCCGCCTCGACAACTTCAGAGGAGATCCCGTCGGCGAAATCGACGCTGAGCGCGAGCAGGATTTCTTGCGGCGCCAGATGCATGGTTCGCAACTCGTTGATGTGGAGAATCCCCGGTGCGTCGCGCACGATTTCGCGGATGCCCCGCACCACGGTCCGGCTCGCCGCCTCGCCAATCAAGAGCCCCTTGGTCTCCACCGCCAGCATGATGGCGGCGCCGGCCAGGATCGCAGCGATCACGATCGACGCCACGCCATCGGCCCATTGAAGTCCGAGCGAGCTGGCGGCGGCGACACCGGCGGCAGCGGCGACAAGTCCGAGCATGGCGGCGCTGTCCTCGAACAGGACCGTGAAGATCGTCGGATCCTTCGATTGGCGCACCGCGGCGAGGATACCAGACGGCTGCTGCACGTTTTGCGATTTGCGGAACTCCTTGTAGGCAATGCCCCATGCGGCGGCTTCGAAGACGAACGCCACGCCGAGAACGATGTAGTTGATGTAAGGATCAGTGATCGGGTGGGGGTTGAGCAGCTTATAGATGCCCTCGAAGAACGATATCCCGGCGCCGACGGCGAAGATCAGAATGGCGACGACGAAGGCCCAAAAGTAGATCTCCGCGCCATAGCCGAAGGGGTGCGCGGCGTCGGCGGGCTTCTTGGCGCGGCGCATGCCCAGAAGCAGGAGGCCCTGGTTTCCGGTATCGACCAC
>Ga0307436_1000132_pt1 | contig 31039 bp, 30 predicted proteins | sample SalMarWE160440MG_FD_202513 | JGI IMG/M metagenome (GOLD analysis project Ga0307436, IMG submission 202513) | Salt marsh sediment microbial communities from the Plum Island Ecosystem LTER, Massachusetts, United States - WE1604-40 | ecosystem: Environmental > Aquatic > Marine > Intertidal zone >...
GAGCATCTTGGGATCGACCATGATCAGCCGGCACTGGTGGGGCGAGAGGCGATAGACCAGCGACAGGATCATGGTGTTGATGGCGACCGACTTGCCGGAGCCGGTGGTGCCGGCGATCAGCAGGTGCGGCATGCGCGACAGGTCGACGATCACGCTTTCGCCGCCGATGGTCTTGCCGAGGCAGAGCGGCAGCTTGGCGGCGGTCTCATTGTAATCGCGGGCGGAAAGCAGCTCGCGCAGATAGACTTTCTCGCGCGTGGGATTGGGCAATTCGATGCCGATGGCGTTGCGGCCCGGCACCACCGCGACGCGTGCCGACACCGCACTCATGGAGCGGGCGATGTCGTCGGAGAGCCCGATCACGCGCGACGACTTGATGCCGGGCGCCGGCTCCAGCTCGTACAGCGTCACCACCGGACCGGGGTGGGCATTGATGATCTCGCCGCGCACGCCGAAATCGCCCAGCACGGTCTCCAGCGCGGCGGCGTTGGCGTCGATCAGCTCCTTCGACAGTGTGGTGCGGTCGGAAGCGCGCGGCGCCGCCAGCAGGCCGAGTGACGGCAGCACATAGCCGCCGCCGGCGCGGCGCACAATGCGGCGCGGCGCGGCGCGGCGGCGCGGCGCCGGCGCATCGTATTCTTCGTCATCGTCGTAGTCCGGCTCGGCGGCGAAACTCGGCCCGTCGAAGCGCGGCTCCAGGCGCGCGCCCGGCGCGGCCGGCAAGCTACCCAATTTGGCGGCCGGCAACGGCCTGCGCGGCGTGGCGCCGAACAGCCGGCCGGCGCGCGCCTTACAGCTCAACAGCGCGTGCGCGATCATGCCGAGCCAGGCGGAGGCATGATCGCCGCCGGCCTCGTCGTCTTCGATCGTCTCGTCCTCATCGGCACGCGCCGCGATGGCGCGTTTGGGGCGCGGCGGCATCCTGCGGAAACCGGTCGCCAGCGCCAGTGCGACAAGCGTCGCCAAGGCCAGCACGGCGGAGACGATCACCAGCACGAATCCCGCAAGCCGCGCGCCGGTCAAAACGGCGGCGACTTGCAGCAGCGCGTCGCCGCACACGCCGCCCAATCCGGTCGGCAGCGGCCAGGAACCGATGCGCGGCAATGTGGAAGCGAAGGCGGCGGCCAGCGGCATGGCGAGGATAAAGACCAGACCGCGCCACTTCTCGCCGATCGCCCGATGCGAGATCAGCCGCCAGCCGATGAACGCCGCCGGCAGCAGCAACAAGACGGCGGCGAGGCCGAGCAGCTGCATGGCGAGATCGGAGAAAATGGCGCCCGGGAAGCCGAGCAGATTGTGGATCGGCTTCTGGGTGGCGTGGCTGAGCGAAGGGTCCTGCACCGACCAGGTGGCGAGCGCGATGGCGCCGAGCAAGGCAATCGTCAGCAAAGCGAGCCCGAACAGCTCGCTCAGACGCCGTCGCAGGATGTCGCGGAAATGCTCCGAGACGAAAGTGACGATGTCGAGACTGCGATCGGCTGAGGCCATGCGCTACTCTCTCATTGCAACACTTCAACGAGGCGATGCAGCGCCTCCGCCGTCGCCGCCTTGTCTTGCACCATGGCGACGCGGATATAGTCCGCGCCCGGATTTGAGCCGTCGGGCTGATCGCGCGCGAGATAACGCCCCGGCACCACGCGCACGCCGGCTTCTTGCCAAAGGCGTTTGGTCACCACCTCGCTGCCGCCGTGGGCCGAGACGTCGAGCCAGAGATAGAAACCGCCGGCCGGACGCTCATAGCCGTATCGGTTGCCGATGATCTGGTCGGCGAGATCGAACTTGGCGGCATAGAGCCTGCGGTTTTCTTCCACATGCGCCTCGTCGCCATAGGCGGCGACGGCGACGTGCTGTGCCGGGGTGGGCACCAGCGGGGCGGCGATATTGCGCAATTCAAGGAAGGCTGCGAGGAAGCGCTTGTCGCCGGCGGCAAAGCCGACGCGCAGGCCCGGCAGATTCGAGCGCTTCGACAGCGAGTGGAATACGACCACGTTGGCGAAATCGGGCCCCGCGGCTTCCAGCATGCCGGGCGGGGCGTGCTCGCTGTAGATCTCGCAATAACATTCGTCGGCGAACACCAGGAAGCCGAAGTGGCGGGCAAGCCCGCTGAGCTTGTCGAGATAGCCGCGGTTCGCCACCGCGCCTTGCGGGTTCGCCGGCGAGGCGATGTAGCAGGCGACGGTGCGGGCCAGCAGCGCCTCGTCGAGCGCATCGAGATCGGGCAGGAAGCCGGTTCGGTTCGTCGCCGGCAGATAGACCGGCTCGCAATCGGCGGCCAAGGCGCCTGCTGCATAGGTGGCGTAGAACGGATTGGGGATCAGCATGGCGGGTTTGCCGCTCCGCGCCGCGACCCAGCGTTTGGCGGCGATGGCCGCGAGGAATAAGCCTTCGCGGGTGCCGTTGAGCACCAGCACTTCGCGGTCGGGATCGACCGCGCGCGAAAGCTTGTAGTGGCGGCCGAGCCATTGGGCGGCTGCCTGGCGGAACGGCTCGATGCCCCTGTTGGCCGGATAGCGGCCGAATTCATTGAGATGCGCCGCCAAAGTCGGGCCGACGAAAGGCGGGATCGCATGCTGCGGCTCGCCGACCGAGAGGTTGATCGGCGGCTTGCCCGGCGCGATGTCGGCGATCAACTCGGTCAGCCGCACGAAGGGCGAGCGGGATTCAACCGCCGGAGCAGTGGGAGAAGAAGGCTCGCGCTGGGCGGTCATTGTTGACATGCGGATACAGGGCAGGCGCCAACGCCGGCGGCCGGACGTTTGGCACAATAGATAGGGCGAGGTTAAGACCCCGTTAACCAATCAACGCCGGGGCGGCATCAACAATATGTAGAACAATATGTAAAGAGAGAGGCCCCGGCCCATTGCTGGACCGGGGCCTCGACGGAAGGGACAGTGCCGGGTTTCCGCCCCTACCGCTAGCTTGTCACTTTCCTTGACGCGTGATCTTCACCGAAAACCGGTATCCACCTTTCGAGATCACGCGTTATTGCACCACCTCGCCATGCAGCGACAGGTCGAGACCGTCGCGTTCCACTTCATCGCTGACCCGCAGGCCGATGGTCATCTTAATGATGAACAGGATGATCAGCGTGGCGATGGCGTCGTAGATCAACGTGCCGAGGATGCCGTAGATCTGGATCACCACCTGGTAGGCGTTGCCGTCGATGAGGCCGGCCTTGCTGATGGCGGCGCGCGCGAGCACGCCGGTGAGCAAAGCGCCGATGATGCCGCCGACTGCGTGCACGCCGAAGGCGTCCAAGCTGTCGTCGTAGCCGAACATGTGCTTGAGGCTGGTGGTGCCCCAATAGCAGCCGACGCCGGCGGCCGCGCCGATGACCAGCGAGCCGATCGGATCGACGAAGCCCGAGGCCGGCGTGATGGCGACCAGGCCCGCGACCGCACCCGAGCAGATGCCGAGGATGGAAGGCTTACCCTTGAGCGCCCATTCCACGAACATCCAGGCCAGCGCCGCGGCGGCGGTGGCGATCTGGGTGACGGCCATGGCCATGCCGGCCGCGCCGTTGGAAGCGACGGCCGAACCGGCGTTGAAGCCGAACCAACCGACCCACAGCAGCGAGGCGCCGATCATGGTGAGCACCAGGTTATGCGGCGCCATGTTCTCGTGGCCGAGACCCTTGCGCTTGCCAAGCACCAGCGCGCACATCAGGCCGGCGACGCCCGCGTTGATATGCACGACGGTGCCACCGGCGAAGTCGAGCACGCCGATGCCGCCCAGCCAGCCGCCCGGTCCCCAGACCCAGTGGGCGATCGGCGAATAAACGAACAGCGACCACAGGCCCATGAACCAGCACATCGCCGAGAACTTCATGCGGTCGGCGAAGGCGCCGGCGATCAGCGCCGGGGTGATGATGGCGAAGGTCATCTGGAAGGTCATGAATACCGACTCAGGAATTGTGCCGCTCAAAGTGCCGACACCCATCCCCAACAGCAGGAAGCGGGAATTGCCGCCGATCCACGGGCCGCCTTCGGTGAAGGCCCAGCTATAGCCGATGATCATCCACAGCACGGTGACCAGGCAGGTGATGGTGAAGCTCTGCATCACCGTCGCCAGCACATTCTTCTTGCGGACCATGCCGCCGTAAAACAGCGCCAGGCCGGGGATCGTCATCATCAGGACGAGGGCGGTGGAAGCTAGCATCCAGGCGGTGTCGCCGCTATCGAGCTTCGGCGGCGGCGGCGCTGCTGCCGCCGGTGCTGTGGTCTGCGCCAGCGCACCGTCGGCGAGGATCAAGCCGAATATGAGTGCGGCAAGCGCGATCAGCCCCGCACGGGAGAATTTTTTCAACGTCATGGTCTAACTCCTGTCCCTATTGTTTGCGGTGGGGCTGTTTAAAGCGCCGCAGCATCGGTTTCGCCGGTGCGGATGCGCACGGCATGATCCAGGCCGAAGACGAAAATCTTGCCGTCGCCGATCTGTCCGGTCTTGGCCGCGCTGCTGATGGCGCTGACGACCTTGTCAACTTGGTCGGATGCCACCGCCACCTCCACCTTGATCTTGGGGAGGAAGCTCACCGCGTATTCGGCCCCACGGTAGATTTCCGTGTGGCCCTTTTGACGCCCGTATCCTTTGACCTCGGTGACGGTCAGTCCTTGAATTCCGATGGAGGTCAGAGCGTCACGGACGTCGTCGAGTTTGAAAGGCTTGATAATGGCCATGACGATTTTCATGGATTCGATCCCCGCTTGAGCCCGTTTTGGTCATTACGCAGTGCGGGCGGGTTCACTGAGCCGAGCCCGCGAAGCTTGCTTCGCAGGCAGGGCTGCAGAGAGGGAATCAAGCGCCGTGCCAATTGCCGGGTAGCGGGCTATGTGACTGATTCGATGGGAAAAACTTCATTAGACGCGACCCGCCCTAATTGCCACCGCGGGGCAGCGCCCAAAGACCGGTCAGGGTTTTTGGCCGCTGCACAAAAATTAGTCAGCCATGGGAAGGCAAAAAAGTGCCCGCCAGGAGGCGGGCAAGGTTTTCGTTGCGGGCCCAAAGGGCCGCAGCAATCCGCGCTATTGCAGCGCCTCGCCGTGCTGGCTGACGTCGAGGCCCATCACCTCATCCTCGTGGCGCACGCGCAACGGCACCAGGGCGCCGACCGCTTTGAGGATGATGAAGGTGAGGATGCCCGACCACAGCGCCGTGACGACGATGCCGTAGGCTTGTGCCAGCACCTGGTGCGGATTGCCTTCGATCAGACCATGAATGCCGCCGGGCAGTTCGGGGCTCGCCGACAGCGCGCCGACTGCCAGCACGCCGGCGAGCAGGGTGCCGGTCAAGCCGCCGATGCCGTGCACGCCGAACACGTCGAGCGAGTCATCGTAGCCGCATTTGATCTTGAGCCAGGTACAGGCCCAGAAGCAGACTGCGCCGGCGATCAAGCCGATCAGCACCGCTTGCATGGGCAGCACAAAGCCGGAGGCTGGCGTGATGGTGCCGAGGCCGGCCACCGCGCCGGAGATCATGCCGAGCACCGAAGGCTTGCCGCGCGTCCACCACTCCAGCGCCATCCAGGTGAAGGCGCCGGTACTGGCGGCCAGATGCGTGGCAACGATCGCCATGACCGCGCGACCGTTGGCGCCCAATGCCGAGCCGCCGTTGAATCCGAGCCAGCCGACCCACAGCAGTCCGGTGCCGATCACCGCCAGCGTGAGATCGTGGGGCGCGAGATTCTCGCTGCCGTAGCCGCGCCGCTTGCCGACCACATAGGCGGCGACCAGTCCGGCGATGCCGGCATTGAGATGCACCACGGTGCCGCCGGCGAAATCGATCAGGCCGTAGCTGCCGAGGAAGCCGCCGCCCCAGACCCAATGCGCGATCGGCACGTAGACCAGCAGCAGCCACAGCGCGCAGAAAATGAGAAAGGCCGAGAAGCGCAAGCGGTCGGCCACCGAGCCCGCGACCAGCGCCACCGTGATGATGGCGAAGGTCATTTGGTAGATCATGAACAGGCCTTCGGGGATGGTCTTGGCCAAGGGCGAGATCGAATCGATCGACATGCCTTGCAGGAAGATCCGCTCGAGCGAGCCGATGAAGGCGCCGTCGCCGGTGAAGGCGAGCGAGTAGCCGGCGAACGCCCACAGGATGGATACCAGGAAGGTGGCGGCGAACGACTGCGCCATGGTGCCGAGCACGTTCTTCTTGCGCACCATGCCGGCGTAGAACAGCGCGAGGCCCGGTATCGTCATCATCAGCACCAAGCCGGTGGCGCCGATCATCCAGGCGGTGTCGGCGCCATCGATCTTTCCGGCTTGCGCGAAAGCAGGCGATGCGGTCAGTGCTGCCGCCAGCGCGGCCAACGCGATGATGCCCGCAGCGCGGCGTGAGTGCGCCCGTGTCATGGTCATTTTCCCCCGAATGATTTTGCTTGAAGAATTTTCGGCCTCACGTTCCGTTCATTCCCGCGCAAGCGGGAATCCGGTGCTCACTCTCCTCGGTCCCCGCTTGCGCGGCGACGAGCGGTTGCTGAATGGTTCTCCGCTAGAGCGCGCCGGTGTCGGTCTCGCCGGTGCGGATGCGCACGGCTTGTTCGAGCGGCGTGACGAAAATCTTGCCGTCGCCGATCTGGCCGGTGCGGGCGGCGGCGGCGATGGCGTCCATCACCTGGTCGAGCTGCTCGCTGGCGATGGCGACCTCGATGCGCACCTTGGGCAGGAAATTGACGGCGTATTCGGCGCCGCGATAGATCTCCATGTGTCCTTTCTGGCGCCCATAACCTTTGACCTCGGTCACGGTCATGCCGTGAATGCCGATACGCGTGAGGGCGTCGCGCACCTCGTCGAGCTTGAACGGTTTGATGACGGCGATGACCAGCTTCATTGGCTTCCCTTCCCGGCGGTGGCTTTTTGCTTGGCGCGTGGTGCGCCGGACAATAACGAACCCGCCCCGGCGGGCGCCGGCACGGGCCGATTGCCAAGGTTATCGACAGATGGCCTAAAGTTTAAGCTGGATTATTGCCGCGCCCACAGCCATTAGCCGCAATAAATGGCATTTTAGGATAGCAATGCCGCCTTACCTGCCGGGCTCGGGCCTGGTCAGGCCGCGGTCGGCGATCACAGCCGGCAGCTTGGCGCGCGCCTGCTTGGCGCTCATCCCCGGCTTGATGCGCGGGTCGTAGAGCAAGGTGAGCAAAGCGCGGTCATAAACCGTCAGGTAGCCGACCATGCGTCGCTGGTTGAGCGTGGTCCACGGATTGTGCTGGTCGTGGTTGGACAGGCCGAAGGCGTGCAGCAGCTCGTGATAGGCGCAGTCGAGGAACACGTCGTTGCCCTTGTCGACGATGATGAAAGAGACCGAGCGCAGGATGGCGCCCCCGGTGCTCGACTTCACGCTGGTCATGCATTGCGGGTCGGTGCGCCGGATGAAGGTCTGCGCCACCTTGGCGCCGAAGGCGGCGCGCAGCGCCGACTTGAAATTCTTCTCATCGATCAGCCGCACTTCGATGTCGGCGGACGGCGCGGTCACGAGGCTCAGGTGCAGGCTGGGAACCTTGCGCGCGTATTCCTCGATGACGCGCGTTATCGCCGCGACGCGGTCAACGCTGCCGCCGGCGATCACGCGCGCATGGATCGGATGATCGAAGCGGCGGATGCCGCGCGGGCGCGCGCCGATGCGCAGGTCGGAGCCGAAGGCGAGCGCCATGAAGCCACGGCTCAATTCGGCGACGGAAAAGCGCGTATATTCGCCCGGCGCGCCATGGAACGCGCCGGTCGGCGCCGGCCGCTTGCCGGAGGCGGCGAAGCTGTTCGCGCCGTAGCACGCGAGCGCCACTAAAACGAAGAGCGCGATTAAGATCGACCCCCACCTCATTCCTCTCCCTTTCAGGGGGAGGAAGACCGTGCGGTGCCGCCGCCCTCCCCCTGAAAGGGGGAGGGTTGGGGTGGGGGTCATCGGATGCGTCCCTCTCACTACGCGATTTGCTACTCGCGCCGCAGGCGCACCAGGCCTTCCTGGGCGACGGAAGCGACCAGCGTGCCGTCGCGGGTATATATAAGTCCGCGGGCAAAGCCGCGCGAGCCGTGCAGATTGGGCGAATCCTGCGCATAGAGCAGCCAGTCGTCGGCGCGGAACGGCCGATGCAGCCACAGCGCGTGATCAAGGCTGGCGGCCATGAACTCCTTCTCGAACAGCGTGCGCCCGTGCGGCGCCAGCGCGGCATCAAGCAGCGTCAAGTCGGAGGCGTAGGCCAGCACGCATTGATGGATCGCCAACTGGTCCGGCAGCCGGCCGGTGGCGCGGATCCAGATATGGAAGCGGCCGCCGGGCACCTTCTTGCCGCCGTAGCGCTCGTACTCGACCGGCCGCATCTCGATCGGCCGCTCGCGCTCGTAATAGCGCCGCACCGGATCGGGCATGGTCGTCAGCATGCTCTTGCGCATCTCCGACTCGTTCGGCAGGTCTTCCGGCGGCGGCACCTTCGGCATCGGCATCTGATGATCGATGCCGGGCTCGTCGGCGTGGAACGACACCAGCATGGAGAAGATCGGATGGCCGTGCTGGCGCGCGCTGACGCGGCGGGTGGTGAAGCTCTTGCCGTCGCGGATGCGATCAACGTCGTAGATGATCGGCACCTTGGGGTCGCCGGGCAGCAGGAAATAGGCATGCATGGAATGCGGCGGGCGGCCCGCGTCGACCGTGCGCACGGCGGCGACCAGTGCCTGGCCGATCACCTGGCCGCCGAACACGCGCTGCCAGCCGACCTGCGGTGAGCGGCCGCGGAACAAGTTCACTTCGAGCGGCTCGAGGTCGAGAATATTGAGCAGGTCGTCGACGGCGGAGGACATGGGCTGCGGGGCCTTCGATGTGGGGCGCCGCCAATGACGCTTGCGCGCCGCGTGAAGTCAAGGCGGGGGCGGCGTGCAACACCCGCCAAAGAGATGGGCGGCAGATCAACTGCCGCCCACTCATGTGCGCCGCCAAGGGCGCGCCAGTAACGCTCGCCGCTAGATCGTGAAATACACGACGCCGAGCACAATCACCGCAACGGCCGCCCAGAGCAGAATCTGATTCCCGGTGCTGAGGGTATGGGTATGAGTTTCGCCTGCCATTGCATTGCCCCCTTCTTGCAGGGGTCGTGGGCCGGACCGACCCGGCCCATGCGCCCCCCAAACAACTTATACTTTAGTCTTAGTCTGTAGCCTTTTGATCTGGGTCAAAAACTGCCGAGGCTGGCGCAAGTGCCTGAAGCGACTAGGATAGCGGCTTTACGGAGGATGCGATGGCGGGCAGCGCGAAGCGCGACGTAGTGATTGGCGGGGCCGGCTTTGCCGGCCTGGCGCTGGCGATTGCGCTACGCCAGGCGCTGGGCGAGGGTTTCGCGGTGACGGTCGCCGACCCGGCGCTGGGCGCTGTGCGATCGAAGGACCCGCGCGCATCTGCCATTGCCGCCGCCGCGCGCCGGCTGTTCGAAGCCATCGAAGTCTGGGACGCGGTCGCGGACGAAGCGCAGCCGATCCTCGACATGGTGGTGACCGACAGCAAGCTCGAAAACGCGGTGCGGCCGACCTTCCTCACCTTCAGCGGCGAGGTGGCGGAGGGCGAGCCGTTCGCGCACATGATCGAAAACCGATTGCTGGTCGACGCGCTTGTTACGAAAGCCAGGGCGCTCGGTGTCGATCTGCGTGCAACGGCTGTCGAGTCGTTTGAATATGACCCCCACGCTTCACGCGATGACCCCCACCCTAACCCTCCCCCTGAAAGGGGGAGGAACGAGGAGGGGGTCACTAAGTACATCAATGTTCGTCTTGCTGATGGTATGGCGATCTCTGCGCGGCTCTTGGTCGGGGCCGACGGTGCGCGCTCGTCGATCCGCGAGCAGGCCGGCATCGCCTCGCATGGATGGAATTACGAACAGTCGGCGATCGTTTGTACGGTTGCGCACGAGCGCGACCATCACGGTCGCGCCGAGGAGCATTTCCTGCCGGCGGGACCGTTCGCGATCCTGCCGCTCACCGGCAAGCGTTCCTCCATCGTGTGGACCGAACGCAAGCAAGACGCCGAGCGCATCGTCGCGCTGCCCGACGCGGAATTCCACGACGAGCTGGAGCAGCGCTTCGGCCTGCAGCTTGGAGATATTCGTGTGATCGGAGCGCGCCGCGCCTTTCCGCTCGGGCTGTTTACCGCACGCGCCTTCATCGGCGAACGGCTGGCGCTGGTGGGCGACGCCGCCCACGTCATTCATCCGATCGCCGGGCAGGGCCTCAACATGGGCCTGCGTGACGTGGCCGCGCTGGCCGAAGTGGTGGCCGACGCCGCGCGGCTCGGGCTCGATATTGGCGGGCCGGATGTCTTGCAGCGCTATCAGCGCTGGCGCCGCTTCGACACCATGACCATGGGCATTGCCACCGATGGCTTGAACCGGCTGTTCTCCAACAGTTCCGACGCGCTGCGGCTGATCCGCGATATCGGGCTCGGGCTGGTCGAGCGCATGCCGCCGCTCAAGCAGCTGTTCATCCGCGAAGCGGCGGGCTTTACCGGCGAGGTGCCGAAGCTGCTACGGGGCGAGGCGCTGTAGAATTCAGCGGCGCAACGTTCTCACTTCCCTCTCCCACAAGGGGAGAGGGGAAGAGAGCAAGCGGCGCCGGCGGAAGATCAGCTCAGCGGAATGCTGCCGACGTGATCCTGGAAAGCTTTGCGCGATGAGATCGCGTCGTACCAGCGGTCGAGATGCGGCGTCGCCGGGCGGCCAGGCACCAGTTGCCGGTAGCGGTGGCACATGACGCCGACCGGAATGTCGCCGTAGGAGAAGGCGTCGCCGGCGAGAAACTTGGTCTTCGCCAATTGCGCGTCCATGATCTGCATCGCCGCGACGGTCTTGTCCTGCGCGGTTTTGATCGCCGCCGCGTCGCGTTTTTCCGGCGGCGTGCGGATCAGCCCCCAGAACGCCGGCGTGATCGCGGGGCCCACCACCGACAGCTGCCAGTCCATCCATTGGCTGGCGAGCGCGCGCGCTTTCGCATCTTTCGGTTCGAGCACGCCCGCCTTGTCGTGCTTGCCGGCGAGATAGCGCACGATGGAATTGCTTTCCCACAGCAGGAAACCGTCTTCTTCCTCCAGCGTCGGCACCAAGCCGTTGGGGTTCATTGCCAGATATTTCGGCTCCTTGTTCTTGCCGAACGGGCCGCCGATATCGATGCGCTGGCAGTCGAGCTTGAGCTCGCCCACCGCCCATATCGCCTTCTGCACGTTGGACGAGGTATTGCGGCCCCAGATTTTGATCATTCAGTTTCTCCCAATTCATTGACAGATATTTTTATCTGTCATGGCCGGGCTTGTCCCGGCCATCCGCGACTTTGTTAACGACGGGCTGCTAAGACGTGGATGCGCGGCACAAGGCCGGGCATGACGAAAGAACCGGCGCCGTCGGCTACTCCAGCCGCCGCGCTTCCTCCGGCAGCATGATCGGGATGCCGTCGCGGATCGGATAGGCGAGCTTGGCCTTGCGCGAGATCAGCTCCTGTTTGGCGGCGTCGTATTCGAGCGGGCCTTTGGTCAGCGGGCAGACCAGGATTTCCAACAGCTTGGGATCGACGCTGCCGGTGGGCCGTTCGGTGGGCGGGTCGGTGGACATAAGGTTGCTCCCGGCGAATGCGGCGGGGTTTATAGCACGGCTAGGTTCATTGTCGTCCCGGGCGACCGAGCCAACGGGTCCGCGCGAAGCGCGGCCCGATGACAGGCTCCGCGAGGGAGGCTCGGGACCCAAAACCCTGGCGTTCAAGATACGAATGGACCGGGCCTATGGGTCCCCGCCTTCGCCGGGACGACAAAAAGAAGCTCACTGCAACTGCGGCTCGCCTTCGGTGTTCTTCTTGGCGAGCTCGATCTCGGTAATGGCGACCAGGATTTCGGCGCGGGTCTTGAGATCCGGCGCTTCCAGCAGCGCCTGCTTCTCGGCCGGTCCGTAGGGCGACATCATCGACAGCGCGTTGACCAGCGCCTCATTGGGCGCCTTGTCGATGCCGTCCCAGTCGGCGTTGAGATTGTTGGCGTCGAGGAAGCCGCGCAGCGCGGCCAGCACCGCATCGCGGTCGACCGCGTCCTCGCCCGTGCGCGCCACGAAGTCGTCGGCGAACGGCGCATAGGTGACCCTGGTCTGCCGGTAGAGCGTGGCGACCTTCAGCTCTTCTTCAATCTGGAAACGCGCGACGCCGGTGAGCTCGATCAGATAGCGGCCGTCGCCGCTCTCGGCCAGCTGGGTGATGCGGCCGACGCAGCCGATCTTGTAGAGCGGCGGCTTGGCATCGTCGCCGCGCTGCGCGACGTCGGGCTGGATCATGCCGATCAGCCGATGGCCGTCGCGCAACGCGTCGTCGACCATGGCGAGGTAGCGTGGCTCGAAAATGTTGAGCGGCATCTGCCCGCGCGGCAACAGCAGCGCGCCCGGCAGCGGAAACACGGGCAGGACTTTCGGCAGCTCGAGCGGCCCGCGATATTGGGCGTTCATCGGCATGGCATTGCCTCCGCCCTCATCTTGAGGAAGGCGCGTAGCGCCCGTCATCGCAAGTCGGCCTTGGCCGACTTGCGCACTTTATATCCGATCTCGGGTAAACCCGAGATCGGTGGATGAGGCGGCCCACCCAATGTCGGGTATACCCGACATTGGGCATCTAAGATTGCGCAAGTCGGTAAACCCGACTTGCGGTGCTTCGCGACGCGTCGCCGACGCGACGCTCCTCAGCATGAGGCCAAACTGAGTAAAACCACACGCGGCATTCCGCCGCTCACGAAAACAAAATCGACGACAAGCGTTTGCGGCCTTCCACCGCAGCCGGGTCAGCAAAACCCCAGGCTTCGAAGAGCTGCACAAGCTGCTTGCGCGCCGCGTCGTCATTCCACTTACGGTCTTTCTTCACGATCGCCAGCAGGTGCTCGGCCGCCTCGGCGCGCCGTCCCTTGGCGTTGAGCGCGGTGGCGAGATCAAAGCGCGCCTGATGGTCGAGCGGATTGGCGAGCACCTTCTCTTCCAGCTCGGCCAACGGCCCGACCGATTTCGCCTGCTCGGCGACCTCGAGCGCGGCGCGTGCGGCGGCGACCGGCGCCTGGTTCTGCTTGGCTTCCGGCACCAGCGCCAGCGTCTGCTTAGCCTGCTCGAGCGCGCCGGTCTCGACGTAGCAGCGCGCGAGGCCCGCCAGCGCGTGCACATTGCCGGCGTCCTGGGCGAGCAATTGCGCATAGATCTCGGCGGCGGCGGCCGGATTGCCTCCGACCAGCGCCGCATCGGCCGCTTTCAGCAGATCCTTGTCCTCGCCGCCGATTTTTTCCTTCGTGAGCCGCTCCAGAAATGCAATGACCTGGCTCTCCGGCAATGCGCCCATGAAGCCGTCGACCGGCTGGCCGTTGGAGAATGCGATCACGGCCGGGATCGACTGGATGCCCATCTGCCCCGGGATCGCCGGGTGCTCGTCGATGTTCATCTTGACCAGCTTGACCTTGCCCTTGGCCGCCTTCACCGCCTTTTCCAAGATCGGCGTGAGCTGCTTGCAGGGCCCGCACCAGGGCGCCCAGAAATCCACCAGCACCGGCTGCTGCTTGGATTCCTCGATCACGTCCTTGATGAAGGCTTGCGTGGTGGTGTCCTTGACCACCTCGGGCGCCGCCGTCACTCCCCCGCCATTCTGCAGCATTTTACCTCGCTTGATCGGGCACTCACGGTTCCCTGCCGGATTAAATGGGTCATCCGGCCGCCGAATGCAATCGGCTCAGGGGGCGTCCGCGGGGCGCCCGGAGAGGCGCTCGATGCGGGGCTCATGGCCGGTGGCGCGCAAGAATTTCACCAGATCGTCGCGCTTTATCGAGGTGGTCATGGTGTTGACCAGCGGATGGAAGTTGAGGCTGTCGTGCGCCATCAGGGTCGCGTCCAGCACCACGGTGACGCGGCCTTGCGCATCGTTGATGGCGCCGAACGGCGTCACCGCGCCGGGCTCGACGCCCCAGACCTCACGCAGCAGGTCGGCCGAGCCGAAGGAAAACCGCCCATGGGTGCCGAGCCGGCGGTGCAGGCTCTTGAGGTCGATATCGGCGTCTTCCTCCGCCACCACCAGGTAGAGCTCATATTTCTTGTCGCGCAGGAACAGGTTCTTGGTGTGGCCGCCGGGGATCTGGCCGCGCAAAGCTTGGCTTTGCTCGACCGTGAACAGCGGTGGGTGCTTGACGGTTCGATAGGCGATGCCAAGGGCGTCCAGGGCCGCGAACAGCTGGTCGGGAGTTTTCGGCATCAGCGCAAAATTATGGCCTGCGGTGGTGTTAGTATCACCACAAACGAATGAGGTCGAAAATGATACGCATTATCTTGGCTACGGCCGTGGTCACGGCCGTCATGTCTTTCGATGGGCGTCCGGCGCGGGCCTACGAAGCGCCTTGGTGCGCGGTCATCGGAATAGGCCCCGGGGAGGTGCACTGGGACTGCCAATACAAGTCGGTCGAGGAGTGTGCGCCACACGTGATCGCCGGCAACCGCGGCTTTTGCAATCCCAACCCGCGCTATGTCGGCCCGCCGCCCAAAGCGCGCCAAAAACACCGGGGCCGGCGTCGTTAACCGGCGGTTTTGGGCGCGATTGCCAGGGTCCGGGCGAGTGGCTATGGCAACGCCTTGGCAGCCGGAATCGCAATTTCCCGGCCCGATGCTTAAGTACATGCGTCCGTGCCGCAGTCCGTCGCAACTCCGCCGCCGTATAATCCTTCCGCGTGATCGCAACCGCCTCCGGCATCTTCCCCTCCGCCAACCGAATCAGCCGCACAACAAAGAATCACCCCGCCCACTGGTCGGGAAGCTCCCATGCGTCAAAATTTAAAGCGGCTGATATAACGAAATCGCTCGGCGCGTCGGCATTGGTGGTGAAGCTGTACCGAGTCTTGGCGATGCAGACCGGCAGCTTGCCGTAGCCCATGCTCTCGATATTGGCGAGCTGTTCGTCGCCCCCGATCGAACGGGCGGCCGGCCGGCTATGGTCCGCAGGCGGCGGCATTGGTGAAGGTGACGGTCGAGCCGGTGCCGGCGGCAGCGACGAAGCAGGAACCGCTTCCGACCGTGTTGCCGCTGGAGCCGGTTCCGATATTGGCGTTGCTAAGAGCGACGTAATAGTTGGTCGCGCCGTTTGGTCGCGCTGAGCCTGTTCCCGGTCACCGTCGCGCTCGAGTTTGCCACCACGCCGACGCCATATTGTATTTGGCCCGGGGGCGCGGTGGCGATGATCGTGTTGTTGCGCACGGTGACGGAGGAGCTGCTGAAATTAACATTCACGCCACCCGCACCACCGCCGGAGCCGGTCCCGGACGCCGTGATGGTATTGTTGGAGACCGTGGCGCCGGTAACGCTATACGCGGAGATGCCGGTCACGCCAAAGCCGGCCGCGCCGGCGATGCTGACATTCAGTCCGGTCACGGTGCTGTTGTTGGCGAGCATCACGGCCGAGTTGTTGCCGGAGGGGGTGGAGGAAATGGTGGCGGCCGGCGTCGTCAGCCTGGCGGTACGGCCGTCCGGGGCGCGCACGGTCAGCGTTCCCGCCCTCCCGGCTGTCCTGGTCGTCGAGGCGGCCGCGTCGGCGAACAGCAACGTCGAACCGGTCTGCGCCAAGGGCTGAAATATATCGGCTTCGCTGAGGCTGCGCTTGTTGCCGGGCCTGGCCTCGAAGTCGACGTAGGGAAGTCATTTCGGCTGCGACGATTGCGCAAAAACCGGCTGCGACGGTTGCGCAAAAGCAGTCCGGCAACAGGCGGCCAGCAATGCCAAAACACACACCGCTGAGCCAACGCCATGCCCCTGACTCGCGTCACGCATGGCTGTTTCCCCCAAAAGCCGCTAGCCCCGTGTTGGAACGACGCCACTTATAGACGCGTTATCGCCATTATACACGCTGGAGATGTGCGGAAGCAAACCGGGCCGCGCCTGCGAGCGGCACCTCGCATTCTTTCCACCATGCAATAACAACGCGTTAACGCATAGCGCGAATTTTATAGTCTATCAACCAGTGGTACTAACTGAGCTTTTGCTCACCGGATGGGCGCTAAAGGCGCTTGGAAAAGCACGCTTGGGCTGTTACATGACCGCGCGGCGGCCTAGGCCGCTCGATATCTCGCCGGGCATTCTACCCTGAACCCTACCCCGGCGGCCTTTCAAGGGTTCCAATGGCTACCTAAGCCATTGAAAACGCGGGTGTAGCTCAGGGGTAGAGCACGACCTTGCCAAGGTCGGGGTCGAGGGTTCGAATCCCTTCGCCCGCTCCAATACTTAGCTAGATTTTGAAATCGAAAGACGCATCAGGGTAACGCCCGGGTAACAAGCGCGCCGAAGCGCGACGTAAAGGCCAGCAGCTACCTTGCCAAGGTCGGGGTCGAGGGTTCGAATCCCTTCGCCCGCTCCCGATGGTTTCAACGACTTAGATAGAAATTAAGAAGTATGTCTTGCCTTCTTTGGTGTCGACATCGACCACGGCGATCAATGATGGCCTGCACGCGAGTCCAATGTTGGTGCGCGGCCATGCCGTCCACCATTTTGTGATGTGCCTGGGGTTGCTGCTGGCGTAGACGCCCCACTCGCGCAAACGCGGCCGCTCCTTGGTGCCCTCCCGAATCGGAAAGACTTTCCAGCCGAGCTTGCCATATGCGAGCGCGCCAGCAAGCAAGGGGTTGATGCGGCCGGCGTCGGCGGAATCATTGCATGGCGCGGCCTTCTGTCTCTTTTTGGATTTTCTGACTGAAAGCCGGTCGGCCGGCGTTGCGGCGGGTTCTCTGCCTGTCTGCGTTCCCATGACTCGAGGTCGCTCGATCGCCAAATGCGCAGGCGACCGAAATAGGTTGGGGGTCGGGAAGCCGCTATCCTGCATGCGACGGATCAGCCATACGTGCGAGCGCGAGCCGTAGTGCACGCGCACCTGCCCGGCGGTCAAGGAAGCGGCCTTATCCGCGACTTGAATGCGATGATTGATGGTAGATTGCGCAGCACGCACAGCAACACCCTCTGAAACTGTGAGGATGGCTGCGCGTCAGGCTTTGACGCATTGCGCCGCCCTAAGGCCCGCCTATCGCCGTCGTGCCTGGCGAAATTGGTAACGCCCAGCGTCAAATTCGATGTCTGTAAGTTACGAAAATTTGGTGGACGGTTTAATGACGCTCACCGGTTAGACCGCAGGCGCAATGGAACTACCGCAAGCATTGATTTGGACTGAAGATAAGCTGGTTGGAGAGGGATCCAGGCCGGAATACTCAACGAGGCCTGGGCGTGATGACGAAGGCAGCCAATTGCGATATGTAACAACTAATGTCGTCATCTGGCGACTTATTGTCGAAAGTCCCGGCCGGAAGGATCAACCATGAAGGCGCGCTCGCAACTACTCAGCGGTACAAGTCAGCCGGTGCGGCGGGTCGGCAAGAAGCCGGTGCCGCGCATGGCGCCCGAGCAGCGCCGCGCCCTCATTTTGCAGCGTGCGATTGAATTCTTTGCCGAATACGGCCTTACCGCGCAGACCCGCGCGCTCGCCGACGCCTGCGGCGTGGCCCAGCGGCTGCTCTATCGCTACTTCCCGTCCAAGGCCGCGCTGCTTTCCGAGGTCTATAACGAGGCGATCGCGTCGCCGTTCAAGGCGGTCTGGCGCGTCCAGCTCAAGGACCGCAGCCGGCCCTGGGACCAGCGGCTAATCTCATTTTATACCAGCTATTTCAACGAGTTGTTGACGAGGCGCTGGCTGCGCCTGTTTCTCTATGCCTCGCTGGCCGAGGCCCGCATGGCGCCCGACTACAACCAGGCCATCTTGCTTGAAACCTTGGAACTGATCGTCGCTGAGACGGCCGCCGACCAGAACGTCGAACTGCCCAAGGATCTCGCGCTCTTGCACGAGCTCGCCTACGTGCTGCACGGCACGGTGTCGCACTTCGCCATCCGCCGCCACATCTACGGCGCCAGCCAGAATGTCGCGGTAAACCGCATCATCGCCGTGCAGGTCCGTTCCTTCCTCGCCGGCTTCGCGCAAGCGACTGCTGAAGCGCGTTCCATCGAGGCGCGCCCTCGCGCCTTAAGCTAATATTCCTAATTTAAGTCGTCAGTTTACGACTTAGACAGGATGCGTTAAGCTCCAGCGCAATTCCGGCGGAGCCCATGCGCTGCGAGGTACGCCGCCGCAAGTCATCGGACGCGTCAGTTCAAGGTACCAACAATCAGGGAAGGGAGGAATACCGTGACCCGCTTCAATCCGTTTAGCCGCCGTTCATTCCTGCAAGGATCCGCCGCGGGGCTCGCCGCCGCCGCAACGCTCGGCCGCGTTCCGGGCGCCTCCGCCGATGCGCCGGTTTACTTCGAGACTTGGTCGGCCGCGGTCGATACGGTGAAGAGCCACATCGCTGCCTTCGAGAAAAAGACCGGGCTCAAGGTCATGTATTCCAACACGCCGTGGGCGCAGTACCGCGAGACCCTGATCACCAAGTTCGTCGGCGGCGCGCCGATCGATACGCTGTGGGTCTCCGACAGCTGGCTACCCGAATGGGCGGAAGCCGGCTGGATCAAGCCGGTCGATCAATACAAGGCCCTGACCAAGTACAACGCCGACGTCGAAAAGTTCTGCGTCGACTCGATGACCTACAAGGGCAAGCAGTACGGCATCACCTATTACACCGACTTCATGGCCTTCATCGTCAACGACGCCATGCTGCAGAAGGCCGGCATCAAGAATCCGCCGACCACCTGGGCGGAAGTCCGCGAACAGGCCAAACTGATCAAGTCCAAGGGCCTCAGCCAATACCCGCTGCTCGTCGGCATGGCGAAGGAAACCTGGGTTATCGAGTTCATGTCCGCGCTGGTGTTCTCGCACGGCGGTCACTTCACCGACGACAAAGGCAACGCGGTGATGCAGGACCCCAAGAACGGCGCGGTCGAGGCACTTTCCATGCTGGTGGACTGCGTGCATAAGGACAAGACGCTGTCGCCGTCCTGCGTGGAGACGGGAGAGCTCGCCGGCCTCAAGAGCTTCCTGTCGGGCCAGCACGCCTTCGGCCTGATCCCGAAATACCGGCTGCGCACACTGAACGACCCCAAGCAGAGCCAGATCGCCGGCCATGCCAAGCTGGTCTTGATGCCGAAGGGCGAGCACGGCTCGCATGCGACGGTCGGCTGGATGCGCTTCTACGGCATGACGCCGCGCGCGCAGGCCAATCCCCAGCATGCCGCCGACACGGTCAAGCTGATGGAATGGTTCGGCGGCAAGGCCGACGGCAAATACACGTTCCAGAAGCTGCTGTTCAAGGACGTCGGCGCCGGTTTCGGCGTGAAGTCGCTGTTCGACGATCCCGAGATGCGCGAGGCCTATAAGGCCTATGGCGACGTCGAAATGATCAAGAAGCAGCAGAGCCTCGCGCAGAAGAAGGACGTGGTGACGCCCTGGTTCGGCGAATGGCAGGAGGTCAACGGCGCGATGTGGCAGCAGGCGCTGCTCGGCAAGGTGACGCCCGAGGCGGCAATGAAGAAGTCCGCCGACAAGTGGATGTCGCTCAAGAAGCAGAGCTGATGGAAAGCGTACGGGGGCGGGCGGCGCCGGTCGCGGTCCGCCCCGTTTGCGCCATTCACTTGAGCCGCCCATGTCCGCAAGCGTAATCAGCGCGCGTCGATCCCGCATCGTGCCACGCTTGTCCTATGACGAGCGCAGCGCCTATCTGTTCGTTTTGCCGCTGGCGGCCGTGCTGTTCATCGTCGCAATCTTCCCGATCATCTATTCCTTCTATATCAGCCTCTATAATCTGAAGCTGACGCGGCCGTGGCGGGTGCCTTTCGTCGGCCTGGCAAATTACCAGGAGGTGCTGACCAGCCCGACGTTCTGGGCCTCGGTCGAGCGCACCGTGGTTTTCACGCTGATATCGGTGGTGGCTATCAGCATTATAGCGCTCCTGGTGGCGCTGCTGCTCAACGAGAACTTCCCGGGGCGCCGTGTATTGAGCGCCATCCTGTTGATCCCGTGGGCGATTCCCTATGTCGCCAACGCCTTGATGTGGAAATGGATTTACGATTCCAATTTCGGCGCCCTCAACGGCGCGCTGTTCCAGCTCGGCTTCATCGACAATTACATGGTCTGGCTCGGCGACGCCAAGAAGACGCTGCCGCTGATCGCGCAAGCCTTCGTATGGAAGGAGATGCCGCTCGCCACTATCCTTCTGCTGGTTGGGCTGAAGACGATACCCGGCGACCTCTACGCCGCCGCCAAGGTGGACGGCGCCAATGTCATTCAGCGCTTCTTCCATATCACCCTGCCGGCGCTGCAATCGAGCTTCGCGCTGGTCTTCATCTATGACGCGATGATGGCAATCCGCCATTTCGACATGTTTTTCATCCTGACCGAGGGCGGCCCCGGCAATGCCAGCGACGTGGTCGCCTGGCGCATCTTCGTCGAAACCTTCCGCAATCTTTCGTTCGGCACGGGCGCCGCCATGTCCTACATTCTGGCGCTGGCCACGCTGGCGCTGGCCTACGCGATCATCCGCGGCTTGGCGCAACGGATCTGATATGCGCGATACGGTCACAGCATCCGGCGGCGAGGTCCGCCATCACCGCACGCGGTCCGGCTACAGCCGCGTGACGCGCGGGGTGTTCCTGTTGGCCGCCTCGCTGATTTTCCTGAGCTATGTGCTGGCGCCAGTCGCCTGGCTGGTTTCGTCGTCGTTCCAGACCGAGAAGGAAATCGTCTCCAAGCCGCCGCACTGGATCCCGCACCAGCCGACGGCAGAGAATTTCTCGGCCATCTTCTTTGCCGGCGACAAGGCGATAACTTACGAGAACCGCCGCAAAGGCGATCCGGCGACCGGCGGCTTCATCCCCTCGACCGCGCGCAACCTGTTGCCGTCGATGCGCAACAGCCTGGTGGTCGCCTGCAGCGTGGCCTTTCTCAACCTGCTGATCGGCGTGCCAGCGGCCTACGCCATGGCCAAGATCCGCTTCCGCGGGCGGCAAGCCTCGATCTACGGCATCCTGACCACGCGGGTTATTCCCGACATCGCGCTGGTCGTGCCGTTCTTCCTGTTCATCCGCAATCTCGGGCTGCTCGACACAATCTGGTCATTGATCATCACCTATCTCGCGATCACCGTGCCGTTTTCGGTCTTCATCCTGGTCAGCTATTTCGAATCGCTGCCCGACGAGCTCGACAAGGCCGCGCGCGTCGACGGCTGTTCGCGCTGGCAGGCGCTCAGCAAGGTGTTCCTGCCCTTGGCCTTGCCCTCGGTGGTCGCCGTGGTGCTGTTCTCCTTCCTGTCGAGCTGGAACGAGTTCCTGCTCGCTTTGATGTTCACGCAGACGCCGAAGTCGCAGACGCTGCCGATCATTGTGGCCTCGTTCACCTCCGATTTCACGATCAGCTTTTCCTTCATCAATGCCGCGGGCGTGCTGGCGATCATTCCACCCGTGCTGCTCGCGCTACTGTTTGAACGCTACATCGTGTCCGGGCTCACGGCCGGGGCGGTCAAGGGCTGAAGGGAGCGCCACGCGCCATGGCACGCATTCAATTCAAGGATGTCACCAAGCGCTACGGCGATGTCGTCGCGGTCAACGACCTCAATCTCGAGATCAATGACCAGGAGTTCGTGGTTCTGCTCGGTCCCTCGGGTTGCGGCAAATCCACGACGCTCAACATGATCGCCGGGCTGGAGGAAATCACCGACGGCGAGCTGTGGTTCGACGATCACATTGTCAACGCGCTGCCGCCGCACCGGCGCGACGTGGCGATGGTGTTCCAGAGCTACGCGCTCTATCCCCACAAGACGGTCTACGAGAATATCGCCTTCGGCCTGCGCATGCGCAAAATGGCGCGCGCCGAGCTCGACCGCCGCGTACGCGAGGCGGCGGCCAAACTCGAGATAACGCCCCTTTTGGAACGGCGGCCGAGCCAGCTTTCCGGCGGCCAGCGCCAGCGCGTAGCGCTCGGCCGCGCCATGGTGCGCCAGCCCTCGGTCTTCCTGATGGACGAGCCGCTGTCGAACCTGGATGCCGCGCTGCGCATTTCCATGCGCGCGGAAATCAAGCATCTGCACAATGAGATGCAGACCACTTTCGTCTACGTGACGCACGACCAGGCCGAGGCGCTGACGCTGGCCGACCGGATCGTGGTGATGAACGAGGGGCTTGTGCAGCAGATCGGCACCGCGCACGAAATCTATGAGCGGCCGGTCAACATGTTTGTGGCCTCCTTCCTCGGCAATCCGCCGATCAATTACCTCAAGGGCGAGCTCACGCGCGCGGGCGATGCCTTGCATTTCCGCCGCGGGGAGGTGGATCTTGCCCTGCCGCCGGCGCTGGCCGCCCGGCTCAACGGCTTCAAAGGCGGTCAGGTCTGCATCGGCGTGCGCGCCGAAGACGTCGACGAGCGCGGCAAGCCGCCGCCCGATCGCGCCATCCGCGGCAAGGTGACATCGGTGCTGCCGATCGGCTCCGACCAGTTCCTCGGCATGGAGCTGGAGGGCGAAGAGCTGTTCTTCCGGGTCGGCAAAGATTTGCGCCACGCGACCGGCCAGATGGCGGCGCTCGCGGTCGACGTCAACCGGCTGCACCTGTTCGACCCGGCCAGCGGCCGCTCGCTGCTTCGGTAAGCATTGAAAGCGCCGCGCCGTGAAACCACCGTTATTCGAATATCACCGACCGAAAAGCGTTTCGGAGGTGCTCGACCGCCTGCGCAGCCTCGACGGCGACGTCAAGCTCTTGGCTGGCGGCCAGAGCCTGGTGCCGATGATGAATTTCCGCATGGCGCGGCCGGATCACCTCATCGACCTGAACGACCTGAGCGAGCTCGATCATGTGCGCGTGTCCAACGGGTCGATCGAGATCGGTGCGCTGACGCGCCATCACCGGGTCGCGACCGACGCCGAAATAAGAGCCGCGCTGCCGGTGCTGGCGCGCGGCGCCGCGTCGATCGGTCATTTCGCCATTCGCCAGCGCGGCACCCTCGGCGGCAGCCTGGCGCATGCCGACCCGGCGGCGCAGCTTCCGCTGCTCGCGCTTGCGCTCGACGCCGAGCTGCTGTGCAAGAGCGATGCCGGAGAGCGCGCGGTGGCGGCCCGCGACTTCTTTCAATCGATCATGACGACCGCGCTCGAGCCGCACGAGATGCTGGTCGGCGTGCGCTTTCCGAAAATGCCGCCGCGCATGGGCTGGGGCTTCGAAATCTTCTGTCAGCGTCAGGGCGATTTTGCCATCGTAGCGGTGGTCGCGCTGCTGACGCTGGATGAAGCCGGCCGCGTTGCCGATTTGCGGCTGGCGGCCGGCGGCATTGCGGCGACGCCCGTCCGTTTCGACGACGTCACCGCGCGATTCATCGGCTGCCTTCCGAATGAGGACTGGCGGGGCGCCTTGGCGGATGCCGTGAAGAACGCCCGCGAGATCGAAGAGACGCTGATCCCGGCGGTGTTCCGCAAGGAGCTCGTGCACGCGCTGACACGCCGCGCTGCGTCGGCCGCCCTTGAACGCGTGCGGGGGGCGGCTCGCTGATGGCGAAACGGACGATCACGCTCACGGTCAACGGACAGCCGCACGAGGCGACGGTCGAGCCGCGCCGCTTGCTGACCGACGTGCTGCGCGAGGATTTCGGTCTGACCGGCACCCATGTCGGCTGCGAGCACGGCGTCTGCGGGGCTTGCACGGTGCTCATCGACGGCGCGCCGGCGCGCGCCTGCCTCATCTTTGCGGTGCAGATGGAGGGACGCGCGGTCACCACCATCGAGGCGGTGGCGGCGGGCGGGCGTTATAGCGCCTTGCAGCAGGCGATGCATGAAGAGCACGCCCTTCAATGCGGTTTCTGCACGCCGGGCATCATCATGACGTTCGAAGCCTATCTCAAGCAGAATGTCGATCCGAGCGAGGCGGAGATCCGCGACGTGCTGTCGGGCAATCTCTGCCGCTGCACCGGCTATCAGAACATCGTCGCGGCCGTGCGCAAGGCCGCCGCCGCCATGCGGGGCGCGCGGCCATGAACGAGGCGCCGAAATTCAACCAGATCGGTCAGCCCTTGCTGCGCAAGGAGGACTACCGCCTGCTCACGGGGCAGGGGCGCTATCTCGACGACATCGCGGTGCCCGGCCTGCTGCATGCCTGCTTCGTGCGCTCGCCCTATGCCCATGCCCGCATCCGTTCGATCGATTTCGAACGGGCACGCACCATGCCGGGTGTCGTGGCGGTGGTCAGCGCGGCCGAGCTGACGCAATGGACGACGACGCTGCGCATGGCGCCGCCGATCGAAGGCTTACAGCCTACCGAGATCACCACGCTGCCGGTCGACAAGGTGCGTTTCCAGGGCGACCCAGTGGTCTGCATCGTGGCGACCGACCGCTATCTGGCCGAGGACGCGGCCGAAACGGTCGATATCGACTATGAAGTCCTGCCCGCGGTGCTCAGCTATACCGACGCCGTGCGCGACGGCGCGCCGCGCGTCGACGACAGCCTCGACAGCAATCTGGTTTCGCATCAGAGCTTCGCCAAGGGCGAGGTCGAGGCGCGCATGCGCGGGGCGCATGCGGTGGTGGAGGCGTCGTTCGCGCAGCACCGGCAGACCCATCTGCCGATCGAGACCCGCGGCTGTATCGCCATCTGGGACGGCGGCCGCGAGCACCTGACTTTCCATATCGGCAACCAAGTGCCGCATCCCTTGCGCACGCAGCTGGCCGCGCGCCTGCGGCTGTCGGAAACGCAGGTGACGGTGATCTCGCCCGATGTGGGCGGCGGCTTCGGCCAGAAGATCGCGCTTTACCGCGAGGAGCTCACGGTGGCGGCGCTCGCTCGCCACTTATGCCGCCCGGTGCGTTGGCGCGAGGACCGCATGGAGAACCTGCAGGCCTCCAGCCACGCCCGCGAGCAGACCTGCCGCGTGCGCGTGGGCGTCGATGAGCAAGGCCGTATCCTCGCGGTCGATCTCGCCATCGAGGAAGACTTCGGCGCCTATTGCTTCTACCCGGCCAATTATCTGGCGCGCGTGGTCGCCATGATCCTGACCGGTCCCTATCGCATCGACACCTATGCGTTCGGCGTCAAGGTCGCGCTCACCAACAAATGTGGCGCGGGTCCCATGCGCGCGCCGATGTCGATCACCAGCTGGGTGATGGAAGGCACGATCGACGCCATCGCGCGCAAGCTCGACCTTGATCCGCTCGAGGTACGGCGGGTCAATGGCCTGCGCCGGCAGGACCTGCCTTACACCATGGCGTCCGGCGAGGTGCTCGAGGACATCACGCCGGCCGAGACGCTGGAAGCGGCCGTCGCCGCGCTCGACTATGACGCCTTCCGCAAGCGGCAGGCCGCGGCGCGCGCCGAGCGGCGCTATCTCGGCGTCGGCCTGTGCACGGTCGTCGAATCGACCACTTACGGTTCCCGCTTCTACAAGACGGCTGGCATTCCGGGCTCGGGTCACGAAGCGGTCTGGCTCCGCATCGAGCCGTCGGGAGTGGTGAACGCGTCCGTCGGCCTGATGGGAACCGGGCAGGGCTACGAGACCGCGCTCGCCCAGGCCGTGGCCGAAGGCCTCGGCGTCGATGCCTCAGCCGTGCGCATCCAGCTCGGCAATACCGATGTCGCGCCCTACGGCATGGGCAGCCGCGGCGCGCGCGGCGCCACCGCCGGCGGCGGCGCGCTCTATCTGGTCGGCGGCAAGGCGCGCGAACGCGTGCTCGCCATCGCCGCCGCCATGCTGAAGCTCAACAGCCCCAACGAGCTGCGCATGGTGTCGGGGAAGATCGAGCGCCGGGTCGAAGGGCGCTGGACGGAAACCGGCCTCACGCTCGCGCAGGTGGCGCGCACCGCCTATCTCGATCCGAGCTCGTTACCCGAAGGCGTATCACCCGGCCTCGACTTCTCGATGAGCTACGATCCGCCGCCGATGACCTATTCCAACGCGACCCATGTCTGCGTCGTCGAAGTGGAGGCCGAGACCGGGCGCATCAAGATCGAGCGTTATCTGGTGGCCGAGGACTGCGGCACCGTGCTCAACCCGATCATCGTGCGCGGGCAGCAGCAGGGCGCCATCGCCATGGGGCTGAGCGGGTCGCTGCTCGAACAGGTCGTCTACGATCCGGAAACCGGGCAAAACGTCAGCAGCACGCTCGCCGACTATCTGGTGGCGACGTCATGCGAAATACCGAATTTCGAAATCATTCCCATGCACACGCCCAACCGGAAAACGCCTGCCGGCATCAAGGGCATGGCTGAGGGCGGCGTCATGGGGGCGATCGGCGCGGTGACGAACGCGGTCAATGACGCCTTGGCGCCGTTCAACGTCCGGGTCGAACGGCAGCCTTTGACGCCGCAGGCCATCCGCGAACTGCTGCGTAACGCCAAGTAAAACGCGCAGGTAAGGAATTGGAGATGCAAGCAAGCAGCATTGAATCGGTCGGCTTCATCGGACTCGGCATCATGGGCCGCCATATGGCGGGGCATGTCCTGGCCGGCGGCTACAAGCTGCACGTCTACAACCGGAGCCGCGGCAATGCCGAACCGTTGCTGGCGAAGGGCGCCGTCTGGCACGAGTCGCCGGCCGCGCTGGCGCCGGCCTGCGACGTCATCGTAACCATTGTCGGCTATCCGGCCGACGTCGAGCAGGTCTATCTCGGGCCCGACGGCCTGATCGAGCGGGCAAAGCCCGGCTCGATTCTCATCGATGCGACTACCTCCAGCCCCACGCTTGCGGCGCGGATAGCGTCGCAGGCGCATGACAAGGGCGTGAGCGCACTCGATGCGCCGGTGTCGGGCGGTGATGTGGGCGCGCGCGATGCCAAGCTCGCCATCATGGTGGGCGGCGATGCGGCCGCCTTCGCGCGCGTGGGGCCGCTGCTCCACCTGATGGGCAAGAATATCGCGCATATGGGCGGCCCGGGCGCCGGCCAGCATACGAAGATGGCCAATCAGATCGCGATCGCAAGCACCATGATGGGCGTGTGCGAATGTATTGCCTATGCGCGGAATGCCGGGCTCGATCCGGAAATGGTATTGAAGGTTGTCGGCACCGGCGCGGCGTCGAGCTTCCTGCTCAACAATCTTGGGCCGCGTATGGCCAAGGGTGACTACGCGGCCGGTTTCTACGTGCATCACTTCATCAAGGACCTCAGCATCGCGCTGGCCGAGGCGGAACAGATGAAATTGAAACTGCCGGGTCTGGCGCTTGCCAAGCAGCTTTACGACCGTCTGTCGGCCCAAGGGCACTCTCAGGACGGCACCCAAGCGCTCTATCGTCTCTATACTTCTTGACAGTCTGTGCAACAGGTGACGGTGATGAATTTGAAATCTCGCATCGACAATCTCGCGTCCAAATTCGTTGCCTGGCGGCAGCATTTGCATGCACATCCGGAACTAGCTTTCGAGGAAAAAGAAACGGCTGCTTTCATCGCCGGCAAGCTGCGCGAGTTCGGGCTCGAGGTGCATGAGGGTATTGGAGGCACCGGCGTGGTGGGCGTGCTGCGCCAGGGCAATGGACCCATGGTAGGCCTGCGCGCCGATATCGATGCGCTGCCGATCGTGGAAGCGACCGGGCTTTCCTATGCCTCGCAGACCAAAGGAAAAATGCATGCCTGCGGCCATGACGGCCATACCGCCATGCTGCTCGGCGCCGCCCGCGTGCTGTCGGAACGGCCGCCGGAGAACGGCTCGATCGCCTTCATCTTCCAGCCGGCCGAAGAGAACGAAGGCGGCGGCAAGGCCATGGTGGAGGACGGCCTGTTTCGCGATTTTCCGGCGGCGTCCGTCTACGGCATGCACAACTGGCCGGGCCTGCCGGCCGGGCAGTTCGCCGTGCATGCGGGGCCGGTGATGGCGGCCTTCGATACTTTCGAGGCGATCGTCGAGGGCCAAGGAAGCCACGGCGCCATGCCGCATCAGGGCATCGACCCGATCGCGGTGAGCGCGCAGCTTTACCAGGCATGGCAGCTCATCGTCAGCCGCAATGTCAGTCCGACCGACGCCGCCGTGATCAGCGTCACGCAAATCCACGCCGGTGATACCTGGAACGTCGTGCCTAACGCGGTGACGATGCGCGGCACGGTGCGCACGCTGCGACCGGAGACCCGCGACCTGATCGAAGCGCGCATGGCGGAACGGGCCGATCTGATCAGCCGGGCCTTTGGCGCGCGCGCGCATTTTCGCTATCAGCGGCGTTATCCGGCCACGATCAATACCGCCGCCGAGGCCGAGACGGCGCGCCTGACTGCCGCCGAGACGGCGCAGAGCGCGGTGCTGACCGACCTCGCGCCCAGCATGGCCTCCGAAGACTTTTCCTACATGCTGCAGGAAAAGCCCGGCGCCTACATCTGGATCGGCAACGGCCCGGCGGAGGACGGCCACAACCTCCATAGCCCGCGCTACGACTTCAACGACACGATCTTGCCCATAGGCGTTGAATACTGGACAAGGCTCGCGCATCGAGTACTAAGCGCCTGAAATTGGCGCCCGAAAAATAGGGACATGCATGATCTTCGAACACCGCACTTACCGCCTGCAGCCTGGCAAGGCCGCGGAATTTCTTAAGCTCTATGAAGCGGAAGGTTTGCCGCTCATATCACGCTATGCGAAGCTGATTGGTTGCTGGACGACCGAGAGTGGGACGCTGAACTCGATCTTGTTCATCTGGGCATACGACGATTTCGGCCACCGCTCCTCGCAGAGGACCAAGCTCGGACAGGACCCCGAGTGGCTTGCCTTCGTTCCTAAGATGCTCCCTTACCTCGTCCACCAGGAGAGCGCCTTTCTGATTCCAGCAGCATTCTCGCCGCTGAAGTGAGTGTCGATGCGGCGTCTGCGACCCGATGTCCGGTGCTGGCACATCGCCTCATTCGCGGCGGCGCACCATTTTGGTCGCTTCTCTAATCGGCCGTTCAGGGTCAAGCGCTTTCAGACTATCCACCCCTGCAGTGTCGATGTCGCTCACGGGCTCGTGCTTCTCTTCGGAATCGGCACCAAGGCCCTTCCATCATGGGATTCGAAGACGAGGCGGAACAACCTATTGGGCGGCCTTGCCGTTAGACGAACGGCAGGTCCAAGCGACCAAACGAACTCACCTCATCCATCGTCCCGCGAGGGACATCATTCCACCGCTCGGTGGAACTCGAATGCTCTCCTATCGCCTTTGATCCTGTAAGGCGCTCATGCGGCTGCTTCTTCTTCCCGGGTCCAACGGAACTCGGTGCCGTCAACCCATATGCGGTGCATGATCACGGCCAACCGGCGCGCCAGCGCCACAATCGCCTTTTTCATACCGCGGCGCCTGGCGATCTGCATCGCCCAGGCCTTGAGCCAGGACCATTTCACGGACCGCACCAGTAGGATCTGGGCCGCTTCGTAGAGCATGACCCGCATCATCTCATCTCCGCAGCGTGATATTCTGCCGCTCCAATCCACCTCGCCCGATTGATACTTGGCACACGTCAGCCCAAACACCGCCCCGACTGACTTGGATTTATGGAAGCGAGCGGGTACGTCGACCGTGGCTCGATAGGTCAGCGACACCACGGGGCCAACGCCAGGGACCGTCATCAAGCGCCGGCACACCTCATCATCCCGGACGATGGCCAGCAGGCGGCGATGCAGGATAACAATCTGTTCGCGCAGCACTCGCCGGACAATAAGCATCGGTTCAACCAGCACCGCCAGGTCAGGCAGGTTCTCAACAAGCTCCCTGATGCGAGCCTCGAACTTTACCTTTCCAACCATCCCGACCTTGAGGCCGAAGTTGCGTAACGTACCGCGCAGGTCATTGTCGATAGCGATAGCCTTCGACTGTAGCAGCTTGCGATGGGTCAGCAGCATTCGCAGTTTCTGGCTGCGTAACGTTTTCACATGCACCGGGCGGTAAATCCCCGCCCGCATCATCTGCGCCATGCCGCGCGCATCGTTGCGGTCGGTCTTGTTGATCTGCGCCTGCAACACCGCCCGCATGTGCCGTGTCTCGACACAGATCACCGGCAAGCCTGCTTCCGCGAGAGCGCTGAAGAGCCATTGTGATAGCGGCCCGGCTTCCAGCCCGATCCGCTTGAAGTGGTAGGTGGGGTTTGTCAGCACCGGCAGCAGAGCGTCCGGTTCGCTCACCACCTTCACTTCCCGCACGATCCTGCCCGTGCCGTCCACAATGCAGACGCTGGTCTCCTTGACCGAAACGTCCAATCCAGCAAAATGGTCCATGCTGCGCTTCTCCTTCTGATGCTTGAGGCCGTGACAACGGACCTCGTTTCACCATCAGCCTGAAGCGCAGCGCCCAAAATCTTCAGCTATCCACAAGCTGCCGGCCGATTACCCCATCTTTTGACCCAACCGGACATTTGGCGTGATCACCGTCAGAAGTCGGTTGTGTGCGTTGCACGGTGCTGCCGTGATCGAACGCAGTATGGTCACACGAAACACTAGCAGCTTTCTCAACTTTCGACGGCATTGATCCAAATCAATGCGCCACTGAAGAACCCCTTCAGCTTCATTCTGACCGGGTGGCACGAGGGGGTAATCTTGTGGACGAGGCTCGCGTCGAACGGAGGCTTGCCGCCATTCTAGCCGCCGACATTGCTGGCTACAGCCGGTTGATGGGTGTTGACGAAGAGGGAACCCTTCGACAGCTGAAGGCGCATCGCAAGGAATTGGTCGATCCCAAAATTACCGAGCACCGGGGTCGGATCGTCAAGACCACCGGGGACGGGATGTTGGTCGAATTTGTCAGCGTCGTCGACGCCGTGCGTTGCGCCGTCGACGTTCAGCGCGCCATGGTCGAGCGCAATGCAGAGGTACCGGCCGAAAGGCGCATCCAGTTCCGCATTGGAATCAATGTCGGCGATATCATCAGCGACGACAATGATATTTATGGCGACGGTGTCAACGTGGCGGCGCGCCTGGAGGCACTCGCCAACCCAGGCGGAATCTGCGTTTCGCGCAACGTTCACGATCAGGTGCGCGACAAGCTCAGCTTCAGTTTCGAGGACTTGGGCGAGCAGACTGTCAAGAACATTGCGCGGCCGATTGGCGTTCACCGCATCGATCTCACCGAGAATATCGGGCCGGCCGTTGTAAAATCTACCGCACCTGTCCAAAAATATGAACTTGCGAGTTCTCGGC
>Ga0307436_1000133_pt1 | contig 30741 bp, 29 predicted proteins | sample SalMarWE160440MG_FD_202513 | JGI IMG/M metagenome (GOLD analysis project Ga0307436, IMG submission 202513) | Salt marsh sediment microbial communities from the Plum Island Ecosystem LTER, Massachusetts, United States - WE1604-40 | ecosystem: Environmental > Aquatic > Marine > Intertidal zone >...
ATTAATTTTAAACCTTCTATAGATGTGCCGGAAGTTGTGATAATATACTCTGTTTTTTCATCGCTGTTAAGCGCTTTGCGAATCGATTTAAGAATTATTTCTTTGCTATCGATTGCTAATATTTTAATTTGTCGTTGCATACTAAGAGTTAACCAGGAGTTTAATAAGTATAGAAGTTCCGGAACCCGGTTTCGATTCAATTGAAAGACTCCCTTTGTGCATTTCGATTATATTTTTGCAAACTGCCAAACTGATGCCCGTTCTTTCTGTGCTACCTAAGCCGGAAGTGTTATTAGGAGCGGATAACTTTTGAAGAATTTGTTCTGACATACCTTTGCCGGTATCGGAAAAAATAATATCAATTTCACCATTGTCCTTAAAATAATTTGTAGAAATGTTTATTATCCCGCCGTTTGACATCGATTCTGAAGATATTAAAAGTAAATTTAAAAATACCTGATCCAGCAAACCTGAATCGGCGGATATATTTGGAACTGATTTCTGCAACCGGTTTACGATTTGAGTGTTCTGAAAGTTAGATAATTTGTTTACAATTGAAATGGAATGATTAATAACTTCATTAACATTCGTGTCTTTGAATTCCGGCAGTTCACGTTTAGTGATAGTTAAGATATTCCTTACTATTTCTCTTATTCTTAGAGCCTCAGTGTGAATCACTTTATAATCTTTGATTTTATCTTCACCTGAATCTTTGCTAAGATTTTCTGAAAAAACTATTATGCCTGTAAGTGGATTGCTTATTTCATAAGCAATTTCATCTGCAAGCTTTCCGATTGATGCAAGCTTTTCCGATTCAATCAACTGTGACTGAGTTGTTAACAATTGTTTCTGCATCAGGTTGAATGAATGGGACAGCTCTCCTAATTCTGCTTTGCCCGGAGGAATTTCCTGTTTAAGATTTCCTTTTGCGACTCTGCGTGTTCCTTCTACTAAATTTTTAACAGGTTTACCGACTAAAGTTCTAATGGAAAAGTATGTTAAAATCGAAGCTAACAAAGCAATTATTATTGTGATTAAAATTAATTGTGAACGCGTATGTCCAAGATTAGAAGCTATCTTTTCAGTCGAGACTTCGATTTCGATGAAGCCAAGTACTGTTTGGGAAGAATCATGATAATGAAATGTTTGTAATCCGTTAGTTGGTTTTAAATTAATAGATGATGACATTTCTCCGGATGAATGACAAGCACTGGTATAACAACTATGCGCATTATAAATCGGTAGAAAATTGTAAACGAGATTTTTTTGTTTATCAATTCGGTAGTTAACAAAATTTTTAGTTGAGCTGACAAGCATGTTGTCTTTATTAACATGGCATCCTGTACAGCGAGGGTTACTTTGTGATATTTGTTGATTGATGTCGGATTGTTTGGAAGAATATTTAATCAGTCCCTCGTGATTTAATATTCTTACAGTCCGAATGCCGTCTTTACCGACAATGTCTTTTAACGCCTTTGTGATTTCATCACGCCTGTTCTCAAGCATGCTGAACCTGAGAATCTTCTCTATTGTTGCACAAAGCTGATTCGAATTATTCGTTATGATATTAATCGAATCATCTTCCTGTTTCAAAAGACTAAGTGTTGAAAATATTCCCATTGTCAGTACGATTATTAGTGCGAGTAAAATGGAAATACGGGTCGAGATATTAATGTATTTTAATCTGTTTAATAAATTCAACTTACTATCCTTAATTGAAGCTGCTTATTTGAATTATGGAAGGAATGACTGATAGATTCCGTATTAACCGGAAATAAAGCTGAAGATTAGATTATAGAAATTGATAATTATACTATTAAATAATTTTATTCCTTCCATGAAACATAAATAACATATTTCTATAATTTATCCGGCAACCAAATTTATATAAAATCTTGTTTTCATTGCTGGTACTTATTCTCGATGCGAAATTTTTGTAACATCCATACCAAACAATTTTAGTATAAGGTCAGTTCCAAATGCCATCGTAGTACCTAAAGTTGCCATTACCAGGGTAACAACTATTGCATACATCAACCTGTTATTATTATACAAATCAGCAATCCACAGGTTAATTCCTGAAAGTTCTTTAGTATCCACTTTGTGATCAAGCGATGTTACTTCCTTTCCTCCAACATCACCAGCATAAGAATTATTAAATGTACAAGCGATCATAAGACAAAATAATAGTAATGCGATTATTTTTTTTACAGACATGATTTATTCCTTAAAAAATTTTGTATTCCATTTAATGTTTTAAAAAGTAATAATTACTTTCAATTCTACATACCCAAATTGTTTCTTAGCTGTTTCTCTTTTCTTGCTTCGATAATAAGTTTGGTAATAATCAATAAAGTCATAAAAACTGCTGTTCCCATTAAAGCTAATCCAGCCGCTGTTTGGTAAATATGAATATTCGACATTTTATAAATTTGTTCCAATACAACCGAGCATCCTGCACAGAATATCATAATTGCAAACATTAATCTGATTCCGTAACCTTTAATATACCTTACCGCAGTTGCACCTATCTGAGCGCCGATAGAGGCCCCGATGAGCATGAAAAAAGCAGCAATAAATTCCACACGACCTTTAAGTGCATAAGTGAAACAACCGTAAGCCCCGGCAAAAAGAACACTCATTAAATCAGTTCCAACTGCAATAACTGTTGGAACCCCAATCAGGTAAACTAAAGCAGGCATTCTTATGAATCCACCACCGACTCCTAAAAATCCTGATAGAAAACCCGTGACCAGGAAAACAAGCAGCACTATCCACAAAGAAACCGATTTAATATCCGAAGCAGGGAAAGATATCATAGGTGGCAGATTAATGCTGTGTAGTTTCTCTGCAATTCTACTTCTTGTACTTCTGGTTTTATAACTATCTGTTTGAGAGTCATCAAGTGATAGTTGTTTTAACTCTCTCTTATGCACAACGAAATAGTCATATAACATAAAGGAACTCAGCCCAAACATCATGAAGAGATAGCACCATCTTACTATCGAACCCGCACTCCCGGTTTTTTCAAGAATAAGTATTACCTGAGAACCGATTTCCAGACCAACTATTGACGCTATAATAGAAATAAACCCGAGTTTCCAATCAATGTTGCCCATTTTGTGATGTTTTTTCGTGGCACCTATGGATTGTCCAAAAATATTGGCAAGATCGGTACCAATGGCATACGACATGTGAAATCCAAAAATGTTCAGGGCAGGTGTAACAATCCATCCGCCTCCTACGCCGAAAAATCCTCCGAGAACTCCGACACAAAACCCAATTAGAATTAATAGAAGAACATTAAACTCAATCCCTGCAACAGGTAAATAGATTTCAAAAATATCCATGATTTTTTCCCTGTGTGAAAATTGATAGTTTTTAATTCATTTTAGTTATTAATTTTTCCACTCTTCTCTTTTCTCGATTCGATTATAAGTTTACCAATTACGATAATGGTCATAGTAAGTGCTGTTCCCATCAAAACAATTCCTGCAAAGGTTTGAAACAACGGTTTGTTTGTCATTTTATAAAATTGTTCAGTTACAATTGAAATCCCGGCGAAGACTATCATTATTGCGAACAATAATCTTATTCCGTAACCACGGATATATTTAACCGCAGTAGCGCCAATCTGTGCACCGATTGAAGCGCCGATGAGCATAACAAATGCTGCAACTATTTCTACACGACCTTTGAGTGCATAGGTAAAACATCCGTAAGCACCGGAAAAGAGGACGGTAATCAGGCTTGTTCCAACTGCCACAATAGTTGGAAGACCAATCAAATACACTAAAGCCGGCATAATTATAAATCCGCCGCCGACACCTAAAAATCCAGAAAGAAAGCCGGTGCATAAAAAAATAAGAAAAATTATCCAGAGCGAGACTCCTTCGATACCTGAAGAAGGAAATGAAATCATCGGCGGTATTTTAATGGTGTATAATCTTTCTGCTAATTTGCTCCGCTCAGTGTTTAACCTGGTTTCCTTAGTGTTATTGGGTTCTTCGTCTGTTTTTTTAAATTGTTTTGGGTGAAGAACGAAATAATCATAAAACATGAAAGCACCGAGACCGAAAAGAAAAGTCATATAACACCATCGCACAATAATTCCTACCTCACCGGCTTTTTCCAAAATAAGAATAACCTGTGAGCCGATTTCCAACCCTATTACTGAAGTGATAATTGAAATGAAACCAAGCTTCCAATCGATGTTACCCATTTTCTGATGTTTTTTTACGGCGCCGATTGTTTGTCCGAAAATGTTGGAAAGATCGGTCCCGATTGCAAAAGCCATGTGAAAGCCGAAAATGTTAAGTGCCGGGGTAACAATCCAGCCACCGCCAACACCAAAGAAACCACCTAAAACACCTACACAAAATCCAATAGTGATCAGTAACAGTATATTAAACTCGATTCCGGCAACAGGAAGACTAATGTTAAAAATATCCATACTATTTTTTTCTTTTCAGTTGTGCATTTATTGGCATTAATATGTTCCCCGTTCTTTTCTTATTTCGATGTAAAGCTTACTAACGATTATTGTAGTTATGATCAGGGCTGTTCCTAATAAAATAATTTCAGCCATAGCCTGAAAAAATGATCTTCCCGTCATCTTAAAAAATTGTTCTGTAGTTACAGACAATGCGGCAAAAGCAATCATAATTGCAAACAGTAATCTTATTCCATATCCTTTAACATATTTAACGGCGGTGGCTCCAATCTGAACTCCTATCGAAGCGCCTACAAGCAAAATGACTGCAGCAACTAATTCTACGCGACCATTAATAGCGTATATTAAACATCCGTAAGCTGAACTAAATAGAACGGTAATTAAGCTTGTGCCCACTGCTATGATTGTTGGAAGACCAATTAAATAAATAAGAGTGGGCATAATGATAAAACCTCCACCAATCCCTAAAAGTCCCGAACAAAAACCTGTTATTAGAAAAATCACAATAATTATCCAGAGTGAAACCGACTCGATTTGCGATATGGGAAATGAAATCATCGGGGGAAGCTTTATGATGAATAACCTCTCAGCTATTCCACTTCTACAAGGTTGTATATCTTCAACATGAGTACCTTCATCTTCATCTTTAAGCCGGCGTTTTTGCAGTACGAAATAATCATAAAACATAAAGCAGCTTAAACCTGATAAAAATACAACGTAGCACCAACGGATTATATTTCCGGCATTACCTGTTTTTTCCAAAGTCAATACAACCTGGGAACCAATTTCAAATCCAACGATTGAAATAGTGACAGCGATTAGACCTAATTTCCAATCGATGTTTCCCATTCTCTGATGTCTTTTTGCGGCTCCTATTGATTGACCGAAAATATTAGAAAGACAAGTTCCTATTGCAAAAGCCATTGGAAATCCGAAGATGTTTAATGCGGGTGTAACAAACCATCCGCCTCCCTCGCCAAAAAATCCCGCAATAACCCCAACACAGAAGCCAATCAGAATTAATATCAGAATATTAAAATGAATTCCTACTACGGGTAAGTTAATATTAAAGACACTCATTTATTCCACTGTTAAAACAAGCTGTTGATAACTTCACAAATTCCCTGAGCAGATTGTTTGGATGATATAATTACATTCTTGAGATTCTTATAGCATAAAACTCCCGCAGCAGCAGGATTAGTCACCAATACCTTTGCATTGTTTATAGTTTTTGTCACAATCTCATTGTTAAAAAGATTGAAGAAATTCATTACGGATGCCGGGGTAGTGAAAACGAAAACATCGGCACCGTTTTTTTCTATATCTACAATTACATTTGGATCCGGATTGTCAGGCAAATATTCGCAAACATTAATTGTTCTTATTCTTTTTTCTACACTTTTAAACTCAACAGGTATCTGTTGATGTTCATCAAAATTTCTTATCCATAATAAATCATGTCCATTCATATTTATATTGCTAAATTCATTCTCAGTCACTGAAAATGAAGATGAGTTTTCCCGGATGTAGTCCGGGCTAAGACCAAAAGATTCAAGGGCTTTTGATGTTGCAGGGCCAACTGATGCTATTTTTTTATTTCCGAATATTCTTGAATCGAACTTTTTTCCTTTTAATAATTCGAAGAATGAGTTAACTTCGTTCTCCCCGGTGAATAAAACCCATTCAAAATTATTTTTTGTAAACAATTCCTGGATATCTATCAAGGGATTTTTAATCTGAGTTTTAATAAAGGAAAGTCTTAAGACCTCTGCTCCGAGTTCACTAAGTTCATTAAATAATTCATCCTGTTGAGTTTTCTCACCGGTTATAACGATTCTTTTATTTAGCAAAGGTTTCTTTTCGAACCATGATATTTTATCTCTCAGTGATATTGCAGGACTAATTATAATGATTGCAGGAGCATGAAAATTTTCTCTTTTAAATACTTCAGGGATAGCATCAAGACGACCCGTTATGGTTCTTTGCTTTGGGAGTGTACCATTCTCAACTACCGCAGCGGGCATTGCCGGGTCCATTCCGTATTCAATTAATTTTTCACTAATCGGTGCAATTCTCGATGCACCCATATAAATAATGAGTGATGTGTTTTTTAGTTTGGCAAGTTTTTCCCACTCGACCTGCGTTCCGGGTTTGCCGGGACATTCGTGAGCTGTAACAAAAACACATTGCGTAATAAGACCTCTTTGAGTAATTGGAATGCCGCTGTAGATGGGTGCTGCAAGTCCGGAAGTTATTCCCGGAATTATTTCGTAATCTATGCCTGCCTTTTTTAATTCGATAGCTTCTTCAGAACCTCTGCCGAAGATGAAAGGATTACCACCTTTCAGCCGAACAACATTAGAACCTGCCCGGGATTTTTTTAACAAAATTTCAGTTATCTTTTCCTGTTCAATCGGATGATAACCGGATTCTTTCCCTACAAAGATTTTTTCGCAATCGTTTTTGCAGCAGGATAGTAATTCATTGTTGATTAATCTATCATAAACCACAACATCTGCGGACTTTAATTTTTCCAATCCTTTAACAGCTAAAAGCCCGCAGTCTCCCGGCCCTGCTCCAACTAAATAAACTTTACCCGTTCCAGTCATTTTAAATAAACTTAAATAGTTATAGATTTTTTAAAACGTTTACCACCAAGAAAGCAGCAATTAAAACAAACACAACAGAGAATATTACTATGAGAATATCGGTTCTCGAATCAACATTCTTTGAATTTTGCATTTCATTTTTTAAGATATCATCTATTATTACCAGGGAACCTCTGCCAAGCTTTTTAAAATGAGCATCGTACTGTGCAATTTCATCATCGCCTAATTTGTGATTTTGAATGTCATGAAAGAACTGATTGTATGCTTTCGACATTTCAGAAATAGTCGCTTTCAATTTTCCAATCTCTTCTTTTGTTAAAGCATCCTTCCCGACCAGTTCACCGAATCGCTGGTTAAAATCTTCTTTAGCAATTTGCCATCTTTCCAATCTCTGGTGTGAATAACCTCTGATAATAAGATTCTTTTCTTCTCTTCTTAACTGAAGTTCATCTTCTTTAAATTTATGAACGGTTTCTATAATGCTATCGCTTCTTTCTACTTGTTTCGTAAGAAACCAGCCGAGTATACCGCTAATAAGAATTAGAATAATAATTACAACGAAAGAAAATATTACTCTGTTTTTTAAAGTCTTTTGGAATTCTCTCATTTTTACATCTCAAAGAACCAACAATTATTTGAAGTCTTTTAGGATTTCGCGCAAATGTTTATGTGCTTTATTCTTCCCTTCCTGTCCAAGTATCGATTCCCAATCAATCATAAGAAATTTGTTGAAAGCCTTTGTTCTGGTTTTGGGTGATTTGAATTTTCCATTTGTTAACAATCTTTTTCTGAATTCACCTGCTAATTCCATTATGTTGATATAAACTGGTGAAAAAATATGTTCAGATTTTTTTTTCAACTCGCTGACCATAAAAGGAGCTTTTCCCTGAGAAGAAATTGATACGGTTAAAGCTCCACGTTTAACATTTGCAGGCAAAATAAAATCACACAAGGAAGGGTTATCTGCCACATTTAAAAGAATACCTTCATTGTTACAGTCCTTACGAACCTGTTCGTTAACCTTTTTATTATCTGTGGTACTGAAAACAATTTTGAAGTTTTTAAGGTAATCTTTTGAATAGGATTTTGTAATAAGTTTTATTTTTTTCGATTTTTGAAGTTCTTTAAGTGGCTTGCAAATTCTCGGGGAGATAACGGTAATTTTTGCACTAAACAGGAGAAGAGATTGAGCTTTTCTATGGGCTACTTTACCACCACCAACTATTAAACAGGGGAATTTTTGAAGATTTAAAAGAATTGGAAAAAAGATGGAGTTCTCGCTCTTCCTCATAAAAATACTTCCCTGTTAACACGTAAAATTGATTAATAATGCAAACAAAAACAAAGGGATTAAGAAGTCTGTAATCGTGGTGTTGTTCGCATTTACTCTTGTGATTTGTACTTAAATTCCCGGTAGAAAAAGTTTGAAGATTTATAAAATTCATCGATAAAATTGAGGCAAATTTAAGTTAAATATATATTCAACTACTTCAGTTTTATATGTAAATTATCATTTCAATTTTTAATCTATTTCGTAAACATTTATTCTAAATTTGTTGGAATAACTCTAATTAGGAGGAGAGAATGAAAGTCATCCATTTATTTACTTTATTGCTGTTTTTCTCAACAATTACCATTGCAAAAAGTGACGAAGAAAAGAAGGATACATTATGGACACCACGTGGAATAATAGGACTAAATCTCAGCCAGATTTCATTTTCGAACTGGACTCAGGGTGGAGAAAGTTCATTATCATTCACAATTTTTTCAAATCTTGGTTTAGATTACATTGGGATGCCCTGGAAATGGACCAATAGTCTGAAGCTAACTTACGGCAGATCTAAAATAGGCAGCCAGGGATATAGGACAAATGACAATGAAATTTATTATGAAAGCGTACTTATCCGTCGTTTAGGGTGGAAAGTAAATCCTTATGTGGGTGCTACTTTCAAAACAGCTATCACCAATGGCTATAATTATGATTCTGATCCGGCGATGCAAATTGCCGACTTTTTTGATCCTGCCTATTTTACCCAGGGCTTTGGATTTGCTTATGATGAGGACAAAGGAATAAAACAAAGAATCGGTATTTCTTTTAAACAAACTATTGCTGACAAATATGATTTTCTTTATTCCGATGATCCGGAAACAATGGACAGGGTTGAAAAATTTAAGTTCGAAAGTGGTATGGAATCGGTTACCGAAGTAAAATATGAATTTCTGGAGAATATGACTTATAATGGTTATCTGCGTTTGTTTACAAGATTTAATAATCTGGATAAGTGGGATGTTCGTTGGGATAATCTTATAACAGCAAAAGTTAACGATTATGTTAATGTAAATTTTAACTTCCTGTTGATTTATGATGAAGATCAATCTTTAAAAAGACAGATTAAAGAAGCACTTCAATTAGGCTTTTCATACAGTCTATTTTAATTGAAGGAATATGTGAAAACCGATTTGCTTTTAAAATTTCAGCATTATTTACTAAGTTTCTTATGAAAATGAATTGGATTAGATTATGACATGCCCGGTTTCTAACGAACCAATGATCGTTCTGGAACTGAACGAAATTGAGATTGATTATTGTTCTGCCTGCAAAGGTATTTGGCTGGACGGTGGCGAGCTTGAATTATTGATAGAAGATGAAAATGAAAGAAGAAAAATTTTATCTTCATTTCAAATCGAGCCAGACTATCCTGAAAAAAAATATAAATGCCCGATCTGTAAGAAAAAAATGGATAAGGTTTATGTAGGTGAGCATAAGAAAGTCTTAATAGATAAATGTCCTGCGGGTCATGGTTTGTGGTTTGATAAAGGAGAATTAAAAAGTGTAATTGAACTTTCATCCGGGGAGGATAAGGTTATCCAGCATTTAAATGACTTATTCGGTGAAAAATTAACCAATAATCAGAATGGAGAAAACAAATGACTGCGGTTATAATTTTAATCATACTAATTGTAGTTGTAGCGTTGATCATGATTTCTATGTACAACTCCCTGGTAAAACTGAGGAACCAGGTAAAAAATGCATGGTCACAAATAGATGTTCAGTTAAAGAGAAGGCATGATCTTATTCCGAACCTGATAGAAACTGTAAAAGGTTATATGCATCATGAACGCGACACACTTGAAAATATCACAAAAGCAAGAAGCCAGGCTGTTGAAGCTGAATCAGTTGGAGACAAAGCCAAAGCTGAAGGTGAATTAACAAAAGCACTTGGCAAGTTTAATCTTGTAGTTGAAAACTATCCTGATCTGAAAGCAAATCAGAACTTCTTATCGTTACAGGAAGAATTGACCTCAACCGAAAATAAAATATCATTCTCACGTCAGAATTATAACGACCAGGTACTTTTCTACAATAATAAGATTCAGATGTTTCCATCAAACATTATGGCTGGAATGTTCAACTTCAAAGCTGAAGAGTTCTTTGAGATAGAAGAAGCAACTGAGAGAGAAGTTCCCAAAGTTAGTTTTTAATACATTCTCCGGATCCATTTTATGTGGGAATTAATTCAGGCAAATAAACGTAAATCCACGGTTCTTATTATAACCATGGGTTTGATACTTGTACTTCTCGGTTTTATTTTAGGTAGTGCTTACTACCCAAAAGGCGGGGGAATAGTTGGAGTTGTTATTGCGTTAATTATTTGGGGAATACTTTATTTGATCGCGTTTTCAAGCGGCAGCAAGATTCTTCTTGCTGTAAGCGGCGCAAAAGAAGTTACCAAGCAGGTTCATCCCCAATTATTCAACATTGTGGAAGAGATGAAAATTGCTTCCGGGCATCCTTATATGCCTAAAATTTATATAATTGATTCAGCCGCACCAAATGCTTTTGCCACAGGAATAAAACCGGATAACACAGCTATAGCAGTAACTGCAGGATTACTTGGGAGATTAAACAGGGATGAATTGCAGGGAGTTATTGCCCACGAAATGTCTCACATAGTTAATCGTGATATTTTATTCATGACAGTTTCCGGGATTATGCTTGGTGCGATAGTACTAATCTCTGAAGTCTTTATTCGCAGTCTCTGGTTCGGTGGTGGCGGACGTTACCGTTCACGTTCTTCAAAAGACAGCGGACAGGCACAACTGATTTTTCTGGCTATCGCAATTATTTTTGCAATTCTTGGTCCAATTGCAGCACAGCTTCTTTACTTTGCAATTTCCAGGAAGAGAGAATACCTTGCCGACGCATCTGCTGTGCGCTTTACACGTTATCCGGAAGGCCTGGCTTCCGCACTTGAAAAGATTTCTCAATCTACAATCGATATGCCCAAAGCAAATAAAGTTACTGCGGCAATGTATATTGCCAATCCATTAAAGAAAAAAGGTGAGAAACTTCATGATCTTACCAGTACTCATCCACCCGTATCGGAAAGAATAAGAATATTAAGAAGCATCGCACACTCTGCTGATTTTGCCGAATATCAAAATGCATTTAACAAGGTTAAAGGAAAAACCTCTAAGATTATTCCTCAATCCGCATTAAAAGATGTAACACCTGTGGGGTTAAGAGAAGCCCTGGGCATTCCGCTCGCTGGTTTAACTCAGAAAAAAAGCCAGCGTAACGTGGGAGATTTAATAATGAAGCTGAATGATTATTCCTTTATAAATTGTCCCTGTGGTGTTAAGATTAAAATTCCACCGGACTATAAGAAAGACAAAGTATATTGCCCACGCTGTGGAAGAGAGCATACAATTAGATAATTAGTTAACTCACCAGGCAGGTACAAAGTAAAATCATTTAATTGAATTTAAAAGGAATGATTAGTTTATAAAAATATAACTAAGATTACTCATTATTTATCAGGATTTTTTGTAGAAATTTTGAAACCGGTTTCTTTCAAAACATTATTTAAAAGTTTATCGATAATTCTGTTCATATCACAATTTCAATTTGCTCAAAAGTCAGGCTTACAGAAGTATCAGTATATTTCTCCAGTTCCTGGTTCTTCTATGAATATGCCCGGAACGAATATTATAATCAGGGAAGGAAGTATTGTTAATCCCCAATCTTTATTTTCAAAGAATTTTAAAATAGTGGGAACGCAAAGCGGAATTCATACATTTAAAAATAAACTTGCTGATGATCGTAAAACAATTCTTATTAATCCGATATCAAAATTTAGACTCGGTGAAACGGTTAATGTGTATTATTACGATGGAATACTGAGTGACGCTGGTGTTGAACTTCCCGCATTTGATTTTCAATTTAAAATTACTGAAACGGATCCATCCATTAATTTTAAAACAAGTACTAATGAAATTCCGGTATTGGAAAAAGAAGGAAGATTTCAGATTCCGGAAAATAAAAGAGTAACTTTTATATCCAAAAGCTCAGATGATTATCCTTCAGACTTTCCGGCTATCACTATAAAAAACCCCAATAAACCTTCCCCGGGATATTATTTTATTGCTCCAATTTTAGAATCTCTTATCCCATTTGGCTATTTAACAATTATCGACAATAACGGGATTCCAATTTTTTATCGACGTCGAAACGGACTGACAATTGATTGGAAGCTTCAACCTAATGGACAGATTACCTTCTTTGATCTGGCAGATATTAGTTTCTACGCAATGGATTCATCTTATTCGATTGTTGATACTATAAAGGCAGGGAATGGTTACAAAACAAATCTTCATGAATTGAGGTTATTAGAGAATGGTCATGTATTGTTAATTGCCAATGATAGACAATCAATTAGGATGGATACGATTGTTACAGGCGGTAATCCTAATGCGCTAGTGGACGGTCTCATTATTCAGGAAATTGATGCAGATAAAAAAGTAGTTTTTCAATGGCGAAGCTGGGATCATTTTAAAATTACTGATGCAACCCGGGATATTAATTTAACTGCATCGTCTATTGATTATGTTCATGGCAATGCACTTGAAGTTGATACAGATGGCAATATATTACTTTCATGCCGACATATGGATGAGATAACAAAAATAGACAGGCAAACAGGAAATATTATCTGGAGATGGGGAGGGACTCAATCGAAGAACAATCAATTTACATTTGTTAACGATCCGGTTACATTTTCACATCAACATCATATAAGATTATTACCTAACGGAAATTATACCCTCTTTGATAATGGTAATCTGGTTATTCCAACTAAATCAAGAGCGCTTGAGTATCATCTTGATCAGGTTAATAAATCAGCAGAGTTAGTATGGAGTTTTGAATATAATCCCACTACATATTCTGTGGCAATGGGTAGTAATCAAAGACTTTCAAATGGTAGAAGCATAATTGGTTGGGGCTGGAGTTTTACCGATCCGCGTGCTGTTACCGAGGTAAATGATGATGGATCTGTAGCATTAGAACTTTTACTTCCTGATAACGTTCTGAGCTATCGGGCATTTAAATTTCCCTGGAAAACAAATCTGTTTGTAACAAATCCTGACTCACTGTTTTTTGATTCTGTTTATGTCGGTGATACCTTATCTTCTATCGTTGAATTAATTAATAACTCATCCGATTCATTAACTATAACAGGATTTTATAATACCGATTCTGTTTTTAGCGTTACATCGGATTCGCTGCCTTTTATCATTCCACCTTTGGGATCAACTCCAATTACTGTAAATTTTATTCCGGATAAATATGGGGAATTCAAAGATGTTCTACATATACGATCGGATACCGATACAAGCAGAATTGCTCAGGTTATGACACTTAAAGGTAAAGCTGATACAATTAAAATTATTAATGATATAAATGAGTTCAATAAAAAATTATCGTACAAGCTCAGGCAGAATTATCCTAATCCATTTAATCCGGCAACAACAATTGAATTTGAAATACCTGAACGTGAATTTGTATCGCTAAAAGTTTATGATGTTCGTGGTAGTGAAGTAGCGAATCTTGTTGATGGTGAAAAATCTGCTGGTTCATATAAGGTGAGATTCAACGCTTATAAACTATCAACGGGAATTTACTTCTACAGGTTACAGGCAGGCAAGTACATCGATGTTAAAAAATTATTGTTGTTAAAATAATGCCGTTATAAATCCGATTTTGATTATGTATGTTTCCCGGTTTTTCTCTCTTGAAATAATTATTAAATGTCTGGTCATTTCCTTATTTGTTTTAACATCTCTACTTGCTCAGAATACAAGTATAAGGAAGTATCAATATATTTCCCCTGTACCCGGTTCTTCGATGAACCTGCCTGGGACTAATATTATAATCAGAGAGGGGAATTTTATTGATCCGTCGACTATATCTTCCAATAAAATCAGAATAACCGGATCAAAAAGTGGTGACCATCTATTTATAATTAAACTTGCAGATGATGATAAGACTATTCTTATTAATCCCAAAATAAAATTTAAACTTGATGAAACAGTTCACTTTTATTATAGTGGGGGAGTACTCAAGCGTGATGGAGATGAACTTCCCGATTTTAGCCTTCAGTTTAAAATCAGTGAAAATAATCCTATACCTAACCTCAATATAAACATTAGTGAAAGATTCGGATTAGAAGATGTAGAACAACAACATCGTTCAGTTAAAGAAAGCAATATAAATTTTAACGGGGAATCAGGTGAATATCCTTCTGACTTTCCAATCATTACTATTGTAAATTCCAACAATCCGTCATCAGGATATTATTTCCTTGCACCTTTCTATTATCCTTCGCAATATACCAGTTATTTATTAATTCTTGATAATAACGGAGTCCCGGTTTTTTATCAACGCACATATGGTGTTAAAGCTGACTGGAAAGTTCAGCCAAATGGGATGCTTACTTTTTATGATTTGGAAACTTCTAAGTTTTATGCAATGGATTCATCTTATTCAATAGTTGATACATTTTATACAGGAAACGGATATGAAACTGATATTCATGAATTAAGACTTCTGCCAAACGGGCATGCATTGTTACAGGCTTATGATAATCAAAGGGTGAGAATGGATACAATTGTTGTAGGAGGAAATCCGAATGCAATTGTTACCGGACTTATAATACAGGAAATTGATTCGAATAAGAATGTGATTTTTCAGTGGCGGAGTTGGGATCATTTTAAAATTACTGATGCAACTGAAGATATAAATTTGACGGCAACTTATATTGATTACGTTCATGGCAATGCAATAGAAGTAGATGCTGATAGCAATCTGCTGATTTCATGCCGACATATGGATGAGATAACAAAAATAGACAGGCAAACCGGAAATATCATCTGGCGATGGGGAGGAGTTAAATCGAAAAACAATCAATTCACATTTATAAATGATCCAATTACATTTTCTCATCAGCATCATATAAGATTGTTGCCTAACGGAAACTATAGCCTTTTCGATAACGGTAATCTCCACATTCCCTCTTTCTCAAGGGGACTTGAGTATCGTCTTGATCAAACAGATACAACAGCAGAACTGATATGGGATTATCAGCATGATCCGGGAACATTTTCTTTTGCGATGGGAAATGTTCAGGAACTTTCGAATGATAATAAAATAATTGGTTGGGGATGGAGTTTTACGGATCCGCGTGCAATAACAGAAATCAATGGAGACGGTACAGTTGAGTTGGAACTTTCTTTACAGGATAGTGCCCTTAGCTACCGGGCATTTAAATTTCCCTGGAAAACAAATCTGTTTGTAACAAATCCTGACTCACTGTTTTTTGATTCTGTTTATGTCGGTGATACCACGTCTTCTATTGTTGAAATAATTAATAACTCATCCGATTCATTAACTATAACAGGATTTTATAATACCGATTCTGTTTTTAGTGTTACATTGGATTCGCTGCCTTTTATCATTCCACCTTTGGGATCAACTCCAATTAGTGTAAATTTTATTCCGGATAAATATGGGGAATTCAAAGATGTTCTACATATACGATCGGATACCGATACAAGCAGAATTGCTCAGGTTATGGCACTTAAAGGTAAAGCCGATACCATTAAGAATATTAATAATATAAATGAGTTCAATAAAAAATTATCGTACAAGCTCAGGCAGAATTATCCTAATCCATTTAATCCGGCAACAACAATTGAATTTGAAATACCTGAACGTGAATTTGTATTGCTAAAAGTTTATGATGTTCGTGGTAGTGAAGTAGCGAATCTTGTTGATGGTGAAAAATCTGCTGGTTCATATAAGGTGAGGTTCAACGCTTATAAACTATCAACGGGAATTTACTTCTACAGGTTACAGGCAGGCAGTTACGTTGATGTTAAGAAATTATTGTTGTTAAAGTAAAACCTGGAAGGAACATTCACACAACTGAAAAATCCGGATGTGAAGTTGTCTGGGTACATTTCATAACTAACAATGGTTGGTAATTATAAATTAAACCTTAGCAAACAAGGTACTTTTCTAATTCTTATCGAATTATTCAGTTAATCAATTAATAAAAATTTATGAGGGTCAGTTGCAAACAAAATTGACAAAAATCATTAAATGCAAAATATTGTTAAATATTCTCGGAACTGATAAAAAACTTATTTTTCTCTTATCATTAATAAGAAATCACTTACTTATCAATGCATAAAATGGAATGTCAATATAAGCCAATTATTGAATTAAAGTAAAATTCTCTTAAACACTATTTCAAAATTGACAGTTATTAATGTGGTATGGTATTTAATACTTTTCACAGCGATAAATAGCCAACGTAAAGACTTTATATTTTCAATCAGGAGAGCAAAATGGGATTTCAAAACCGAAGGGATTTTTTCAAAACTTCGTTGTTGCTTACCGCAGGAATAACTGGCATTTCATCTAAAAAGAATAAAGCAGCTTCTTTAGACGGACCTTCAGAAAACAGAATGGGCGTTCTGGTTGATACGACTGTTTGCATCGGTTGCCGCAGTTGTGAATGGGCTTGTAAAACAACTCACGGATTACCAACCAAACCGATTGACTCTTACTCGGACCGTTCTGTTTATGATAAAAAAAGAAGACCTGACGAACATGCTCTTACCGTTGTAAATGAATATAATAATCCTAATAATCCTTTATTACCAACAGATGTAAAAGTGCAATGCATGCATTGTGAGGAACCTGCTTGTGTTTCTGCGTGTATAGTCGGTGCGTTTACAAAACACCCGGAAGGTGCTGTTACCTGGGATACAGATAAATGTATCGGCTGCAGGTATTGTATGGTGGCTTGCCCGTTCCAGGTTCCTTCATTCGAGTATAGTAAAGCCGTACAACCCAAAATTATGAAATGTGATTTCTGTTTTGAGAGAACCAAAGAAGGTAAACTACCTGCTTGTGTTGAGGTATGTCCTACTGAAGCACTTACTTACGGTAATAGAAATGAACTTATTGAAATAGCAAAGCAAAGAATAAAAAGACAGCCAGATAAATATTACAATCATATTCTTGGTGAAGCTGAGATTGGGGGCACCTCATGGTTGTATTTAGCAGGACAAGATTTTGGTAAGCTTGATTTTCCGAAACTAGGACGCGATCCTGCACCGGGTGTCACAGAAGCGATACAACACGGGATTTTCTCTTATTTCATTCCCCCTATAGCTTTGTTTGCGTTGCTTGGCAGTGTAATGTGGATAAATAGAAGTAAAAATAATGGGGAGGAAAAGTAATTATGGAATACCTCATGAATCCTACCCCGATAAAGAAAAAATTTATTACTCCAGGAGTAGTTGTACTTTTAATTTTAGCTCTCAATGCTATGGTATTTCTCGCTATACGCTTTTTTTTCGGAATAGGTTCGATGACTAATCTTGACAATCAACATCCATGGGGAATATGGATTGCAATCGATGTTGCATGTGGTGTTGCTCTTGCTGCCGGCGGATTTACTAGCGCCGCACTTGGTCATATAATTCATAAGGAAGAATTCAAAGTCATTCTGCGACCTGCACTGATTACAGCGATGCTTGGATATACGTTTGTTGCAATTGGTGTTTTCGTTGATCTCGGTAGATATTATTTCATCTGGCACCCCTTAATTTTTTGGAATGGTACTTCTCCTCTGTTTGAAGTAGGTCTGTGTGTAATGATATATGCTACGGTTCTTTATATAGAGTTTTTACCCATCGTAACGGAACGATTTATTGGACATGTAAACTTAAAAGGTAGATTATCTTTTCTGAATGTTCCCTTAGATGCAATTCTTCGTTTTCTTGACAGGGGATTAAGCAAAACAATGTTTGTTTTTATAATTGCAGGTGTTGTCCTTTCAACACTTCATCAGTCTTCCCTGGGAACATTGATGGTAATTGCCGGTCCTAAAATGCATCCTTTGTGGCAAACACCGGTTTTACCTTTATTGTTTTTGATTTCCGCTATTGCTGTAGGTTTTCCAATGATAATTTTTGAATCGCTTATAGCATCACGTTCACTTGGATTAAAGCCGGAAATGAAAGTGCTTTCAAACCTGGGAAGAATGGTTGGTCCTCTACTGGTAATTTATTTAGCTATTAAGATAATTGATATGGCGATAAGAGGAACATATGTTTATCTAACTGAAATTAATACTGCAAGTGTAATGTTTATGTTAGAAGTTGTTTTAGGTGTAATAATCCCTTTGAGAATGTTCTTTTCGGTAAAAGTTTTAAATTCACGGCTTCTGTTGTTTATTGCGGCTAGCCTTGTTGTATTCGGTGTTTTTCTTAACAGGATAAATAATTTTCTCGTTGCTTACACACCTCCTTACGCTCTGAATAAATATTTCCCATCCATAGGCGAAATATCTGTTACAATTGGTTTTATAGCTATACTTGTTCTTTTGTACAGGGTAATTGTAATGTTCTTCCCGGTAATCAGTATTCCTGACAAGAAGTTAATGCCAAAAACCAAGTATGCAATTAGGGGAGAAGAGAAATGAAATATTTTGTTTTTATAGTAATTACATATTTATCCTTATCTACTTTTTCTTTTCCACAGGAAGTGATTCACAACCAGGTAAATCTTGAATGCAACACCTGCCATACATGCGAGGTCCCTACAAAAAATGATCCTTGCCTTATAGAATGTCCGAGACCAAAAATGCAGAAAGAGTTCCCTTCTTCAGAAACAGGTCCCGATATTTTTATAATGGACGAACTGGAGAACAGATATTTACCTGTCGTATTTACGCATAAGCTGCATGCGCAAATGTCAGATATGACCGGTGGTTGTCTTGCCTGTCATCATTATAATACACTGGGACCTATCCTTCGCTGTAATCAATGTCATTCTGAAAAGAGAAAAAGAACAGATATAAGTAAACCGGACTTAATGGCAGCATATCATCAGCAGTGCCTCGATTGCCACAGACAATGGAGTCATAAAAATGATTGTACTTCATGTCATGCAGAAAAGAAAGGAAATGAATCATTCGACAGATCGGAAATATCATCAGAGCTTACACAAAAAACCCATCCCGAAGTTAAGAAACCTGTGAAAATTATTTATCAAACTGATTGTAAAGAAGGAAAACTGGTTACATTCTTTCACGACCAGCATATAAATCTTTTCGGTTTGGATTGTATTTCCTGCCATAAAAATGAAAATTGTATAAGTTGCCATGATCTTGCAAAAGTTAAAAACGGGAAACAGCATAATTTTGATAAGCCGATAATGGTAAATATATCTGAAACTGAACGGCATCAGAGGTGTTTTGGCTGTCATGAAAATGATAAATGTTCTCTTTGCCATAAAAATTCTGAAATGAAACCATTTGATCATGGTCTGAGAACCGGTTGGGCCTTGAATAAAAACCATTTGAAGCTTAAGTGTACGGCTTGTCATACAAAGGATAAAGGGTTTACAAAGTTGGAAAATGAATGTATTAGTTGTCATCGCAACTGGAATTCAGAGACATTCGATCACAAAGTAACAGGTATAATGCTGGATGAAATCCATATTGAATTTGATTGTTCCGATTGTCATCTTGATAGCGACTTCAGTAGAAGACCTTCCTGCGAAAATTGTCACGATGATAAAAATTTTCCGAATAACAAACCGGGAAAGCTGATTAATTAAATTTAGATAGCTGTATATAAGTTTAAAATATGAAATCAAAAGACTTTATATCGAAAATAGGATTAAAGCTTATCGTAGCTGTTGGGATAATTACGATAGTTATCATTGGTGCGTTTTCTTACTTCAGTATTCAGGCACAAAGCGATGCGTTACTTTCCCAAGCGGAAATACAGGCTAATAAGTTAAGTGAAACGATAAAAAACAGTACCTATTCAAGTATGCTGCAGAATAAAAGAGAAGAAATACATACGATCATAAATGCAATTTCACAGGAAACCAGTATTCGCGAGATAAGGGTGTTGAATAAAGAAGGTCGTATAATGTTCTCATCTCAGAATGACCTGATTGGTAAGATGGTTGATAAACAAGCCGAAAGTTGTTATGCCTGCCATACTGCAGATAAACCTCTCGAAAGACTTCCAATAAATGAAAGAGTTCGTGTTTATAAAATTCATCCTGATTCATCACGAATACTCGGTGTTATAAATCCCATATATAATGATGAATCCTGCTGGAACTCAGATTGTCATGCACATCCGAAAGAACAAAAAGTTCTTGGTGTACTTGATGTTAAAATGGATTTAACAGATGTTGATCGACAGATATCAAACAGTGAATTCAGGTTTATCATTTTTGCAATAATTGCAATTGTAGCTTTAAGTTTTATAATAGGATTTTTCGTAAGAAGATGGATTGGGAAGCCTGTAAAGGAATTGGTTACCGCTACTAACCAGGTAAGCTCAGGAAATTTAAATTACACCATAAAAAGTTTGGGTAAAGACGAACTTGGAATACTAGCAATGTCTTTTAATAATATGACTAAAAAACTTGCCGAAGCCCGCATGCAATTGTTTCAATCCGACAAGATGGCTTCTCTCGGCAGACTCGCTGCTGGAGTTGCACATGAGATAAATAATCCGCTTACAGGTGTGCTTACTTACAGCAGTTTTCTACTAAAACGGACGAAAGGTAATCCGGAGGTTCAGGAAGATTTGCAGGTAATTGTTAGAGAAACAAAAAGAAGCAGGGAAATAGTAAAAAGCCTTCTCGACTTTGCAAGGCAATCGGTTCCTAAAAAACAGCACGCAGATATAAATGAAATAATAGAGCAGGCAATTAGCGTAATAAACAATCAGCTTTCGTTAAAACATATTAAGCTTGAAAAAAATCTTGATCCGAATCTGCCACAGGTAACAGTTGATACAAACCAGGTTCAACAGGTATTTATCAATCTTATTGTAAATGCCTCAGATGCGATCGAAAAAGATGGCGGAATTATTAAAATATCTTCTTCATCTATTAGCCTTTCTTCATTCGGTATTGCTCAAATAAAAAGAGCAGTTTGTCCGAAGCGACATGACCTGATGGATAATGAAATTAAAATTGATGGTTTGCCAACAATTAAAGTAAAGATGAAATCAAATGGTGAAGAAGGTTTTATGAATCTTGATCCCGTGTACGGAAAACACAGGCATCAATTTGGAATTGAAATTAATAAAGGAAAATCGGTTCAGGTCTCCTGTCCCAAATGTAGTACTTCATTAATCAATGAAGATAAGAAATGTCCTGAATGTAATTCAGCGATATTTTCATTTGAAATACCATCGCAGGGAATGTTCGAAGCCTGCACAAATCCGGATTGTGGATGGGAAAAATGGGCGGAAGAAGATGATGCCGGTAACAAAGAGTTTGTTGAAGTGAAGATATCAGATAACGGATGTGGAATAGAAAAAGAAGATCTTGCTAAGATATTTGAACCGTTTTATAGTACGAAGGGACAAACAGGAACCGGACTTGGATTAGCTGTTATCTGGGGTATAATTGATAATCACAACGGTACCATAAATGTAGATAGCGAAATAGGAAAAGGAACAACATTTAAAATTCGTTTACCGATTTAAAATATTTTTAAACTTTTGTGAGCAATAAAAGAGAAATATTAATTATAGATGATGAACAGGTTATACTCGATGCAGTATCAAAAATTGCTGAGTCGGAAGGATTTAAAGTAGATACTGTTCTTAATGCAAAAGAAGCTTTGCTAAAGATCGATCAAAATAATTATTCTACTATACTCTGTGATATTATGATGCCCGAGATGGATGGTTTTCAATTGCTTGATAAGCTAAACAATGAACATAAAAATATCCCGGTTGTTATGATTACAGGATTCTCAACGGTAGAAAATGCAGTAAACTCTTTATACAAAGGCGCCGTTGATTTTATTGCAAAACCATTTACTTTTGAGGAGATAATAAGCGCAATTTACAGGGCTATTGAATACGACAAGATTCAGTTAAAAATTGAGAGTGATAAAAAAGGTAATAAAGAAAGTTCTGTAATTTATGTTCCGTGTCCCCCGCGGTATAAAAGATTGGGCAATATTAGCTGGATGAACCTTGAAACTCAGGGAACTGCTGTAGTTGGAGCAACGGATATGTTTTTACGAACTCTTAATAATGTTAAGAATATTGAAATGATGGAAACGGAAAATATTGTTGTTCAGGGTAATTCCTGTGCAAAGTTTGAAGCGGAGGATGGATTGATTCATAGCTGTTTGGCACCGATCGGAGGAAGAATTATTGAAAGAAATGAAAAGTTATTGACCGATCCGGCTTTACTGGAAAAAGATCCATACTTCAAAGGATGGATTTATAGACTAATCCCATCCGATATCGAATACGAAATGAAATATCTTATTCCTTGCAGCAGCGATAGAATGTAATAAACAAACATTAATATTTGGATTGAAAAGAAAAGTTTTAATATAAAAATGAAACAATGGAGAAATTAAAATGGCACTGTTCATAGTTGCATTAATAGTATTTGTAATCGCGGATATCATAATTCGTTATGTTGCGAAAAAAGTTCGCGATAAAAAAGTCCGGCAGCAAAGAGAAGAAGCTCTTAAAGTCAGTTTTAATCTCGATTTCAGTAGTGAAGCAAAAACACTAAAGCGTGCAGAAGTTGAAGTTCCGAAGGCGAGAATACTTTGTGTGGATGATGAATCTGTTATCTTGGATAGCTTCAGAAAAATTCTTGTGCTTGATGGATTTTCCATAGATACTGTCGAAAACGGAAAAGAAGCACTTGGATTAATTCAAAATCATTCCTACGATTTTGTATTTACTGATTTAAAAATGCCTGAGATGGATGGAGTGGATGTAACTAAATCTGTAAAACATTTACGTCCCGATATTGATGTAATTATTATCACCGGTTATGCAACTGTAGAAACCGCGGTCGAGTGTATGAAATTTGGCGCAATGGATTACGTACAAAAGCCGTTTACCGAGGATGAGCTCCTCGATTTTACAAATAAACTATTGATTAGACGGCAGGACAGAATCAAGAAGATGCTGAAACCAAAAGTTCATATCACTCATCTTGAAGGAACAACTGAGTCCAAAGTCCCCGAGTTTATGATTCCCGGTGGAGTATTTATTTCCGAAGGACACTGCTGGGCAAGCATTAACGAAGAAGGTGTTTCAAAAATAGGAATGGATGATTTCGCCAAGAAGCTGATCGGTAGAGTTGATTCAGTTGAATTTCCAAATCTTGGTATGACAGTAAAAAAGAACCAGCCGCTTTTCACTGTAAAGCAGGGAACAAGAAGTATCATATTCAAGTCACCGCTTAGCGGCAAAGTAAAGGAAATAAACAAGCATTTATCAAACGATCTCGAATCATTGGATTACACGCCATACGAAAGAAACTGGATTTGTTCTATAGATGCAGAAGAACTCGATACGGAAATTCGTCAACTTAAAATCGGGAAGGCAGCAGTTGCTTTGTACGAGGATGATATCGAACGGCTGCAAGGATTAAAGAAGAAAATCAAAACCGGTAAAGAAGATGATGAATATAAATCCGGCGACAGTCTTTACATTGGTGAGATGGAAAAGACAGACGATGTAAACTGGAAAAGATATTCTGAAGAATTTTTTGAAAAGGTTTGAGTGAAAACGGAAGTTGTCATTCAGTAGGAATCTTATTTAGACTATCATACTAATAAGATAGTTAGAATAGTTAGCAAGTTTCTTTCTGAATGAGATTCTTAAATTGAATTTATTGTTTCACTCCTTAACATCAGCAGTGATTTTTAATTCTCCGGCTTTTCGGAAGTGAAGATTAAAATCAACCTTATCGCCTATCTTTAAATCTTTCTTCAGCTTCATTACCATAATATGCATTCCGCCGGGTTCCAGTGTGACTTTTTCACCGGGGCTTATAACTATTTGCCCGATCTCTCTCATTCCTGTCAGGTCGCCTTTGGAATAGGTTTCATGCATTTGTATCATATCACTTACACCAGAATCAATTGAGTAAAGTGTATCAATTTCATTGCTTCTATTCTCAATGGTAAAGTAAAAAGCCGTCGACATTTTTTCGGCACCGGGTCTAACCCATTGATCCTTAATAATAATTCCGCTTCCGGAAACAAAAAGCATAAGTAAAGCAGCAATTAAAATTTTCATTTTAATCTCCAAGATATTTTATATCGTTGAAAAGTTCATCTAAATTTACGCGACTACCCCTGTAGTTTTTACGAAGCTTACCGTAATTATCTATTAAAGAAATTCTATCCGTGTGCATCATACTATAGCTCATTTCTCCATCGGGTGAATAAGTTGTATCGGCAGGAAAGAATGTAATATCGAATCTATCCATAAAAGAATCAGTATTTTTTTTATCGCCCCACAAAAATGTCCAGTCTTTAAAACCTATGTCTCTTATTTTAGCGTACTTTTTAAGCACGGATGGAAAATCTCTGTTCGGATCAAATGTAACCGAAATAAATTTTACATTTTGCATTCCTTCTTTTTTTAATCTATCCTGGGTAAGCTGCATGTTATGAGTTGTCATGGGGCATACATCTGGGCAGTGAGTGTAGATGAAACCTATAACTGTGATATGTTCTTTTATAAGTTTTTGGAAACTAACTTCGGTGCTGTCCTGGTTATAAAAAGTAAAGTCACGGTTTGTTATATCGGTGTTTAACGGTAACCTGCTTTCACAGCCTGATATGAATAAAAAGAACAATGAGAAAAGAAGAGGAAATAAATTTTTTGTGATGCGCAAATTATTTAATGTTCATTGATTATTAATTAAACTGAATTACAGCTCAAAACTTATTAAAAAAGTGATCGCTATAAAAGAAGATATTTTTGACCTCAATATGGATATGTTCCTTTCCAAAACCTATTGTAAATAAACATGTTTAAATTTGTTTCAATAAATTATCGAAGTTAATTTCTTCTGTAAAACGAGATTTAAGGAATAAAAGATGAGCAACAAAAATACTTTTTCAGATATGCCCGTTGATGAATTCAAAAAACTTGGTCATCAATTAGTTAATTGGGTAGCTGATTATATTGATGGAATTGAAACACGTCCTGTTCTGCCTGATGTTGTTTATGGGGATATAAAAAAGAAACTGGAAGATCAGCCACCTTTTAAAAGTGATAAGCTTAAAAATATTATCAGCGATATAGATGAGAAAATTATTCCTGGTATTACTCACTGGAATCATCCGGATTTTATGGCTTACTTCAATTCGACCTCAAGCGGACCGGGAATTCTGGCTGACTTACTTAGTTCCGGTTTCAATGCAAATGTTATGGCTTGGCATACCTGTCCTTCGGCAACCGAACTTGAAGAATTGATGATTGGCTGGTACAGGGAAATTTTTAATCTGCCGGAAAACTTTTGGGGAATCGTTTATGATACAGCTTCAGTTAGTTCGTTTCATGCAATTGCCGCTGCCCGGGAATATCTTTCCGATCTTGAAATAAGAAAAAAGGGAATGGCGGGAAGAAATGATCTTCCTCCGCTAAGAATTTATGCATCAGAACATGCACATCTATCAATTAGTAAAGCGGCCATTGCACTTGGATTTGGAATCGAAGCTATCAGGAAAATTCCATCAGACGACAAATTCAGAATGATACCTGCTGTTTTAAAAGAGGCAATTGAGGAAGATAAGAAAAATGGCTTACTGCCCTGCTGTATTGTTGCAACAGTTGGAACAACATCTACAACGAGTGTAGATCCTGTTGATGATATCAGTACGATTTGCAATAGAGAAAATATCTGGCTTCACATAGATGCCGCTTATGCCGGAAATGCGGCGATTCTCCCGGAAAAACGATGGATGTTCAAAGGAATTGAAAAAGCAAATTCATTGGTTGTCAATCCGCATAAATGGATGTTCACTCCATTTGATTTCAGTCTTCTGTTTACAAAGAACCCGGGAATTCTTAAACGAGCATTTAGTCTGAGTGCGGAGTATTTCGATACTTCTAAAGACGTCGCTGTAAATTATATGGATTACAGTATTCAGCAGGGAAGAAGATTTAGAGCACTGAAACCGTGGTTTATAATGCGTTATTTCGGAGTTGAGGGATTACAGAACAGGATAAGAGAGCATATCCATCTTGCCAAAATGTTTTCTGAATGGATTGAATCGAGCGATGATTTTGAAGTATCTGCACCTGTTGATTTTGGGGTTGTCTGTTTCCGTGCTATTCCACAAAACATAACTGATGTAGATGAAATTAATTCATTTAATGAAAGACTTATAAATAAAATTAACAAAACCGGGAAATTATTTTTATCGCACACAAATTTGAATGGTAAATTTATTTTAAGAATATGTATATCCGGTTTAAGAACACAGGAAGAACATGTAAAAAAGGCGTGGAAACTAATAAATGAATTGAGCAAAGAATAAAATGGGGTAAATTCTTTTTACCCCGCAATAATTAATCGTCTAATGTAAATCCAACCTTAATTGTTACCTGGTAATAAGCGACTGCATTATCTTCAATGTAACCTCTTTGTTCCGTAACTAAAAACCATCTCATATTCCTCACTGTCTGCGCAGCCTTATTTATCGCATTTTGTATTGCTTCTTCAATGCTTCTTTGTGATGAACCGGTTAATTCTATGTGTTTGTATACGTGGTCAGCCATTATTCTTCCTTTTTAATTGATAAAATTTAAAGGGCAATTATACAAAGTGCCGGTTAGATTTGAAACCCATTTAAATTTGTTTCATCATATCAATATCAATTACAGAATAATTTTCAACAAGGGAAGAAATGACTACAACAAACGCATATCTTAAGCAAATCAAAGGAATTACATTTGCAGGTAAAACAAATTCAAATCACTGGATAACAGTTGATGGACCGGAAGAATTCGGTGGAAGTGATGCCGGGGTAAGACCAAAAGAGTTGGTTTTAATTGCACTCGCAGGCTGTACTTCAAGTGATGTAGTTTCAATTCTGAAGAAAAAGAGAGTAATACTGGACGATTTTGAAGTGAACATATCTGCGGAAATGTCTGATGAGCATCCGAAAGTTTATACGAAGATTAATCTCGAATTCGCTTTTTACGGTGATGATATTAATGAGAAAGATGTTGAGAGAGCGATCGAGCTTTCACAGACAAAATATTGCAGTGTTTCAGCTATGCTGAGTAAATCAGTCGAGATAAATCATACCTATAAAATTGTGAAGCCAGAATTGGTTGAAATGTAATTGCTTGCTATTTGTATGAGGCAAGTAAAAGTTAGTTTCTCACTCGATTTAAATCGGGTGAGAATATTTTTCTAACATCAATTCCTCTGATACAGCCCAATCGTATTTCCATCAGGATCAAAAATTAATGCATACCAGCCCATCGCGGGAATAGTTGTTCTATCGCGTTTCACTTTTCCGCCGCATACTTCGGCTTTGTTAATTATATCTTCGATATCGCTTACATTTACGTGAAAAACTGTTGACTCACCTTTGGCAACAGCATCGACCTTTCTTAATCCTACCATGATTCCGTGGTGATTATTGTATAATAAATATCCTTTCCCGAACGGTTTAAAATCCCACCGGAAAACATTCTTATAAAAGTCCCTGGAATTATCTAAATTGGTTGCCGGAATTTCTATGTGTCCAATTAACGGCTGAGACATATTTTCTCCCTTAAAAGTTGTTTAGTAATAAAAAATAATAAGTATCTTATCTATAGTTAAAAATTAAATCATCTATAGTGAAGTTGCAATAAGTGTACGAATTTTATGATGGATAATGAAGATTTTTATAATCAATTAGCTGCTGCCTATGATGAGATGATCTCCTTCAAATCAGCACTTGAGAGAAAGAGAAGGTCTTTGAAGGAGATACTTAAACCCGGAATGAAAACCGCAGCAGATCTTGGTTGTGGAACCGGATTAGATTCAATTGCACTATCACAACTTGGGTTGGAGGTAACAGCATTTGATCCTTCTTCAGAAATGCTAAAGAAAGCAGAAGCAAATTCTGTTAGAGCAGCCTTAAAGATTGATTTCCATAATCATTTTATCGCTAGAATCCCGGGATCTCATACTGGTAAATTTGATCTGGTTATTTCGTCCGGTAATACTTTTGCAAATATTCCGGAAAACCTTTTGGATGAATCGATTAAAAAATGTTTTGATTTGCTGAATGAAAAGGGAATGTTGATTATCCAGGTTCTGAACTATGAGAAAATTGTTAAACAGAAAAACCGGATATTAAACATTAACGAAGCCGATGATGAAATCTTTGTTCGGTTTTATGATTTCGAAATGGACAAAATATTCTTTAATGTTTTAGCTTTTAATAAATATCATACAAGAGGGAATATTACAATTACAACAGAACTGTTTCCATATAGCAAAAATAATTTCGAGCAGTCGTTATTAAAGGCGGGATTTACTAGGACGGAATTTTCTGCTAATCTATCTGGGGATAATTTTAATCATGAAACCTCACAGGATCTTTTTATTAAGTCTTTCAAAAACTGAGATCATTTCTAAAAATTTGTAAATGTGATATAAAACAAGTTTCCGTGCAAATCTAATTTAAAGGGTTGACTCCATTCTACTTACGTTTTATTTTTGAACAAACGTTTAGTCAAAAAAATGTCACCGAGAACAAAAGATCAATATAGTGAAATAAGAAAAGCCAGCAGGGAGAAAATTCTTTCTGCGTCTCTTGAGCTATTTGCAAAAAAGGGATTTCACGCGACTTCTATTTCCCAGATAGCAAAGAAAGCTAAAATATCAAAAGGATTGATGTATAATTATTTCAAAAGCAAGGACAAGCTTCTGGATGAAATTATTCAAAACGGTTTTACGGAACTGGAAGGTCTCAGTTATCATAGTACAAAGAGTGCATCTCCTGAAGAGCAGCTAAAAAGTTATGTAAGCGCCGTTCTTGATGACCTTTACGCCAACCTCGCTTATTGGCAGTTATATCTTGCCTTGCTGGTTCATCCCGATATACAAAAGCGGTATGAAAAAAAATTGAAGTTTTTCAGAGATGAATATGTTAACCAATTTTCAAAGTTGTTTCGCAAGCTTGGTGCGAAGAATCCGAAGCTGGAGGCATTTCTATTGGGAACATATTTCGATGGACTTGTATTGAATTTTATCGCTGCGGAAGCGGATTTTCCGGTTGAGCAGATAAAAAATGCATTATTAAGTAAATACATAAAAAATGATCATTCAAAATCTAAAAGAAAGTAACAGATGAAAAAAGTATTAGTTGCTGGGGCAACAGGTTATTTGGGTAAATTTGTATTACGGGAATTCAAAAAACAAGGATACTGGACTCGCGCATTATCGAGAAACAGCTCGAAGCTTGAAACTCTCAAAGAATATATTGACGAAGAATTCATTGGCGAAGTAACAAATGCGAATTCACTAAAAAGAATATGTGAGGATATAGATATTGTTTTTTCATCAATTGGAATTACAAATCAAAAAGATAACCGGACTTTTATGGAGGTCGATTATCAGGGAAATAAAAATCTTCTTGATGAAGCTATCAAAGAAGGTGCTTCTAAATTCATATTTATATCGGTCTTCAACGCTGAAAATATGACTGATCTAAAAGGTATCCAGGCAAAATTGAAATTTGAAAAAGAATTGAAAAAATCAGGACTAGACTATTTGATTGTTTATCCAAACGGATTTTTCTCGGATATGCTTGAATATCTGAAGATGGCTAAAAAGGGAAGAGGGTTCGTTTTTGGTTCAGGAGAAAATAAAATAAATCCCATCGATGGTGAAGATTTGGCAAAAGCTTGTATTAATGCGGCAGCTGGAAATGAAAAAGAAATGACTATCGGTGGTCCGGATGTCTTTACGCATAACGAGATTTTAGCAACTGCATTTGATACTTACGGTAGGAAATCAAAAATTATAAAAATTCCTATGTGGGTAAGAAATTCGTTACTTGGGATAATGAGATTTTTCACTTCGGTAAAAACTTACGGTCCAGTAGAATTTTTCATGACTGTTCTTACAATCGATTTGATCGCACCTGCTTATGGTGATCATCATTTGCGAGATTTTTTTATTAGGAATAAAGATAAAATATAGGTGGAGAAAAATGAAAAAATTAAATGAAGTTTTGATTCTTATTTTATTTATATCAACAGTTTCTGTTGCCCAGGATGCAAAAGAGATAATCAGCAAAGCTGATAAACTGATGAAAGCAAACAGCAGTTATGCTGAAATGTCAATGACTGTTATTAAAACAGACTGGACAAGGACAATCGGTATGAAAGCCTGGGCACTTGAACCGGATTATGCTCTTATTTACATCACGGAACCTGCAAGAGATAAAGGATCGGTAACCCTGAAAAGAAAAAAAGAAGTGTGGAGTTGGGTTCCGGCTG
>Ga0307436_1000135_pt1 | contig 30608 bp, 30 predicted proteins | sample SalMarWE160440MG_FD_202513 | JGI IMG/M metagenome (GOLD analysis project Ga0307436, IMG submission 202513) | Salt marsh sediment microbial communities from the Plum Island Ecosystem LTER, Massachusetts, United States - WE1604-40 | ecosystem: Environmental > Aquatic > Marine > Intertidal zone >...
TCAGCCAGGTGATCGACGAGATCAGCGTCATCTTCGCCGACCTCGGCTTCGCCATCGCCGAGGGACCGGACATCGAGAGCGACTACTACAACTTCACCGCCCTCAACTTTCCCGAGGGCCACCCGGCGCGCGACATGCACGACACCTTCTTCCTCAGGGAGAAGGCGGACGGCGAGCGCATGCTGCTCAGGACCCACACCTCGCCGGTGCAGATCCGCACCATGGAGAAGCAGAAGCCGCCGATCCGGGTGATCATCCCCGGCCGCACCTACCGGCACGACTCCGACCAGACCCACACGCCGATGTTCCACCAGGTGGAGGGGCTGGTGATCGACGAGGAAAGCCACATCGGCCACCTCAAGTGGGTGCTGGAGGAATTCTGCAAGGCGTTCTTCGAGGTCGACCGCGTCAAGATGCGCTTCCGGCCGAGCTACTTCCCGTTCACCGAGCCGTCGATGGAAGTGGATATCGGCTGCCGGCGCGAGGGCAACGAGATCCGCTTCGGCGAGGGCGACGACTGGCTGGAGATTCTGGGCTGCGGCATGGTCCACCCCAACGTCATCCGCTTCGGCGGGCACGACCCCGACAGGTACCAGGGCTTCGCCTGGGGGATGGGGATCGACCGCATCGCCATGCTGAAATACGGCATGCCGGATCTGCGCGCCTTCTTCGACGCCGACGTGCGCTGGCTCAACCACTACGGCTTCCGCCCGCTCGACCTGCCGACGCTGGCGGGGGGACTAACGGCGTGAAACTCACCCTCGCCTGGCTCAAGGAGCACCTCGACACGGGCGTCAGCCTCGACGGCATCGTCGAGACACTCACCATGATCGGGCTGGAGGTGGAGGGGGTGGAGGACCCGGCGAAGAAATACGCCGGCTTCCGCGTCGCGCGGGTGATCTCGGCCGAGAAGCACCCCAACGCCGACCGGCTGAAGGTGTGCATGGTCGATCCCGGCGACGGCCGCCCCATCCAGGTGGTGTGCGGGGCGCCCAACGCGCGCGCCGGCATGACCGGCGTGTTTGCGCCGGCCGGCAGCCATATCCCCGGCACCGGCATGCACCTCGAAAAGGGGATGATCCGCGGCGTCGAATCGAACGGCATGCTGCTATCGGAGCGCGAGCTCGGCCTGTCCGACGACCACACCGGCATCGTCGATCTGCCGGCCGGGGCGCCGGTCGGCGAGGCCTACGCCGCCTACGCCGGCCTCGACGACCCGGTGATCGACGTGGCGGTCACCGCCAACCGGCCGGACGCCTTCGGCGTCACCGGCATCGCCCGCGACCTCGCAGCCGCCGGCGCCGGCCAGCTGATCGAGCGGCCGGTCGGGCCGGTCGCAGGCGACGGCCCCTGCCCGGTGGATGTCAGGCTCGCGTTCGGCGACACGCCGTCGCTGTGCCCGGCGTTCGCGCTAAGACTAGTGCGCGGCGTCAGCAACGGCCCGTCGCCGGAATGGCTGCAGAAGCGGCTGCGCGCCATCGGCCTCAGGCCGATCAACGCGCTCGTCGACATCACCAACTTCATCACCTACGACCGCTGTCGGCCGCTGCACGTGTTCGACGCCGGCAAGGTCGGCGGCGACCTCACCGTGCGGCGGGCGCGGGCGGGCGAGACGGTGGTGGCGCTCGACGGCAAGACCTACGCGCTCGACCCGGGCGTCTGCGTCATCGCCGACGACAACGGGGTCGAATCGATCGCCGGCATCATGGGCGGCGAGGCCACCGGCTGCGACGGCGACACCACCGACGTGCTGATCGAATCGGCGCTGTGGGAGCCGCTCAACATCGCCCGCACCGGGCGCCGGCTCGCCATCGACTCAGACGCCCGCCATCGCTTCGAGCGCGGCGTCGACCCGGCGTTCATGGTGCCGGGGCTGGAGCTCGCCACGCGCATGGTGATGGACCTGTGCGGCGGCGCGGCGAGCGACATCGTGGTGGCCGGCGAGGTGCCGCGGCCGGCGACCGTGATCGATTTTCCAATGACCGAGGTCAAGCGCATCGCCGGCATCGACCCGTCGATCAGCGAGGTCACCAACATCCTCGCCGACCTCGGCTTCGCGTCGAAGCCGCACCGCAGCAAGGGCACCATCGCCGTGTCGGTGCCGACGTGGCGACCGGACGTCGCCATCAAGGCCGACATCGTCGAGGAGATCGTGCGCATCATCGGCGTCGACAAGGTGCCGGTCGAGGCGATGGCGCGGCGGCCAGAGGCGGCCGGGCCGGTGCTGACCGCCATGCAGGTGAGGACGAGCCGCGCCAAGCGGGCGCTCGCCGCCCGCGGTCTGGTCGAGGCGGTGACCTGGTCGTTCATATCGCGCGAGCGCGCGGTCGCCTTCGGCGGCGGCGGCGAGGCGCTGTCGCTCGCCAATCCCATCGCCGCCGACATGTCGGACATGCGGCCGAGCCTGCTGCCCGGCCTGATCGCGGCCGCCCAGCGCAACGCCGACCGCAGCTTCGCCGATATTGCCCTGTTCGAGGTCGGGCCGATCTACCGCGGCGACAAGCCGGACGACCAGATGACCGCGGCAGCGGGCGTGCGGCGCGGCACGGCAGGCGTCAATGGCGCCGGCCGGCACTGGTCGTCACCGGCGGCGGCGGTATCGGTGTTCGACGCCAAGGCCGACGCGCTCGCCACGCTCGCCGCCCTCGGCTTCGACCCGGCAAAGGCGCAGATCAGCACCGACGCGCCAGCGTGGTTTCATCCCGGCCGCTCGGCCACCGTTCGCCTCGGAGCGAAGATCGTGCTCGGCACCTTCGGCGAGTTTCACCCACGGGCGCTGGAGGCCTTCGGCGCGGAAGGTCCGCTCGCCGGCTTCGAACTGATCCTCGACGCGATCCCGCCGGCCAAAGCACAGGCGACCAGAACCAAGCCGCCGCTGGTGCTGTCCGACCTGCAGCCGGTCACCCGCGACTTCGCCTTCGTCGTCGACAAGGCAGTGGCGGCGGCGGCGATCGTGCGCGCCGCCGAGGCCGCCGACCGCAAGCTGATCACGGCGGTCAGCGTGTTCGACGTGTTCGCCGGCGAGGCGATCGGCCGCGACAAGAAATCGGTAGCCGTCACCGTGACCTTGCAGCCGAGCGAGCGTACCTTGACCGACGAGGAGATCGAGGCGGCGGCGGCAGGGATCGTCGTCGCGGTGACGAAGGCAACCGGAGCGAAGCTCAGGAGCTGAAGCGTTGAATCCGCGCGACATCCTGAAGGCGACGCCGTTCTTCGGCGGGGTGCTCGACGACGCCGAGATCGACATGCTGGCGGCGAAGGCACGCTTCATCGGCTTCAGCGAGGGCGCCACCCCGGTCGAGGAGGACGGGCCCGGCCACTCGATGTTCGTCATCGTGTCGGGCAAGGCCAGCGTCACCGTCGCCGGCGAGGAGGAGCCGGTCGCCACCCTCGGGCCCGGCGCCATTTTCGGCGAGATGTCGCTGCTGACCGGCGCACGGCGGAGCGCCACCGTGACGGCGCTCGCGCCGCTCGAGGCGATCGAGATCGACCAGGCCGCGCTCGCCCACGTGCTTGCCGGGTCACCGACCCTGGTCGCCCGCTTCGTCGACATGGTCGCCCGTCGCCAGCGCGAACTCGACCGGCTCGCCGGCGGCAGCGCCTGGGGGACGCTGCGGCCGGGCAAGGCCGAGCTCACCGAAATGATCGCCACCTTCTACGGCAAGCACGGCGGTACGGCGTGAGCCGGGAGACACACGCCGCCCTCACCGGTTTGTGACCGGCCGGCCCTTCCCCGACGCAACAGGTTCTGCCATTGCGGAGGCGGCGACATTCAAACACGGGGTCCTCGCGTGCACACCTTCTTCAGCCGACTCGACGATTTGCGACCGCAGCTTCTGTCGATCCTGCGCATCGTGACGGCACTGCTCTATCTCGAGCACGCCACCATGAAGCTCATCGGCTTTCCCGGCGAACGGGGGCCGGCGCCGCTGTTCTCCGGCTTCTGGTTCATCGGCGTGCTGGAGGCGGTCGGCAGCATCCTGGTGATCCTCGGGCTCTATTCGCGTCCCGCCGCCTTCGTCCTGTCGGGAGAGATGGCGATCGCGTACTGGTACGCCCACTTCCCGCACAGCGCCTACCCGCTCCTCAACGGCGGCGAGTCGGCGATCCTGTTCTGCTTCGTCTATCTCTATCTGGCGGCGGCGGGACCGGGGCCGTGGAGCCTCGATGCGGCACGCAACTCGCCGCTGGCGTGAGGGGGTGAAGGGCGCTCCGCCACGCCTGATATCGCGTCTTTGCGGGCGGGTTGGACCGCGCGAATCAAGCCCGGCGCTCTAACCCCTCACCCGGAATCCCGATTGGACTAATCGGAATTCCGACCTCTCCCTCTGGGAGAGGTGGCGCGCACCCTTCGCTCCGGATCGCGATCATGCGTCGTTTGGCGACGAGGGGCAGCCGACGCGGGTGTGGCAAACGATCCTCCGGTCAAGCCGCCGGATGACAGGCAGCGGCGGGATCCGCTTGCGCTAATGCGCGGCGTCCCAGTTGGCACCGGCGTGGACGTCGACGTGGAGGGGGACCGACAGATGGACGGCGGGCAGCGCCGCCGTCTCCATGACGTGGGCGACCGTCTTCATGGTCTTGTCGACCTGGCTCTCCGGCGCCTCGAACACCAGCTCGTCGTGGACCTGCAACAGCATGCCGGCCTTGAGGCGCGCGCTGGCGAGGACGCCCTCCATGCGGATCATCGCGCGACGGATGATGTCGGCGGCGGTGCCCTGGATGGGCGCGTTGATGGCGGCGCGATCGACGAAGGCGCGCTCGGACGGGTTCGACGAGCCGACCTGGGGGAAGTTGATCTTGCGCCCGAACAGGGTCGAGACGTGGCCGTCGGCGCGCACCTTTTTGCGCATCGCCTCCATGTAGTCGCGGATGCCGGGGAAGCGCTCGAAGTAGCGCTTGATGTAGGCGCCGGCTTCCTCGCGCGGGATGCCGAGCTGATTGGCGAGGCCGAAGGCGGAGATGCCGTAGATGATGCCGAAGTTGATCGCCTTGGCGCGACGGCGCACCTCCGCCGGCATGCCTCTGACCGGCACGCCGAAGATCTCGCTGGCCGTCATGGCGTGGATGTCGAGATCGTCGGCGAAGGCCTGCTTCAGTTCCGGCACGTCGGCGACGTGGGCCACGATCCTGAGCTCGATCTGGCTGTAGTCGGCGGAGATCAGCTTCATCCCCTCCTCGGCGACGAAGGCGGTGCGGATGCGGCGGCCCTCCTCGGTGCGCACCGGGATGTTCTGCAGGTTGGGCTCCGACGACGACAGGCGGCCGGTGGTGGTGGAGGCGAGCGCGTAGGAGGTGTGAACGCGGCCGGTGTCCGGGTTGATGTAGCCGGGCAGAAGATCGGTGTAGGTCGACTTCAGCTTGGACAGCATGCGCCAGTCGAGCACGTGGCGGGCGAAATCGTTGCCGCCGGCGGCAAGCTCTTCGAGGACGTCGGCGCCGGTCGACCAGGCGCCGGTCTTGGTCTTCTTGCCGCCGGGCAGGCCGAACCTGCCGAACAGGATGTCGCCGAGCTGCTTGGGCGAGCCGATGGTGAAGGGGCCGCCGGCAAGCTTGTAGATCTCGTCCTCGAGGCCGGCGAGCTTCTGCGAGAAGGTGCCAGACATGCGCGACAGGATGCGGCGGTCTACCTTGACGCCGCGCGCCTCCATGCGGGCAAGCACCGGAATCATCGGCCGCTCCAGCGTCTCGTAGACGTTGACCATGTGCTCGGCGACGAGGCGCGGCTTGAGCGCCGCCCACAGGCGCAGCGCCACGTCGGCATCCTCGGCGGAATATCGCGTCGCCTGGTCGAGGGCGACGCGGTCGAAGGTGACCTGGCTGCGGCCTGAACCGGCGACCTCCTTGAACGACATCGGCTTGTAGGCGAGCACCGCTTCGGCGAGTTCGTCCATGCCGCTGCCGCCCTTGCCGCCGTCGAGGGCGTAGGAGATGAGCATGGTGTCGTCGTAAGGGGCGACGGCGATGCCGTGGCGGGAAAGGACCAGCGCGTCGAACTTGAGGTTCTGGGCGATCTTGAGGACGGCCGCATCCTCCAGCAGCGGCTTCAGCCGCTTGACGACATCGGTCGCGGGAAGCTGGCCGGCGACCAGACCGCCGCCGAGAAGATCGGCGGCGCCGTCCTTGTGGCCGATCGGCACATAGGCGGCCCGTCCCGGCGCGGTGGCGAGGCTGACGCCGACCAGCTCGCCCTGCATGGGATCGAGCGAGGTGGTCTCGGTGTCGACGGCGACGCGACCCACCGCTTCGGCTTCGGCGATCCAGGCGTCGAGGCGGTCCATGTCGGTCACCGTCTCGTAGGCGGCGCGGTCGAAGGGAACCGCGACGGCCGCCGCGGCCGCGTTGGCTGCGTGCACGGCCGGGCCGGTGGCACCGGCCGCGGGTGCCTTCACGCGCTTGTCGCCGGCGTTGAAGTAAGGCCGGTAGACCGGCCGCTCGCCCTCTTTCAGCGCCGGCCGGCGCGCCTTCGTCCTGGCGCCCTCTCCCGGCAGCGCGGCAGCGACCTTGTCGACGTCGGTGCCGGTCGCCTCGGCGACGCGGCGGGTGAGGCCGGTGAATTCCATCGCCTTGCAGAAGGCGACGAGCTTGGGCCCGTCGCGCTCGCGCACGGCGAGATCGGCGAGCGGCACTTCGAGCGGCACGTTCTGGTCGAGGGTGACCAGCTTCTTCGACAGACGGGCGTCGTCGGCGTGCTCGGTGAGCGCCTCGCGTCGCTTGGGCTGCTTGATGTCGCCGGCATGGGCGAGCAGCGATTCAAGGTCGCCGTATTCGCCGATGAGGAGGGCGGCGGTCTTGACGCCGATGCCGGGGACGCCGGGAACGTTGTCGACCGAGTCGCCGGCAAGCGCCTGCACCTCGATGACCTTGGCGGGTGGCACGCCGAAGCGCTCGGCGACCTCGGCCTCGCCGATCACCTTGTCCTTCATGGTGTCGAACATGGTCACCGACGGGGAGACGAGCTGCATGAGGTCCTTGTCGGAGGCGACGATGGTGACGTCGGCGCCGGCCGCGCTCGCCTGGCGAGCGTAGGTGGCGATCAAGTCGTCGGCCTCGAAGCCAGACTGCTCTATGGCCGGGATGTTGAAGGCGGCGGTCGCCTGGCGGATGAGCGGAAACTGCGGCCTAAGGTCGTCGGGCGCCTCCGGCCGGTGGGCCTTGTAGTCCGCGTACATCTCGTTGCGGAAGGTGACCTCCGACTTGTCGAAGACGACGGCGATGTGGGTGGGGGCGACACCGGCGGAGGCGTCCTGGAGGAGCTTCCACAGCATGTTGCAGAAGCCGTAAACGGCGCCGAGCGGCAGCCCGTCCGACTTGCGCGAAAGGGGCGGCAGCGCGTGGTAGGCGCGATAGACGTAGGACGAGCCGTCGACCAGGAAGACGTGGTCGCCGCGCTTGACCTCGCGGGGGGCGGATTTCTCTGTGGCCATGGCGGCCGACTATGCCCGCGGGAGGCGGCGTTTGGGAAGGGAGGGCGGCGCACCGGCCCCGGGCAGGCGCGGATCGCCGCACAACCTTAACCGCGCCTTAAATCGCCGCATTTAGCGTCATGGTCACCCGCGGGCGCGCTGGGCGGCGCAAGCGAGAGGACGGCGGCCGATGCGATGGCGACGCCGGACAAGCGAGCGGGTCGAGCCGATCGCGGATGCCGCAGGTGGCAGCCGCGACGGCCAACTGGATTTCGGCCTGAAGGACGGCGACCGCTCGGTGCCCGCGCAAAGGAAAAACAAGGCAGGCACCCGGAAGCGCGCGAGACGCGCGCCGCGCAGCGCTTCTCGCCGCAGCCCGATCCGGCGGTTCGTGCGCGGCCTCGCCTACTGGGCGGCGGTGATGGTGATCATCGTCACCGGCTCGGTCGGCGGGCTCGTCGCCTACTACGGCTCCAAGCTGCCGCCGCCGAGCCAGTGGACGGTGCCGGCGCGGCCGGCGAACGTGCGCATCCTCGCCGCCAACGGCGAGCTCATCTCCAACCGGGGCGACACGGCCGGCGCCAGCCTCACCCTCGACCAGATGCCGCCCTACCTGCCCGAGGCGGTGATCGCCATCGAGGATCGGCGCTTCTACTGGCACTTCGGCATCGACCCGATCGGGCTTGCCCGCGCCCTCTTCGTCGACATCCGGGCGGGGCGCGTGGTCGAAGGCGGCTCGACCATCACCCAGCAGCTCGCCAAGAACCTGTTCCTGACGCCGCAGCGCACGCTGGAGCGCAAGATCCAGGAGGTGATCCTCGCCGAGTGGCTGGAGCTCCGACTATCGAAGAAGCAGATTCTCGAGCTCTACCTCAACCGGGTCTATCTCGGCGGCGGCGCTTACGGGGTCGACGCGGCCGCGCACCGCTACTTCGGCAAGTCGGCGCGCGACCTGACGCTGGCCGAGGCGGCGACCATCGCCGGGCTGCTCAAGGCGCCGTCGACCTACTCGCCGATCACCCATCCGGCGGCGGCGGAAGCGCGCGCGCACGTGGTGCTCACCGCCATGGCCGACGCCGGCTTCATCACCGCCCGCCAGGCCAGCCTCGCCATGTCGAGCCCGGTCAAGGCGGTCAAGGACGTCGCCGGCGGCAGCGGTCGCTACGTCGCCGACTGGGTGATGGACATCCTGCCGCGCTACGTCGGCGTGCTCAGCCAGGACATCATCGTCGACACCAGCATCGACATGCGATTGCAGACGGCGGCGGCCAAGGCCGTGAAGGACACGCTCGACCAGCAGGGGGCCAAGTACGGCGTCGGCCAGGGAGCGCTGGTCGCCATCGACCCGAGCGGAGCGGTCAAGGCGCTGGTCGGTGGCCGCGACTACGCCACCAGCCCGTTCAACCGCGCCGTCGACGGCCATCGCCAGCCGGGATCGGCGTTCAAGCCGTTCGTCTATCTGACCGCGCTGGAGAGCGGCATGGTGCCGGAAACGGTGCGGGTCGACCAGCCGGTGTCGATCGCCGGCTGGCAGCCGGAGAACTACACCAGGGCCTACCGCGGACCGGTGACGCTGACGACCGCCCTGGCGCTGTCGCTGAACTCGGTGTCGGTGCAGCTCACCGCCGAGGTCGGCCCGCAGGCGGTCGCCGCCACCGCCCATCGCCTTGGCATCACCTCGCCGCTGATGGCAACGCCGTCGATCGCGCTCGGCACCTCGGTGGTGAGCCCGCTCGAGCTCACCGCCGCCTACGTGCCCTTCTCCAACGGCGGCCGCGGTATCATCCCGCACGTCATCCGCCGCATCACCACCGTCGACGGCAACGTGCTCTACCAGCGCACCGGCAGCGGCCCCGGCCAGGTGATCGCGCCGATCTACGTCGGCATGATGAACGCCATGATGGAACAGACGCTGACCATCGGCACCGGCCGGCGGGCGGCGATCGACGGCTGGCCCGCCGGCGGCAAGACGGGAACCAGTCAGGATTATCGCGACGCGTGGTTCATCGGCTACACCGCCGATCTCACCGCCGGGGTGTGGTTCGGCAACGACGACAACTCGCCGACCAAGAGGGACACCGGCGGCAATCTGCCGGCGATCGCCTGGCACCAGTTCATGAGCGAGGCGGTCAACGGTCTGGCGGTCGCGGACCTGCCGGGCAACTACCGGATTCGCGGAGCGGAGAACTGGCCGCCGCCGGGCGCGGTGGCGGCGATCGGCGAAGACCAGCCGATGGTGGTGGCGCCGGGTGCGCCCGGATTCCAGCGACCGTTCCAGCCGCTCGGCGGCTTCCTCAGGCGGCTGTTCGGCGGCTGAACCCGCGGCCCATCCACTCTGCTATCTGGCGCAGACACCGCCCGGGCGGCGGTCGCCCGGCGGGCAATAATAAGGCGCACCGAAACGGTCCCGGCCCTGCGGTCCGGTGGGCGGGCCCAGGAAACGCTTATGATCGGGACAGGGCGGCTGGTAGGGGCCACCGCACAGATGAGGGCCGCCGGAGGGAGGGCCGACTGTGGGTGGGCCACCGGGCGGTGGCCCGGCGTGCGGCGGGCCACCCGGCCAGCCCGGCTTGCAGGCCGGCTTGTTGGGGACGCCGCAGGGCGGACCACCCGGACCGCCGGGCTTGTGGTGGGGATAATAATGCGGCGCGGAGTAGTACCACCACGGCGCGATCAGCGGGATGCCGTACTCGAAGCCGTAGGGAACCACCGGTTGCCAGCCGCTGGCGTAATGAAACCGCAGATAGTGGCTGCTCACCCAGCCGCGCCTGCCGGCGTAAAGGGTGTCGCACCAGGGAGCCGTATTGAGGCAGCCGTAGATCCACAGCGGCGCGTGGTCGGGAATGGTCTGGACGACGTCGTATTGCACGCCGGGGCCGGTGCGCTGGTGGACGGCGGCGGTGGTCTCGCCGCTGAACGGCGCGGTGGGCGCCGCGGCGGCAGGTGCCACCGAGGCGGCAAACACGGCAGCCGCGGCCGTCATCAGGATTGCGATCGCTTTCATCGTTCCACCACCGTTGTCACCCGGTATCAGTTCCTAGGATTCATGGTTCCACCACCGTTATCACCCGGTATCAGTTCCTAGGATTCATGCCCGTATAGTCAATGGGTGGCGACTGCGGCGACCTTAAGGCGCGCGACGTTGTCCCCATTCGCCATCGCCCGTCCTCCATCCATTTTAGTCGAACTGACAGGCGCACCATAACGCGGCCTTGGCGTGTCGCGTGCAAGTCTCCCTCTCCGCTTGGCTTCACGGACACAGACGGAGACCGAGACCATGTGCCGAGACTTGCGCAACGTTTCACTCGCACTGATGACCGGTTCCGCGCTTCTCCTGGCGAGCGTTGCGCCCTCCTCCTTCGACCCGTTCGGCAGCCAGCCGGCGTTCGCCCGCGGCAACGGTGGCGGTGGCGGCGGCAGCCACGGAAACAGCGGCGGCAGCGGCGGCAACAGCGGCAACCACGGCAACAGCAACAGCAGTTCCGGCGGCAGCAACAGCCACGCCAGCACGGCGCCCGGTCAGAACAAGTCAGGCGGCAACTCCGCCAGCGGCAATGGCAACAGCGGCGATGGGGCGGTCGACACGGCCGGCATAACGACGCCATCGACGACCAACGGCAAGTCGGGCAAGGAAAAGAACGTGCGCGCCCAGGCCGGCGGTCTCAATTCGCTGCTGCGCGATCCGACCGCGCTGCTCAAAAGCAAGGACAAGCGCCTGCTGGCGCTGGTGCAGTACGCGAGCGACCTTGCTACGACCCAATACGATCTCGAGCAGGCGGTGGCCAAGGCACAGGCCACACTGACGCAGGCACTGGCAGACCAGACGACCGCTGAAACCGACTACTACAATACGCTCAGCGACGCTCTCACCGCCATGAATGCGACACTGACCTCCTACGACAGCAGCTATGACTACAGCAATCCGACGAACACCACGTTGGATGCGTTGAATCAGCACCTGCAGGACCTGACCGATAACCCGATCACCGACACCAGTGACCCGAACTACGACGCCTACATGGCGGAGGTCGGCCTGCTCACGTCCCTGACCGGCGATACAACGTTGCAGGATGCGGCAACGGCCTGGGACACCGCTAACACGGACGTGTCCACCGCCCAGACCGACCTCAACAGCGCCCAGACCACCTACAGTACGGCGGCGTCAACCGACTTCCAGATCGACGGCACCTCGACCAGCCTCGACTCGCTAGACGCGGCGATCCTCGCCGGCGCCAATCCGAATTTCGCAACGAAATACGGAACGCCGACGGACGAACTGGTGCAATGGGTGGAGAACGCCCTCGGCGTCGGATCCTCGACCGGGGTCGTCGACACGATCTACGGCGACCTTTCGAGCTCGCCCTGAGACCGCATCACTTTTGACATGCAAACGACCCGGCTCGGCGAGCCGGGTCGTTCGTTTTTCGAGCAACCTGACAACTCAGCGCCGATGGCGTGGAAAGCGCCGCGTCCTGCTTTTCGTTGGCCGTGGACTCGTGCGCTAACGGGCGCTGTTGGTTGACTTGCCAGCCGTGCGGCGAAAAACTTCCCGCCGCATCTGCCAGACAGGAGAAGGAACGCGAATCGATGGCCTACAAATTCGAGGTCTACAAGGACAAGGCTGGTGAGTACCGATTCCGTTTCAAGGCGTCGAACGGCGAGGTGATGTTCGGCTCGGAGGGCTACAAGGCCAAGGATTCGGCGATGAGCGCCATCGAGTCGATCAAGAAGAACGCGCCCGGGGCCGACGTCAGCGACGATACCTAGGGCGACGGCAGCGGCCTTTCTTTGCGCCAGCCGGCAGCGGTTGGCGCGCACTTCCTTTGTCAGTGGAGTTCTTCAGCGCCGATGGCGTGGAGGGCGGCGCCCTTGCCGTTGAGCCAGGTGCGCGCAGCTTCGGTGTGAGGACACAGTGTCTCGACCAGCCGCCAGAAGCGGCGCGAGTGGTTGAGCTCGCGCAGGTGGGCGACCTCGTGGGCGGCGAGATAGTCGAGCACCATGGGCGGCGCCATCACCAGCCGCCACGAGAACGACAAGTGACCGTTGACGGCGCAGGAGCCCCAGCGGCTGGTCTGGTCGCGCAGGCGAATGGCGCGGGGGCGGACGCCGAGGCTGGCGGCGTGACGCAGAACCGCCGCCTCGAGATCGCGCCTTGCCTCACGTTTGAGGAAATCGACGAGACGGCGGCGCAGATGAGCGGCCTCGCCGGCAACCAGCAGCAGCGGACCGTCAACACCGGCAGCGACCGCGACCGTGCCGCGCCGGCCGGGAGCGTGGCGGACGCGGTGGGGAACGCCGCGCAGCGGGATGACGGCACCGTCGACGATCGCGATCGGGCGGGGCAATCGGTCCAGCTGACGGGTCAGCCAGGCCGCATGACGGTCGAGGAACCGGCGCGCCTCGGCGAGCGAGCCACGGCGAGGCATCGTGAGCACCGGCGGACGGGCGGGCCCGGCCACGCGCAGCGTGTAGTTGCGGGCGCGCGGATGGCGGCGGATGTCGACGGCGACGACCCCCGACTCGGTGGCGATCTCGAAGCGATCGGCGAGGGGGGCGACGGACTTCGTGATGAAGCGCGGCATCGGTGGCGAAGCGAATCAGTTGCGTTCGCCGATGATGGCACAACACCACCCACAAGGGATTCCCCCCTCGCCCGCTTCTCGGCTCGATCCAGAAAACAGGGGCGGCGGGGCCTTTCGGTCCCGCCGCCCCAGCCAGACGTGGCGCCTGTCGTGACTAGAGATCGATGGTGTCGCCGTTCGAGCGCGAGCGGCTCGAGCGGGCGCGCATGAAGCGATCGAACTCCTCCTGGTCGCGGGCGCGGCGCAGATCGCGCATGAAGCTTTCGAACTGGCGCAACTCCTCGTCGAGCTTGCGGCGTTCCTCCTCCAAGCGCTTCAGCTCGCGCTCGCGATACTCGTCGAAGGCGACGTTGCCGCTGCGCGCGGTGCCGCGCCAGTGGCCGCGTCGGCCGCAGCCAAACTCGTGCGACCAGTCGCGCCTGACGCCGGCGAAGTGATGCCTCACCTCCGGGATGCGATCGCCCCACAAGATGTAGGCCAGCATCGCCAGACCGAGCGGCCAGAAGACGATAAAGCCGATGACCATCAGCAGGAGCGTCAGCGGCGTCCAGGCCGGACGCAGGGCATATGAAGTGACCATGTCCTCACCCTTTCTCCTAGTGACAGGGGGGGACGTGGTAATCGTCGCAGGCGGTTTCAAGAAAAATCGGACGGTGTGCGCGCGAATTTCGGCAGCTAGTGGCGGGTCTTGCCGTTGCCGCTCCTGAGCCTGTGCCGGCGGGTAGCGCCGTTGGCCGCCGACGGGCGGTCGCGGCGGTGGGTGGCGACGAAGTCGGCGATGCGCGGCGCTACCTCGGCGCGGAAGCGCGAGCCGTTGAAGACGCCGTAGTGGCCGACCTTCGGCTGCAGATAGTGGGCGCGCATGTTGGCGGCAATGCCGGTGCAGATGTCGTGCGCCGCCCTGGTCTGGCCGACGCCGGAGATATCGTCGTGCTCGCCCTCGATGGTGAGCATGGCGACGGAGCGGATGGCGGCCGGATCAACCCTGACGCCGCGATGGGTCATCTCGCCCTTGGGCAGGGCATGACGTATGAACACGGTCTCGACCGTCTGCAGGTAGAACTCGGCGGTCAGGTCCATCACCGCCAGGTATTCGTCGTAGAAGTCGCGATGCTTGTCGGCCGAATCGCCGTCGCCGCCGACGAGATGACGGAAGAGATCGCGGTGGGCCTCGACGTGGCGGTCGAGGTTCATGCTCATGAAGCCGGACAACTGAAGGAAGCCGGGATAGACGTCGCGCATGAAGCCGGGATGCGGGAACGGGACCTTCATGATGACGTTGTGGCGAAACCAGTCGAGGTCGCGCTTCTCGGCAAGATTGTTGACGACGGTCGGGTTGACGCGGGTGTCGATCGGTCCGCCCATCAGGATCATGGTGGCCGGCAGATTGCGATCGCCGCTCGCTGCCATCAGCGCGGTGGCGGCAAGCACCGGCACCGACGGCTGACAGACGGCCATGATGTGCACGTCGGGGCCGAGAACGTGGAGAATTGAGATCAAATAGTCGATGAAATCGTCGAGATCGAAAGTGCCCTCGCTGACCGGCACCATGCGCGCGTCGACCCAGTCGGTGACGTAACAGTCGTGATCGGGCAGCATGGTCTGGACGGTGCCGCGCAGCAGCGAGGAGTAGTGGCCCGACATCGGCGCGACGACGAGCAGCTTGGGTTGCTCGCGCCTGGGCGGCCTGACCTTCTGGAAGTGGATCAGCTGGCAGAACGGCCGCTGCCAGACGACATGCGCCACGACCGGCACCTGTTGGCCGGCGACGGTGGTGGCGGTTATGCCCCACTCGGGCTTGCCGTAGCGGCGGGTGGTGCGCTCGAACACCTCCGCCGCGGCGGCGACCGAGCGGCCAAAGGTGGTGTGGGTCAGCGGATTGAAGGGGTTCTGAAAATAGAGCCGGGTGGCGTCGGCGGCCGCGCGCAGCGGGCTCAGGGCGGCGTGGTTCAGTTCGTAGAGCTCGTAGTACAAGCCTCGCCCCTTTCGCTCCGGCTTCTGATTCGGCCGTTTTGCAATGCACAAGGATATGGTGGCTCACGCCCTAAGCGCAAGTCTCGATTGACGATTTGGTAACCATCCCGGTTGTGGCCGGCGGCCGATACTCGCCGATGGCCATCAGCGAGCCGATGCGGCGAGCGCTGTCGACCAGGCGGAGGAAGGCAAAGCAGGCGGCGGCGATGAAAACGGCGTTGATGGACAGCGCCTCGGCCATCAGATCGCCGCGAAAACGATGCTCGAACATGATGGCGCGCATGCCCTCGAAGACGTAGGTCGGCGGCAGCATCCACGCGAACACCTGGAGAAAGCCGGGCAGCGTGGCGACCGGATAGAACACCGCGCACAACGGCAGCAGCAGGAACATCAGCGTCCAGGCAAGGCCCTCGGCGCCGAGCCCGTTGCGCAAGATGACGCCGGAAACGACGACGCCGACCGCCCAGCCGGTGAGCAACAGGTTGGCGAAAAAAGCGACGAGGCCGAGGCCGAGCCCCCACAGGTTGAAGCCGAAGAACCAGATCGCCAGCAGCGACACCGGAACGAGGCCGACGAACATGCGCACCAGACTCATCGCCATTAGCGCCGCCAGGAACTCGCCGGGGCGAAGTGGGCTGATCAGAAGGTTGGCCATGTTGCGCGACCACATCTCCTCAAGAAAGGACACCGACAGGCCGAGCTGGCCGCGGATGAGAACGTCCCACAACATGATGGCGCCGATCAGCGAACCGCCGGCGGCGGCGAGGAAACCGGAATGGCGGTTGAGATAGGTCTGCAGGAAGCCCCACATCAGCATCTGCACCAGCGGCCAGTAGATGAGCTCGGCCAGCCGCGGCCACGACGAGCGCAACAGGTAGAAGTAGCGCAGCAGCATGGCGGCGATGCGCGCCAACGACACGGCGGCGTAGACCGGCGGCGGCGAAACGTAGGGAGCGTTCACGGTGGATCGACCATCGCGCCGGCGATGCCGGTGCCGCGGGCGACGTCGAGAAAGACGTCCTCGAGGGTGGTGCGGCCGTATTTGTCGATGAGCGCCTGCGGCGCCGCCCGGTCGACGATCTTGCCGGCCTTCATCATGATGACGTCGTCGCACAGGCGCTCGACCTCGGGCATGTTGTGCGAGGCGAGCAGGATGGTGGCGGCGCGGGAGCGGCTGTAGGCGGTCAGCCGCGTCCTGATCCAGTCGCCGGTGTCGGGATCGAGCGAGGCGGTGGGTTCGTCGAGCAGCACCACCTCGGGCGCGTTGATCAGCGCCTTGGCGAGCGCCACCCGCGTCTTCTGGCCGGCGGAGAGCTTGCCGACCTCGCGATCGAGGAAGTCGGCGAGATCGAGATCGACGGCGAGCTCGTCGATCCTGCGGCGCGCCGCCGCCACGCCATAGAGACGGGCGAAGACGCGCAGGTTCTGACGCACCGTCAGCCGATTGGGCAGCGCCACGTAGGGGCTCTCGAAGTTGATGCGATGGAGCACCAGATGGCGCTCGGCGGCCATGTCGTGACCGAGGACGCGGATGATCCCGCCGGTCGGCAGGATGAGGCCGAGAATCATGCCGATGGTGGTGGTCTTGCCGGCGCCGTTGCCGCCGAGCAGGCCGGTGATCGAGCCGCGGCGGATGGCGAAGGAGATGCCGGCGACGGCCGTGAGCGCCTTGTAAACCTTGGTCAGACCCTCCACCTCGATCGCCGGAGTGTCGTCGCTGACGGTCATGGCGGTCATGATCGGCCGAAGCTCCACGCGGACGGCGGACGGCGGCGCCGGACCGGCCGAAATGCTATAGGATTGTACGGGCGATTGGCCACAATCCGCCAGCCAGCAAGGTCGCGCTGATGCCCGCTGCCGCCGCCAACGCCGCCGACTTCGCCAGCCGCAGTCTGCGGCTGGATACGCTGGTCAGGCTGCGCTGGCTGGCGATCATCGGCCAGGCGGCAGCCATCGCCTTCACCTACCAGCTTCTTCGCTTCGACCTGCCGGCGACGCCGTGCCTGGTGCTGATCGGGCTGTCGGCGGCGCTCAACCTGTTTCTGCAGGCGCGCTATCCGGCGAGCCTGCGGCTCGGCCAGTGGCCGGCCTTCGCGCTGCTCGCCTTCGACGCACTGCAGCTCGCCGCCCTGCTCTACATCACCGGCGGCCTCGACAATCCCTTCGCCATCCTGCTGCTGGTGCCGGTCATCATCTCGGCGACGACACTGCCGCCGCCGGCGACGGTGCTGCTCGGGCTGACGGTGGTGGCATCGGCGAGCGTGCTGGCGGTCACTCATTGGCCGCTGCCGTGGCGCGACGGCGAGAGCATAACGATCCCGCTGGTCTACACCGCGGGCGTGTGGATGGCGCTGGTGTCGACGTGCGTGTTCACCGGCATCTACGCCTTCCGCGTCGCCGAGGAGGCGCGCCAGCTCGCCCGCGCACTCAACGCCACCGAACTCGTCCTCGCGCGCGAGCACCATCTCGCCGCCCTCGACGGGCTCGCCGCCGCCGCCGCCCACGAACTGTCGACGCCGCTCGCCACCATCGCCCTCGTCGCCAAGGAGCTGGAGCGCGAGATGCCGGCGGGCAGCGCCCACGCCGACGACGTCGCCCTGATCACCAGCCAGTCACGCCGTTGCCGCGATATCCTGGCGCGGCTGACGTCGCTGTCCGACCAGGGCGACCAGCACCTCGCCCGCCAGCCGCTGTCGCACCTGATCGAGGAGGTGGTGGCGCCGTACCGGGTGTTTGCCGCCGACATCGTCGTGGTGCCCTTGAAGGGCGACGGCCCCGAGCCGGTCGGCCGGCGTAATCCGGCGATCGTTCAGGGGCTCGCCAACCTCGTCGAGAACGCGGTCGATTTCGCCGAAAGCAAGGTGACGGTGACCGGCCGCTGGAGCGAGCGCGAGGTCGCCATCACCATCGCCGACGACGGCCCCGGCTTCGCCGCCGGCGTCATCGACCGGATCGGCGAACCCTACGTCACCACCCGCAAGGGGGGCGACGAGTCGGAGTCGGGCGGCTTCGGGCTCGGCTTCTTCATAGCCAAGACGCTGCTGGAACGTTCCGGCGCCAGCCTGGAGCTGGCCAACCGCAGGGCGCCGGCGAGCGGCGCCGTGGTCCGCGTGGCGTGGCCGCGCCCGCTGATGGACACCGCTGCCGGCGGCGAGACGGGCACGGAAGCCACCGCCGAGGGAACAACTTGGCGAAGGGCGGCGGAGTCCCTATAAACCGGCCAAACCACCCGACGGAGGCCGGAGACCGCAGCCGATGACGGAAGGCGGCAGCGCCACCAAAACGGACATGTCACTGCTCATCGTCGACGACGACAAGCCGTTCCTGCAGCGGGTCGCCCGCGCCATGGAGGCGCGGGGGTACGTGGTCGAAACCGCCGACACCGTCGCGGAGGGCATCAAACGGGCGGCGGCGGTGCCGCCCGCTTTCGCCGTGGTCGACCTCAGGCTGCAGGACGGCAACGGCCTCGACGTGGTCGAGCAGGTCCGCCGCTATCGCCCCGATTCACGGGTGGTGGTGCTGACCGGTTACGGCAACATCGCCACGGCGGTGATCGCGGTCAAGCTCGGCGCCGTCGACTACCTGGCAAAGCCGGCCGACGCCGACGACATCCACGCCGCGCTGACCCGCGAGCCGGACGAGAAGGCGCCGCCGCCGGAGAACCCGATGTCGGCCGACCGGGTGCGCTGGGAGCACATCCAGCGGGTCTACGAACTGTGCGACCGCAACGTCTCGGAAACGGCCCGCCGCCTCAACATGCACCGCCGCACCCTGCAGCGCATCCTGGCCAAGCGCGCCCCGCGCTGAAGCCCGAGGCCCTGCCGAACGCTAGAGCAGCCCGACGGCGCCGGGATCGATCAGCCCGTGCAGCCGCGTCGCCGCCGCCTGGGCGAAGCGCAGCAGCATGACCTTGCGGGTCGCCGCCGCCAGGCGATGCTCGGGCGCCGGGCGGATCAACTCGCCACCGTAGGAATCGGCAAGGATGAGGCCGGCGTCGTCGGGGAAGATGGCGAGCGGCACCCCGGCGTGTGTGGCAAAGAACAGGCGATCGCACGACAGCCGGTAGTCCGGCCACTTGCGGTCGACGCGAAGGTCGTCGATCGACGACTTGATCTCGACGATCCACATCTCGCCGTCGGCGGCAAGCCCGACCACGTCGGCGCGGCGGCCGGTGGCGAGCGGCAGCTCGGTGACCATGGCGAGGCCGAGAGAGCGCAACAGGCGGCCGACGCCGCGCTGGACCGCGGCGGCGTGCGGCGACTGGCGGCCGTCAACCGGCAGGGCGATGTCGGGCGTCTCGGCAATCATGGGCGCCATCCCGGCGGGTCGTCACGATTTCCAGCGGTTGTGCAGCCACAGCCACTGGTCGGGGTGCTCGCGTACCCAGGTTTCGACGATCTGGTTGACGCGCGCCGTGGAAGCGGCAACGTCGATGCGGCCTTCGCCATCGCGCGGCAGGGTCACCGGCATGATCTCCACGCGCAGCCGCCGGTCCGGGCAGCGGATCACCCGCGCGCCATAGACCGGGCAGTCGAACCGGCGGGTGAACAGCGCCACGATGGGATTGGTCAGCGCCGGGCGGCCGAAGAAAGGCACGGAGAGACCTTGGCTCAGGCGTTGGTCGGTGAGGAAGACCAAATGGTTGCCGCGTTCGAAGGCCGCGGCGATCTTCAGGGCGGCGCCCCGGCTGTTGTCGACCATGGTGTCGATCAGCGCCGCCCGGCGCGCGCGGATATAGCGGCTGATGTAGGGGTTGCGCAGCGTCTTGAAGGGAACGACCGTCGGCAGGCGCAGGGCAGCAAGCACCAGGGCGGCCACTTCCCAGTTGGCGAGATGAGCGCTGAAGATGATGGCGGGCCGGCCGCTTTTGCGCAGCGCCTCCACATGCTCGATGCCGTCGATGGTGATCGAGCTGACATCCGGTCGCGCCGGATCGAACGCAGCGGCGATCCGGTCGATGAAGATGAACTCAACGGCGGAGCGGGCCAGATTCTCCCAGCAGCCGCGCACGATCGCCCGCCGCTCGGGGGCGCTCTTCTGCGGGAAGGCGGCGGCGACGTTGGCGACGGCGGTGCGGTGCATCGCCATCAGCGGCCCGAACGTGTGAACGACGGCCAGAGCAAACCGCTCACCCCGCTCTGGCCCGAGCCACTTGATCACCCGCGCGAATACCCAGGCCAGGGCGGCAACGAGCCGATAGAAAACCTTGTTATGACTGAGGCGATAGCCGATGCGGCGGCGATGTCTTTGCCCATCGCGCAACGGCCGCTGCGGCGGGCCGGCGGGCGGGCGGGCGCGGTCCCCGGCCGGCGGCGCGATGATCTCGGCTTCGCTCATGACGGCGAGAAACCTGCCACAACCATCGCATTGGCGAAAGACTGGCGCAATCGCGCCGGCCTTCCGGCCGAGGCGGCGGCGCCGCAGGCCGGTTGCGACCGGGCGGGCAAGACGACAAGATGCCGTCGCATCCGCATGGAGGGACCTCCCGTATGACCATGGCGATCGCGGCTGCCGGCGAGGAGCGCGGCGCGCGCATCGTGGCGATCGACGTGGTGCGCGGCATCGCCGTTGCCGCCATGATCGTTTATCACTTCGTCTGGGACCTGTGGGCGTTCGGGCTGACCGGGGCCCCGGTCGAAAGTGGCCTCGGCTGGGTCGCGCTTGCCCGCGCCACCGCGGCGACGTTTCTCCTCCTCGTCGGCGTCAACCTGGTGATGGCCACCCGCCGCGGCTTCCGTAGCGGTCCTTTCCTGCGCCGACTGGGGCTGATCGTCGGCAGCGCCATTCTGGTCAGCATCGTCACCTGGATCGTCGAGCCGAAGAGTTTCGTCTTCTTCGGCATCCTCCACCTGATCGCGGCGGCAAGCGTGCTGGCGCTGCCGTTCCTGCTCCTGCCGGCGTGGCTGACGGCGCTGGCGGCGGCGGTGGTGATCGCCGCGCCGCACTTCTTCGCCAGCCCGCTCTTCAACCTGCCGGAGCTGTGGTGGGTGGGATTTTCGTCAACGCCGCCGGTCACGGTGGATTACGTTCCGATCTTTCCCTGGTTCGGCGTGGTGCTGGCGGGGATCGCCATCGGCAAGGCATTCCACGCCTCGGGCGGCGAGGCGACGGTCGCCGCCTGGCAGCCACGCGACCCGCTGACGCGCTTGCTGGCGTTCACCGGCCGCTGGAGCCTGCTGATCTACATGACGCACCAGTTGATCCTGTTCGAAGGGGTGGCGCTGGCGGCGCCGTTCCTGGCGCCGGGCCCGCCGGCGCCGGCGCAGGCGGCGGCAGCGCAGGCGGACCCGCGCCAGGCGTTCATGGACGAGTGCCTGCCGGCCTGCCGCGCCCAGGGCCGCGACCCGGCGACCTGCACCGGCTTCTGCGGCTGCATGTTCACCGGCCTTTACGGCAGCGACCTATTCGTGACGCCGGCCGACGAGTTGACCAGCGAACAGAAGGACCGGCTCAACGCCCTGTCGCGGCAGTGTGTCGCCACCATGACGCCGCAGCAGTGAACGCCGCCCGTCAGTCCTTGGCGCGCTCGGCGTAGGAGCCGTCGGCGGTCATGACGACGATGCGTGTGCCCGGCGCGATGTGCGGCGGCACCATGGTGCGCACGCCGTTCGACAACAGCGCCGGCTTGTAGGAGGAGGCGGCCGTCTGTCCCTTCATGGCCGGCTCGGTCTCGATCACCTCCAGCGTCACCCGCTGCGGCAGCTCGATGGCGATCGGCACGCTCTCGTGCAGACTGAGCCTGACGGTCATGTTCTCCTGCAGATAGGGGGCGGCATCGCCGACGATTTCCCTTGGCACGTAAATCTGGTCGAAGGTCTCGCCGTTCATGAAGGTGAAACCGTCGCCATCGGCGTAGAGGTACTGGTAATCGTGGTCCTCGACGAAGGCCCGCTCGACCTGCTCGGTGGTCTTGAACCGCTGCGACACCTTCACCCCGTCGGAGATGCGGCGCATGTCGATCTGGGTGGTGGGGGTGCCCTTGCCGGGGTGGAAATTCTCGGCGGTGAGCACGACGTATAGCTGGCCGTTGTAGTCGACGACGTTGCCCTTGCGGATCTGGCTGGCGATGACTTTCAAGATGCCCTCGATTATGGCTGGCGGCGGGGAACCGCACGGCCCCCGATTTGGCGCGCACATTAGCGATTTTGCCGGCGACCGCCAGAGCCCGGCGGACGGACAGCCGCACGGACGCGGGCAGGGATTGATGGCACTATCACCGCCGCCGACGCCGTTGTGGGACCGCGACCGCCACCGAGACCGGCGGCCGTTCCTGCTCGCCCGCGGTCGCGTGGTGGCGGCGCTGAGGGCATGGTTCGCCGCCCGTGATTTCATCGAGGTCGAGGCGGCGATCCTGCAGGCATCGCCCGGCAACGAAACCCATCTGCACGCCTTCGCCACCGAACTGATCGGACCGGACGGGGCGCGCGCGCAACGCTATCTCGCCACCTCGCCGGAATTCGCCATGAAGAAGCTTCTCGCCGCCGGCGAAAAGCGGATCGTCGACTTCGCCCGCGTTTTCCGCAATCGCGAGCGCGGGGGCCTACACGCGCCGGAATTCACGCTGGTGGAATGGTACCGGGCGGGCGAGCCCTACGAGGCGGTAATGGCCGACTGCGTGGCGGTGGTCGCTGAGGCGGCGCGCGCCGCGGGCACCAGCCGGCTCACCTGGCGCGGGAACAGCGCCGATCCGTTCGCCGAGCCGGAGAAGATCAACGTCGCCGAGGCATTCGATCGTCACGCCGGGATCGACCTTGCGGCGAGCGCAGGCGAGCGCCACCGCTTCGCCGAGATGGCCGGGAAGGCAGGCGTGAGGACCGCGGCCGACGACACCTGGTCGGACATCTTCAGCCGCGTGCTCAGCGAAAAGGTCGAGCCCAGGCTCGGCATCGGCCGACCGACCATCCTCTACCAATATCCGCTCGCGGAGGCGGCGCTCGCCCGCGCCAGCCCGAATGATGCGGCGGTGGCCGAGCGCTTCGAGCTTTACGTGTGCGGAGTCGAGCTCGCCAACGGTTTCGCCGAACTGACCGACGCGGCCGAGCAGCGGCGTCGCTTCCTGGCCGACATGGCCGAAAAGGAGCGCATCCACGGCGAGCGCTATCCGCTCGACGAGGATTTTCTGGCCGCGCTCGCGGCGATGCCGCAGGCGAGCGGCGTGGCGCTCGGCCTCGACCGGCTGGCGATGCTCGCAACCGGCGCCAGCCACATCGACCAGGTGCAATGGACGCCGGCGGACGACGGGGAGTGGCGATCATGAACGCGACGACGCGACAAGGGACGACCGCCCGCACCCTGCGCACGGTGAGGGACCTGATGACCGCCGGGCTGGTGGCGCGCGGTGATCTGGCCGCGCTGGAGGAGGTCGCCTCCCGCTACGCGGTCTCCGTCACGCCGGCGATGGCGGCGCTCATCCAGCCGGGCGAGCGCGACGACCCGATCGCGCGGCAGTTCGTTCCCGATGCGGCGGAGCTGACGACCACGGCCGACGAGCGCGCCGATCCCATCGGCGACGAGGTCCATGAAGTCGTGCCCGGCCTGATCCACCGCTACCCCGACCGGGTGCTTCTCAAGCTCATGTCGGTGTGCGCGGTCTATTGCCGGTTCTGCTTCCGGCGCGAGACGGTTGGCCACGGCAGGGCCGCATTGTCGGGCGGGGAACTCGCCGCCGCCCTCGCCTACATCGCGGCGCGGCCGCAGATCTGGGAGGTGATCGTGTCGGGTGGCGATCCGTTGATGGCGTCGCCGCGGCGGCTGGCGAGGCTCACCGCCGAGCTCGCCGGTATCGACCACGTCCATGTGGTGCGTTTCCACACGCGCGTGCCGGTGGTGGCGCCGGAGCGGGTGACGACGGAGCTGGTCGAGGCGCTGCGCGCGTCGGGCAAGGCGACGTGGGTGGCGATCCACGCCAACCACCCGCGCGAGCTGACGAACGAGGCGCGCGGCGCGCTCGCCCGCCTCGCCGGAGCGGGCATCGCGCTGGTCAGCCAGACGGTGCTGCTCAGGGGCGTCAATGACGATGCGGCGACGCTCGCCGCGCTGATGCGCGCCTTCGTCGCGGCCGGGGTCAAGCCCTATTATCTCCACCACGGCGACCTTGCGCCGGGCACCGGCCGGTTCCGCACGACGATCGCGCAAGGGCGGGCGCTGATGAAAGCGCTGCGCGGCCGCCTCTCCGGGCTGTGCCAGCCGACCTATGTGCTCGACATCCCCGGGGGCCATGGCAAGGTGCCGGTGGGGCCGGGCCATGTCGGAGAGGGAAATGGCGCCTGCCTGATCGAGGATTTCAACGGCGCCCGGCACGCCTATCCGCCCGGCCGGGCGGGCGCCAAGGCGGCAAGCAACGTCGGTTTGGGCTAGAGTGCGCCCGCCACCTGAGGATCGAGACGATGAACAAGAAGCACCAGTTCAACCTCGGCTACGCGGTCATCGCCATCCTGCTGGTCATCGCCTTTCAGGCATGGTTCGGCTATCGGCAGGTCGCGCAAATCTCCTACAGCGACTTTCTCAGCTACCTCGACAAACACCAGATTTCGGAGGTGACGGTCACCCAGACCCGCATCCAGGGCAAGTTCACCACCCCGCAGGGCGGCAAGATCTATTTCATCACCGACCGGGTCGACCCGAATTTCGCCGCCGAGCTGGAGAAGGCCGGCGTCAAGTTTTCCGGAGCATCCGATACAAACTGGCTGACGACGCTGCTGTCGTGGGTGGTTCCGGTCGCGCTCTTCGGGGGCCTGTGGTTCTTTCTGTTCCGCGGCTACGCCGAACGGCAGGGCTTCGGCGGGCTGATGAACGTCGGCAAGTCGAAGGCCAAGGTCTACGTCGAGACCAAGACGGGGGTCACCTTCAAGGATGTCGCCGGCATCGAGGAGGCGGAGAGCGAACTCGAGGAGGTGGTCGCGTTCCTCAAGGACCAGTCGAAATATGGCCGCCTCGGCGCGCGGGTGCCGAAGGGCATCCTGCTGGTCGGGCCGCCGGGTACCGGCAAGACGCTGCTCGCCCGCGCCGTCGCCGGCGAGGCGGGGGTGCCGTTCTTCTCGATCTCGGGCTCCGAGTTCGTCGAGATGTTCGTCGGCGTTGGCGCCGCGCGGGTGCGCGACCTGTTCGAGCAGGCGCGCAAGGCGGCGCCCTGCATCATTTTCATCGACGAGCTCGACGCGCTCGGGCGGGCTCGTTCGGCCATGGGTGTAGGCGGCGTCGACGAGAAGGAGCAGACGCTCAACCAGCTGCTGAGCGAGATGGACGGCTTCGATCCGAGAACCGGCATCGTCATTCTCGCCGCCACCAACCGACCGGAAGTTCTCGATCCGGCGCTCAGACGCGCCGGCCGCTTCGACCGGCAGATCACCGTCGACCGGCCCGACCGCAAGGGCCGCGCGGCAATCGTCGCCGTCCACATGAAAGGGGTGAAGATGGGCCCCGACGTCGACCCCGATCAGATCGCCGGCCTCACCCCCGGCTTCACCGGCGCCGATCTCGCCAACCTCGTCAACGAGGCGGCGATCGTTGCCACCCGTCGCAATCACGACTCGGTGACGATGGACGATTTCACGCAAGCGGTGGAGCGGATCGTCGCCGGCTCGGAGATGAAGAGCCGGCTGCTCAACCCGGAGGAGCGGCGGCGCGTCGCCTACCACGAGATGGGTCACGCGCTGACGGCGGTGTCGCTGCCGGGCATGGACCCGGTGCACAAGGTCTCGATCATCCCGCGCTCGATCGGCGCGCTCGGCTACACCATGCAGCGGCCGACGGAGGACCGTTTCCTGATCACCGCCGCCGAGCTCAAGGACCGCATGGTGGTGCTGATGGCGGGGCGCGCGGCGGAGGACCTGATCTTCGGGGAGGTCTCCACCGGCGCCGCCGACGACCTCGCCAAGGTCACCGACATCGCCCGCCAGATCGTCACCCGCTTCGGCATGAGCCGCGACCTCGGACAGGCGGTGCTCGAGCAGCAACGCTCGAGCTACCTCGGCGAAAACGTCCTCAACGTGCAGCAACGCGACTATTCGGAGGCCACCGCCCGCGAGGTCGACCTCGCCGAGCGCAAGCTGATCAACGAAGCCTACGACCGCGCCAAGCAGGTGCTGAGCGAGCGTCGCCAGGACCTGGAAGCCGGCGCCAAGCTGCTGCTGGAGAAGGAAACGATCACGCCGGCCGACTTTGCGCCGCTGCGACCGGTCAAACCGGTGCTGACCGCGGCGGAGTAGGTCAGCCGGGCTCGCCGTGAATGTAGTGCACCAACTGGTTGATGGTGAATTTCTGATCGCCGACGATGCTGCGGCCGAGATCGCCGATCGAAATGACGCCGAGCAGATGGCCCTGGTCCATCACCGGCAGGTGGCGCAGCCGCTTGGTGATCATCACAGCGAGGCATTCGTCGACGGTCTGCTCCGGCCGCGCGTAGATGACCCTGGTCTCCATGATGTCGCGGACGCGCGTGGTGTCGGAGCTGCGGCCCTTGAGGGCCACGTTGCGGGCGTAGAGACGTTCGGTGATGATGCCGACGAGCTTGTCGCCATCGACGACAACCAACGAACCGACGTTCTCGTCCGCCATCTTGCGGATGGCGGCGAAGACGGTGTCGTCGGGACCCACCGAGACGACCTTGCCGCCTTTCTGACCAAGCAATTGATTGACGGTAACCATGGCAGGCTGCTCTTGTCGGGTGTCTTTACCGCGGCCGGCGGCGGCCGACCTTGAGACAGATCAAGTGGGCCGGCGACGCCGGCGGCCCGGTTGATTCCGATCAATGACCTGCCGGACGGAAGTGCGGCATCGTCGACAACGGGAGGCGAGATTGGCAATCGACCGTCGCGACGTGACCATCCCGCCGATCGGGCTCGCCGGCATCCTGCGGGTGCCGGCCCAGCCGCTCGGGGCGGTGGTCTTCGCCCATGGCAGCGGTTCCGGCCGCTTCAGTCCGCGCAATAACATGGTGGCCGAGGGTCTCGCCGCGGAGCGGATCGCCAGTCTGCTGTTCGACCTCCTGACCGAAGGGGAGGAGAACGACCGTGACAACGTGTTCAACATCTCGCTGCTCGCCGACCGGCTGATCGACGCCATCGGCTGGGTGGAAGCGGAGTCCGACCTCGCCGACCTGCCGATCGGCCTGTTCGGGGCGAGCACCGGAGCGGCGGCGGCGCTGGTGGCGGCGGCGCGAGTCGGCCGGCGCGTCGCGGCGGTGGTGTCGCGCGGCGGCCGGCCCGACCTTGCCGACGAGGCATTGGCGCACGTGCGCGCGCCGACGCTGCTCATCGTCGGCGGCGCCGACAAATCCGTGCTGCAAATGAACCGCCAGGCCCTCGCCCGGATGACGGCACCGAAGGCGCTGGAGGTGGTGCCGGGGGCGACCCATCTGTTCGAGGAACCGGGTGCGCTGGACGCGGTCGTCGCACTCGCTGCCCACTGGTTCGTCGACCGGCTCGCCAACGCCGGCAAGGCCGAGACCTGACGGGGGACAAGGATGCCGTTCGCCAACCGGTCGGAGGCCGGTCGCAAGCTCGCCGCGGCGCTTGCCCGTTACGCCAACCGGGGCGCTGTGGTCCTCGCCCTGCCGCGGGGCGGCGTGCCGGTGGCGAGGGAGGTGGCGGCGGCGCTGGGCGCGACGCTCGATCTGGTGCTGGTGCGCAAGATCGGCGTGCCGATGCAGCCGGAGCTGGCCATGGGGGCGGTGGTCGACGGGCCGCGGCCGCTGACGGTGCGCAACGACGACGTGATCGCGCTCGCCGGCGTCAGCCAGGACGAGTTCGACCGGGTGCGCGACCACGAGATCGCCGAGATCGCCCGCCGCCGGCAGGCCTATCTCGGCACGCGGCCGCACCCCGACGTCGCCGGCCGCATCGCCATTATCATCGACGACGGTATCGCCACGGGGGCGACCATGCGGGCGGCGCTGCGCGCGGTGCGCGCACGCAAACCGGAGAAGCTGGTGCTGGCGGTGCCGGTTGCCCCGACCGATACCCTGGCCGAGCTCGGCGACGAGGCCGACGAGATCGTGTGCCTGGAAGATCACCGGGCCTTCGGCGCGATCGGCTATTTCTACGCCGACTTCAGCCAGGTGTCCGACCGGGAGGTCACGGACATCCTCGCCGAGTTTCCCGTCCGGCCGGCGGACGAAGCGCCGCGGTAGCGCCGTGATGAAGCCATGCCGCCGTTGCAGGGTCAGCCGGCGGACAATAAGCGAAAGGAGACGCAACGATGCTGAAAGTCATCGAAGTCCTCGCCGAATCAACCAAGAGCTGGGAGGACGCCGCGCAAATGGCGGTCACAAACGCTTCCAAGACCGTCCGCAACGTCAGATCGATCTACATCGAGCACCTCGAGGCGACGGTCGAGAACAGCAAGATCGTCAACTACCGCGTCAACGCGAAGATCTCGTTCGTTCTCGAATGATCGACCGGCGGGGTCAGGTCGTCTGAACGATCGGGGACCCCGCCGCCTTCGCCGGCCCACTTCAGCACCGCCTGGATGAAGGACGATCCGCAGGTCTACCTCGGCCTCGACTTCGCCGCGATCCTGGAGACGGCGGCGTTGCAGGCCGGCGTGACGCTCCGGAGCAAGAACGTGCCGGTGCCGAACGGGCTGGAGGTAGCCGACGAAGGCTGAACAGGCACACACACGACGACTTGCGGCGCCGGCGCGCGCGGCCTAGGCTTGGCGCGATCGAGGGCCCGCCAGGGCATGACCAGCTCCGTCCCCACTGCAGCATTCGTCCTGATCGTGGTCGTCGGCTTCGCTCTGGATTACGCGGTCTACGGCACCACCGCCGGTGCGCTGACCAACTGGATTACACTGCCGACGGTCATCATCGCGTTCGCCGCCGCCTTCTCGATCAAGATCGCCTCGCAGTGGCAACGGGTGGTGGTGCTGCGGCTGGGCAGCTTCCGCACGCTGCGCGGACCGGGACTTTTCTTCATCGTGCCGATCGTCGACACGATCGCCTACTGGATCGACGTTCGCGTCATCACCACCACGTTCAAGGCCGAGAAGACACTGACCAAGGACACGGTGCCGGTCGACGTCGATGCGGTGCTGTTCTGGAAGGTGATCGACCCTCAGAAAGCGGCGCTCGACGTCGCCGACTACCGCAGCGCCATCAGCTGGGCCGCCCAGACGGCCCTGCGCGACGTGATCGGCAAGACCATGCTGTCGGACATGCTCGAGGGCCGCGAGAAGATCAGCAGCGAACTGCAGCGGATCATCGACGAGCGCACCGAGCCGTGGGGGATCAACGTCATCTCGGTGGAGGTCAAGGACGTGCTGATCCCCTCGGCTCTCGAGGACGCCATGTCAATGCAGGCCCAGGCGGAGCGCGAACGCCAGGCGCGCGTCATCCTCGGCGACTCCGAGCGCCAGGTGGCCGAGAAGTTCGGCGAGGCGGCCAAGACCTATGCCAACAATCCGATCGCTCTCCATCTGCGGGCGATGAACATGCTCTATGAAGGCCTCAAGCAGAACGCCACCATCGTCATCGTGCCGAGCACCGCCGCCGACAGCATGCAGCTTGGTGGAATAGCGGGCCTGACCGCCATGACGATGGCCGTGCAGCAGCAACAGCAGCAGCAGGATAACGAGCCGGGCGGGACGCCGCGGGGCTGATCGGCGGGCCTCAACGGCGCCCGCCCCTCGGCACCCTCCTCCGACCAGACGTTGCCGCGCCGCGGGGAGGAACCGTCGCGCGGGACGAGAGGAACCTAGGGATTCTCTTCAGGCTTCGTTGGCGGTGGGCCCGTCGGGTATAAGTGGGTGATCGGCATAGGCGCGCCGCGATCTCGTCGTCGAGCCACGGAGACGCCGGTGCGCCCCGCGATCTCCCTCGGCTTCAATCGCTCGTACCGCTCGATTAACCGGCAAAAGGCGTAGATCAAAGAGAATTAGGCCAATTTAATAATTTCGCCGCCCATTGTAATTATGAAGCCGAGTGCTATATTTGATCTCATCCGCTCGGCCTTTATAAAATATAAAACTGAAACGATTACGGCCACACGGACGAAAATAACTTGCGAAAACATTGTTAATTACCGACGACCTGAATGCCGTCCGACGGACAGGAACCAAAATTCAGAGCCTCTACTATGAGCATTTTTTGCAAGAACGAGGATATGGCAGCCGATGAAAAGACCGCTGCCGGCGAAGCCGTCGCGCCGAAGACTGATACGAAGCCAGAGACGAAGCCAGAGACCAAGGCCCCACTAGGCGATGCAGCAAAGAGCCCGACGGCTGCTGCGAAGTCCGACAACAAGCACTAACCCGCAACCGCCTTGCGGGCGGGCCAAGGATTGGAGTCGGCGACCCATCGCCAGCTCCGCTTCAGCGGCCGAAAGGAAGACAACCCATGGACAGACAACTCTTTGCCCCCGGTCAGATCGTCGGCATCACGCCCGGCTCGCTCTCGGGTCCGCGCACGGCAGATCACTACAGGGTCGTGCGTCGTTATCCGGTGGAGCGCCGGCCGGGCATGTACCACATTCGCAGCCTCGCCGACGGCAGCCAACGGATGGTGCCGGAGGACGAACTATCGGCGATCATGCCCACGGTGCAGGTGAGCGGCTCCGGCAAGGTTCTGCGACTGTTTCCTGAGGTCGTACCGTTTAATCGCTGCGTGACGACATGACGACGCGCACGGTCGTGGCAAAAGTGACGTTCA
>Ga0307436_1000136_pt1 | contig 30472 bp, 31 predicted proteins | sample SalMarWE160440MG_FD_202513 | JGI IMG/M metagenome (GOLD analysis project Ga0307436, IMG submission 202513) | Salt marsh sediment microbial communities from the Plum Island Ecosystem LTER, Massachusetts, United States - WE1604-40 | ecosystem: Environmental > Aquatic > Marine > Intertidal zone >...
CGATCGGCGCACTCTGCGCGGAAACCGCCAAGCTCGGCGTTTCGGTCGAAACACAGGTGTTCGGGCGGCTGCCGCTGGCGCTATCGGCGCGCTGCTATCACGCGCGCGCGCACGGCCGCAGCAAGGACAGCTGCCAGTTCATCTGCGAGAACGATCCCGACGGCATGCCGCTGCGCACGCTGGAGGACCAGCCGTTCCTGGCGGTCAACGGTGTCCAGACGCTGTCGCACGATTATCTCAACCTGATCGGCGAATTGGCGGACTTGCAGGCGATGGGCGTCAGCCGCTTTCGCCTGTCGCCGCACAGTTGCGACATGGTGGCGGTCGCCGCGATCTTTCGCGCCGTGCTCGACCGCCGCATCGAGGTGCCGGAGGCCGCGGCCCAGCTCGACGCCCTCAAGCTTGGCGCGCCGTTCTCCAACGGCTTCTATTACGGCAAGCCTGGTCACAGCTGGAACCGGGCCGAAGTCGCAGCGCTGTAAGTTAAGACTTTCAGCGGCTCGTTACACTCTGTCGTCATGCCCGCGCTTGTCGCGGGCATCCACGTCTTTGCGGCATTCAAGTGAAATCAAGACTTGGATGGCCGGGACAAGCCCGGCCATGACGAATGATGTTTGCGGCAGAACAACTAATTCCGCGCGATGATCTCGCGCTCGCCGCGGTGAACGAGCGTTGCCGCGCTGAGCGCGCCGCGGGCGCGGCGCAGCGGCATCGTCGCCCGGCGGCGCTTTAACGGGCTGCGGCGGCGGCGGCGCGGACGTACCGGGCAAACGCGCAGCGCCCCCAGCCGCGTGATCGGCTCGTACCAGCCGTCTTCGTCCTCCACCAGCAGCGGCAGGCCGAGCACGGCGCCCCAGCTGCGCCATTCGGCCGTTGCCTCGTCGGCTTCAGCCGAGAGAAACAGCGGCAGCGCGAGGCCTGGATCCTTGTGCGCGAGCACGACGGCGACGTCGCCCGGCATCAGGCGCAAGGCCACGCCGGCAAAGGCCGAGACCGGCAGATTGAGCGCCATGCGCATGCCGGAAAGCTGCCGGCGCACCACCACGCGGGTGCGATGCAGCTCGATTTCGCGCACCCGCTCGTCGGCCGCCGCGTCGCTCGCCGCAAACCGCACCGGCAGGGCGAACGGGTCGAGCCGCAGCGCGCGGCCCGACCCGGCCGGGCATCCGCCACTTCGCATCTGACGCCTCAAACTCTCCCACGCCGGGCTTATGGGCCCGGTCGTTACGCGATCATGGCGGAAACGCGTCGGAATCAGCTTAATGCTTGGGGTTAATCGATCGTAGCGCCGCCGCATGATTGACGGGGCGTTGCGAACCATGATTGACGAGGTGTTGCCGCGCTGGCGCAAAATGTTCGAAACGTACGGTTGCGGTTGGCGTAAATCGGCGCCATTTGACCTTACGACTGTCATTCCGGGACGCGGGCGAAGCCCGCGAGCCCGGAATCCATAATCCCAGCGCTGCGGAGTATGGATTCCGGGCCCGCCGCTTCGCGGCGTTCCGGAATGACGTAAAATGAAAGTCCAACCATGCTCGCCCCCGCAGACTCACTGTTCGACCAGACCGCGCTCATCGAGCGCGCCGAGCGGCTGGTGCAGGCCGCCCTTAGCGGCGGCGCCGACGCCGCCGACGCGGTGGTGGCACGCTCGCTGTCGCTCGGGATCGAGGTGCGCGACGGCGCGGTCGAGGCATCCGAAAGCGCCGAAGGCGACGATCTCGGCCTGCGCGTGCTGGTGGGAAAACGGCAGGCGGTGGTTTCCACCAACGATTTCGCCGGCGACATGAAGACACTGGCCGAGCGGGCGGTGGCGATGGCACGCGCCGCGCCGGAAGACAAATATGCCGGACTGGCCGACGAAGACCTGCTGGCGCAGGATTTTCCCGATCTCGACCTGATCGACCGCGCGCTGCCGGACGCAACGCAACTCGAGTCCCTGGCGCGCGCCGCCGAAGCGGCCGCGCTCGCCGTCAAGGGCGTCACCAAGTCGGACGGCGCCTCCGCATCGGTGGGGATCGGCGGCATGGTGCTGGTGACCAGCCATGGTTTTCGCGGCGCCTATCTCGGCTCCAACCACGGCCTGTCGATGACGGCGATCGCCGGCGAAGGCACCGGCATGGAGCGCGACTACGACTATTCCTCGGTGCGGCATGCCGCCGATCTGGAAAGCGCCGACAAGATCGGGCGCACGGCGGGGATGCGCGCCGTGGCGCGGCTCAATGCGCGCAAGGTATCGACGCGCAAGGTGCCGGTCGTGTTCGACCGCCGCGTCGCCGGCACGCTGGTCTCGCATCTCGCCGGCGCCGCCAACGGTTCGGCGGTGGCGCGCAAGACCAGCTTCCTGCGCGACAAGATGGGCGCCAAATTGTTCGCCGACGGCATCCGCATCATCGACGATCCTTTGCGCAAGCGGGGCCTGCGCTCGCGCCCGTTCGACGGCGAGGGCGTGGCGTGCAGGACGCTGGCGCTGGTCGAGGACGGAACCTTGCGCAGCTGGCTGCTCGACTGCGCCACCGCGCGCGAGCTCAACCTCACCACCACCGGTCACGCCCAGCGCGGCGTCTCGTCGACGCCGGCGCCGGCGCCGAGCAACCTGCACCTGGAAGCCGGCAGGTTAAGCCCCGGCGATCTGATCGCCGACATCAAGGACGGTTTCTACGTGACCGACCTGATCGGCATGGGCGTCAACATGGTGACCGGCGACTACAGCCGCGGCGCCTCCGGCTTCTGGATCGAGAACGGCAAGCGCAGTTACCCGGTGAGCGAGGTGACCATCGCCGGCAACCTCGTCGACATGTTCCGCGCGCTCACGCCGGCAAACGATCTCGAATTCCGCTATGGCGCCAACGCGCCGACGCTACGGCTGGAGGGTTTGACCGTTGCCGGCCAGTAATTTGCGCGAGCCGCTTGCAGCCGTCATGCGCGAGGCCGGCACGCTGGCGCGCTTAACCGCGCGCGGGCCGCTCAAGCGCTGGACCAAAGGCGACGACAACTCGCCGGTGAGCGAAGGCGACATCGCAGTCAACGATTTCCTGCGCGCGCGGCTCAACGCGCTTGCGCCCGGCGCCGGCTGGGTATCGGAGGAAACCGACGAGCAGCCGGACCGGCACGCAGCGAGCAGCGTCTGGATCGTCGATCCGATCGACGGCACCCGCGCCTATATTTCCGGCCGCGCCGACTGGACAATTTCGGTGGCGCTCGCGGAAGCGGGGCGCCCGCTGCTGGCCGCGCTCTATGCGCCGGTGACCGAGGAGATGTTTCTGGCCGTGCGCGGCCAAGGCGCGACGCTGAACGGCGAAGCCATCACGGTGAGCGGCGGGGCCGCGCTTGCCGGCGCGCGATTCGCCGGCCCCAAGCGCTATCTCGACCGGCTCACCGGCTTGAGCCCGCAGATCATGGCGCAGCCCAAGGTGTTTTCGCTGGCCTTGCGGCTGGCGCGCGTGGCGCATGGCGAACTCGACGCCGCCTTCGCCTCAGGCGGCAGCCACGCCTGGGACCTTGCGGCGGCCGATCTTTTGGTGCACGAAGCCGGCGGCGTAATGACCGACTTCGCCGGCCGGCCGCTGAGCTATGATCGGCCGCATGCCGTGCACGGCGCGCTGATCGCCGCCGGTCCCGCCCGCCACGGCACGCTGATCGATCTGGTACGCGACCGCAAGGCCGAGTTCGCGTAAGATTGCATCGGCAAGCCGGTCGATCCACCGTTGCCGCCGCTGTCCGCCGCCGGGGCTTCTTCCAGGATTCAAGCGATGTCCGAAAAAGTGCCCCGGAAACAATACCAGCTACTGCATCTCGTGTTCGGCGGCGAACTCGTCGAACTCGGCACCACCAAATTCCGTAACCTCGCCCATCTCGACATCGTCGGCATCTACCCGAATTACGCCAGCGCCTACGCCGCCTGGAAGGCCAAGGCGCAGCAGACCGTCGACAACGCCCATATGCGCTATTTCATCGTCCACCTGCACCGCCTGCTCGATCCCGAAAGCGCGGGCCGGGCGGTGCGTTGAATGCCGATGCCGCAGCTCAAGCGTCTCACGCACTCGCCGATTTTCCAGGGCGCGGTTGGCGCGGCGGCGGCGTGGTATCTGCGGCTGGTCTGGCATAGCAACAGCGTGACCATCGAGCCGGCGGACATCTATGAAACGGTGCAGCTTCCGGCCATCCTCGCCATGTGGCACGGCCAGCACTTCATGGCGCCGTTCATCAAGCGCGACGATCCACGCCACCGCACCAAGGTGCTGGTCTCGCGCCACCGCGACGGCGAGGTCAACGCGCGCGCCGCCGAGCGGCTGGGCGTCGGCACCATCCGCGGCTCGGGCGCGCACAACGGCGAATTCCACCGCAAGGGCGGCGCCGTCGCCTTCACCGAGATGGTCGACGCGCTGAAGGAAGGCTTTAACGTCGCGCTCACCGCCGACGTGCCGAAAGTCGCGCGCGTCGCCGGCCTCGGCGTGGTCAAGCTCGCGCAGCATTCCGGCCGGCCGATCTACGCGGTGGCGAGCGCAACCAGCCGCCGCATCGAGCTCAACAATTGGGACCGCAGCGCGGTCAACCTGCCGTTCGGCCGCATGGCCATGGTGGCGGGCGGACCGATCTTCGTCGCCCGCGACGCCGACGACGCAGGCCTGGAAGCCGCGCGCCAACGGGTCGAGAACGAGCTCAACCGCGTAACGCAGCGCGCCTACGACATCGTCGACCGCCGAGGGCAGCCGTGAGCGAGAAGCTGCCCGCGGTCTTGCGCGCCTACCGGCTGTTGTCGGCGGCGGCGGCGCCGTTGGCGCCGCTCTTCCTGGCGCAGCGGCTGCGGCGCGGCAAGGAGCACCGCGCGCGGGTGGGCGAGCGGCGCGGCAAAGCCGGTATCGCGCGGCCGGCCGGGCCGCTGGTCTGGGTGCACGGGGCAAGCGTCGGCGAACTGGTGGCGGTGCTGCCGCTGATCGAACGCATCGCCGGGCGCGGCATCCGCGTGCTGGTCACCTCCGGCACCGTCACCTCGGGCGGGCTGGCCAAGCAACGGCTGCCGCGCGGCGTCATCCATCAATTCGTGCCGCTCGACGTGCCACGCTTCGTGCGCCAATTCCTCGGCCATTGGCGGCCGGACCTGGCGCTGTTCGTGGAATCGGATCTGTGGCCGAACATGATCATCGAGGCGTCGAGCGCCGGCGTGCCGATGATCGTGGTCAACGGCCGGCTGTCGGAGAAATCGTTCCAGCGCTGGCGCCGGCTGCCGGTGATGATCGTCGAGCTGCTGGGGCGCTTCGACCTTTGTCTCGCGCGCACGCCGGCCGACGCCGAGCGCTTCGGCCAGCTGGGAGCGCCGCGTATCGTCACCACCGGCAATCTCAAGTTCGACGTGCCGGGGCCGCCCGCCGACGCCGCCAAGCTCGCGGATTTGCGGGCGGCGATCGGCAACCGGCCGGTCATCGCGGCGGCCTCCACCCATGCCGGCGAGGAGAGCGCGATCATCGACGCGCATCGGCGATTGCGTGGCAATTTTCCCGGGCTGCTGACGCTGATCGCGCCGCGCCATCCCGAGCGCGGCGCCGGCGTGCGCGAGCTGGCGGGCGCGGCCGGACTGAAGGCCGTGTTGCGCTCGCGCGGCGAGCGGCCCCACCCGGCGACCGAGGTCTACGTGGCCGACACCATGGGCGAGCTCGGCCTCATCTACCGGCTGGCGCCGATGGTGTTCATCGGCGGCTCGCTGGTGCGGCACGGCGGCCAGAACCCGATCGAGGCCGCCAAGCTCGGCGCCGCCATCCTGCACGGTCCGCATGTCTGGAATTTTGCCGAGATCTATGCCGCGCTCGACGCCGCGCACGGCGCCGAACCGGTCGCCGACGCCGGCCGGCTCACGGCCGCGCTGGCGGCCTGGCTGAACGATCCGGCCGCGTGCGCGCGTGCAGCCGACGCGGCGCGCACGACGGTGGAGAATTTGGGCGGCGCGCTTGAGCGCACGCTCCAATCGCTCGAGCCCTATCTTATGCAATTGCAACTGAGCAAGCGGATCGGCCATGCGTGAGCCGGCCTTCTGGTGGCGCAAGGCGGGCCTGCGCACGGCTCTGCTGGCGCCGCTCGCCGCCTGTTATGGCGCGATCGCGGCGCGGCGGATGGCGCGCATGGGCCAGCTCGCCGGCCTGCCGGTTTTGTGTGTCGGTAATTTCACATTGGGCGGGGCCGGCAAGACGCCGACCGTCCTGACGATCGCAAGAATGCTGATCGAAGCGGGCGAGCAGGTGTTCTGCCTGAGCCGCGGCTATGGCGGCAGCAATCCCGGGCCGAAGCGCGTGGACGCCCATGCCGATCACGCGGCGGAGGTGGGCGACGAGGCGCTGCTGCTGGCGCGCGCGGCGCCGACCATCGTGGCGCGCGATCGGCTGGCGGGCGCCGCCTGGGCGAAGGCGCAAGGCGCCAGCGTCGTGATCATGGACGACGGTTTGCAGAACGGATCGATCGTCAAGGATTTCACGATTGCCGTCGTCGACGGCAGGCGCGGCATCGGCAACGCGCATGTGTTTCCCGCCGGCCCGTTGCGGGCGCCGCTCGAGACACAATTGGCACTCAGCGATGCACTGTTGGTGGTGGACGGCGGCGACGGCGCAGCTGACGTCGTTGCCGCGGCGCGCGCGCGCGGCCTGCCGGTGCTGCATGGGCGGCTTAAGCCCGATGCGGCCACGGGCGCCGAATTGAAAGGACGCCGCGTGCTGGCCTTCGCCGGTATCGGCGACCCGGAGAAGTTTTTCGCCAGCGCGGCTGAGGCCGGCATCGACGTCGCCGAACGCTGGGCGTTTCCCGACCACCACCGCTTCAGCGCCGAGGAAGCGGCGCGCCTCATCATGGATGCCGAGCACGACGGGCTCGCTTTGCTCACCACCGAGAAGGACCGCGCTCGCATGGCCGGCGATCCGCTGACCGAGGCGCTGGCCGCGCGCGTGCACGTGCTGCCGGTGACGCTTGTCGTGGACGAGGCGGAGGAATTGCGCAAGCTGGTGACCGCAGCGCTGCGCCGATAACCAATGCTGTCATTCCGGGACGGCCCGAAGGGCCGGGCCCGGAATCCATAATCACAGACCGGGGCTATGGATTCCGGGCTCGCAACTTCGCGGCGCCCCGGAATGACAGAGAGATTTACGCCTTGGCTTTTTCGTAATGCGCGCGGTGGCGCTCAAGCACCGCCTCGGGCGTGGCATAGGCCTCTTGCAGATCGACGCTCCAATATTTGAGCTCTTCGAGCGGGATTGCTTGGCCGGTGACCGCGCAGCGCACATAGGCGCCGGGCTTGACCACGCGGAAATCGCCATCGAGGAATTTGACCTCGGCCTCGCCGTTCATCGGCGCGGAACGATCAAAGCGATTGAGCAACGAAGCCTCCATTCCCGGACTGCGGGCAACATAATGCTTCAGGGGCTTGAGCGAAAGCCTGCCCGGGCAGCCGGGCCAAAATCTAGGCGCCGAACAGGCTGCCCTGCCCGCCGGGACCCTCGCCGCCGCGGCGCGGCTTTGCCCGCGCGGGCGCGCCTTGCGCCTTGCCCTCGCCGTCGGCGACGGCGCCGACGTGGCCGTCGGCGAACTCGATGTCGAGCCGCATGCCGCGCGTGACGCCCGCCGCGGCGCGTAAGGGGTGCCCTTCCCCGTCGCGCACCAGCGCGAAGCCGCGGCCGAGCACGCCGCGGTAGGAATAGGCATTGAGCAACTGCCCGGCGCTGTGCAAGCGCTGGCGGCGGCGGTCGAGCGCAACGCGCAAGGCGCGGCGGCGCCGCTGATCGAGGGTCACAACGATCTCGCCGCCGCGCGTCAGGCGTGCCCGCAGCAGCCGCGGCGACAGCCGGGCGGCGACGCGGGTCAATTGGGTGTGGTGGAGCTGGGCGTTGGCGATGAGCGCGCGCGGCAGCCGGTCGGCGCAGGCATCGAGCCGCTGGCGGGGACTTGCGAGCAATTCGTTGCGCGCCGGCAGCGCGCGCGCCGCCGAGCGCAATTCCGTGCGCCGCACCTCCGTGCCGCGCTGCCAGGCCCTGATCTGCCGGCTGGCCAGCGCTGCGATCTCGGCCATGAGATCCGCGCGTACCGGCACCGCCAGCTCGGCGGCCGCCGTCGGCGTCGGCGCACGTTTGTCGGCAGCAAAATCGATCAGCGTCACGTCGGTTTCGTGACCGACGGCGGAGATCAGCGGGATCATGCTTTCCGCCGCCGCGCGCACCACGATCTCCTCGTTGAACGACCACAGGTCCTCGAGCGAGCCGCCGCCGCGGGCGACGATGATAAGATCCGGCCGCGGCAGCGCGCCCTTCTCCGGCAGCGCGTTGAAGCCTGCGATGGCGGCGGCGACCTCGGCAGCCGAGGTCTCGCCCTGCACCCGCACCGGCCAGACCAGCACGCGGCGCGGGAAGCGGTCGGCCAAGCGATGCAGGATGTCGCGGATGACGGCGCCGGTGGGCGAGGTGACAACGCCGATCACTTCGGGCAGGAACGGCAAGAGCTGCTTGCGCGCCTCGGCGAACAGGCCTTCGGCGGCGAGCTTCTTCTTGCGCTCTTCCAGTTGTTTCAGCAGCGCGCCGACGCCGGCGAGTTCCAGCGTGTCGATGACGATCTGGTACTTCGAGGAGCCGGGATAAGTGGTGAGCTTGCCGGAGGCGACGACGTCGAGCCCCTCTTCCGGCTTGACCCGCATGCGCGCGAAGACGCCCTTCCAGATCACCGCTTCGAGCACGGCGCGGTCGTCTTTGAGGCGGAAATAGCAATGGCCGGAGGGTGACGGACCCTTGAAGCCGGAGACCTCGCCGCGCACCCGCACATAGCCGTAGGCGTCCTCGACCGTGCGCTTGAGCGCGGCGGCGAGCTCGGAGACGGTCCATTCCACAACGTTATCGAGGGCGGGCTCTGCCATGGGACCTGAATCGCTTGAAGTGCGAGGCGGCATGCTACACAAAAGCCGCCGTCACAGCCTGTCTGTATTTTCCGACTATGCCACGAATGCGGCGGGCTCCCTCTCCCCTGTGGGGAGAGCGTTGGGGTGAGGGGGCAAGGGATTCGTTGTAGGCCCTTGCCCCCTCACCCTGCTCGCTTCGCTTGCCGACCTCTCCCCTCGGGGGAGAGTGAAGAGGAGTTTGCGGCACGCATGAACATCCTGATCCTCGGTTCCGGCGGGCGCGAGCACGCGCTGGCCTGGAAGATCGCGGCGAGCCCGCTGACGGAGCGGCTCAATTTAGAATTCATGCGTCGGATAACGCCGCAATTGCAATCGGTCGCAAAAGACATCTTGTGCGACGTATAGAGAATGGCTCTGTTGAGCCATATCCCCTACCGCCGACCACTTCGCAAGTCTCGCCCTTTCGATCAAAGGCTTGTGAATGGTGATCGCTTGACTTTGGAGTTAACTCCAAGGTGTAGCCTGCTGGCATAACCCGTCCAATAAAGGAGCGACCGAAATGGCTGCGAAACGGAAAGTCGATGTGTTCAGCGCGGGCTGTGCCGCATGCAACGAAGTCATTGAGACTGTGAAGCGCGCGGCGTGTCCGTCCTGCGAGGTAATCATCCACGATATGAAGGACATCAACATTGCCAAGCGCGCCAAATCACTCGGTATTCGCTCAGTCCCATCCGTAGTGATCGATGGCAAGCTGGCTGACTGCTGTGCCGGCCGGGGCGTTGACGAGCAGGTGCTGCGGGCGGCGGGATTAGGTAAGGCTCTGTAGCGTGTCCCTCACTATCGGCAAGATCGCCACGCTCGCTAAGGTGAGCACCGACACTCTGCGGTATTACGAGCGAGAACGTCTCATTGAGCCCGCCGCTAAGAGCGAGGGGGGCTACCGTCTCTACGAACGCGACGCACTGCGGCGCATCCGCTTCATCAAGCAAGCTCAACAGTGCGGCTTCACTTTGACGGAGATACGCGCGCTCCTCACCTTGCGCAGCAGTGATGCAGCGTGCTGTCGCGATGTGCGCCGGCTCGCGCTAGAAAAGAAATTGCAGCTTGAGGCAAAGATCAAGACGATGAAAGTCATGTCGAAAGCACTCCATCACCTGATCGCCGCGTGCAGCGCCGACAGCCGTTCTTTGGATGACTGCCCGATCCTGGCGGCTCTTGAGCGGGTAAATGGGGTGAAAAGGACGAACCGATGAGGATCGAGCTTTTTTACACCACTGGATGCCAAAAATGTGCTCACGCCAGAGCCGAGCTCAAGTCGGCGGCCGAGGAGATTCCAGGCGCTGTCTGGCGCGAGCTCGATGCGCTTGATCACCTCGACTACGCCATCGAATTGGGCGTGACTACGCTGCCGGCCATCGTTATCGATCGAAAAATGATCTTCTCTTCCCTCCCGACGCCCCGGCAATTGCGTGACGCGTTGAAAAAACGCGTTAAGAAGTCTGTCTAAACTCGGATCTTAAACATCCTTGGACTTCACACTCACCACAATGGTGTTGTTGCCGCTCGGTCTGGGGCTGCTTGGGTTCATCGAGCCGTGCTCGATCGGATCGACGCTTCTATTTGTGAAATACCTCGAGGGCAAGAGTCCAACCAACAAGCTCTCCCAGGCGATTGTGTTTGCCGGCACGCGTGCAGTCTTCATTGGCCTGTTGGGAGTGCTGGCCGTGCTGGTGGGCGACGCCTTCCTCGGCTTCCAGCGGGCTGCCTGGATCATCTTGGGAGCCGTCTACATTTTGCTCGGACTGCCTTATTTGATCGGAAAGACACAAGCTCTCCGGCTCTCTCTCGGCCTCAATCTCGGCCGCATATCGCCCTTGCGCGGCTCCTCTTTGATCGGTGTCTTTTTTGGACTCAACATCCCCGCCTGCGCGACGCCGTTGATCTTCGCCCTGTTGGCCACGGCGACGGCGAGCGGTTCCACCGGCGCAACAGTGGCTGGCGGTTTTGTCTCGCTGGGATTATTCGGCCTTGCGCTTTCGCTGCCGCTTGTTGCGGTCCTGCTCTTCAAGCCCGGCGGCCGCGCGCTCGACGGATTAGCATTACTGTCGCAACGGCTCCCATTTTGGACTGGCCTCATCCTGATCGTTCTGGGGGCTTGGTCAATCTGGTTTGGCATGTTTGCCAAGCTTCAGCCGGCGTAAATGCGAGCCGCTCTCTTGCATCGTGCTCCTGCTGCGGAGCGGTTTAGTGCAATATGTGTTTTGCGACATAGAGTATTTTTGCGACCCCACATTGCTATTTGTCGGTGAGTTCGCATCTGGGAGAAAGAACCCCATCCATCTCTGGCCGTTGCAACTCTATTGCGTCAAATCCGCGCTATGCTAAGTCACGGGCGGTAATCGCACCTCTCGTCCGGCGTCTTGAATGAACATCCTCATCCTCGGTTCCGGCGGGCGCGAGCACGCGCTGGCATGGAAGATCGCCGCCAGCCCGCTGACGGACAAGCTCTATTGCGTGCCCGGCAATGCCGGCATCGCGCGCGAAGCCGAATGCGTCGCCCTCGACATCAATGACCATGCGGCGGTCATCGCCTTCGCCAAGGACAAGACAATCGACCTGGTGGTGGTGGGGCCGGAGACGCCGCTGTGCGCCGGCATCGTCGACGACTTCGAAGCCGCCGGCATCAGGGCGTTCGGGCCGACCAAATGGGCGGCGCGGCTGGAAGGCTCCAAGGGCTTCACCAAGGACCTGTGCAAGGCCAACAAGATTCCGACCGCGGCTTACGAGCGCTTCAAGGGCGCGGGCGCGGCCAAAGACTACGTGCGCAGGCAAGGCGCGCCGATCGTGGTGAAGGCGGACGGGCTGGCCGCCGGCAAAGGCGTCGTCGTCGCCGAAACGGTCAAGGAGGCCGAGGACGCCGTCGACATGATGTTCGGCGGGGGCTTGGGGAAGCCGGCCTGGGAGATCGTGATCGAGGAGTGTCTCACCGGCGAGGAAGCCTCGTTCTTCGCGCTATGCGACGGCGAGACCGCCATACCGCTGATCGCCGCGCAGGACCACAAGCGTGCGTTCGATGGCGACAAGGGCCCCAACACCGGCGGCATGGGCGCCTATTCGCCGGCACCGATCATGACGGCGGCGATGAACAAGCGGGTGATGGACGAAATCGTGCTGCCGACCGTCGCCGCGCTTAAGCGCGCGGGCGCGCCTTACAAGGGCGTGCTGTACGCCGGCCTGATGATCACCGACGCTGGGCCGCAACTGATCGAATACAATGTCCGGTTCGGCGATCCGGAATGCCAGGTGCTGATGCTGCGGCTGATGTCGGACCTGGTGCCGGCGCTGATCGCCGCGCGCGACGGGCAACTGAAGAATTTCGATCTGCGCTGGTACCCGGACGCGGCGCTCACCGTGGTGATGGCCACCCAGGGCTATCCAGGCCAATACGGGAAAGGCTCGCTGATCGAGGGGCTCGATGACGCGGCGCGAATCGAAGGTGTGGAGATTTTTCACGCTGGCACCAAAGCCGACGGAAACAAAATTCTCGCCAATGGCGGGCGCGTTTTGAACGTGTGCGCGCGCGGTAAGACCGTGCGCGAGGCGCAGGCGCGCGCCTACCAAGCGGTCGACCGCATCCGCTGGCCGCAAGGCTTCTGCCGCCGCGACATCGGCTGGCGGGCGATCGCGCGCGAGCAATAGACTTGGCCGCAAAGCGCACATGGCTTGGCGAGAGCGTGACGCAGGTGTGCCGAAATATTGTTTAAAACTTTAAGACTACGAAAAAAATTTTTGATCGCGATGGGACCTTTTGCCGGTTCCGGCGTTGCCTGGGTCGGGACGGGCAACGCGCTTGAACCAGGAGAGACATCCTATGAAGAAGCTCGTGATCGCATTGGCGCTGATATCGCTGGCGGCTTCGCCGACGATGGCAAAACAATACCATCAGACCTTCGCGCAATGGGACAATTCGAGCGACGAGGCGATGCAGTCGTACGCGCTCGCGCCACCGACCGGTCCGATCTATAGCGATGGATCGATCGCGACCGCTGATCCGGACAACGTGATCGCCGACGGTAAAGTTGTCGGACGCGATCCCGACCCCAATATCCGTTTCCAACTGTACCGCGACCCGCAGCCTGAGAACGTGAACGGCGACTAGCCTCGCAAGTCCAGTCTGAAACTGCTGCAAGGCCCGGCCCAGCGCCGGGCCTTGTCTTATTGCCGGACGATGCGGTATCGCGCGAGCGGCCCGCGATGCCATAATGGGCGCTAATGCCAGGAGACGCCCATGCATCCCGTGCTGCGGTTTTATGAAGACGTGCTGTCGACCCTCGAAACCATCGCGTTCCGGCTGCCGCCGCTGCCGCGCTTCATTTTTATCGTGCAGGGCAGCGCCACCATCGGCGGCAAGCGCGTCGGCGCCGGCGAAGCCTGGCAGGGTTCGGGCGAGGTCGTGGTCAAGCCGGGGCCGGAGGGCGTCACCTGCTGGCGCTGGGAGCTTTCGCGCGGCGACGCCGGCTCAACGGTCGCCGCCGCGCCCGGCATGATGACGCACGAGAAATTGACCGCCTTCCTCGAGACCATGCCGAAGGGCGAACTGCTGATGCGCGGCGACGGCGTGGCCTTCCCGCCCGGCGGCTGCGCCTACACGCACGTCCACCAGGGCCCGGGCATCCGCTGCCTGATCGAGGGCGGCATCCGTATCGACACCCACCACCGCTCGACTTCGTATGGGCCGGGCGGCGCCTGGTACGAGAGCGGCTCCGACCCGGTGTTCGCGCAGGCCGCCAAGGACAGACCGAGCCGCTTTATTCGCGTCCTGATCCTGCCGCGCGCGCTCATCGGCAAGAGCTCGATCGCTTACGTCAACGAAGAAGACAAGGCCAAGCCGAAGACGCAAAGCTACAAGGTCTATGCCGATGCGCCGATCGAGTTCGAGGCGAAGAAGTGAACTGGCTCCGTCATTCCGGGGCGCGAGCGCAGCGAGCGAACCCGGAATCCACAAACACCGACCGGGGTTATGGATTCCGGGTTCATCCGCCTTCGCCCTTCGGGCCTCGGCGGACGCCCCGGAATGACGGTGGGAGATGACGAACCTCGACCGCCAGCAAGCCTTCTCCGGCACCAAGGAAGTAGCGAGTGCGCTCGCGCTCGATGCAGCGCGGCTCGAAAATTATCTTGCAGCCCAGGTCGCAGGCTTCGCCGGCCCGCTCACCATCCAGCAGTTCAAGGGCGGCCAGTCGAACCCGACTTATCTCCTGCAGACGCCGGGGCGGGCTTACGTGCTGCGCCGCAAGCCCCCGGGCAAGCTCTTGCCCTCCGCGCACGCGGTCGACCGCGAATACCGCGTGATCCGCGCCTTGCACGGGCAGGGCTTTCCGGTCGCCGAGCCCCTGCTCTATTGCGATGACGAGAGCGTTGCCGGCACGGCATTCTACCTCATGAGCTTCGTAGACGGCCGGGTGTTCTGGGAGCCGCAGATGCCGGGCTCCAACCCGGCCGAGCGCGCCGCCGTCTACGATGCCATGAACGCGACCATCGCGCGGCTGCACAGCTTCGAGCCGGAAAAAATCGGCCTCGGCGATTTCGGCCGCGGCGAAAATTATGTCATGCGCCAGGTCGAGCGCTGGTCGAAGCAGTACCGCGCCTCCGAGACCGAAAAGATCGACGCCATGGAGCGGCTGATCGAATGGCTGCCGTCGCACATTCCGCCCGCGGGTCCGGCGCGGCTGGTGCACGGCGACTACCGGCTCGACAATCTGATCGTGGCGCGCGACGAGCCGAGAATCCTCGCCGTGCTCGACTGGGAATTGTCCACGCTCGGCGATCCGCTTGCCGATTTCACCTATCACCTGATGGCCTGGCACATGCCGCATTCGGAGAGCGCGGCCGGCACCGCCTCGCTGGTCGGCCATGATCTGGCCGCGCTCGGCATCCCGTCGATGGCGGACTACGTCGATCTTTACGTCAAGCGCACCGGGCTTGATCCGCGCCCGCACTTGTCAGCTTATCTCGCCTATAATTTCTTCCGCATCGCCGCCATCCTGCAAGGCATCATCGGGCGCGTGCGCGACGGCACCGCGACGTCCGAATTCGCGCCGGCCAAGGCCGAGATGGTCCGGCCGCTGGCCGAGAAGGCTTGGGCATTCGCGCATGAGGCTGGCGCATGACAAAAAGCGTGGCGCTGACGCTGGGCGGTGGCGGGGCGCGCGGCCTCGCCCACATCGCGGCGCTGGAAACCTTCGATGAGATGGGCGTGAAGCCCGCCGCGCTCTCCGGCACCTCGATCGGTGCCGTGTTCGCCGCCGCCTACGCCGCCGGCATGAGCGGCAAGGACATTCACCAATACGTCGTCGCGATGGCCAGGAACCGGACCCAGCTCGTGCGGCGGCTGATCGGCGCGCGGGCGCGCGTATTGCCCAACCTGCTCGCCGGCTTCCGCGCGGCGACGCTGTTGGACGCGGAAAAGCTCTGCGACAAATTCCTCCCCGACGGCATGCCGCAGACCTTCGAGGAGCTGGACATTCCGTTGATCGTCATCGCCTCCGATCTCTATCGCCGCAACGAGGCGGCGTTTTCATCGGGCCCGCTGGTTCCGGCGCTCGCCGCGTCCATCGCCATACCGGGCTTGATGCGGCCGGTGCGGCTGAACGGCCGCATCCTCGTCGACGGCGGCGCCACCAACCCGCTGCCATTCGAACATCTGCGCGGCCGCGCCGACATCGTCGCGGCGGTTGACATTTCCGGTGCGCCGCCGGCAGGGCGCACCGAATTGCCGAACCCCTGGGAATGTGTCTATGCCAGCGTGCTGGTCATGAGCCACACGATCACCGCGGAGAAGCTCAAACGTACGCAACCCGATCTGTTGATCCAGCCCGGTGTCGGGGCCTTCCGCGTCCTCGATTTCCACCGCGCAAACGCGATTCTGCGCGCCGCCGAGCCGACGAAGGCCGAAGTAAAGCAACGGCTTGGCGCGCTGCTCGACCATTGAACGCGGCTCTTCAGCCGAAGCGTTACGGTCAACAAATCCTTTCGCGCGGCCTACGTATTTGGCGCGACGGCGTTGCACAAAATTGACGCCTGCCCGCTAGCTTGCGGACACAACCCATAGTGAATCGAAATGAGCGCCAGCAGCATAGGCATCCAGGTCATCATGCCGAAGACCGGAACGTCGCCAAAACAGACGCCGCCGCCGCAGTCGCCGTCGGAACGCGCCAGCGATTCCAACAATGCGGCGCTGGTAGCGGACGCCGCCGCCAAGCAGGCGCCGCCGCCGCCCGGCATGGGCAAGCTGGTGGACAAGACGGTTTAGGCGGCCGCCTCCCGCCTTCGCGCGCAAACCTTTCCGCCGTCATTGCCGGGCTTGACCCGGCAATCCATGACGCGCTTCAGCAAAACTCAGACGAACGCAAGGCTGCGATGTCCGACAACGCACCGTGTGGATGCCCGGGTCAAGCCCGGGCATGACGCAGAATTTGCGTCGCGCTATGCAGACGAATTATCGCCGCGCCTGGAAGAATTCCTTCAACAGCGCGGCGCTCTCGCTTTCGCTGATGCCGCCATAGACCTCCGGCCGGTGGTGGCAGGTGGGCGAGGCAAAGAAGCGCACGCCGTGCTCGACCGCACCGCCCTTGGGATCGGCGGCGCCGAAATAAAGGCGGCGGATGCGGGCGAACGACATCGCCGCCGTGCACATCGCGCAAGGCTCCAGGGTCACATAGAGATCGCAATCGGTCAGTCGCTCGCTGCCGAGCGCGGCCGCGGCCTGGCGGATCGCCAGCAATTCGGCGTGCGCGGTAGGGTCCTTGTCGAGGATGGTGCGGTTGCCGGCGCGCGCGATCAATTCGTTGCCGCGCACGATGGCGCAGCCGACCGGCACCTCGCCGCGTGCGCCGGCAGCGCGGGCTTCTTGCAGCGCGATTTGCATAAACGAAGGCGGTGCCATAAATGCCTCGTCACGGCCGGGCTTGTCACCGCAAGTCGGGTATACCCGACTTGCGGAAAATATTGATTTTGCGCAACTCGGGCAGGCCCGAGTTACGCGTGCCATCCAGGTCTTCTGGTGCGCTCGTGTATAAAGGCGTGGATACCCGGCACAAGGTTTATGCCCGGGCCGGCCTTTGGCCGGACCCGGCTGCCGGGCATGCCGACAGAGAGTTATGGCCGACACACCGACAAATCAGGGCGAGCGCATCGCCAAGGTGATCGCCCGCGCCGGCCTTGCCTCGCGGCGCGCGGCGGAAGCCTGGATCGCCGAGGGGCGCGTGGCGGTCAACGGCGCGGTGATTTCTTCGCCCGCGCTCAACGTCACGTCACGCGACAAGATTACCGTCGACGGCTTGGCCTTGCCCGCCGCGACGCGCACGCGGCTGTTCCGCTACCACAAGCCGCGCGGGCTGGTGACCACCCACGCCGACCCGCAGGGACGGCCGACCATCTTCGGCGCGCTGCCCAAGCGCCTGCCGCGGCTGATCAGCGTCGGCCGGCTCGATCTCAACAGCGAGGGGCTCTTGCTGCTCACCAATGACGGCGGGCTGGCGCGCGCGCTGGAGCTGCCGTCGACCGGCTGGCTGCGCCGCTACCGCGTGCGCGCGCTCGGCCGCGTGACGCAAAATACGCTCGATCGATTGCGCAACGGCATCACCATCGCCGGCGTGCGCTACGGGCCGATCGAAGCCACGCTCGACCGCGAGCAAGGCGCCAATGTCTGGCTGACAATGGGCCTGCGCGAGGGCAAGAACCGCGAGGTGCGGAAAGTGTTGGAGCATCTCGGGCTGCAGGTGAACCGGCTGATCCGCGTCGCCTACGGGCCGTTCGAATTGGGCGATCTCGATGACGGCGCGGTGGAGGAAGTGGAGACCGCCGAGTTGCGCAAGGCGCTGGGGCCGGAGATCGCGGCACAGGCCAATGCGGATTTCGATTCGCCGCTGGAGGAAGCACCGTCTCTCCGTCATCCTGAGGTGCGAGCGCGCGAGCCTCGAAGGACGACTGGCAAGGCCGGGGCCGTCGCCCTTCGAAGGCCGCGCGGGGCGCGACCACCTCAGGATGACGGTGAAAGCCCGGCGCGCGCCGGGCGCAAAAAGAAGCATCGCCGCCGCGATCGTCGCGGTGGCCCCCGCCCGTCGAGGCCGCGCTGATGCGCGTGGTCGGCGGCAGACTGCGCTCGCGCCCGCTGGCCGGGCCGAAGTCAAACGCGGTGCGCCCGACCAGCGACCGCTTGCGCGAGGCGCTGTTCAATATCCTGATGCACGCCTATGGCGATCCGGTCACCGGCGCGCGCGTGCTCGACCTGTTTGCCGGCACCGGCGCGCTCGGCATTGAGGCGGTGTCACGCGGCGCTTCCTATGCGCTGTTCGTGGACGAGGGGGTGGAGGCGCGCGCGCTGCTGCGCGACAATGTCGAAACGCTCGGGCTGGGCGGCGTCACCCGCATTTTCCGCCGCGACGCCACCAAGCTCGGCCCGGCGCATCCGCTCGAGCCGTTCGATCTGGTGTTCCTCGATCCGCCCTACGGCAAGGGCTTGGCGGAGAAGGCGCTTGCGTCGGCGCGCGACGGCGGCTGGCTCAAGCCGGGCGCGCTGGTCGTGGTGGAGGAAGCGGCAGATGCGGGGCTTGTCGCGCCCGAGGGTTTCGAGGAATTGGAGCGGCGCAAATACGGCGACACGGAGTTTGTTTTCTTGCGGGCGACCGCCTAGCTCTAGTTTGTCATGCGCGGGCTTGACCCGCGCATCCCGCTTAGGGACACAGTGCCTTGCTTAGCGAGATGGCCGGGACAAGCCCGGCTATGACAGTTCAGAATTGCTGGGACGCTACCGCCGCCCGAACAGCCGCTCGATATCCGTGAGCTTCAGCTCCACGTAAGTCGGCCGGCCGTGGTTGCACTGGCCGGAATTGGGCACCGCCTCCATCTCGCGCAACAGCGCGTTCATCTCGTCAGGCTTGAGCCGCCTGCCCGCGCGCACCGAGCCGTGGCAGGCCATGGTCGCCGAGACGTGCAGCAGGCGGCGCTCCAACGGCAGCGAATCGTCCCATTCCGCCATGTGCTCGGCGAGATCACAAACGAGCCCCGGCACATTGATCTCGCCAAGCAAAGATGGCGTCTCGCGCACGGCGACCGCGCCGGGGCCGAACGGCTCGATGATGAGCCCGAACCGCGCCAGCTCTTGCGTGCGCGCGGTGACGCGCGCGGCGTCGGCTTCGTCGAGCTCGACGATCTCGGGGATCAGCAGGATCTGGCGCGCGATGCCGGATTTTTCCAGCGCCGCCTTCATGCGCTCATAGACGATGCGCTCGTGCGCCGCGTGCTGGTCGACGATCACCAGGCCGTCGCGGGTCTGCGCCACGATGTAAGTCTCGTGCAGCTGGGCGCGGGCGGCGCCGAGCGGGCGCTCGATCAATTCCGCCGCCGGCTCGAAGGTCGCAATGGCGGCATCGGCGGCAGGCTCACCCACCTCGAAGGTTGCTTGCGCGGGTTCCGCGAAGCCGAGCGCGGCGCCGCCGCGGGACGGCACGAATCCGGCCGGCCGCGCCGGCGAGCGCCGCCAGTCGTAGCCGCCGCGCCGCGGCGTCGCGGCCGGGCGGAAGGCGGCGATGGTTGCGCCGCCGCCGGTCGAAGCGGCGCGGCCGCTCTCGCGCGCCAGCGCCTCCTTCAGCGCGCGCACGATCAGGGAGCGCACCAGCGCGCCGTCGCGGAAGCGCACCTCGGTCTTGGCCGGATGCACGTTGACGTCGACCTCGCGTGCTTGCAGCGTGACGAACAAAGCCAGCACGGGATGGCGCTCGCGCGGCAGGTAGTCGGCGTAGGCCGCGCGCACCGCGCCGAACAACAGCTTGTCGCGCACAGGCCTTCCGTTGACGAACAGATACTGGCCGAGCGAATTGGCGCGCGACAGCGTCGGCAGGCCGGCGAAGCCTTCAACGCGCACGCCCTCGCGCTCGGCTTCCACGGCAAAGGCATTGGCGCGGAAGTCCTGTCCCAGCACGTCGCCGAGCCGCGCGAGATTGTCGGGCGCTGCGCCCCACGTCACCGGCGCGCGCTCCTCGCCGGCGAGCGTGAAACCGACGTCGGGCCGGCTCATGGCGAGGCGGCGCACCACTTCGCGCACGGCTTTCGCTTCGCTGCGGTCGGTCTTGAGGAACTTCAGCCGCGCCGGCGTGGCATAAAACAGATCGCGCACCTCCACGCTCGTGCCCCGATTGAGGGCAGCGGGTTTGACGGCGGACTTCGTTCCGGCATCGACCGTAATGCTCCAGGCGTGCGGCTCGGATTTGTGGCGGGTGGTGATGGCAAGCCGCGCCACCGCACCGATCGAGGGCAGCGCCTCGCCGCGGAAACCCAGCGTCGCGATCGACAGCAGGTCGTCGCCGGCGAGCTTGGAGGTGGCGTGACGATCGACACTGAGTGCGAGATCGGCGCGGCTCATGCCCTCGCCGTCGTCGGTGACGCGGATCAGCCGGCGCCCGCCGCCGTCGGTGAGCACGTCGATGCGGGTGCTTCCAGCGTCGAGCGCGTTCTCGATGAGCTCCTTGACCACGCTGGCCGGGCGCTCGACCACCTCGCCGGCGGCGATGCGGTTGACGACGGTTTCGGGCAGCTGGCGGACGGGCATCTTTCTTCCTTCACCTCTCCCCGCTTGCGGAGAGAGAGCCTGCCCCCGACTTGATCGGGGGTCGACCGCCGAAGCGCAGCCAAGGCGGTCGGGTGAGGGGCTCTTGCGGCCGAGCACGACGGTGAGACCCCCTCACCCAGCTCGCATCTCGCTTCGCTCAATGCTCGCCACCCTCTCCCCGCAAGCGGGGAGAGGGACGAGGCGGCGATTCGATTGCCACGATCTTAGCCTTTGGAAAGCGGCAGGGGCGAGGCGCGCTCGCCATCTGCCCCCGCTATTCAATGCGGAAATGGCCTATTCCCATCCCTTGCCGCGACGCATCGCCTTAATGCCAGCGCGGTGCTTCTTGGCCTCCAGCCGCTGACGCTTTTGCGCCCTGGGCACCTTGCTGGCGCGGCGCGGCTTGGGTTTGACCGCCGCCTGGCGGATCAGGGCGAACAAGCGCGCGCGCGCGTCGGCGCGGTTGCGCGCCTGGTCGCGGTGCGCCTGCGCCACGATGACGATGACGCCCTCCTTGGTCAGCCGTCGGCCGGCCAGCCGCATCAGCCGCAGCGCCACGTCGTTGGGCAATGACGGGGAATGGCGCGCGTCGAAGCGCAGCTGCACGGCGCTCGACACCTTGTTGACGTTCTGCCCGCCCGGACCGGAGGCGCGCACGAAGCTCTCCGACAGTTCGGATTCATCGATCGCGATGGTGTCGGTGATGCGGATCATGTGTATTCCGGGAGCAGTCGCAAACTCCGTTCGTTCCCGCGCAAGCGGGAACCCAGGTCGGAATCGTAATGGCAGCACTTTACAGCACTGGGTCCCCGCTTGCGCGGGGACGAACGGTGGAGAGGTCCGCGTCAGGCAGTCAAATACTTCTTCGCCAGCACCTTGCCCTCTTCCACTGCCGGCTGGTCGAAGGCGTCGATGCCGATGAGATGCGCGGCGATGATGGTCTCCAGCATGAAATGCATCAGCAATTCGCCGAGGCTTTGCTCATCGAGCCGCGGCAGATGCAGCGTGCGCACCGGGCAGCCGTTCTTGGCGAGCGTCTCGGCGGTGGCGCGGCCTTCCGCCGCCACCAGGTCGCCGATGCTCTTGCCCGCAAAGCCGGGCTCGCCGGCGAGCCTGGCGAGCTCGCCGTCCATACGCGGGCCCAAGCCCGCGATTGCGACTGTGACGACGGTGAACAGCTTGTCGCGCGGGCCGGCGATGAACAGCTGCAGCTGGCTGTGCTGGTCGACCGGGCCGAGCGCCGCGAGCGGCGTGGTGCCCTTGCCGTGCTTGCCCAGGCTTTCGGCCCACAGCTGCACGTACCAGTGCGTGAAGCGCTCGAGCCGGTCACAATAGGCCATCAGCACGCTGATCGATTTGCCCTTGCTCTCGGCCAGGGCGACATTGAGCGCGGCGCCGAGCGCGGCCGGCACCTGCGCCGGCGGCTTCTTCGCCAGCACCGGCGCCAGCGCGGCGGCAGCGCCTTTACGAATGGCCGCGATGTCGAGACCGAGCGCGGCGGCCGGCAGCAAGCCGACATTGGTGAGCGCCGAATAGCGCCCGCCGACGCCCAGGTCGTGATCCATCAGCGGCACCTGGTGCTTGCCGAGCAGCTCGCGCAAGCCGTTGCGTTTTCCCGGCACGGCCGGCTCGCTGATGCCGAGCACGGCATTGCGGGCATCGAGCCCGGCCTGCTTGAGCGCCGACAGCGCGGCGATGGTCTGCATCAGGGTTTCGGCGGTGCCGCCGGATTTCGAAATCGCCAGGAAGCGCGTGGTGGCGAGCGGCAGTTTCGCCAGCATGGTCGCGAACGACAGCGGATCGAGATTGTCGATGAAATGCACGAGCGGGGCCGCGCGCAACGCGCCGACGCCGGGCACCTTGTAGAAGACGAGCTGCGCCAGCGTCTGTCCGCCCAAGGAAGAGCCGCCGGTGCCGAGCACGACGATATCTGTCGCGCCCGCGCTGAGCTTCTGGGCGGCGGCGCGGATCTGCGCGAGATCGTCCTGTTTTTCCGGCAGCCGCAGCAGCGGCAGCGAGCCGTCGGCATGGCGGGCGCGCAAATCGTCGAGCGCGCCCTGCGCGCGCTCGAGCATCGCGTCGAGCGTAGCGGCAGAAACGCCGTGCTCGCCGACGTTCTTCTCGAGTGCGTTGTCGATGGATTGAATCACCGGCATGGCATCTCCACCGTCATGCCCGGCCTTGTGCCGGGCATCTCGCTTAGGGACGCAACGTGCGTGCCTACCTAAACGGGATGGCATCGGAAGTCGAGCTTGTTCGACTTCCGCACTAATTTAGTACCGCAAGTCGGGTATACCCGACTTGCGGTGACAAGCCCGGTCATGACGGGTTAGTGGTCTGAGGCGCACCCTGTGCACAACGCGCAAGCAGCGCAATCGGTTCACTCTTTCACGGCGCCCGAGGTCAGGCCCTTGGGCCGGCCGGCGACCGTTACCAGCAAGCCGCCGCCGAACAGGCGCTTGGCCACCCGCTTGGCGTCGGCGATGGTGACGCCGTCGATGAGGCCGCTGCGGCGCTGGATATAATCGATGCCGAGATTGTCGAGCTGGATCTGCGTGAGCTGCGCCGCGATCTTGCTCGACGTGTCGAGCGAGAGCGCATAGGAGCCCTTGATGTAGTCCTTGGCCTCCTGCAACTCGTCGGCGGTCGGGCCGGTTTCGGCCATGCGCTTGATCTCGTGCTCGATCACCTTAAGCGCGTCGGCGGTGCGGTCGGCGCGGGTGGCGGTGCCGCCGATCACGACCGCGGCGCGCCGGAACCAGACTAGGTGGTCCGAGACGCCGTAGGCCAGCCCGCGCTTCTCGCGCACTTCCTTGTAGAGGCGCGAGGAAAAGCTGCCGCCGCCCAGGATGTGGTTGACGATATAGGCGGCCATGAAATCGGGATCGTGGCGGGCGATGCCCTGGCCGCCGAAATTGACCACCGCCTGCGGTACGTTGATGTCGATGACGATACGGCGGCCGAGATTGCGCGGGCTGGCAGCCGGCACCGGCTTGAGGTCGTTCTTGGCCGGCAGGCGAGCGAAGGCGCGATCGATCAGCTTGCCGGCGGTGTCGGCGTCGATGTCGCCGACGATCGAAACCGTGAGCTCGTTGCGCGCGAACACGCGGCGCACGTAGTCGCGCAAGTCGGCGGCGGTGATGCGCGGCACGGTTTCCAGCGTGCCCTTGCTTTCACGGCCGTAGGGGTGGCCGGGGAAGGCGGTACGCCACCAGCTGCGGCTGGCGAGATTGTTGGGATTGGTGGTTTCGCGCCGCAAGCCCGCTAGCTCCTGCCCGCGCACGCGCTCGACCGCGTCGGCGTCGAAGCGCGGCTTGGTCAGCGCCAGGCGCAGAAGATCGAAGGCCTCGTCGCGGTGCTCGTTGAGGGTGCGCAGCGAGCCGCGGAAATAGTCGCGACCGACCCGGAAGCGGAGGTCGATGGCATGGTTCTCCAGCCGTTCGTGATAGGCCTTGCTGTCGAGGGAGCCGGCGCCCTCGTCGAGCAGGTCGGCGGCGAGATTGGCGGCGCCAGCCTTGTCGGCGTCATCCTGACTGGAGCCGCCGTGGAAAGCGTAACTGAGTGCGACCAGAGGCACCGCGTGCTCGCGCACCAGCCAGGCCTGGATGCCGGACGGGCTGACGATCTTCTCGATCGTCATCGCCGAGGCGGCGGGCGCGACGGCAAACAGCGCCAGCAGCGCGATCGCGATCGCACCAAAAAAACGCGTCATGACCGTTTCTCCACCTGCGGTCTGGTGTCCTTGATCAGATAGCCGGTGACCGAGCGCCGCTTGTCGAGCCACTGGCGGGCGGCATCCTGTACCTGTTCGGCGGTGACGGCGCGGATGCGGTCCGGCCAATGCTCGATGTCGCTGACGGTCAAACCGGTGGTGAGCGCCTCGCCGTACCAGCGCGCCATGCTGGCCTGGCTGTCATGGGCATAGACCGCGTTGGCGATCAGCCGGGTCTTGCTGCGCTCCAGTTCCTCAGGCGTGACGCCCTTGGCGATCACTTGCGTGATCACCGCGTCGATGGCGGCTTCCAGCTGCGGCAGCGTGACGCCCTGGCGCGGGGCGCCGTAGACGCCGAACCGCGCCATGTCGAGGGCCGCGCTGTCGTACCAGGCGCCGGCGGCAACCGCGACGTGCTTGTCCACCACCAGGCCGTTGTAGAGCCGGCTGTTGTTGCCGCTCCCGAGAATATGCGCGAGCACCTCGAGCGCTTCCGACTGGCCTTGCTTGGCAGTGTGGGCCGAAGGCACCAAATAAGAGCGCTGCATGATCGGCTGCTCGACGCGCGGGTCGGCGAGCGTGAGCGAGCGCACCGCCACCGGCGGCGGCTCCTGCGGCCGATGGCGCGGCAGGATGGTGCTGCGGCGCTTGAGCTTGCCGTAGGTTTCCTGCGCGAGCTTGAGTGCCTCTTGCGGCTCGACGTCGCCGGCGATTACCACCACCGCGCCGTTGGGACCGTAGAAGCGCCGGTAGAAGCCGATGGCGTCGTCGCGGGTGAGCTGCTCCATCTCATGGCGCCAGCCGATCACCGGCTTGCCGTAGGGGCTGTTGAGGAACAGCGCGGCGTCGATCTGCTCGGAGAGCCGCGCGCGCGGATTGTTGCGCACGCGCTGGTTCTGCTCCTCGAGGATGACGTCGCGTTCGGGCAGCACGACCTGGTCGGTCAGTTGCAAGCCGGTCATGCGGTCGGCCTCGAATTCCATCACGGTCTTGAGCTTCTCGCTCGGCACGCGCTGGAAAAAGCCGGTGTAGTCATAAGAGGTGAACGCGTTCTCCCGGCCGCCGATGCGGGCGACCACCTGCGAAAACTGGCCGGCCGGATGCTTGGCGGTGCCCTTGAACATCAGATGCTCGAGGAAATGCGCCAGCCCCGACTTGCCCGGCGTCTCGTCGGCGGCGCCGACCTTGTACCAGATCATGTGGGTGACGACCGGCGCGCGGTGGTCGGGGATGACGACCAGCTCGAGGCCGTTATCGAGCGTGAAATCGGCGACCTTGCCGGCGGCATCGTTGGCGGCAAGCGCGGGCACGGCGAGCGCCGCCGCGAGCATTACCGTGGCGGCGAGGAAGATGTTTTGTCTGAATGTCACGTATGGAACCTTGCAGCCCTGGTTGTTGCGCCCCACGCGCGGTCACGCCGCCAGCACGCACGAAGTGAATCGGATCGACGCCGTCCCGCGCGGTCAGAGATGCGGCTCGCTACGGTGGAGATAGTCGTTCGTCGGCTTGGGAGGCTCCGCTTTGCCGGTGCCGTAGGGCTGATCGGGCGACGGCGTCTGATAGCCCGGCGGCGGCTCGGTGAGCGACGTGCGCGCCGGCTCGCCGGTGAATTTTGCCACGTCGTCGTCGCTGCCGTGGAACATCTTGCCGAGCAGGCCGCCTTTGTAGCCGAGCTCCGACGGCGACAGCAGCTTGCCGAGAGGCGACGGACCTTCGGTGTCGCGGTTGATGACGCCGCGCGGACGCGGTCCGGGCGCCAGCTGATCGGGCGGCAGCGGATTTTCCTCGCGCATGCGCTCGGCTTCGATGTCGCGATTCTTTTCCATCTTCTCGAGGCGCTTGCGGCGGACAACGTCCGGATCCTTCGGCCAGGCCGGATTGGCCACCGCATCGGCCTTCTCGGGCGGCGGCAGATCATGGCTGGGCGGGATTACCAGTGGCGGCCGCTCCTGGTAGTTAATCTGGCTGGTGTCGTCCGAACTCCTGAGGCCAAAGCTTTCCATCAGGCGGCCGATAGTCGCTTTATAGAGTGAGTCTTCGGCGCGCGCCGGGGCGGGAAGCGCCAGCAGGCTCACGAGGGCGATGCCAAGGGCGGCGCTCACAGAAGATTTCGTCGTCAGGCGTGTCGCACGCATGGCCTTCATCGGGTCGTGCCCTCTTGGCCTCAAATCCGCAAGGAATTCGATGTCCTGGCCCTGAGCTATCGACGGATCAGGGCGCTTTTGCGGCGCGCTCCCCTGCCAGCGATTCATACAGCAGGCCGATGACCCCGGCAACGATGGCGACATCGGCGAGGTTAAAAACATACCAGTCGAACCGCCAATGGGCCGTGGAGATGTGAAAAAACACGAAATCAGCGACCCAGCCATAGGCCAGCCGGTCGATGGCGTTGCCGAGCGCGCCGCCGATGATGAGGCCGAGGGACAAGGCGGCAAGCCGGCCGCGCGCGTGCGCAAGCCATATCCACAGCAGCACCACGGCGAGCGCCTTGACCGCCAGCAGCACCCCTTGGCCGAAGCCGCCTTGGGTCTGGAACAGGCCGTAGCTGATGCCGGTGTTGCGGGTGAGCACGATATCGATGAACGGCCCCAGCCGCACCGGGCCGTTGGCGGCGAGGTCGAATACCTTGAGAAGGTAGAGCTTGCTCGCCTGATCGATCACGCAGGCGATCAGCGCAACGGCGAGGCCGAAGCGGGTGAGCGGGCCGGAGAGATAAGATCGGGTGCGCCCAGTCATGCAACGGTCGTCCCCGCGAAGGCGGGGACCCATACGCCGTATCCCATCCGTAGCCTGAGCAAGGACATGCTTAACCAATAAGATGACTGAGGTCGTCCCATTCGAGATTATCTTCCTCGATCAGCCGAATTTTCCAATCGCGATTCCATTTCTTTAGTTGCTTCTCGCGTCGAATGGCGGATTCCGGATCGTCAAACGCTTCGACGTGGACCAGTCGTGTCACGCGGTGTTGTTTGACGAATTCGGATCCCTTGCCCAATCGATGTTCATCCAGCCGACGACGCAGATCATTTGTGATCCCGATATACAATGTTCCGTACCTTCTACTCGCAAGAATGTAGACATGGTACGGCACGGGGTCACCTTAAGCCCGGTGGCTATGGGTCCCCGCCTTCGCGGGGACGACCAAGATAGTCTCACTCCGCCGCCTTGCGCATGGCTTCCCATTCGCGCAGCGCCTTGGCGTCGCGCGGCGAGACCTCGGGAAATTCGGGATCGGCGCCGATGGTGGTGAGGATCTTCCACGAGCGCGCGCATTTGCGCCCCTCGGCCAGATTCGGCACCACGGCAACGCCGGCGACGTCGGGCAGGCGAAATGCGTCGGCCGGCCCCTCGTCCTCCACCAGCGTCGCCGCGGAAGTGATGCAGACCTCGGCGAGATCGCAATCGACCACGGCTTCGTAGAGTTCCTCGTTCGACACGTGCACGATCGGATGCGCCTCCAGCGAGGAGCCGATGCGCTTCTGCGCGCGCTCGATCTCCAGCGCGCCGGTGACCACGCGGCGCACGGAGCGTACCTTGCGCCATTTCTCCGCCAGCGCGTCGTCGCGCCAGGCCGCGGGCACTTCGGGGAACAGTTCGAGATGCACGAACTTGGCGCCGGCGCCATAGCGTGAGGCCCAGGCCTCCTCGGCGGTGAAGCACAGCATGGGCGCGAGCCAGACGACCGTGCAACGGAACAGATGATCGAGCACGGTGAGACAGGCCTTGCGCGTCATCGACGAATAAGGATCGCAATAGAGCGCGTCCTTGCGGATGTCGAAATAGAACGCGGAGAGGTCCGAGGTCATGAAGCCATTGAGGGCTGCGAAGATGCGCTTGTAGTCGAACTCGGCGTAAGCCTTGCGCGCAGCCAAGTCGAGCTCGGCCAGGCGATGCAGCATCAGCCGCTCCAGCTCCGGCATCTGCGCGGGCTTGACGCGTTCGTCCTCGTGAAAATGGGCAAGATTGCCGAGCATCCAGCGCAGAGTGTTGCGCAGCTTGCGGTAGGTGTCGGTGGTGGTCTTGAGGATTTCCGGGCCGATGCGCTGGTCGTCCCAGTAGTCGCACGAGGCAACCCACAGCCGCAGGATGTCGGCGCCGGACTGCTTGATCACGTCCTGCGGCGCGATGGTGTTGCCGAGCGACTTCGACATCTTGCGGCCGTGCTCGTCGAGGGTGAAGCCGTGGGTGACGACGACGTCGTAAGGGGCGCGCCCGCGCGTGCCGCAGGTTTCCAACAGCGAGGAATGAAACCAGCCGCGGTGCTGGTCGGAGCCTTCCAGATACATCACGGTGTCGCGCCCGCCGTCCACCTTGCGCTTGATGCCGGCGAGCTGCGGGAAATGCACCGGATCCTCCAGCACGAAGGCGTGGGTCGAGCCGGAGTCGAACCAGACGTCGAGAATGTCGTCGACCTTCTGCCAGTCTTCGGCGGCGCGCCTTGGCCCAAGGAAGCGCTCACGCGCGCCCGGCGCGTACCAGGCGTCGGCGCCCTCTTTTTCGAAGGCCTCGACGATGCGGACTTCGACTTCGGGGTCCTGCATGATCTCGACCGAGCCGTCCGGCTTCTCCTTGACGAACACGGCGATCGGCACGCCCCAGGCGCGCTGGCGCGAGATCACCCAGTCCGGGCGGCTCTCGATCATGCCGGTGATGCGGTTCTCGCCCTGCGGCGGAACCCAGCGGGTGACCGAGATCGCGTGCAGCGCGCGGGCGCGCAGAGTGTCGCCAGGCTTGTCGATCGCCTTGTCCATGGCGATGAACCACTGCGGCGTGTTGCGGAAGATGACCGGCTTCTTCGAGCGCCACGAATGCGGATACTGGTGCTTGAGGCGGCCGCGCGCGATCAGCATGTGCGCGTCGATCAGCGCCTTTATCACCGCCTCGTTGGCGTCGCCCTTCTCGCCCTTGTCGTTGATGACGCGCTTTCCGGTGAAGCCGGGCGCCGCTGCGGTGAAGGCGCCATTTTCGTCGACGGTGTAGGGGATGGCGGTGTTGATGCCGCGCGCTTCGAGCGCAAGTTTGTTATCAGCCCACAAGTCGTGCGGGCGACCGTCTTGCTTCTCAAATTCTGCTTTCTTGGCTCGAAGATCTTGATCTTCATAATATTGCTGCTCAAGCTTTGAGGCCCGCTCCATCCAAACGTCAAAGTCCTCGCGCCCGTGTCCTGGTGCAGTGTGTACAAATCCAGTACCAGTATCATCCGAGACATGTTCCGCCGCGAGAAGAGGAACTTGAAAGCTATAACCGGCAGTCAGTTTTGCTAGCGGGTGCGAACACAAGATTTTGGATAGCTCAACGCTATGAACGGTCCCTAGTCGCACATACTCGACGACCTTTGCCGATTTGAAAACTTCATCGGCAAGTTTATCCGCAAGGATAAATCGCTCACCCACTCGAGCCCAGTTATCAGCGGGCGCCTGGCGAACTTCATACAATCCGTACGAAATCTTTGGAGAGAATGCGATCGCGCGATTTCCGGGAATTGTCCAGGGCGTCGTCGTCCAAATCACTATGCTCGCAGTGAGAAGATATTTTATTTTCTCTGCTGCATCTTCCCAAGGTTGCTCTGAAGGAAATCTGCGGGCCCAAGTCAGCGCGCCTCCGGAACGCAAGACCGGAAACTTCACCCACACCTGATCGCTGGTGTAATCCTCGTACTCCACCTCCGCCTCCGCCAGCGCGGTCTTCTCCACCACGCTCCACATCACCGGTTTGCTGCCGCGATAAAGCAAACCGTTGGCGGCGAACTTCATCAGCTCGCGCGCGATCTGCGCCTCGGCCGGGAAACTCATGGTGGTGTAAGGGTGGGCCCAGTCGCCCTCGACGCCGAGGCGCTTGAACTCCTCGCGCTGCACATTGAGCCAGTGCTCGGCATAGGCACGGCACTCGCGCCGGAAGGCGATCATCGCCGCCGGGTCGCTCAGGTCCGGCTTCTTTTTGTTCTTGGCGCGGTAGTTCTCCTCCTCGATCTTCCATTCGATCGGCAAGCCGTGACAGTCCCAGCCCGGCACGTAGTTCGAATCATAACCGAGCATCTGCTGGCTGCGCGTCACCAGGTCCTTGAGGATCTTGTTGAGCGCGGTGCCGATGTGGATCGGGCCGTTGGCGTAAGGCGGGCCGTCGTGCAGGATGAACTTCTCTTTGCCCTTGGCAGCGGCGCGCAATTGCCCGTAGAGCCCGGCCTGCTCCCAGCGCTTGAGGATCTCCGGCTCGCGCTGCGGCAAGCCGGCGCGCATGGGGAAATCCGTCTGCGGCAGGAACAGCGTCTCGGAATAATCGCGCTTTGTTTCGG